>Ga0209702_10001088_pt1 | contig 54382 bp, 45 predicted proteins | sample FRY01_FD_187210 | JGI IMG/M metagenome (GOLD analysis project Ga0209702, IMG submission 187210) | Freshwater microbial communities from Lake Fryxell liftoff mats and glacier meltwater in Antarctica - FRY-01 (SPAdes) (version 2) | ecosystem: Environmental > Aquatic > Freshwater > Ice > Glacier...
AGTTGCTTGTTCGCGATCACGGGATTGAGTCGCCGCCGGCTCGAAGCACCATCGGGGAGATCCTCAAGCGGCACGGGCTCTCCAAGCCGAGGCGACGTCGGCCCGGCGTCTATCCCGCCCAACGCGGGGGTCGGGGTCAGGGAACGAATTCCGTATTTGACAAAATCCCATCGCACAGCATCTTACTCCCATGCCGCGCCAAGTTCGCATCGAGTATGAGGGAGCCTTCTACCACGTGATGGCCCGGGGCAATCGGCGCAACCGCATCTTCGCCTCCCGGGACGGTTCCGACGAGGAACTATTCCTGAAGACACTAGGCGAGTGCTGCGAACGGAGCGGCATCCGCGTTTGGGCGTGGGTATTGATGGGAAATCACTACCACCTCCTCATCGAGACTCCGCGTGCAAATCTGGTCGAGGGCATGGGCTGGCTCCAGAACACCTACACCCGGCGTTTCAACGCACGACATCGACAATGGGGGAGGCTCTTCGGTGATCGCTATAAATCCGTGCTCGTCGAAGCGGGAGGAAGCGACGGCGATTTGTACATGCGAACGCTCTTCGACTATATCCATTTGAATCCCGTCCGCGCTAAACTGGTTCCCTCAGAGGCGCTTCCGGGGCTATTGGATTATCCCTGGAGTAGCCTGGCGAAGGGTTACACACTCGCGCCCAAGGCGCGTCCATCGTGGTTGGCTGCCGGGCAAGGGCTTGCCCTATTCCGCTACGACGACCGGGTGGCAGACCGGAGACGTTTCGTGGAACGTCTCGAAGCAAGAATGAACGAGGAAGTACGCGAGCAATGCGGATTTTCCGAACTCGAAGGTCAGACTCTGCAGAGCACCTTGAGAAAGGGGTGGTACTGGGGCGGCGAATCCTTTAAGGAATCCCTCCTGGGACGTCTTGACCAGTTGAAGGGGAAGAGCCTTCCGATTGCGAAGGATTTCCGCGGGAGCGCTCAGGCAAAAGACCATGCGGTGTGCGATGCGGAGGTGATTATCAGTGACGCAGTACTGCATTTCAGGATGGAGGGCGGTGGCCCCGAGGATTTTGCAGGCTTGTCTCGCGGGAGCTTGAACCGGGTAGCGGTGGCATGGGCAATCTCGCGAAAGACTTCGTTGAAGTTATCCTGGGTCGCCGACCGCTTGTCGATGCGAAGCGCCGACAACGTGTCGGTACAGGTGCGGAAGTTCGCGTTGAAGCCTGAGTCGGGTTTGCCAAAAGATATCCGGGGGTGGAAGAAGAAAAATCAATGAAACTGAACGCAGAATACGAAATTCGTTCCCTGACCCCGTTCTCGTTCCCTGACCCCGTTCTCCGTCTCCCACTTCGCCTCAGCTCGACTCGGGCCCTCCGGTCAGAAGGCGAATTGGCGTCTCTTCGGGTTGGAGGCGCCGTGGATTTGGTCGGAAATCATCGTGGAGGTGCAGCCCGACCGATCCGTCAAGGAACGAGTGTGGACGAGCATCGACACGCATTGGAGCCAGGGCGGTAACATGACGGGAGAAAAGCCGTTCAATGACTTGAAAATCTATAAGGGCGAAAATGGTCCACAATCAACGGGAGGTGGTCGAGTCTTCAGAAAAATCGGCCATCTCTCCATGGAGAACTCTGTGGAAGATTTCATCAACAGTGCCACCGGAGCGCGTCCCGAACCTTCCATACCACCCTCCCGCCAATGAGCACGAGATTCACCTTCAAAATCTCGCTGGCAATCGTGGGCCTCGTGATTGTCGTGTTATTGTTTGCACTGATTCTTCGGAAACCGCGTTCACCGAGCAGCGAGGCGGATTCTCCAGTTCAGTCCGGTCCGATTTCAGTCGAGGAAGCTTATGCTAAGATGGATGGAAGTGAACGCGACGCTGTTACGAAGGGCTTGAAGACCCTTGTTGAAGACTTAGGCAAGTTCGGCCTGAAACCTGTTTTAGGTATCGAGCGGAAGCTTGCGGCGGCAATTGCGACCGGTGACTATGGAGAAATTCGAAGGGCCTTCTCGGACGCGGTATACGGCAACTTCGCCAGCATGGAGGATTCAGTCGCGGCAATGAAGTCGCACCTCGATTCCGATGACGTTATCGTCTCATTCCTCGCGGCGGAACACCTCCTCATCGCGGGCGACCGATCCGGTGTTCCGAATCTGATTGAAATTTTGGAGCGACCCGAATCGATTTCCTACAGAAACGAAGATGCATCCGATCTTCGAAACAAGGCCTGTGAAATTCTTGGAAAGTTTCGGATCGAAGAAGCGATTCCGTTTCTTAAAGACTACCATGCACGAACAGGGGCAGGGCAGGCAGTTGGCGCGCTCACGGCAATGGGTCAAAGAGCCGGATCATGGCAGGAGAAATTCAGCGGCTTGGAGTCGGCCGGTTATGCGAAGGTCGGCGCGACCGAATACCTCCCCGACATTAAAAGGAACTTTCAAGAAAGCACAAATCCAGAGGTCCGGATCGGCGCGGCCTGGGCCGCAGCCTACCTGGGCGGTGGTCCCGAATACGTCAATCATCTCATCGAAGCTTCAAAATTGGCCGCGGAAGCCCCGGACGACCGGGGCGCTGGCGAGTTCAACAAGAGTCGCGAGGCCCTCCGTTACCTCGGTACCCTCCAAACACCGGAGGCGGTCGCGGCGCTCGAAAAAGCTCTCGGCAGCAAGAACCCCCGCGCCACGAGCGTCGCTCTCGTGAACCTCCTCTTCAACCAGAAGGAACCCTCGGAAAAGGCGCGGGCCATGCTGCTCGAACAGCTCAACGGAACCGCCGACCACCGCATCTATCCGGAACTGGCGATGCGGATGATCGCGGCACTCGACGACGCGGATCTGAAGGAGGCTGCAGTCCGTGCGAGCCGCCATTCCTCTGCCTACCCTTGGCGATTCTGGGGCGTAGAACGGGCGAACTGGCCGATCGAAAACTGGATCTACGATTACGTCGTGATTCGAAATAAAACGGAGTAGATCCCGCCTTTCCGGAAGAATTCGGCTCAGAACCGCTTCGACGATCCGGCGGCTGGCGCACAACCAACGGCCACCCCGTCTGTGAGCAAACGACTGAACCCCCTCCTTCCCCGGCCTAAGGGCGCCAAGGATGCGGAAGGGATGAAAAGCAAATTCCTAGCAGTAAGTTGAGGTGACGGGCGGGAACCTCCCCAAAATCGACATTGACGCTCCCGAGATCAAAGTCGGATTGAAAGAAGTCGAAGTCGAAGTCCCCAAATTGAAGACGGAAACTGAAACAATCAAAGTTCCGGTGATCGGCATTGAGGCACCGAAAGATGACGCCAAAGAAAACCCTGCAACGAAGAAAGAGGAAGGTCTATAACCGCCCTTCTCGTTGATCGCTTCCAACTTTGAAGTTGGTTCAGAAAGGTGCCCTCTGTCGAAAGGCAGAGGCACCTTTTTTTGTTTTGATCGATGGTTTGATCCTCGATCAATTGTTGCACCAGAAGCAGGGAACGGGGGAGCCAATATTAAATGAACGCGCGATCATAGATTCATTGCCTTCCAATTGCGGATCTCTTTCGGAAGATCCTTCTCAGGTCTTATCGCGAACATCCTCACTTGCTCCGACACGTTGCCGGCACTTCGCATCGCAATCCGCTCGGCAATCCATGATTGCCTCAGCGAGGTTTTTCGCTACAGCAACCACGCGACCGCAACCCGGCGCAGGTCGCCGCGCGGCATCCCCGCGAACTGATCTTGCGCGGCTCCTCCAATCCCGAAGTGCCGGGCCGCCTCCGCAATGATCGCCTCGGCGTCGCGTATGGCATGGTCCTTGGCCGGACCGCCACTGCGGAAGTCTTTCGCCACAGGGAGCTTCCCCTCCTTCACCTGATCGAGTCGATCAAGGAGGGTTTCCCTGAACGTTTCTCCTCCCCAATACCAGCCCTTTCTCAAGGTGCTCTGCAAGGTCTGGCCCTCGATCTCGGACAAACCACACTTCTCGCGGGCTTCCGCGTTCATCCTCGCTTCAAGGCGTTCGACGAAACTTCTCCGATCCGCCGCTCGATCGTCGTAGCGGAAGAGGGCGAGCCCCTCGGCGACGGCCATCCATGGTGCCCGTGCCTTGGGGGCAATCGCATAGCCCTTCGTGAGGCTGCTCCACGGATAGTCCCGCAGGCTTGGGAATCCTCCGGTGGGAACGAGCCTGGCCCGGACGGAGTTGAGGTGGATGTAGTCGAAGAGCGTCCGCAAATACAGATCGCCGTCGCTGCCACCCGATTCGACGAGGACGGACTCGTTAAAACATTGGTGTAGAAAACTCCCCTTTAAAAAACCGCGTAGGCACGCCGTAGCCGGGCCATTGCCGCCTCCCACGAAGTCTCGCGGTAGACGAAGTTCCGCAACCAGCGAATGAATTTCAAGGTCCTCACGGTGAAGCGCTGGAGCGCGGTGACGATATAATTCGCGCCGTTTTTCTCCGCCGTCTTCTTCCGCCCGGCTTTGCGTTTGCGCTCGGGCGCATTGTCGATCCGCTCCATCCGCCGGATGTCTTCCTCCAGCAGGACCATCAGATTGTGCGTCTGGCAGAGGAACAACGCCTGGGTTGATTTCGCGGTCGGGCTGCTGCCCCAGGCCTTTTTTTCCACGAGCTTGCTTTTGAGTTCATCGAAAGTTTTTTCCACATCCCACCGCTGTTTGTAAATCAGTACTAGGATACCCGGCGGGAGGGTCATTTCAGTGGTGAGGTAGACGTAAGTGGTCCCCTCTATCGGATCGATGTAGGTGATTCTTCGGAGTATCGCCCCGGCCCCTCCACCAGGTCCGACGTATTCGTCGGAGACGACCCCGGCGTTGCGATGGTCTTCGCGATCAAAGGAACGGTTGCCGCTCCGGATTAGCTTCATGTTCTCCTTTTCCCGTGAGATGAAATAGAGCCCGGAGGACTGTTTCACTTTATACCACCAGTTGAAGTCGATCCCCGCCTTGTCCCAAGCGAGGATCACTTTCGTCCCCTTGGGCTGGCCACCGCGGAGAGCATCGACGGGGAGACGCTTCATCGCGTGCATGTCGTGTTCGCGTTTGCGGGTTCCACTCTGATCTGTGCCGGTGAGATGGGAAAGGAAATGGGTCCGCAAATCGAGGAGGAAGAAATGCCCGGCTGCTTCTTTGCGCATCGTACCGCTGCTGTCGAGCCGCTTCAGGTCGTGGACGGCGGCGGCATGGTAGTGGCCGTCACCCGCGTAGATGGCGAAGCCGTTGAGTTCCGGAATGGAGGCGAAAGGATCGTCCGCCGAGGCGGCCATCAAGGGGGCGAGTCCATCATTGATCGAGGCGAGGTTTTTGAAGCGCCGAGTGCTTTGAATGGCCTTGAAAAAGTGATCGACGGAGATGTCCAACGCGCCGAAATCACCGTGGTTCTGGAGGAAGTCACGACCGGTGCGCGAGTTGCTCAAACAGCGGAGGACTCCAGCGGTAAGGTAGTCTTCGTCGGGGATGCGATGGCAGAGGTAGCGGGTCTCGGAAGCCGCGAGTGCTTCGAAGGCGGGCTGGAACAAACGGTGAAAGACTGGTGAATTGGGGTGTTGCGGAGAGGCCATAAAAAAAATTCCAGCTCGACGCCTCAGTCAAGTAATTAATAGCCCCTCCGTGCGATTTATCAGGTCCGGTAGCATAGCGAGACTGATTTGAACCCCGTCGAAACCGGCCTCGCCACACGCTCAGGAATGCCCGGAAAGCATCGTCCCGCCGGGGTTTTTGCGGCGACTTTTCTACACCAATACTTTACGGGAAAAGCTGGCCTGGAACTCGATCGAGACCGAATACGATCCCTACAAATACATCTCCTTCGCGGTGAATGCGGGGCATCAGGTCTACCGGCTCACGAGCGAGATCAGAAAAGACTTTGACCGGCTCGCGGGCAGTGCGGAGCTGGACCGATTCCCGCCGGTTCTGGCCTTCCAATCCGCCGTGGACGCGACCGTCTCGACGCCCGAACTCATCAAGGGCCTTTTCGAAAAATTGCCGGAAAACGGGCATGAGCTCGTTCTTTTCGACATCAACCGTGTCGGGATCATCGAGAATCTCGTGAAGGCGGATCCGGCGGAAAAGCTCGGCGCGATCCTCACCTCGGGCGAGAGGGATTTCACCGTCACGATCCTCTCGAACCGCCTCGATGCGGTCACTCCGGCAGCGGTCGAGGTGCGCTCGTTCGCGCCGGGGGCGACGGCCCCGGCGATCTCAGACCGCGGCCTAGCGTGGCCCGACGGGCTTTATTCCCTCTCCCACATCGCCGTCCCCTTCCGTCCCGACGACCGGCTCTACGGGAATCAAGCGTCGCCAGGTGAAAGTGGCCCGGTCTACCAGATCGGGAATGTGCATCTGCGGGGCGAGCGTGGTGTCCTCGCGATCTCCTCGACCGATCAGCTGCGTCTGCGCTGGAATCCTTTCTACCCCTATCTTGAAAAGAGGGTTCTCACCTTCACCGCAGGGGATCTTTGAGGTTCGACAATACTTCAGGCCCCGATACATGATACTCGCACGATGAAAGAGGAAGACAGGAACGCCCTCGAGCGATATATCGAGAAAGTGCTAGAGTCCCGCGACCCGGCGGAAGCCCGCGCGATCCCCGACGAGGACGATTATCGTTCTCTCGCCGTCAAATACGGACTCGACGAGACCATTTGGGATCGGTTGAGTCAAGAGCGCGAAGCGCACGAAACCCGCGGTCGGCTTTTTGTGCTCGAGGAAAACTGGGACGAGGCCATCGCCGAGCTGGAGCAGGCTTTCGTGATCGCGCCCTACGACAGCTCGCTCGCTTTCGATCTCGGGGAGGCATTCGCGAGGCGTTTCGAAGAACGGCGCGAGCCCGATGACAAAAGGCGGGCGGAGCGTCTTTTCCGCCGTTGCCTCGCAGGGGATCCCGCCCACGCGGCAGCGGTCGCGGAGCTGAGCAAACTCGCCCGATTACCCCGGCGCGGCGGACTGAAAGCGATCACACCCGGCTCGGCGGCACTTCTCTGCTTCGCTCTCGGCCTGATCATTGCCGGCGCGTTGTGGCGGCAGGGAGATCCCCCGGCGGCACTACTCCCGCCCGAAGAAACACCCCCGAAGCCCCATCCAGACCTCGAAATCGAGCCCCCCCGGGGCCGCGCCAGTCCCTTCGTCATCCCGGTCGATTTTCCCATCGCGGCGCCGGGGCGAGACCTCGTCTTTGACCTCCGCTCCTCGATCCTGACCCGCTATGAAGATAAGTTCGCCTATGAAATGAAAGGAATCCTCCGCGTAGAATCGGGCGAGGTGCGACGGCTCGAGGGTGAACTCGACCTGCTCGATGCAGATGGCAACGTGAAAGCTGTCGCCCCCTTCCGGATCATCGCCTCACATCAGCCCAATGCACTTGAAGGAGATTCGATCCCTGTGAGCGTACTTATTTTCAGAGAAGCGCGTGCCCCCGATTCCGCAACGGCGAGGATGCGGGTAACCCTTTTTGAGGGATCGCCTCTCTCCGGGCCGCTCGATCCGGACCCCGAGATCCCTTTTTCCACCGGGAGCCTGTCCCTGCCGCCGAATGCTTCCATCGCCGTGCGCCGAAGACACCTCACGTCAGGCACCACCGCCCTCTTTCCCTCGGAAACCACGGTCAACATGGTGATCACGGTGGAAAACACCGGCAAACGTCCTATCACATCCCTCGAGTTCAACGCCTCCGCCGAGGACCATAACGGAGAGATAATCCCGACGACCCACCATCCCATGTTCCGTTCGCTGAAAACTTCGTTTCCCGCGTCGATGAAACCGGGCGACCTGTGGATCGTCCGCAGCACGCAACCGTCGATGAAGCCGGGGGAGCGCCGCGTCGCTGTGGTAAATCTCTATCTCCCCGATGCCTCGCCGGATGACTTCAGGTCGGTGGACCTCTCTCTCGTTCGCATCGAGTAGATCGCGGCATGATGAATTTTACCGTTGCCGATAGTGGCGCAATGCGCGAAACGCGCTACCCTTCTGACCCTCCCGCCCCTTTTGTATGAAAGCCACGCGTTATCAGACCGACACCGCCGATCCCACGCAGTTTGCCCCGGGTCAGCGCTGGATCAGTGAAACCCAGACCGAATACGGCCTCGCCCTTATCCTTTCGTCGGATTACACCCATGTGAAAGCCTTTTACCCCGCCGTAGGGGAGACCATCACCTATGCGGCGCGGAACGCCCCGCTCCGCCGCGTCGTCTTCGAGCCCGGCGACACGGTGAAGGACCAGGCGGGCAATGCTTTTTCCGTTGCCGAGGTCCGCGAGGACGACAAAAGGCTCATCTACATCGACAGCGAAGGCCGCGAGCTGCCCGAGAGCAGCCTCTCGGACACGATGAACGTGCAGCGTCCCGAGCAGCGTCTCCTCTCGGGCATCAGCGACGACCCGCGCCTCTGGAGCCTGCGCCAGTCGGCGATCCGCTCCCAGCACGAAGCCCGCGCCAGCGATGTCCGCGGTCTCGTCGGGGCGCGCATCTCCCTCATCCCCCACCAGCTCTACATCGCGGAAGAGGTCGCCAATCGCGCCGCCCCGCGCGTCCTCCTCGCCGACGAAGTCGGTCTGGGCAAAACGATCGAGGCCTGTCTCATCCTCCACCGACTCCACCTCTGCGGGCGCGCCTCGCGCATCCTCATCCTCGTGCCCGACGCCCTCGTGAACCAGTGGTTCGTCGAGCTCTACCGCCGCTTTGCCCTCTCCTTCGCGATCTACGATGAGGAACGCGCCGTCTCGATCGAGACCGAGGCCCTCGCCGCCGATCCGGACAAGACGATCAATCCCTTCTTCGACGATCAGATGATCCTCTGCGCGACCTCGTGGATCGCCTCGCGTCCGAAGCGCGCCGCCCAGGCCGCAGCGGGCGAGTGGGATCTCACCATCGTCGATGAGGCACACCACCTCGAGTGGAGCGTCGAGTCCTCGAGCCCTGAATACGATGCCGTCGAGGCCATTGCCAAAAACTCGGCGGGGCTGCTCCTCCTCACCGCGACGCCCGAGCAGCTCGGACGCGAGGGACATTTCGCCCGGCTCCGATTGCTGGATCCGGCGCGCTTTTCCGATCTCGACGAGTTCATCCACGAGTCGGATAAGTACCGCTCCATTTCCGATCTCGCGGATCGTCTCCGCAGTGACAAGGCTCTCACCGTCAAAGAGATCAAGGCCATCGGCACCCTCCTCGGCAAAGAGACCGCAGCGAAGCTGAAAGAAGACGAGACGCCCGCCCGCCGTGACGCCTGCCGTCACGCACTTATCGACCTGCACGGTCCGGGTCGAGTCCTCTTCCGCAACCGCCGCCTCGTCCTCAACACCTTCCCGAAGCGCACCGCCCACCTCTGTCCGCTCGCCTGCGAGGAAGAGGAAGCCTTTGAGATGAAGCTGGACTGGCTCAAAGCGCTCTTGCGCGCTGACCCCGAGTCGAAGTTTCTCCTCATCACCCATGCCCGCGAGACCGTCGAGGCGATCGAGGCGGCTCTGCGCGAGCGCATCAGCTCCCAGGCGACGATGTTCCACGAGGGACTCTCCCTGCTGCAGCGGGATAAAAACGCGGCCTGGTTCGCCGACGAGGAGATGGGGGCGCGGCTCCTCATCTGCTCCGAGATCGGGTCCGAGGGACGCAACTTCCAGTTCGCCCATCACCTCATCCTTTTCGACCTGCCCTCCGACCCCGGACTGCTCGAGCAGCGCATCGGACGCCTCGACCGCATCGGCCAGACCGAAGACATCCACATCCACGTGCCCTTTGTCGAGGGCACCGGTGAGGAGCTCAAGGCGCTCTGGTATCATCGCGGGCTCGGGGCCTTCGAACACACCCTCCACGGGGCCGGCGCGATCCATCGAGAGTTCCACGACGAGCTGGAAAGACTCCTCGAGGCCGACCCCGTCGAGCGCGAGGATGCCCTCCCCGATCTCCTCGACCGCACCCGCGCCTATAAGGAGGACCTCGACAAGGAGCTCGAGAAAGGGCGCGACCACCTTCTCGAGATGAGCTCCTTCGACCGCGACCAGGGCCAGGCCCTCGTCTCCCGGATCGAATCACTCGACGAAGACGATCGTCTCGAGCACCTCATGCTCAAAGTCTTCGACCATTTCGGCGTCACCGTCGAGGACATCGGCGACCGCAGCTACGTGCTCACGCCCGAGCACCTTTTCTCCGCCGAGGCCTTCCCCGGCTTGCCCGAAGGTGGACTCTCGGTCACCTTTGATCGGGCTCTCGCCCTCGCACGGGAGGAGATCACCTTCCTCACCGCCGATCATCCCATGGTCATGAGCGCCCTCGAGAGCCTCATCTCGACCGATCATGGCAATGCCGGCTTCTTCCGGCTCGAGGGCTCATCCGAGCAGCTCCTCATGGTCGAGACCGTCTGCGTGCTCGAGTGTGTCGCCCCCGAGCATCTCCACGCCGAGCGATTCCTGCCCTCGAAGCCGATCCGAGTCATCGTTGATCAGAAGGGGCGCAACCGCACGGCCGACTTTGACATCGAGCGCATCCGGCGCGATGGACGCCCCGGCCCGAGCACTTTCCTCCGCGAAAAATCGCGGGCGCTGCGGGCGACGATCCCCCCTCTCCTCAAGGTCGCGAGCAAGGAGTCCGAAGACCGCGCCGACGAGATCCGTGCCGCCGCGATCGAACGTATGGACGAAAAGCTCGCCGAAGAGATCGAGCGCCTCGTCCGCCTGCAGCGGATGAATCACCCGGTCCGCGAAGAAGAGATCGCGATGGTGCGCGCCGCGCAGGTCGAGCTGAAGAAATACCTCACCGACACGCCACTGCGGATTGACTCGGTACGGCTCATCCTCGCGATGGCGTAAGCGCTGACGAACTTTTCCCACGGGGATGACACGACCTGACAGAGGCCCGCGCAAGCGGGTGACACGCTCCCGGAAGCGGGAGCCCGATCCCGTCGTGCCGCCCTCGCTGCTGCGCCACCCGCTCGTGCGACTCGCCATCCTCATCGCCCTCTCGGGGGCCTGTATCGCGCTCCTCATCGCGGCGATGGTGCTCTTCAACTACGATCGCCTCGCGGCCCGCTACGACCTCACCGCCGTCGATCGCATGCCGCTCGAGTCCACTGTCACCGACGGCACCGGCGAGCTGATCGGCTATCTGCACGGGGAGAATGTCGGGACTCCCGTCGCCCTCGATCAGATCTCTCCGTATTTCCTCAACGCCCTCGTCGCGAGGGAGGATTCGCGCTTTTACCGCCACCACGGCATCGACCACCTCGGCCTGGTGAGGGCCTGGCTGCGGAACTTCCGGGAAAAGCGCACCGTCCAGGGCGCGAGCACTCTGACGATGCAGCTCACCCGCATGACCTACGGGCTCACCGGTCGCACGATGCAGCGCAAGCTCCTCGAGATGGCTCTCGCGCGCCGTATTGAGAAAAATTTCTCGAAAGATGAGATCCTCACCTACTACGTCAACCGCGTCTTCCTCGGCACGGGGATGAACGGCATCGAGCAGGCGGCACAGGGCTACTTCGGCAAGGCCGCCACCGACCTCACCCTGCCCGAATCCGCGATGCTCGCCGGGGTGATCCGGGCGCCGAACGGTTTTTCCCCTTTCCGGAGCTACGACGCCGCCCGTCGGGAAATGCGCAGCACCCTGCACCGCATGGCTGACGAGGGATTCATCACGGACGACGAAGCGACCGTCCTGGAGACCGCCCAGCCGGCAGTGCTGCCGCAGGATCGCTGGATGGAGATGTTGCGCAAACAAGCCAAAATCTCGGAGCAGAACTACCTCCTCAAGATGGTCGCCGACGAGGTCGCGGTGATGTTCCCCTCGCTCACGGGTGTCGGTGGACTCTCCGTAAAGACGACTTTCGACAGCCGGCTCCAGGTCGTCGCCGAGGAGGCGATCGCCCGAAACCTCAGCGCGCTGGAGGCACGGCCGGGCTACGCGCATCCCACCCTCGCGGCCCATCGCGAGGGCGACCCCGCCTATCTGCAGGCGGCCACCGTCGTGATGGAAAACTTCACCGGGGCGATGCGGGCGGTCGTGGGAGGGCGCGATTTTTCCCACAGCGCCTACAATCGAGCGACCCAGGCGAGACGCCCGATGGGCTCTGTTTTCAAACCGCTCGTCTACGGCGCCGCCTTCGAACGGGGGCTCTTCCCCGGCATGCTCGTGAGCGACGGCGCGATCGAGCCGGGCGAGATCAAATGGGACCGCATCGGCTGGAGTCCCGAGAACTCCGACGGCGTCTATGGCGGCATGCTGACGGTGGAGACGGGACTCATCAAATCGCGCAACACCATGACTGTGCGCGTCGGCGAATGGGCCGGGATCGAGCACGTCGTGGCAATGATGGAACACGCCGGTCTCGGGGACACCGAGCGGGCCGAGCCGACCGCCCCCATTTACATCGGCACAGTGGGGGCCGATGTCCGCGATGTCACGAGCGCCTACACCGTCTTCGCCACCGGCGGGATCCGCCACGAGCCCTACTTCATCGAGTCCGTCACCGACCGCGACGGCACCGTCCTCTACCAGCACGCGGACGCGAACTACCGGGTGCTCTCCCCCGGCGCCGCCTGGCTCACATCCAACATTCTCAAAAAAGTCCTCGAAGAGGGCGGGACCGCCGCCGGCCTGCGCGAACTGGGCTTTTCCGCCGCCGCCGGGGGCAAGACCGGGACGACGAACGACTTTCAGGACGCCTGGTTCCTCGGCTACACGAGCCGACTCTCGGGCGGAGTCTGGATCGGCCTCGACCAGCCCGGGACGATCATGGAGGGTGCCTACGGAGGACGCATCGCCCTCCCGGTGTGGAACGACATCATGACCGGAGCCGAGAGCATCGGCTACGAGTTCACCGACTTCGCCGAACCCGAAGAGGTCATCTCGATGGAGCTCTGTCGCGAGACCGGACTGCTCGCCGACGAGGGCTGTGCCGCATCGCGGAATGTGTATGTGGAGCAAGTGCCCCATGACCTCATTCCGAGAAAATTTTGCAACACAGAGCATTAATTGCGTTTTTTTCCGGTTCGCGGAAGGTGCGAGGCAAAGTCAGAATACACTCCGCCCCATGTCAGATCAACAGCCCGAGTCCTCTGCCACCATCTATCGCCCGTTTTCCGCCTTCGCTCTGATCTGGGGGGTCTCGACCCTGGTCCACCAGCTCGCCTTCACCTTCTGGACCGAGTCGTGGCAGGGCTGGGTCCTCGTAATCGCCGCGATCGCCGTGATCTACCGGCCCGACTGCGTCCTGCGTCTCGGCATCCTCGTCGTCGCCTCGCTGATGAATCTCTGGCACAAGCTCCCCTTCGTGCCGAACCACATTCTTTACGAGGGCATGCTCCACCTCATCATGCTCATCGCTCTGGGGGGCTTCTTTTTCACCGGACCGGGCCGGGGTGAGTTCGCCCGGGCAAAGGGGGCTTTCGCCTCGCGTCTCGCCCTGCTCCTCATCGCCATTCTCGTCAAGGTGCTCTACTTTTACCTGCCGGGCATCCCGCACGGACCCGTCCCGGGCGCGATCACGACACTCTTCCTCATCGTCGCGCTCTGGCGCTTCCTCTTTGGACCCGGGACGGTGGGTTCGGGCCTCGACTACTACGACCGTATCGCCCCCATCCTTCGCGTCGCGGTGCTGTTTGTCTACGTCTGGGCGGTGATCCAGAAACTGAATTGGGACTACTTCAACCTCGATGTCTCGTGCGCGGCCCAGTTGCACAAAGAGATCGCGGTCTACTTCGGCGGGATCGTCCCGACGGCACCCTGGGCGCTCATGACGGCGGCGGTCGGTTCGCTGAGTTTTGAACTGGCGATCCCCCTCCTCCTCTTTTTCAAAAAGACCCGTTTTGCTGGCTTCGCCGCCGCGATCGGATTCCACCTCTGGCTCTCGATCCACCCCGCCGCAGGGATTTACAGCTTCACCGCGCTCATCTTCGCGCTCCTCATGTTCTTCCTGCCGCTCTCGTGGGGCACGCAGTTGCAGGCACTCTGGGACAGGCAACTGAGATGGCTTGGAAAAGGCGATCTCCTCCTCGGTCGGAAGCGGGCCCGCGCCCTCGTCGTCGGGGTTTTCTTCGTCACCCTCATTATTCAGGCGACACTCTATCTCACGATTGATCGCAGCTACGCCGTCTTCTTCATCGCGAACCGCGTCGGTTTTTTTGCTTTCTTCGCCTGGGGTTGCTGGATCGGGATCTGCTACCTGATCGCCGGGAGGAAGGGAAGACGCACCGACTCCACCCTGCCCAACCGCGCCCGCTGGAGCCTCGCCTGGCTCGGCCTGCTCCCCATCCTCCTCAACGGAGTCTCCCCCTGGCTCGGGGCGAGGACCCAGACCTCGTTCTCGATGTACAGCAACCTGCGCTCCGAGGGGCGGAGCAATCACTTTTTCCTCAAGCGCACCGATTTTTTCAAGTTCCAGACCGACATCATCGACGTGCGCGAGTCCGCCCCGAACATCCTCGGCCCCTCGAAGCGGCCACGCGGGATCGCGCAGTTCGCCCACCCCGGGCACCATCTCATCCCCTGGTTTGAATTCCGCCGTCTTGTCAGCGAGATGGACGAAGACTTCGAAGTGACCTACGTCCGCAAGGGCGAAGAATTACAACTCGGCCGGAAAAACGGGGAGATCTACGGGGATCGCATCGCCTTTGAACCTCTCCCGCTCCTGCAAAGAAAGTTCCTCTGGTTCCGCCGCCTCCAGGACCTCGACGGGCCAATGTGTTGCACGCACTGAAAGTTTGTAGCCGGTCTCTGCGAAGCCGGGTTCGTTTCGCGGAGGCCCTTCCACCAAAGTTGCCCGCGTCTGATCATCCAAACGTCTCTTCCGGCCTCGCAGAGGCCAGCTACAGGTGAGAACACGCACTGAGCCACTCCCCGAGCACATCCTGCGAAGCGGTCGGGCCAATCAAGGCCGAGCAGAGAGTCCCGACATCAAAGGCAAGACTCGCGGCGGCGCGGATCTCTTCGGAGGTCACTTCCTCGATATGGCGATGCGACTCTTCGGGGTCGATCCAATCATCAAAAAAGAGCATCGTCTCCCCTGCCCACATCATCTGGGAAGAGGTGTTTTCGAGACTGATCCGGTTCTGCCCGACGATGTAGGCTTTGGACTCCTCGAGTTCCTGATCGCTCACCCCGTTCTCGCGGAGATCGGTGAGGATGTCCGAGATCCCCTCGAGCGCCTCGGCGAGATTGCCCGGACTCAGCGCGAGATAGATCTGAAGCAGACCCGCATCGGAGAAAGAAACGAGATCGCTCTGGACCTCATAGCAGAGCCCCTTCTGCTCGCGAATCGTCTGGAAAAGCCGTGAGCTCATGTTTTCCCCGAGGATCACGTTGAGCAGCTTGTGGGCGTAGCGGCTCTTGTCGTAGCGGTCCACATTGCGGAAGGAAAGGGCGAGGTGCGATTGCTCCTGCCCGTCCTCTTCGGCATAGCGGTGGCGATCGGGCGAGGTGCTGCCGGGCAGGTAGGGAATGGTCGCACCCTTCGGCATCGCCGCGACGCGGCGCGAGACGATCTCGTGGACGGCCTCGTGCTCGATGTTGCCCGCGACCGAGATGACGGTATTCGCCCCGCAATAGGCGCGCTGGTGAAAATCGAAAATATCGCCGCGTTTGAAAGTCTCGAGGCTCTCTTCCGTCCCTGTGATGGAGCGCCCCAGCGGATGCCCGGGACCCCAGACCGCCTCGCTGATGAGATCGTCGAGATACTGCGAGGGCTGGTCGCGCACCATCGCGATCTCTTCATGGATGACCGCCTTTTCCGACTCGATCTCTTCGGGATCGAGGACGGGATTCGAGTAAAGATCGGCGAGCACGTCAAAGAGCCGCTCGAAGTGCTCGGCCGGGCCTTTTACCTGATAGGCGGTGTGGTCCTCCACCGTGAAAGCGTCGATCGAGGCTCCGAGACTCTCGATGTGGCGCGAGATCTCTTCGGCGCTGCGACTCGGGGTGCCTTTAAAAAGCATGTGCTCGACAAAGTGGGCCATGCCATGCTCGCCCGCCGTCTCGTGGCGGCTGCCCGCATCGGTCCAGAGGCCGAAGGCGACGCTGGCCATGTGCGGCATCGACACAGTGGCTAGGCGGATGCCGTTGTCGAGGCGGTGAAGTCGGGTCGTGGGAGGCATTGCAAAGAATCGAGGGAAAAGAACCGCGCCGACTGGAAAAGGGCGAGCGATCCGGTGGCGGGGAATCTGCTTCACGGTGAATTGGTTTTCCACTCCGAAAAAATACGAGTATCCTGCCCCATGACGACTGTCGCGACACCCCTCTCGCTCCCCGCCTTCCAGCTCCTCGGCCAGCCCGTCGATCTCCCGCACATCGAGCGGGAGCTCCAGGCACTCTTCATGGACGACGGCGCCGGGGAAGATGCCCCCAATGCCGGCGGTATCGCGCGGGCCTCGGTCATCAATCTCGCCCTCTACAACGAGAATCAGGAGGAACTCGAGCGCGACGCCTCCGTCCTCGCCGAGCTCACCAGCGAAGCAGCCTGCCGCTCCCTCCTCATCAACGCAGACACCCATTATCCCGGGGTCAGCGCGCGGGCGTGGATCCAGGCGCATTGCCAGATCAATCGCAACGGGGAAAAATCTGTCTGCAGCGAGCAGATCAGCTTTTTCCTCACCGGCAACTCGCCCGGCCTGCTGCGCAACATCGTCCTCGCTCACCTCGACTCGGATCTGCCACTCGCCTTCTGGTGGCGGGGGGAGTTTTCCGACGCCTTTGAAGAGCGGCTCTACTCGCGCATCGACCGGCTCCTCTTCGACAGCGAGAGCTGGGCCTCGCCGAGGAACCAATTCATCCGGCTCATTGAGAATCAAGCGGGCGAGTCTTCCCCCTTCGTCATGCACGACCTCGCCTTCACCCGGCTGAACTCGATCCGTCAGGCCATCGCCAATGCCTTTGACCGGCCCGCCGTCCTGCGGGACCTCGGCTCACTCGCCGAGATACGCATCCGCTATGCAAAAGGCTATCGCATGAGCTCCCTCTATCTCGCCGCCTGGATCGCCTCCAAGCTCGAGGCCCGCGTCGATCCCGGCCAGTCGTCGCCCGGCCACATCGTCGCCCTCGCGGGGAGAAATGGCTCGCCCTCGAGCTTCGTCATCCGGATCGACGAGCTCGACCCACAGCGCAAAGGGACCGTCGAGGTCGACTTCCTGCTCGGCGAGACCCGCGTCGAGATCAGCCATTGCCAGACCCGCGACTTCATTCGCACCCTCACTCATCGCGGCGCCGCCACCGACGAAGACTGGCTCCCCGGCAGGCGCATGACCGACGCCGCTCTCGTCACCGAGATCCTCAACCGCGCCGGTCGCAATCGCGTCTATGCCCGGGTCCTGCCGGGAGTGCAGGAGCTCTTGACGCTTTGAGAGGGGGTGAGCCCCGATTTAACAGGGTCAGATCCGCCACCTGACAGAGTTCGATCTGTGGCGCCCGACGCGACTACCTTGGGCGCGCTGCGACGGCGTTGGCGAGCAGGCGGGGCCTCATCCGATACTTCACACGTCGTAATCGTCGGGGGCATGGGCAGGATGCCCATGCTACTTTCTTGCGTTTGCTGATTCTTTTGACAAACACGAAGTCACGGAGGATCGGACAGATACCAATGAGTACTCCCCTAGCTGAATCCGACGTTCGGTTGCTCGTGCGACTGCTGGGAGAGGTGGCTGCTTTCGATTCTGATCATGCCGGGAAAAAGCGCTTTCTGATGGATGGTCTTTGCACTTTGATCGAGGCCGATGCCTGGGTGTGGGCTTTGATGTGCCAGCCGGGAAACGGAATACGTCAACCTTGTGCACGGGGGCTTCAACGATACTAGATTCGCCAAGCTCCTGCAGGCACTGGAGCACCCCGAGATGAGTTGGCTGGCACAGACCTTCTTCGCTGAACTGGAGCGGAAAGGAACCCAGATCACCCGCACGAGACAACAAATCGTCGATGATGAGATCTTTCTGAAAACCGATGCCGCGAAGGCCTGGCGAGCTGCGGATATCGGACCGGTTTTGATGTCGACGCGCCCTCTGGGCAATGGGGCAGGTAGCTCGATCGCCATCTACCGCAGTTTCGGTGCCGCTCATTTTTCCGAACGGGAATCCCGGATGGCCCACATCGTCCTCACGGAGGTTCCGTGGCTTCATGAATTGGGCTGGCCCGATGATCGCGGCGCCACCGTGCCAAAGCTTTACCCGCAGCAGCGAATCGTCCTGAACCTCCTTCTCGAAGGACTTGATCGGAAAACAATCGCCGACCGACTCGGAATCTCGATACACACGGTGAGCGGATACTGCAAAGAGATCTACCGGCATTTCAATGTCAATTCCCAGGCGATTCTGATGGCGAAGTTTTACAGGGGAAACGGCGACGACTTGCCGTGAGCCGTGCCGAGACTCGGCTTGAGGTGAGCCCCGCCATCCCGCCTCACTTCCCCAACTCCCTCAGCTTCCGATCGAGAAAAAACGGCGCGAAAGGAAATAGCGCGCAGAGGAAGACGATGACACACCAGCGGAAGGAGAGTTTTTTCCTGACGAGAACCTCGAGGAGGCAGGCGCAGAGGGCGAGGAAGAAAACACCGTGGGCCATGCCGACGATCCTCACCGCGAGCGGTTCGTCGGCGAGATACTTCAGCGGCATCGCGATGCCCAGGAGGAGGAGGTAGGAGATCCCGTCGAGCCCGGAAGCAAGGCGGAGCCGGTCAATGGCGCAGTTTTTGAGATCGAGGGACATGATTTTTAGAGGGCGGGCGAGGAGGCATCTCCGATAGTCTCATGCCAGGAGATGCCCTTCGCGAGAGCGTGATATGGTGCATACTCAAAATGGGCAATGCGCCGACGCGATGGGGTCAGGGAACGTGAGGAGGAGTGAAGCAAAAGCGGTGACATGAGAAGGACATCTCCCGGTCTGCATTCGCAAACAACTTCGGAGCCATCGACGAGATCGGCGATACTGTCTCCCGCAATCCTTCCGAGGCGATGACTTCCGGGTATCACCTTTAGCGCCCCGTTCTCGCGCGACGTCTCATCGAGGTGAACGCGGAGCGTGATCATTTTTTCAAGCAGAGCCACCGGAGGCTGCACGTGAACGACGCCTTCTTTCACGGACCAGGGGCCGTATTCCTCAGCCGCCCCTTTCCCGGCGACCGGCGTCCCGGCGACCGCTATGGTTAGATCCTGATGCCATGCGACTGGCCAGTTTTGATCCGGCGTTTTGTCAAAAAGGATACTTCGCACGGGGATAAAGGTTTCAGGCAGGAGATTAAAGAGCCGTTCCGAGAACGACAACGCCTTGAACAGGTCTGATCGCGCCCTTAGATGGCGAACGCAGACGGATCCCGCCACAGACGCTACCCGATCTGCTTCCACACAATAACGCCCGATTTCTTCCACCGAGAAAACGCCGTGAACTACCTCATAACCTGACTCTGGCAGTGTCCTCATCCGCGAGATTATTTCGCCTTCCCCGAAGCCGCCGGTTTCCCCAGCCCCTGCGGATTGCTTGTCCCGGGGCGATCCGCTTTGGTGGCGGTGGCAGGGATGCTCGCTTTCGTGAAAGGCTTCACCTTTCCGTCGGTGATCACTTTGAGTTCGACCGACTTGATCTCGACCGTATTCGCATTGCCGCTATGGAGTTGGAAGGCGAGCAGGCCCTCGAGGGCGCGGCCTTTTGCGTCGTGGTCGGTGAGTTGGGAAGTCATCTTGCCATTGATGAGATGGACGAGGTGATTGCCGCGGGCGATCACGGTGTAGTCGTTCCACTCCGCCACGTCGATGGCGACGGGCTCGTGGGCGGACTCAAGCCAGCGCTGACCGTCGGGATCGAGGATGACACTCTGCCCGTTGAGCCCGAAGATGCCGCGCCCTTTTTCCTCGTAGGTCATCCCAGTGTGCTGGATCGCGGGATGGATGTCGCTCTGGTAGCCGGCGATGGCCCGGGGACCCACTTCGGGGAGGGGACGACTGCGGTACTGGATCCCGGAATTGTTGTCGCCCTTGACCCGGGCGGTGACGCGCAGCTCGAAGTCCTTCACCACTCCGCCGCGCCAGATGAGGAAGTCGTTGTGCGGCGGAGTCCCCGGACCGGTGCAGGTGCCGGTGATGATGCCGTCTTCCACTTTCCAGAGAGCGGGGTCGCCGTCCCAGTCGGCGAGATCTTTTCCGTTGAAGAGGGAGACAAATCCGTCCTCCGCCGGGGCGGTGACACAAGCGAAGGAAAGGAGCGTAGCGAGGAAAAATCGAAGGATCATGTGCCGCAGACCCTACGCCCGGAACCCGCACCCTTCACCCGAAAAGCATCAGCGGGATGACGCGGGGTCGTCGCCCTCGGCATAGACATTGAACCCTCTCTCCCGCAGGAATCCCACGAGGACTTGTCCGCTCTCGCGCGCCAGCTTCACGGCGAGACTGCTCGGGGCGGAGATCCCCGCGACGACCGGGATACGGGCGGCGAGGGCTTTCTGCATCAACTCGAAAGAGATACGCCCGCTTACTAACAACACCACATTACCGAGCGGCATTTCTTTTTGCAGCGCATGACCGATGGCCTTGTCGAGGGCGTTGTGGCGGCCTACATCCTCGCGGAGGAAGAGGAGATTCCCTTCCCCATCAAAGAGCGCCGAGGCGTGCAAGCCGCCGGTGCGGTCAAAGGTCGCCTGCGCTTCGCGGAGTTTGGCAGGGAGGCTGAGGAGGAAGTCAGCCGAGGGGAGCCGCGCGCCCAAAACCGGGGGGAAATGCTGGAAGACGGACTCGATCGTGGCTTTTCCGCAGACCCCGCAACTGCTCGAGGTGAAGACATGACGAGTCAGGCTCGCGAGATCGGGATCGGTGCGCAGCCGCACGTCGAGAGTGTTGCCGATGCCCTCGGGATCGACATCGGGGCAGTGGACGATCTCTGCGATCTCGTCGGCCCGCGTGATGAGACTCTCGGTGAAAAGGAATCCGGTGGCGAGTTCGTCGTCATGCCCCGGCGTCCGCATCGTCACCGCGACGCTGGTGCCGTTGACGCGGATCTCGAGCGGCTCCTCGGAGGCGACACGATCGGTTTCCTCGGCGTATCCGCTCCCGTTGCGGAAACGGCGGAGCAGGATCGCCTCGTCGCACTGCCCCTGCTCGAGGCTGAGGAGGTCGGCGGGCGAGTTGAGATTGGCAAAAAAGCGAGCTGTCCTCCCGGTTAACGGAAGCGCTTCGATGAGGGCGAGAGCCTCGGCTTCGTCGAGGAGGTCCTGCAGGCGACGCCGACCGGCCGCGAGCGAGGACTCGATCAGGGCGAGCATCGCCTCTCTCGGGTAGAGGGCCGCGAGCGGTTCCCACCCGCGATCGGACCGACCGACGAGACCCTTTTGCGACTGAATAAGCGAGGAAAGAAAAGCCGCCTCCATCAGCGGCAGATCGACCGCAAGGACGAGGACAAAGGGAGCCTCACTGCGCCGCAACACCGCCCGCAATCCCCCGAGCGGCCCGAGGTCGGGCTCGTCGTCGATGATGCGCTCGACGCCCGAGAGGACCTCGGGAAAAACCTGATCGGCATTCGTCGAGAGCCAGAGGCGATCCGGCTCGAGCGCGGCGAGCTTGCGCAACTGGGCCACGTAGAGCGGCCGTCCCCGCCAGTCGTGGAAAGCCTTGTCCGACGTGAAGCGGGTCGAGCGTCCACCCGCGAGGAGGGCGGCATCGAAATGAAAGGGAGTCGTCATTCGAATATCAGGGAACACGATTTTCCGTCCCGAGCAGGTCATTGACCGCCTTGTTCGCCGCCCTGACAATGTACCTATTAGGCTGCTCTTTGAGCGCGTGCTGCATTGCCACGAGGGAGGGGCGAGCCGCCTCATCGAGTTCGTCGAGGACGATGATGGCTTCGAGTCGCGCCCATTCGTTGTCTCCGGAGAGATGCGACTCGAGCGCAGCGAGGCCTTTGGCGGTCAGCCCCATGCGGCAGAGCGCCCGCGCCGAAGCGATCGCAGCAGCGGGAGAGTCGTCCTCGAGCGCCTTGCTCAGCGCGGCAATCACACCGCCGGCACTCTTGCTTTCGTCTGCAAAATTTCCCAATCCCGTCGCACCCCAGTATCGCACTGCGGCATCGGCGTGGTCGAGGGCCTCGAGAAGACCCGGGATTTTTCCGGGCCCGCCCGAGGCTAAAGTCGCCACGGTCGTGAGGGTATCGATGAGTTCGCTCTGGTCGGTCTCGCCGTGCAGAATCGCAAAGGCGGAGCCGGCCGCTTTTTCCCGCCGCAGGATCTCGGATTCAGGCATCAGGCCGAGATCGCCGATCTGCAGCTGCCAGTCCCGCAGAGCGGCGCGCAACTCCTCGATTTTTTCCGTGTGCTCCGCATCGTCGGCGAGGTTGCGGATCTCGTGCGGATCCCTCTCGAGGTCGTAGAGTTCCTCGACCGGCTTGCGCGCAGCGGAGAAAAGAGCCATCGCCTCACTGAGTTCGCCGGTCTTTTCCGCCTGCCGGATCTCCCGCATCGTCGCCCCTTTTTCCGGGGTGTTCATGTACTGGTAGTAGGGTTTGAGCGGTTCGAAATTGCGGATATAGCGATAGCGATGGTCCCGCACCGTGCGGATGATGTCGTAGCGCTCGTCCATGCGGTCGCGCGCGCCATAGACGTAGCCTCGCTCGCCATCGTCGCGCACGAAGGAGACACCCTGCATCGTCTCGGGCACCGGCAGACCGCTGAGATGCAACATCGTCGGCCCGAAGTCGATCGAGCTGACGAGTCGGTCATTGCTCTCGCCCGGTGTGCTCGTGGAAAAGGCCCGGAGCGATTCCGGAAAGCGTACGATCAGCGGGATGCGCGTGCCCGAGTCGTAGAGCCAGCGTTTTGCCCGCGGCAGCCCGATGCCGTGATCGGACCAGAACATCACGATCGTGTTCTCCCACTCGCCCGCCGCTTTCAGCTCGTCGATGAGCTCCCCGGCCCGGGCGTCCATCGCGGTGATGAGTTCGTAGTTGCGCTTCCAGTCCTCGCGCACCACCGGAGTGTCGGGATAGTAAGGCGGCAGATTTTCAAAAGCGGCGGGGTCCTGACGCTGTTCGGCGGTGAGGTCTTTGGTGACCTGCTCGTATTTCTCCCTGTCCTCGATCCCGCTCTCGTGGCAACCGGTGAAGTTGAAGACGGCAAAAAACGGCTGGCCGGGCTCGCGATTTTTCCAGTGTGCCTTCGCCGAGCTGTCGTCCCAGATCTCGCGGCGCGATGGCTTGCTGAACTGGTAGTCCGTCTTCGCGTTGTTCGTGCAGTAGTAGCCCGCCTCGCGGAAATGCATGGGGAAAGGCTTCAGCCAATCGGGCAGAGTCGCGTCGCACCGCATATGGTGTGTCCCGATGGAGTTCTGATACATCCCCGTGATGATCCCCGATCGACAGGGCGCGCAGACCCCGGCGGTGGTGAAAGCACGCGAGTAGCGCACCCCCTCTGCCGCGAGCGCGTCGAGGTGCGGAGTGATCGCGTAAGGATCACCGTAGCACCCGAGATGAGCGCTGATGTCCTCGGCGGAGATCCAGAGGATGTTCGGGCGCGGCTGTTCCGCCCCGACCGGAGACGCAAGCACGATCAGAAGAGCAAGGAGGAAGAAGGGCCAAATTCGCATCCCTCAGAATTCGCATGTCGCGGCGCGGGTGGCAAGACGCGAATGGCGGGACTTGCGGGGAAACACCGGTGCCCCGGGCTGCGATAGGGCGGCCTTCGTGGCCGGGAATCGGGTGGCATTTCCACCCACCCAATCACTCCGCCAGCCCGAAAGCCGCATGAGTCACCTTTGCGGCCTCGTCGATCTGATCTTCGGCCACGGTCACGGTGATCTTGATCTCGGAGGTCGAGATCATCTCGATGTTGATCCCGGCGGCGGAAAGAGCGTTGAACATTTCAGCGGCGACGCCGGAGTGGGAACGCATCCCGATGCCGACGACGCTGAGTTTGGCGATACCATCCTCCGCCTCGAGGGAGACGCCTTCGCCGAGTTCGGAGAGGACCGGCTTCAGGGCGGTCTCGGCCTTGGCGACGTCGTCTTTGTGGACGGTGAAGGAAATGTCGGTGATGCCCGTCTTCGAGACATTCTGGACGATCATATCGACGAGGATGTTCGCGGCGGCGACGGCCCCGAAGATCTTGCCGGCGGTCCCGGGGAAGTCCCTCACACCGGCGATGGTCACTTTCGCCTGGGCTCGCTCGAGACTGACGCCTCGGATGACTACGGATTCCATGCTCATGGTTTCTTCTCGGACTAGGGTTCCAGGGTTGTTGTTAAGACTGCTGCGGACTTCGAAACGGACCCCGAATTTCTTGGCAAACTCGACGGAGCGCGATTGCATCACCTTGGTCCCGGAACTCGCCATTTCGAGGAGTTCGTCGTAGCTGATCTCCTCGATCTTCTTCGCGTCGGGCACGACGCGGGGGTCACAGGTGTAGACGCCGTCGACGTCGGTGAAGATCTGGCAGAGGTCGGCATCGACCGCCGCCGCCATCGCGATGGCCGTGAGATCGGATCCGCCGCGCCCGAGGGTCGTGATTTTGCCATCGGCCGTTTTCCCCTGGAAGCCGGCGAGGATGACGATGTTCCCGTCGTCGAGGAGCGCGTGGACTCCGGCCGGGGAGATATTGGAAATGCGGGCCTTGGTGTGGACCCCGTCGGTCTCGATCCCGGCCTGGGCTCCGGTGAGGGAGACGGCCTTTGCACCCATCGCGTTCAGCGCCATCGCGGTGAGGGCGATGGTGGTCTGCTCGCCGGTCGCGAGGAGCACGTCCATCTCCCGCTCGGTGGGGTGTTTGCCCTCGCCGGTGACCTGCTCGGCGAGATCGATGAGCCGGTTCGTGACCCCGGCCATGGCAGAGACGACGGCGATGACCTGATTCCCGGCATCCCGGGTCTCAATGATCTTCCGCGCGACATTGATGATGCGCTCGGGCGTGCCGACCGAGGTGCCGCCGTATTTCTGGACGATGAGACTCACTGGGGGGAGTTTAAAGTTTCAGGTTTCAGGTTTCAGGTTCCACATAGAGAGCTTGCTGCTCCAACTGAGCCCCAAAAGTGCGGGGGAGACTTATGCCTCAGGAACGGGCTTTGTCCAACGCCGTTTCAGCCCCTGAGGCGACACTTTCCCTCACCCATTGAAAGTAACGCGCCGATCCTGATTCGGGAGTGAGCACGAGAATCTCGGGGACTTCGTAGGGATGATGCGACTGGAGCCAGGCCTCAAGCTCATTGAGACGCCCCCGAGTCGTCTTGATCAGGACGATGGCTTCGGCTTCGAGCCGGACCTCGCCCTGCCAGCGATAGATCGACTCCATCCCGGGCAGGACATTGACACACGCCGCCAGTTGCGACTCGACCAATTGTGTGCCAATTTGTCTCGCAGTTTCGGCATCCGCGAAGGTCGTGATCAGCGTCAGAATGTCATCAATGGTGCCGTTTTGTCTCTCGATCATGATTTCAGGCGGTGTTTCCAGCTAGTATACATGAATCCCGGCATCATCGACAGATTGATTGACCGGCTCGACAAGCTCGAGCCCGAGGCGATCCAGCGCATCGTCCTGCAGATCGTGCAGGAGAAAGGATTTCTTGAGAAAGTCTTCGAGGTGCTGCGCGAGGGCATCATCGTGACGGGGGCGCGTGACTCGATCCATTACATCAACCAGGCCGCCTGTGATTTCTTCGGTCTCGACCCGAAGGCGGCGATTCGCGGCAAGGTCTCGGATCTCTTTCCCGGGATAGACTGGAGCGAAGTGACCGGCTCGGGCGGCGTCGTGAACCGCGATCTCGTCGTGCGTTATCCCGAGCTGCGCTACCTCAATTTCTACATCGCCCCCCTCGCGAGCCAGACTGACGGGCTGTCCGACTCCGGGCAGCTCGTCGGGTATGTCATCATCCTGCGCGACAACACGAGCACCCGAGAGCGGCAGATCAAAGAGATCGAATCGGAAAAGATCGAGGCGGTCAAAAGTCTCGCCGCCGGCGTCGCGCACGAGATCGGGAACCCGCTCAACTCCCTCAACATCCATCTCCAGGTCGTCGAGCGGAAGGTCAAAAAGCAGGTCGACGCAGCGCTTGCGAGGGAACTGCTCGAGTCGCTCGAGATCGCGCGAAACGAGATCAAGCGCCTCGACTTCATCGTCGAGAAATTCCTCAACGCGGTGCGACCCTCGCGGCCGAATCCACAGACGACCGATCTCAACGATCTCATCAACGAGGCCCTCACCTTCATCGGTCCCGAGGTCGCCGACCGGCGTATCGCGGTGACCCTCGAGCTGAAAGACGAGCTCCCCCTTCTCCATGTCGATCAGGACCAGTTGAAGCAGGTCTTCTACAATCTCATCCGCAACAGTTGCCAGGCGATGGGCTCGAGCGGCGACCTGACGATACGGACCGGCTGCACTGACGAGAATGTCTTCGTCACCTTCGCCGACAACGGCCCGGGGATCCCGCCCGATCAGGTCAGTCGCGTCTTCGAACCCTATTACACGACCAAGAAGACAGGGTCAGGCCTGGGCCTGCTCATCGTCCACCGCATCGTCCACGACCACGGCGGCGAGGTCGAGTTCAAAAGCCGCGAGGGCATCGGGACAGAAGTGAGCGTGTTCCTCCCGCGCGCCGAGCGACTGATGCGTTTCCTCCCCGCGAAGTCAGGCGCAAAGATCATCGATGTTTAGGCGGCCGCGGCTGCGGAGCTGCGGAGCTGTTTAGCAGGTAGCTGTTTAGCCCTTTAGCAAAACCCATCCAAAAATCCAGTCTTCCCCGAGCTAAACAGCTAAACAGCTAAACAGCTAAACAGCTAAACAGCTAAACAGCTAAACAGCTAAACAGCTAAACAGCTAAACAGCTAATCCATGAATTTCACCGAGCACACTATCCTCATCGTCGATGACGAGAAGAACACTCGCGACGGACTGCGTCTCTCTCTCGAGGACGAGTTTGATGTCTATGTCGCGGCGAACATTACCGAGGCCGAGGAGGTCCTGAAAAGCGAGTCGGTCGACGTCATGCTCACCGACCTGCGTCTCGGCGGGGAAAACGGCATGGACCTCATCACGCGGACTCTCGCACGCGCGAAGGCCCCAGTCTGCATTCTCATGACCGCCTACGGCTCGGTCGATGGCGCGGTCGAGGCGATGAAAAAGGGGGCCTACGACTACGTCAGCAAGCCGCTCAACATTGACGAGCTCGAGATCGTGATCAAACGCGCGATCCGCAGTCGCAAGGTCGAGGAGGAGAACGTCGCCCTCAAGGCGCAGGTCACGGAGCGCTACGGCCTCGAGAACATCATCGGAAACTCCGCCGCGATGCAGCCGATCTTTGCAACGGTCCGCCAGGTCGCACCAACCCGCGCCACGGTGCTGATCGAGGGCGAGAGCGGCACCGGGAAAGAGCTCGTGGGCCGGGCGATCCATCACCTCAGCGGTCGTCCCAAGTCGAAGCTCGTCACAGTACACTGCGCCGCGCTCAGCGAACAACTCCTCGAGAGCGAACTCTTCGGGCACGAGCGCGGGGCCTTCACCGGAGCACTCGAGCGGCGCATCGGTCGTTTCGAAGAAGCCGACGGCGGCACCCTCTTCCTCGACGAGATCGGCGAGATCGATCTCGACACTCAGGTGAAACTGCTCCGCGCCATCGGCGAGCGCACGATCGAGCGACTCGGCTCTAACAAACCGCTAAAGGTGGATGTCCGTGTCGTTGCGGCGACGAACAAAGACCTCACCGAAATGGTGCGGGAAGGAACTTTCCGCGACGATCTTTTCTTCCGGCTGAATGTCGTCTCGATCACGATTCCGCCGCTGCGACAGCGAAAGGAGGACATCATCCTGCTCATCGATACCTTCCTCAGAGAGTTCACCGAAGAGAACGGGAAGGCCCCCATGGAACTCACGACCGAGGCGATGCAGACGCTCTTCGACTACGACTGGCCCGGCAATGTGCGTGAGCTGCGCACCGCGATCGAGCACGGCGTGGTGATGTCGAATACCCCGAAGATCGGCGTGCGGCATCTCCCGCCCTTTCTAAAAGACGACTCGCTCCTGAACTTCCGCTCGCAGGCGAAGGGCCCGCCCCCGGCCTCACTACCGGCCGGAGCGGCTGCCGATCCCCTCGCTGAAGGTGATCTCAACCTCACGAAGATGGAGGAGAAAATGATACGCCTCGCCCTCGACCGCACCGGGGAGAACCGTACCGCAGCAGCCCTTCTCCTCGGGATCTCGCGCCGCACGATGCAGCGCAAACTTAAGGAGATGGGGCTCGTCGAGGACTGAGCGAACCCGAGGCGTCCGCTTAGGCGCTCTCGTCGAGGGCGGTGAACTTCTGCTGCACGCGGGCGAAGAGATACGCTTTCAGTTCATCCCCTTCGAGTTTCTCGATGGACTCGTTGAGGAATCCGAGGCTGATGATCTTGCGGGCGTCATCGGCGGGGATGCCGCGAGCCTGGAGGTAGAAGATCTCTTCGTCACTGATCTGACCCGAGGTCGAGCCGTGCGAGCATTTCACCTGATCGGCGTCTATCTCGAGACCGGGCATGGAGTTTGCCTCGGCCTCTTCACTACCGAGGAGATTACGGCAGGTCTGGAAAGAATCGGTGTGGTGGGCGCCCGGTTTTACATGGATGAGACCCGAGAAGATCGTGCGCGAGTTGTTGTAGAGAGCATTCTTGAAAAAGAGATCGCTCGTGGTGTGCTGCGCTTCGTGCGACTGCAGGGTGCGCTGATCGTATTCCTGAATCCCGTTCGCCAGGTTCGCGCTGAAGATCTGGCAGTCCGCCCCGGTATCGACCATGCGATTGAGCGACTCGTTGCGAACCCAGGCGGCGCCGAGGTTGACGAATCCCACCTTCACCGCCGCATCGCGTCCGGCGCGGGTGCTGTGGATCTGGACGTGCTTCGCCCCGTTGTCACTGAGGTTCTGGAGCGAGACATACTGGATTTTTCCTCCGCGATCCGCAAAGAGATCGACCATGCCTACATTGAGCGTCTGCTCGGCCGGGGTGATCGACTCGAAGACATCGACGACGGAAACCGAGGCGTTGTCTTCCGCCACGACGAGGGTGTGGGGGAAGATCGCGCGGCCTTCTCCGCCGTTGAAATGATGCACGAGGATGGGCTTTTCACTAACACAACCTTTCGGAAAATGCACGAAGATTCCGCTCAGGGTGGCCGCCCCGTGGAGCGCGGCGAATTTGTCGCCACCGAGGCTCTGGGTTTCCTGGAGGAAGTGGCTGCGGACGAGATCACTGTGGGCGACGAGCGCCTCATTGAGCGGGAGACAGATCGCAGCGGCGGGGAGGTCTGCAATCTCGGAGTGAATGAGCCGGTTGTTCGCGAAAACGAAGTGCGCCGCAAAGGTCTCGGGACGGCCCGCAACGGCACGGGCGATGAGACTCGCGGGATCGGTAGCCGGTGCCGCAGGAGCGAGATCGGCAAAGCGGATCATCTTCAGGTCCGCGAAGCGCCAGTGCTGATTCGTCCGCTTCGGGACGGGCAGGTCGAGGTAGCGCGCCCAGGATTTTTCCTGAAGCTCGCGGTACCAGGCGGGAGTGCCGGCCTGCGTCGCGGCATCCGCTTCCGTGAGGGGAGGAGCCGAGAGCCAGACTTCGGTCGGCGACGCAGTGATCGTTTCCTCCATGGGCATAAGGACAGTAGACATCGGGCTGAGAAGAGAAGTAAAGGAGTAGAGTGGTAGAGAAGCAGGGGAGGGAGGGTTCAGCCGACGCTGCCTTCCATTTCCATATCGATGAGTCGCTTCAGCTCGACGCTGTACTCCATCGGGAATTCGCGGACGAGGTCGTTGACGAATCCATTCACGCTGAGGCTCATCGCCTCGCCTTCGCTGAGACCGCGCTGTTTCATGTAGAAGATCTGGTCTTCACTGACTTGGCTGACGCTGGCCTCGTGCTGGGTCGCGTGCTGATTACCCCGCACGGTGATGGCGGGATAGGTGTCGGTGCGGCTGCTCGAGTTGATGAGGAGGGCGTCGCACTCGGTGTTGTTCTTGCAGCCTTTGAGGTGTCTCGGGATATGCACCTGACCGCGATAGGTAGACTGACCGGTGCCCACGGAGATTGATTTGGCGACAATGTTAGAGGTCGTCTCGTCGGCGGCGTGGATCATCTTCGCCCCGGTGTCCTGGTGCTGGCCGTTGTTGGAGAGGGCGATGGAGATGACCTCGCCGCGGGCCTTGCGACCTTTCATGATGACGCCGGGATACTTCATCGTAAGACGCGATCCGATGTTGCAGTCGATCCAGCGGATCTCCGCATTCTCGTGGGCGAGACCGCGCTTCGTGACGAGGTTGAAGACGTTGTTCGACCAGTTCTGCACGGTGATGTACTGGATCTTCGCGTCCTTCATCGCGACGAGCTCAACGACGGCGCTGTGGAGCGTGGCGGTCTCAAACTTCGGCGCGGTACAGCCCTCCATGTAAGTGACCTCGGCGCCTTCATCGACGATGATGAGGGTGCGCTCGAACTGCCCGAAGTTCTCCGCATTGATCCGGAAGTAAGCCTGGAGCGGATGTTTCACCTTCAAGCCGGGCGGCACGTAGATGAAGCTGCCGCCGGAAAAGACGGCGCTGTTGAGCGCGGAGAACTTGTTGTCCCCCGTCGGGATGACTTTGCCGAACCACTTGCGGAAGATCTCGGGATGCTCGCGGAGGCCCTCGGTCGAGTTGACGAAGATGACGCCCTCTTTGGTGAGTTCTTCCTTCACATTCGAGTAGGCGGCCTCACTGTCGAACTGGGCTTCGACGCCGGCGAGGTATTTGCGCTCTTTCTCGGGGATGCCGAGACGCTCGAAAGTTTTTTTGACATCGTCAGGAACCTCGTCCCAGCTCCGCACGGGAGCCCGGCCTTTGGAAAGGTAGTAGCGGATATTGTTGAAGATGATGTTTTCAAGATCCTTGCTCGCCCAGTGGGTCGGCATCGGCTTGGCAAAAAAGACTTTGAGTGCCCTGTGTCGGAACTCGCGAATCCATTCGGCCTCGCCCTTGATGTTTGAAATGTAATCGACGGTGCCCTCGTTAAGACCGTAGCCCGCGTCGTAGGCATAGTCCTCGGGGTAGGAGAAGTTGCCTTCATCCTGATCGATGCTGACCGCTTCGAGTGTTGCGTTGTTTGACATAATCGTGTTTTCCTTTGGTGAAATGAAAGTCCCTCTCAGGCGGGGACGAGTTCCTTCGTCACCCAGTCGTAACCTTTTTCTTCGAGTTCGAGGGCGAGATCTTTGCCGCCAGTCTTGATGATGCGCCCGTCATACATGACGTGGACGACATCGGGGATGATGTAATCGAGGAGTCGCTGGTAGTGCGTGATGATGAGGAACCCGCGCTCCGGAGAGCGCATTGCATTGACCCCCTCGGCGACGACGCGGAGCGCATCAATGTCGAGGCCGCTGTCGGTCTCGTCGAGCACCGCATACTTGGGCTCGAGCATCATCATCTGGAGGATCTCGTTGCGCTTTTTCTCCCCGCCGGAAAATCCCTCGTTCACGGAGCGCGCGGTGAACTTGCGGTCCATCCCGAGCTCGTCCATTTTAAGATACATCTCCTTGTAAAAAGCGACCGCATCGACCTCTTCCCCCTTCGGCAGGCGAGCCTGACGGGCGGCGCGGAGGAAGTTCGCATTGCTCACTCCCGGGATCTCGTGCGGATACTGGAAAGCGAGGAAAAAACCGGCGCGGGAGCGCTCGTCGATCGCCAAGTCGAGGAGATTGATGTCGTCGAGCATGACCGAGCCGGCCGTGACGGTATAGGCCTCGTTCCCCGCCATCACCTTGGAGAGGGTCGATTTGCCCGACCCGTTCGGGCCCATGATGGCGTGAACTTCACCCTTCGGCACTTCGAGGGTGAGGCCTTTAAGGATCTCGGTGCCAGCGACGGTGGCGTGCAGGTTTTCAATTTTCAGGGACTGACTCATGTTGGAAAAAGGGGTGGAACTCAGGATTTGCCGGACTCCGGGCTACAATTCGGGCAGCGACCGCAGATGCCGCGCATCGCGACGTGCATCTCCTCGACACGGCAGCCATCGGGGAGGGACCAGACCGAAGCGGCATCGGCCCCGTTCTCGAGACCGATGTCGAAGACATTGTTGCAGCCGGTGCAGTAAAAGTGGGCGTGGGGCTGGAGGTTAGGACAGAAGCGGGAGGCCTCGCGATCGATGTTGACCTGCTTGATCGCCCCCGCCCCGGTGAGGGTCTCGAGGCAGTTGTAGACCGTCGCGAGGGAGATCGAGGGCATCCGCTCTTTCGCCGAGACAAAAACCTCCGAAGCGGTCGGATGCTGCGGACCGAGATCGGTGAGCACATCGTAGACTACCCGACGCTGCTTCGTCATGCGAAGCCCGCCGAAGTCTTCGGTGGCCTTGGAAACTGTGCTTTTCTGCGTCATCATTCCTAGTTACGCCACCAATACGGGAAAGGTTGTTTAGATCAAGAACTATTCTAAAAAAGGACATTCCCAGCCTGCAATTCTTTTTTCCTGTTCCTCCCGCCCCATTCTCGCCTACCTTCCCCTCATGCTCCGCCAGTCCATGAAATCGTCCGGCCTCCTCGCGCTGCTGTTTTTCACCGCGATCGGTCTCACTCAGGATCGCGCCGATTTCGCGAGGACCACCTACTTCGGGATCCAGGACGGCGAGATGCCTGAGGATCCTCGCGAGTGGCGGGGCGGGCGCTACTATGATTTCCCCGACTGGAGTGTCAACCCCGAGGTTCCCAACGATGTCTTTACCTTCGCCCGGCTTCGCTACAATTCCGGGACCTGGATGGGACAGCGGGCCAAGTGGCTCATCGACTATCCGGACAGTGAGCTGAATTTCTCCTACCGGCTCCAGCAGCTCACCTCTCTCCAGGTCGATCCCAAGGGTGCCATCGTCGACATCGACGCGGAGCAGTTGCGCCATTATCCCTTTGTCTACATGATCGAACCGGGGGACATCTGGATCACGGACGAGGAGGCGGAAACGCTCCGGGACTATCTGCTCAACGGCGGCTTTATCATGGTCGATGACTTCTGGGGCCACTACGAGTGGAAAAACTTCGAGCGCGCCCTGCGCCAGATCTTCCCGGATCGCGAGTGGGTTGAGCTGGAACTCGATCACCCCATTTTCCACATGGTCTTTGACCTCGAGATAAAACCTCAGATCCCCGCCGTGGGCATGGCGATGATGGGTCGTGAGGAGGGCATCACCTACGAATGGAACAAGCCGGGGTCCGAGACGCCCCACTACCGCGCCATCCTCGACGACGCCGGCCGCATCTGCATGATGATCTGCTTCAACACCGATCTCGGCGACGGATGGGAGGAGGAAGGGACCGATCCGTGGTACTTCCGCGAATTTTCCGAGAAATACGCCTACCCGCTCGGAATCAACATCGTCTTCTACGCGCTGACGCACTGAGAAAAATGGCGCCCGCCACCGGCGAAAAGAGCGCCGGGGCGGAAGCACGGCTGATCAGGCACCCGGCTTCGGAGGGAGCTTCGGCAGCGGGATCGTCGGCGCGCCGGGCGCGGGGCGCTTGAGCGGGATCGGCGCGGGCGGCCCACCGGCAGGCGGGGCCGTGGGGAGCTTCGCCGGCTGGACGCCCGCCGGACGAGGTGCGGCGGAGGCCGCTGGAGCGCCGGGGGGGCTCAGCGGAGTCGGGGCAGCCGGGGCACCGGGAGGTTTCGGCGGACCGCCGGCGGGGGCACCCGGTAATGGCTGACGCGGCGCGATCGGAACAGCGGCGGGGCGCACTCCGCCGGGGGCGGGGCTGCGGACTTGATCCAGCTTGACCGTGGCGGCACCCGCCGCCGGCGCACCCCGGAGAGGGACAGCCGCGCGAACTGCTATCGCCACGGGGGCCGTTTTGGGCTGGGCGACAGCCTGCACGGCCTTCGGCGCGGCCTCGATCGAGGCGATCAGTTCCTCTATCGGAGTCGAATCAAGTACGACCGACGGGACGAAGTAGGCCCGGGCGAGCGTGCCGAAGATGATCTTGTCCATGGGACTGAGGACCACGCCCTCGGGACCGACGGGGACTCCATTGACGGCAGTCCCGTTCGTCGAGCCGGAATCGGCGAGGACAAAAGAATCACCGGACCGACCAATACTGCCGTGCCGGACCGAGACCTCGGCGACGAGAACCTGGAGGCCATTTTCAGGGCTGCGCCCGATCGTGACTTCGGTGTCGGTGAGGTCGTGACGTGCCGGGGCTTCGTCGGGGAGGCAAACGATAAGAGAAAATGCTTGTGATGACATGACCACCAGTGTGGGAAAAAGAAGGCCGCCTGTCAATCCGTTCCGTTCTCTCCCCGGACTTTCGGGCGATTCATCTGCTGTCGAGCCAAGACCTCACGGCGTTCGTGATCGCGCGGTGATCCTTCTCCCGAAAAGGCTCGTGGCGCGCACCTGAAGCAAAAACGAGGCTCTTTTCCGTTCCGGGGAGATTCGCGAAAAGGGCCTCGACATAGTGGGGTGGGCAGACTTCGTCCTCCGTCCCCTGGGTCACGAGAAAGGCCGGATGCCCCGGGATACGGGAAACGGCCTCAAGCAAGGCCGCCTCGCTCGCGAGGAGATTGGTCGCAAAACGCAGCGAGACGCGCCGGTGGCTCCCGTCCTTTTTGAGTGCCGCATCGACAGAGGGATCAAACCCGGTGTGGTAGCAGTTCTTCGGCTTCACCCCGGTGCTGAGGGTGAACCGGGGGAATCTGGCCGCGAGGCGGCGGGCGACCGATATCTTCAATCCAGGCTGCCCGTGAGAGGGCACCAGCAGGGGCGAACTGATCCAGACCCAGTGCAGGCCATCGAGTGGACGCGGCAGGCCTCCGAGCCAGTGAAGCACGAGAAACGCGCCCGTGGAATGGGCAAAAATACCGCAGGGGCGCAGATCGAGCGCCGCGATGACCTCCTCGAGGAGTCGGCCCGCTTCTGCTACTGTCGGCATGTCGCCGCGGACTCCGTCGGACTCTCCGTTTCCAGGCCAGTCGAAGCCTACCGCCCGGTAGCCGGCATCGGTGAAGAGGGACGCAGCCCAGTCGTGGCGCGCGGTGTGATCCCCCAGCCCGTGCAGGATGAGCACCCGCCCCTTTTCCGGTCCGGGGGGAAGCCACTCCCGGACACGCAATTTTACCCCGCTGGAGGCGACCCTGAGGACGTGGTCAGTGATATGAATATTCGACACCCGCCCACTCTCGACGAGGTCAGGAAATATTCCAGTTGCGGATGAACTCTCCCGAGTCTACTTTCGCGGCCCTCTCAATGGGGGGGGATTTGCGCGGTTAGCTCAGGGGTAGAGCATCACCTTGACACGGTGGGGGTCACTGGTTCAAATCCAGTATCGCGCACCATTTCCATGGCCATCCTATACGACCCTCCTGTTTGCCTCGCGGTCCTGAATCCCAAAGGCGGGGATCCCTTTCTCGACTACTCGCGAGGTCCCGACTCCTACCGGCGGGGAGTGCATGCGCCGATCAATTTCCACGCCTATGCTGCAGCCACGAACGGCGCGTTCTTTGACTCGACGGGGGATTTCCTTGCCGCTCGTGATCGATTCGACGCCGTCTTTGTTCTGATCCGGCGCCGCACCTGGATCACGCTCGAAGCCGTCCGGAAGCTGAAAAAAGAGGGAGTTACCGTGCTAGTGGCTTGGAAAGAGTGCAGCCACACCCAGATCTCCCGACAGCTCAACTCGGTGAAAGCGGTGCGCGCCTACGGCGAGATCCTCGAGCTCGCCGACGGGATCGTCTCCCCCACCCTCGCCTGGCCGCCCCGCGTGGGCTCGATCGACCAGAACCTGTTCTGGCAGAAGATGAAGTTCATCCCGACACCGTATCCGGTCGATTTCCCTACGTGGGATTTCTCCACTCCGGTGAATGAGCGATCCGGCATCCTCATCGGCACCCGTGAGTTCAAAACCGAGACCCGCAACCATATCCAGGCAGTAGCGAGGGCGGCTTCACTCGCCCACGAGTTCAACATCCCCCGTGTCACTGTGATCAACTCGGACAAGGCCCGGGGACTGCGCATCCTGCGCGAGCTGGAGCAAACCTTCCCGCCCGGCTGCCTGAAGATTCACGAAACGCCCCTGCCATATCCGGATTACATGAAACTGCTCTCCTCGCACCGCTTTATTTACCAGATGGACCGCAGCACCGTGCCGGGCCAGGTCGCGGGGGACTGCCTCCTTGCCCGGACGATCTGTGCGGGCGGCAGTTCAACGATTGAAAACATGGCCTTTCCCGACTTCAGCGATGACGGCACGATCCGGATGAAGAACGTTTTCGAACGTATCGAGCAGATCCTCCACGACGACGACGCCTACGTTGCAGCGATCGAGAAATCGCAGAAGATCGCAATGAAATCGATCAGCTTCGAGTCCGTCGCCCGTCAACTCGGATCCTGGCCGATCGTCATGCGGAAGTCGTGAATACCGACCTCACCGGCGCTTATTTGCCGAGGCTGACCTCGGAACCGGCCACGACACACTTCCAGGTTCGGGCGGTGCCGTCGGTATAGCGCTCGCGGTAGGTGATGACTTTCACCTTGTAGGGGATCTTGCGGCCGCAGGGGAGGCAATGGTGACGTTGCTCCCACTCGGTCTTGACTCTTGCAGTGAACATTTTGACCGCACCGCGAGGTGGGGTGTAGTCGCCGACACACTCGCAATGGCTGAATCGACCGGCCTGGACCGGGGCAGCGGCGGCAAAAAGCGTCAGGGAGAAAACAGAAATCGTGAGGAGCAGTCTGGTCATGCAGGTCCGGTGTGAATGGTTCGTGTAGTGAGGAAATAGAACAATCCGCGAAACGAAGCAATCCTTTTCCTCCCGCAATCCTTTATCAAGAGGGTAACTCTAGTCAATAAAGCACTTCGAGCAATTCCACGTCGAACATCAGAGTCTGGTTCGGCCCGATCTTCGGCGGAGCTCCGCGTGCGCCGTAAGCGAGATGGGGCGGCACGGTGAAGCGGTACTTCGCCCCCTCTTGCATCAGCGGGATGCCTTCGCGCCAGCCGGGGATGACCTGATTGAGCCCGAAGGTGGCCGGCTCGCCCCGCTGCACACTGCTGTCAAAAACGGTGCCGTCGGGGAGGTAGCCGTGGTAGTGGACCTTGACGCGGTTGTAAGAGGCCGGCCGGGCACCTGTCCCGGGACGGAGCACTTCATAATTGAGACCCGAGTAGGTCGTCTGCACCCCGGTCGGGGCGGCGGGCGGTTGCGCCCCTCCCGCGAGTGCGGGTGTTCCCGGGTTCACCGTAGCCGACTCAAGGCCGGTCTCGTTTGCGGTACAGCCGGAGAGGGCGGCGACAACTCCCAGGGTGGTGAAAAATCCGGCGACAGTGATGCGATTCATGGCAGACGAAAAGTGGCAGAGTTTAGGGGTTTCCGAAAGAGAAAAGGCGACCGACGGCAAGGATCACAAAAGCGACGAGAAAGAGGACCGCGACGATACCCTTCCGCGTCATGACCGGGGACTCAGGACTTCGCGGGACTTCCTTTCTTCGGTGGAGCCGGCTGGCGGAATGCCGAGAGGATTAGCAGTCCTGCGGCGATGCAGATGCAGGAGTCGGCGACGTTGAAAGAGGGGAAATGTCCGCCGGAACTTGGAACGAGTTTGCCGTAAAAGGGCGGCAGGAAGTCGAGGAAGTCGACGACGTAGCCGCGACCCGGGAGGAGGCGATCCGTGAGATTGCCGAGGATCCCTGTGATCAAGAGGGCCGCAGCGACTTTGGAAACGCGGTCGGAGAAAGCGCCCTTTCTCCAAAGCACCGTGATCGCTGTCATCGCGATGATTCCGATCGCGCCGAAGATCCAGTTGGCGTGCTCGGCCCCGTTCATGACCCCGAAGGCCATGCCGGTGTTGTGGACCCGGACGATATTGAAGAAGCCGGGAATGACCTCGATGATGCGCGGGGCGACCGGTTCGTTAACTGAGTCCGGAAAGTTCGAGACGATCAACCACTTTGTCCACTGATCGAGGACGTAAAGCGGCAGGGTGAGGGCGAGGAGGTATTTTTTCATGCGGTGACGGGAGCGAGGGATTCGATGACCTCTTCGCAGCGTGCGCAGAGACCGCTCTCCACCTCAAGGGCGACCGAGCGGCGGCAGCGCGGGCACTCCTCGTGCGCGGTCACCGCCACGGCGGCGCGGGCAGGGCCTTCGCCGGTCTCCACACTGATCGCCGAGACCATGAGGAATTCCAGCGCCTCGGCGGGAGCGTCGCTCAGCACCGCTCTCGCGGCGTCGTCGATCGGGAGATGGAAGACGACGGCGGCGCGCTCGCGTTTTTTGAACTCGTCGGCCTTCACTGCTGCATCGATCGAGATCTGGGCGAGGTCGCGGAGTCGGGAAAGGTGGCCGATTTTCACAGTGGCCTCGACTCCGGCAAAGGCGGGGGCGGCCACAGGGAAGAGCTCGAGATGGACCGAGTCGGTGTGCCCGGCATACTCCCAGACCTCGTCGGCAGTGTAGGCGAGGACGGGCGCGATCAGCTTCACGAGCCCTTCGAAGACCTCGTGGATGGCCGTCTGCGAGGCACGCCGGCGCGGCGAGCCGACCGCGTCGCAGTACATGCGGTCTTTCGTGATGTCGACATAGAGCGCGCTGAGATCGACCGCGCAGAACTGGTTGAGCGTGTTGAAAACCTTGCGGAACTCGAAGGCGGCATAGGCCTCGCGGCACTCGACGACGACCTGGTGGAGTCGCTCGAGGATCCATCGGTCCAACAGAGTCATCGCCTCGGGCCCGACGCCGTCTTTCTCGATCTCGAAGTCGTTAAGGTTCGCGAGGAGGATTCGCAGGGTGTTGCGGAAGCGGCGATACGGTTCGGCGGTCTGCTTGAAGAGGTCTTCGCCAAAGGGCACCTCGTTCTGCCAGTCGACACTGCTGACCCAGAGACGGAGGATATCCGCGCCGTATTTGTCGTAGAAATAGGCCGCATCGACCGGCTTCCCTGACTTTTTCGCCTCGGACTTTGAGATCTTTTTCTTGTCCTGATCGACGACGAAACCGTGCGTCATGACCGCTTTGTAAGGGGCCTTGTCCCGCACCGCGACACTGAGCATGAGCGAACTCTGGAACCAACCGCGATGCTGGTCCGTCGCTTCAAGGTAAAGGTCGGCCGGACAGCTCAGTTCAGGGTGGCGATCCATCACTGCAACGTGGCTTGAGCCCGAATCGATCCACACGTCGAGGGTGTCGGTGCAGCGTGTTGTCCCGGCGGGGAGACCGAGGGCCTCCGCCCACCAGGCGTCGTCTTTTTCGAACCAGAGATTCGTCCCGCCCGACTCGGTGAGGTCCGCGACTTTCCGCGCGAGGGCGGCATCGATGATGGGCTCGGCGGTCTCTGCATCGTAAAAAACGGGCACCGGCACGCCCCAGGTCCGCTGGCGCGAGATGCACCAGTCGGGACGCGACTCGACCGTGCCGTGGATGCGGTTGCGGCCCCAGTGCGGGAGCCAGCGCACCGAGTCGATCTCTTTTAGAGCGGTCTCGCGGAGCGCGTCGATGCGGATGAAAAACTGCGGCACCGAGCGGAAAATGATGGGCGTCTTCGACCTCCAGCAATGCGGGTAGCTGTGGAGGTAGTTCTCCTTACCGATGAGCGCTCCCTTGCCCGCGAGCAGCTTGATGATGGGCACATTCGACTCGTGGACATGCTGCCCGACGAGGAAATCGACGCCAACCTCGTCGGTGAATTTCCCGAGATCATCGACCGGGGAGAGGAGTCCGAGCCCGTTCTGCTGTCCGGCGAGATAATCCTCGGACCCGTGACCGGGAGCCACGTGGACCGCACCCGTGCCGGTCTCGGTCGTGACAAAGTCCGCGAGGATGACGCGGGAAGTCCGGTCGAGGAACGGGTGCTGCGCCTCGGCGCCCTCGAGCTCCGCGCCCTTGAACTCGACCAGTTCTCCGACGGGGAGAAAGCCGGTCTTTTGTCCGAAGGCCGCGACGAGATCCTTGACCACGACCAGATTCTCCGTCACCCCGCGCTCGGCGTGGGTGAACTCGCCCCGCACGTAGGTGAAGAGCGGGTGCACCGCGATCCCGAGATTCGCCGGGAGCGTCCAGGGAGTCGTCGTCCAGATCACCATCGCGCTTTTCCCGGCGAGATCACCAGTGACGAGGGGAAATTTCACGAAGATCGCCGGATCTTTCACATCCATGTACTCGACCTCGGCCTCGGCGAGAGCGGTCTGGGCGCCGTAGCTCCACTGCACCGGCTTCTGGCTCTGGTAGACGAGATCCTTGTCCACGAGCGTCGCGAAGACGCGGATGATGTCGGCTTCATACTCGGGCGAGAGAGTGAGGTAGGGATTCTCCCAGTCCCCGAGGACCCCGAGACGGCGGAAGGAGTTCCGCTGGATGTCGATGTACTCGCGGGCGAAAGCCTCGGAACGACGGCGGATCTCCGGCGCGTCGAGACCGCGCGACTCTTTCACGACCTTGAACTCGATCGGGAGACCGTGGCAGTCCCAGCCCGGGATGTAGGGGCATTCATAGCCGGCCATGGTCTTGCTCTTGAGCACGAGATCCTTGAGCACTTTATTCAGCGCCGTGCCCATGTGGACGTCGCCGTTGGCGAAGGGAGGCCCGTCGTGGAGGATAAATCGATCCGCACCCTCGCTCTTCCGCTTTTTGATGATTTCGAAATAGAGCGAATCACTCTCCCATTTTGCGAGACGGGCAGGCTCCCTCGTCACGAGATCACCGCGCATGGGGAACTCGGTATCGGGGAGATTCAGGGTCGCTTTGTAGCTGATGGAGCCGTCTGGGTCGCTCATAATTCTGGCAGAAATCGAAAGGCCGGAAGCGTAGCACCCGCACCGATACGGGTCAAAGGCGAAGCGCGGGCAACGAGAATACGCCGAGCCTTACCTTGACGCCACCACGCCACAGGCTAGAATCGCTGCTCGGAGCCGCCAAACCCCCAATTATCCATCCCCATTTTCATGAGCGAATCAGACCAGCGCAGAGAAGAAGCCGCCGAACTCGACGTGATCAACAGCCAACCGCTTCTCGAGCGCTGGGGATCCTATACGAAAAAGTCCGGCCCGGGCTGGCTCCAGGGGGCCATCACCCTCGGCGGAGGCTCGCTCGCCGGGGCTCTCTACCTCGGGGTCTTCATGGGCTACCACATGCTCTGGCTCCAGCCTCTCGCGATGATCCTCGGGGTCATCATGCTGAGCGCGATCTCCTACGTGACCCTCTCGACCGGCCAACGGCCCTTCGGCGCGATCAAGACGCACGTCAGCCCCGTCCTCGCGTGGGCCTGGATCATCGCGACGCTCATGGCGAACATCGTCTGGTGCATGCCCCAGTTCGCCCTCGCCACCGCCGCAGTGCAGCAGAATCTGCTCGGCGGGAAAAACACCGGACTCGCCTCCACCGGCGTCATCTGCACGTTCTTCCTCATCGTCGGCCTGATCATCAATTACTTCTACGAGAGCGGGAACAAGGGCATCAAACTCTTCGAGATCATCCTCAAGGCCATGGTCGGCATAGTCGTGATCTCCTTTTTCGGAGTCGTCGGAGCCCTTGCCTTTGCGGGAAACCTTGATTTCAAAGCGATCTTCGCCGGCTTCTGGCCCGACTTCAGTCTGCTCGCCTCCCCCGCCCCGACTTTCCTCACCGCCATCGCTGCGACCGGCGACTTCGCCGCTTTCTGGACCGCCGAGATTTCGAAGAGCCAGCGCGACATCATGATGACCGCCTTCGGCACTGCCGTTGGCATCAACATGACCTTCCTCCTCCCTTACTCCATGCTCAGAAAGAGCTGGGGCAAATCCCACCGCGGCCTCGCCATCTTCGATCTCTCGATCGGCCTCATCGTTCCCTTCGTCCTCGCCACCACCTGCGTCGTCATCGCCGCCGCCTCCCAGTTCCACTCCCGCTACGACGACGTCCTCGACGCCGCCGGCAAGGTGAAACCCGCGATGGAGCGCGCCTTTGCCGAGCAGGCCAACAAGCGTGTCGCCTTCGCCGATCCGGTTGCCTTCGCCACCCTCACCGACGAAGCCAAAGCGGTCGCCCGCGACACCCTGCCCCTCGCCGACCGAGAACTCGCCGCGATGCTCGCGACCCGGGACAACATGAACCTCGCGAGCGCACTCGAGCCGCTCACCGGCAACGCCATCGCCCAGGTCGTCTTCGGCATCGGGGTGCTCGGCATGGCCGTCTCGACCATCATCATTCTCATGCTCATCAACGGGTTCACCCTCTGCGAGATGCTGGGACGCCCGAACCATCGCGGCATCCACTTTATCGGCACCCTCATCGCCGGGCTCGGCGGATTCCTCGGGCCCCTCTACTTCTGGGCCAACGCGACCTCCAAAGCCGCCCTCGCAGTCCCCACCTCGGTCATCGGCGGCGCCATGATTCCCATCGCCTACTTCACCTTCCTCCTTCTCATGAATTCCTCGAGTCTGCTCGGCGATGCGAGACCGCGGGGAGCACAGGCGGTGAAATGGAACGTTCTCATGGCCATCGCCACGATCATCGCCACCGGCGGCTCCATCTGGGTCCTCCTCGGCAAGGGCACCCCCGGCATGATCGGTATCGGAGTCCTCGTCACCCTCTTCGTTCTCGGCCTCGTCGGCTTCCTCGGAAAAAATCGCAAGTCCGCCTGAAGCAACTCACCCCTCAGCAAGCCATGAAATTCGGAATCATCGGAGCCGGCATGATCGCCAACTTCCACGCCAAGGCGATCCTCGCCATGGACGGCGGCGAGCTGCATTCCTTTTACGGGCGAAGACAGGATGCCGTCGATGAACTCGTCGCGGAAAACGGCGGCATCGGCTACACCGACCTCGATGCCTTTCTCAATGATCCCGACCTCGACATCGTGACGATCGCGACCCCGAGCGGTGCCCACCTCGAGCCCGCCCTCGCCGCCGCCGCCGCCGGCAAGCACGTCATCTGCGAAAAACCCCTCGAGGTCACCCCCGAGCGCATCGACATGATGATCAACGCCTGCGAGCTGGCCGGGGTCACTCTTTCGGGGATCTTCAATCGCCGCTTCCATCCCGCCATGGACGCCTTCAAAAAGGCCGTCGAAGAGGGTCGCTTCGGTCGTCTGACCCTGTGTGATGTCTATGTGAAATGGTATCGTAGTCAGGCCTACTACGACTCCGGGGCCTGGCGCGGGACCTGGGCTCTCGACGGAGGTGGCGCCCTCATGAACCAGTCCATCCACCTCATCGACCAGCTCATCTACCTCGCCGGCGACGTGGCCTCTGTCTCCGCCTCCACCGCCTGCCTCGCCCACGAGGGGATCGAAGTCGAGGACACCGCCGTCGCGATCCTCGAATTCAAAAACGGGGCCCGCGGGGTCATCCAGGGCTCGACCGCCTGCTGGTCCTCGACCGGACATCCCGCCGAGGTCCACCTTTGTGGCGATCAGGGCTCGGCTTTCCTCGCCGATGAAAAGTTCCGCGTCTGGGACTTCGCCGTAGCCTCCCCCGATGACGAGATCATCCACGCCGAACTCATGCAGGGCAGCGCAACCAAAGGACTCGGCGCGAACGACCCCAAGGCGATCAACTTCGAGGGGCACAAACGCAACTTCGAAGACGTCGTCAAGTCCATCGTCGAAGGACGCCCCCCTCGCGTCGATGGCGTCGAAGCCCGCCGCGCCGTCGCCCTCATCTGCGCGATCTACGAGAGCGCCCGGAACGACGGGGCCAAGGTATACCTCTAGGTCCTGATTCCCTGATCCCGCATCATGTCCCCTCTGCTCCTCGCCACCGAAGGCGGCCAGGTCGTCGCCTTTGACCCGGCCTCGGGGCAGCATCGCAGCGTCTTTCACAGCTCGGACGACGAGGCCATGATGGGCATCGAGATCGCCGGACCGCACCTCTACGTCGCCAGCCTCAGCCGCATCTACAAGCTCAGGCTCGACGATTTTTCCCCCGTTGCCTCGACCCTGCTCTACGATCCCACCCCCGACTTCCACCAGATGCAGTGCTACGACGGGCTGCTCTACGTGACCGCGACGAAGGCGAATCAGATTTGGACCTTTGATGAGGATCTCACCCTCACCCTCGTCCACCAGATCCCGCCGCCCGATCCGAAGAAGCCGGTCAAGTACAAGAAAAACTACAACCACCTCAACAACATCATCCGAGAGGGGGACCGCTTTTACATCGGGCTCAACTGGCTCACCACGACCCAGTATGCCAACAGCGGCGTGCTCGTGACCGACACCGACCTCAACGAGATCGAGCGTTTTGAATTCGGCTGGGAGACCCACGACTTCCAGTTCCTCGACGGGAAAAAAATCGCCATCTGCGCCACCTCGAGCAAGGGCAAGCGCGTGCGCCATCCCTACCGCTCCGGCCTGATCGTCGACGGGGAACTGCGCTTCGAACACGATGCCGAAGAAGCCTTTTGCAAAGGGCTCTGCTACGACGACGACTACATTTACCTCTGCGGTGGAAGAAAAAGGGAGCGCCGCCATCGCCGGAACTCCAGCTCCATCATCTACATTCTTAACCGAGCCGACTACTCGCTTGCGCGAACCTTCGAGAGCAGCGAGATCAAAGCGATCAAAGGAGCGATCCGGCACCAACCCCCCGCATGAAAACTGTCCTCGTCACCGGCACCGCCGGCTTCATCGCCCATCGCGTCACCCGTCTCCTCCTCGAGCAGGGGGTCGAGGTCGTCGGGGTCGATAATCTCAACGACGCCTACGACATCCGCATCAAGCAGCACCGCCTCGCCGACCTCACCGGGCGCGGAGGCTTCACCTTTTTCGAGGGCGACATCGAGAATCTCTACGATCTCGAGCCCGTCTTCGAAGGACGGCAGTTCGACGTCATCTTCAACCTCGCGGCCCGCGCCGGGGTGCGCTACAGCATCGAGAATCCGCACGTCTACATGCAGGCCAATGCCCAGGGCGCACTGAATATCCTCGAACTCATGCAGCAGCGCGGCTGTGGAAAACTCGTCCTCGCCTCGACCTCCTCGCTCTACGCCGGTCAGCCCATGCCGTTCCACGAGGGCCTCCCCGTCGAACGCCCCCTTTCCCCCTACGCGGCTTCGAAAAAGGCCGCCGAGATCCTCACCTACACTTACCACCACCTCTACGGCATCGACGTCTCCATCCTGCGTTATTTCACCGTCTACGGACCGGCCGGACGCCCCGACATGGCGCCCTTCCGCTTCATCAAGTGGATCCACGAAGGCACCCCCATCACCGTCTTCGGCGACGGATCACAGACCCGCGACTTCACCTACGTCGATGACATCGCCCGCGGCACCGTGCTCGCGGCGCGGCCGATGGGTGTCGGCGCGGCCGGACACGAGGTCATCAATCTCGGCGGCGGCAAGACCCCGATTTCCCTGCTCGATTTCATCGGCAAAATCGAAGACCGCCTTGGGAAAAAAGCCGAGATCGTGTGGCAACCCATGAGCGCGTCCGAGATGCAGGACACCGCCGCCGATATTGCCAAGGCGAAGCGAGTGCTCGACTGGGAGCCCGAGATCGATCTCGACGCCGGTCTCGATGCGACCGTGGCCTGGTATTTGGAGAATGTCGAGTGGGCGGGCGCGGTGCGATTGTGAGGGTATCCGATATTGTGGGCCAGCGCGCTGATTCAGCAGCAGACCGGAGGCTAGGGACCGAGTTCTGGTGAACTACAGCGGCTGTAGCGGCAGGAGACGAAGGCGGGTGCGATACCCGCACTGCCGCGAAATGGGTAGCCCCAACCGGCCCGTTCGGGGCCTGCTCGCTAACTTCCTCTTTCTCGCCTCGCCTCCAAAGTGGCTTCGGCTCTAGCCAAATCGTTCCGCTCCCCTCACCCTTCACCACAACACCGGCGGCTCGGCTCCGCCCGTCGTGCTCTTTTTCAGCGGCTTGGCCACCGTCTCCTTGCGCCAATCGTTGAGCAGATCGGAGAGTTCTTTGACCACTTCGCTCTCGAGCTGCTCGAGATTATTGTGCTCTTTCGGATCAGATTCGAGATTGTAGAGCTCGTAGGCGCCGTCCTCGAGGTCCTGGATCAGCTTGTATTCCCCGTGCCGCACCGCGCTGGCAGGGAACCCGCCCTGATTCGAGTAGTGAGGATAATGAAAATAGATCGGCCCCCGATCGTATTTCGCGAAAGGATTGCGCAGGAGCGGGACGAGACTTTTGCCATCCACGTGCTGATCGGGCTTGGCGGGGAGTCCGGCCATCTCCAGCATGGTGGGGTAAAAGTCGGTGCTGACGGCGTGGACGGTACAGCGCGTCCCCGCCGAGGCCACCCCGGGCCAGCGCACTACGAGCGGTTCGAGGATGCCACCGTCGTAGATCCAGCCCTTGCCCGCGCGGTGCGGCGCATTGGAGGTGGGATGCCCCTCGTCCGTAGAGAGCCCTCCATTGTCCGAGGTGAAGATAATGGCGGTGGTGTCCCGCAGATTGAGCGCGTCGAGCTCGGCGAGAACGCGGCCCACGGCGCTATCGAGACTCTCGACCATGGCGGCGTAGGTGGCGTGATCCTGACGGATGCGCACCTTCCTCGGCTCTTCGGTGTTCGCCCAGACCTGCCGCTCGCCACCCACATCGAAGCTGCCTTCCTCATCGGCGATGCCTAGCTCGGCGGCTTTCTTTTCGTATTTGTCGATCAGATCCTGCGGTGCCTGCAGCGGGGTGTGGACGCTGTAGAAAGAGAGATAGAGAAGGAATGGGTCGGTCCCCCTCGCCGATTCTTTGAGAAAGGCGACCGACTCCTCGGCGAGGCGATTGGTGAGGTATTCGCCCTCGGGTCCGGGCTCGAGATTGTCGACGTTTTTGTAGGGGGAGAAATAACTGCGGGGATGCCCGTTCTCTCCTCCACCGCGATTGATGTCGAAGCCCTGATCGGTCGGGCTTGCTCCCGCGCCGCCGAGATGCCATTTGCCGGCGAAGAAGGTGCGGTAGCCGTTTTCCTTGAGCGCCTCGGCGAGGGTGATCTCTTCGGGGGCCATCTGCGTTTCAAAATCGGCGGCGTCGAATTTTCCGTTGCGCCGGCCGGCAAAATAGTTCGTCGTGCCGGTGCGGGCGGGATATTTGCCGGTGAGGATGCTGGCGCGGGTCGGCGAACAGACCGGAGAAGCGGCGTAGAAATCAGTGAAGACCATCCCGCTTGCGGCGAGACTGTCGAGATGCGGCGTCTCGTAAAAGGTCTCCGGGTTATTGAAGCCCACGTCCATATAGCCGAGATCGTCAGCGAGGATGAAGATGAAATTTAATTTCTCCTGCGCTTTCAGCGAGGTGTCAAAAGGCAAGGCGGAGAGGCAGAGCAGCGTGAGGAGTCCGGCGACTAGCAGTCTGTCGGACTTAGAGCGTCTGAGCGAGGGAATTGGGGTTCGAGTCAGAATTTTCATGATTTTGAGGAGTTTGTGTGAACACAAATGACGAAAACGAGGGGGAATTCGGGCCGAATCCCCGATTTCCGCAGCCGGGCGGGATAAGTCCGACAAGCTGCCAGGGGGGAACCGTTTTTCATATCGATGCCAAGAGTAAGCTCTCGGCGCGGGCGTAGCAATGGCGGCTATGGGTCTGAATCGTCATCCCGCTGTAAAAATCCGTTTGGCACTGGCCCAGTCGCGACCACATTCAATGATGATGCCGCGCCCCCCGCTATTCACCGCCGCGTTCCTTTTCGGGATGATGCTTTTCGCCACGACCGGCTTTTCCCAGGAAGCAAAAGAGGAGTCCACGCCCTCGCTCGGCGACCTCTTCAACAAGGTCAAGGACCTCAAAGTGCCCGAGTCCGTCTCAGGTCTGCCGAAGCAGATTACCGAGTTGAAAGAATCCTACCTCGAGACGACGAAGACGGTCGAGGCCCTCAAGGTCGAGGTCGATACCTTGCGCGGCGAGGTCTACGAGCTGCGAAAGGAGAACGAGGAACTCCGCGCCGCCGTCGGCGTCAAAGTCAAAGAGACCGGCATCGCCGAGCTGTTGAAACCCCGCGAGATCACTGCCAGCGATCTCGTCGACGACTACCGCAGCGACGCCGCCGCAGCCGAGGCCGAATACCGCGACCAGTATCTCAAGGTCGTCGGCACGATCAGTGCCTTCGAAGCGGGCAGTCAGAGCATCATCGTCTATCTCAAGGCGGACGGGACAGAGTCGAGAGTCCGCTGCCAGCTCCAGACCGGTGCCGATCTCTATGTCGATGTCCTCCCCGCCCAGGGGCGTCTGATCAGCCGCAATGACCGGCGCACCCTCCTCACCGTGGGGCAAGCTGTAGCGATGCTCGGCACCTGCAAAGGGGCGCAGCTCAATGTCGAGCTGGCCAACTGCTCGATCGAGGGGCTCACCGAAAAGAAGATCGCGGAGCCCGCCAAACCCTGAACCCTGCTCTGCATCATGCCTAGAAAAGTTCGCCTCACTCGAATGATCGGCCGGATGGGCGAGGTCGCCCACGATCTCAACAACCTGCACTTTTCCGGCTTCCGCTCCATCCAGGGCTGGGAGCCCGACATCACCGCCTATCGTTACGACGACCGCATCGAGATCTGGGTCGATCTCGCCGGCGTGGAGAAGAGCAAGATCTGCGTCGATGTCCTCCCCGACCGGGTCCGCATCTCGGGCGAGCGCAAGCCCCCTCTGCCGACGCGCGATACCTCGAGCCAATGCCGCCAGGTCCTCACCATGGAGATCGAGTGCGGGCGCTTCGGGCGCGAGATCCCGCTCCCCGTCGAGATCAACCGCGACCGCGTCTCCGCCAAGCAGGAAAACGGTCTCCTCTGGATCGTCCTGCCGCTCGCGACCAAGTAGCCTGCTTTCCTCTTTTCCTTACCCTCCCTTTTTTTCATTCCAGACATGGAAGACCTTGAACGCCTCCTCAACGAATCCTCCGGCGAGATCATCGAGATCTCCTCGAGTCGACCCAATGCCGCAATGCCGGAATGGAGGGCCGACGTGCCCGACGTCATTCCCGTGATGCCTCTGCGCGGCGTCGTCCTCTTTCCCGGCACGGTCGCGCCGCTCACCGTCGAGCGGGCCGCGAGCCGGCAACTCCTCGAAGAACTCCTCCCGACCGGTCGCCTCCTCGGACTCGCCACCCAGCGCGATGCCGACCTCGACACCCCCGGGGCGAAGGATCTCTATGAGGTCGGCGTGCTCGGCAACATCCTCCGCATGGTGCGCCAGAGTGACGAGCAGACTCTCGTCCTCATCCAGATCGTCGAACGGATCCGGCTGAAAAAGTTCGTCTCCACGAAGCCCTATCTCAAAGCCCGCTTCGAGATCCTCGAAAACAAATTCCCCCGCAAGGGCCTCGTCTGGGAGGCGACTCTGCGCAATCTCCGCGAGTCGGCCCAGACTTTCATCCATCTCAACCCCTCCATCCCCGATGAGGCGAGCCAGGCCCTCGCGGCGATCGACTCGCCCTCGATCCTGACTGACTTCCTCGCCACCAACCTCAGCTTCGACCTCGTCCAGAAGCAGCGCCTTCTCGAGGAAGTGGACGTCCGCAAGCGGGCCGAGAAAGTGCAGCAGACCCTCAACAACCAGCTTCACATCGCCGAGCTGCAGCAAAAGCTCCGCGCCGATGTCGAAGATGAATTTTCCGACGCGCAGCGGCGCGCCTACCTGCGCGAGCAACTCCGCGCGATCCAGCGCGAACTCGGCGAGGGCGACAGCGGCGAGGAGCAGACCGACGATCTCCGGGCACGCCTCGAAGCGGCCGGTCTGCCCGCCGGGGTCATGAAGCAGGCCGCGCGCGAGCTCAAGCGGCTCAACCTCATCCCGCCGGCGAGCCCCGAGCACTCTGTCATCGTGAGCTACCTCGAGACCATCGCCGAACTGCCCTGGAACAAGATGAGCGAGGACCACAACGATCTCGATCTCGCCCGCAAAGTCCTCGACCACGATCACTTCGGGCTCGAAAAAGTGAAGCGCCGCCTCATCGAATACCTCGCGGTGCGCAAACTCAATCCCCATGGTCGCGGGCCCATCCTCTGTCTCCTCGGTCCCCCCGGAGTGGGGAAAACGAGTCTCGGCCGTTCCATCGCCGAGGCCCTCGGACGCGAATTCGCCCGCATCAGTGTGGGCGGCCTGCGCGACGAGTCCGAGATCCGCGGTCATCGCCGCACCTACATCGGCTCGATGCCGGGCCGCCTCATCCAGGAGATCCGCCGCGTCGGGACCCGCAACCCCGTCATCATGCTCGACGAAGTGGACAAGATCGGGGCCGACTTCCGCGGCGACCCGGCCAGCGCCCTCCTCGAGGTCCTCGACCCGCGGCAGAACGACACCTTTGTCGATCGCTACCTCGACGTGCCCTTTGATCTCAGTCAGGTCATCTTCATCGCCACCGCCAATACGATCCATCCCGTGCCCGCGCCCCTGCGCGACCGCATGGAGGTGATCGACATCCCCGGCTACACCGCCGAAGAGAAGCTGCAGATCGGGAAACGCTATCTCGTGAAACGGCAGTTGAAGGAGAACGGCATCAAGGCCCGGCAGGCGCGCTGGACCACCGACGCCATTCTCTGCATCATCGACGACTACACCCGCGAGGCAGGCGTGCGCAATCTCGAGCGCGAGATCGGCAGCGTCTGTCGGGCCATCGCCGCCCGCGTCGCCGCTGATGACAAAGTGACGGTCGCGGTCACACCCGAATTCGTCGAGGAAATTCTCGGTCCGCCGCGTTTTGCGCGCGAGGCGAAGATGTTCTCGAGCCACCCCGGCGTCGTCAACGGGCTTGCCTACACGCCCGTCGGCGGCGAGGTCCTCAACATCGAGGCGATCCGCTACGCCGGCAAAGGCAGCATCAAGCTCACCGGCCAGATCGGCGATGTCATGAAAGAATCGATGGAGGCGGCTTGGAGCCTCGTCCGCTCCCGCGCGGGCGATCTTGGTATCAACCCCGAAGATTTCGGAAAGTACGACCTCCACGTCCACGTCCCTGCCGGGGCCACTCCCAAGGACGGCCCCTCCGCCGGCTGTGCCATGTACACCGCCCTGGCCTCGCTCTTCTCTGATCGCCGCGTCAACAAAGACATCGCCATGACCGGCGAGATCAATCTGCGGGGCGCGGTCCTGCCCATCGGCGGACTCAAGGAGAAGGCCCTCGGTGCAGTCCAGGCGGGGATCAAAACCATCCTCATTCCCCGGCTCAATCTCAAGGACGTCCCCGACATCCCCGAGTCCGCCCGCAAGAAACTCAAGATCCTCCCGATGAACACCGTCGATGAGGTGCTCGCGGCCGTGCTACTGAAAGGCTGAAAAAGCCTCCTTCTCTCCATGACGCGATTCACGATCTACCTGCTCCTCCTCGGTCTGATCGGGCTGGTCGTCCTCATCGCGATATACAACGGGCTCGTCTACAAACGCAACCGGGTGCGCAACGCCTACAGCAGCATCGATGTGACCCTGCGGAAACGCTTCGACCTTATCCCCGTCCTCGTTGAGGCGGTGAAGGGTTTCGCAAAACACGAAGAAGAGACCTTCACCAGGCTCATCGAAGCGCGGCAACGCATCGACCGTGGCGACCTGAGCCAGTCCGAGCGATTCCGGATCGAGAGTCAGATCGGTCCCGGGATGCAGCGGCTCATGGCCGTGGCCGAGGACTATCCCGAGTTGAGATCGAGCACCCACTTTCTCAACCTGCAGCGGAATCTTACCGAGATCGAAGAGCAGATCTCCGCCGCACGCCGCGCCTACAATGCCGCCGTTTTCGAGATCAACAATGCCGTCGAGAGCTTTCCCTCGAACCTCGTCGCGGGGGCCTTCGGATTCCAACCGCACGATTTCTTCGAAGCCGCCGACGGAGCCCGGGAGAGCGCGGGAGTGAATCTTTGAGATCGATCCGGGACATCCTCGACGAGCTCACTCCCGAGCTCGAGCGGCTCGAGCCGACGCGCCTCGACTACCTGAAAAAATCGCGTCTCTACCTCACGATCCTCTTTCTTCCGCTCCTCGGCCTGCTCGCCGCCGCCTTCCTCTCGCCCTACCCCATCCCGCTTTTCGTCGTGGCGGTGCTCTGGTTCATTGGCGGGATGATCCTCTATCATTATCGCGCAGGCTCGCTCGGCTCGCGCTACCTCCATGCCTACAAATCGTCGGTGATCCCGCGGCTCCTCACCCTGATCGACCCGGGGCTCCGGTACGATCCCGCAGACGGCATCGCCCCCGATACCTTTATCGGGACCGAGCTTTACACCACCTCACCCGACCGCTACAGCACCGAGGATCTCATCCACGGCACCTTTGGAAAGACCGATCTCCGGCTCGCCGAGATCGACGCCGAGGAGAAACATACCACGACCGACAGTGAGGGACGCACCGAGACCTCCTACGTGACGATTTTCAAGGGGCTCCTTTTCATCGCCGACTTCAACAAACACTTCCAGGGCCGCACCTTTGTCTTTCCCGACTTTGCCGAGAGCACCTTCGGGAACTTCGGACGGATGTTTCAAAAATGGAGCGGCCGCCGCGATACCAGCCTCATCAGGCTCGAGGACCCGGAATTCGAAAATGCCTTCGCGGTCTACTCCACCGACGAGATCGAAGCCCGCTATATTCTGAGCACCGCCCTGATGCGGCGGCTCCTCCATCTCCGCGAACGCTTCGGCAAAGACGTCCGCATCGGGTTCAAAGAATCGAGCATCGTTCTCGCCGTCCCGCACCGGGAAAGCTTCCTCGAGCCATCCGCCAGGGTCTCGGCCTTCGAGACGGGTCAGATTGAAAAGATGCTCACCGAGCTGCAGTATTTCCTCGAACTGATCGAGGAGCTCGACTTGAACACCCGCATCTGGACGAAGGCCTGACGCCGTGCCTCACTGGTCGAGGCGATAGATCAGGACGCGGCGGTCCTGCTTGAGGAGGGAATCAGCGCGCCGCCGCCGGCATCGGCCTGGTTGTGCAGATTTGACAGGGTCAGGTAGCGGAAGAAAGCCCGTTGGGTCTCCGACGCTGCGTTGAGGAGGGCCCGGCGCGGCCCGAGTTCGCATATTTCGGATAGAAAAGAATCGCCATTGCAATTGATTCGAGTTACGATTTCCCATGCCTACGGTCCTTCGAATCGGCCCGTTTCGATTTCACTTTTATTCCGATGAGGGTAACGAACCACCTCACATCCACCTCCGGACACCCGACGGCGAATACAATTCTGGCTTGAGCCCGACATCCTCCTTGCCAACAACAAAGGAGTCCGACCGCACGATCTCCGTGAAATCGAAGGACTGGTTTTTATCCACCGTCTTGTCCTAACTAACGCCTACAATGACCGCCATTCTCGCTGATATTCCGCTCGCAACCGAACCTGCCGCGATCCGCGCCTGGTCTGAAGGCCGGATCGTTCATATTGAACTGCATGATGGGAGGTTCGTCGGATTTCCCGCCGACCGATTTAAGCGCCTTGCCGCTGCTACCGATGCGCAACTCAAGGAAGTAGCGGTCGAAGTGAATGGATACGCTCTGCGCTGGGACAATCTCGACGAAGACATCACTGTTCCGGGAATCGTCGAAGGACGCTTTCAGCTTCCTCTGCCGTGAACCTCTCTCCACTTCACAAAAAAATCCCCCACCCCTCTCACCGGCCCGGCAGAAACGGTCCGGCGAGATTCACTGCCCAGTAAAAACCTCCGGCGGGAATGGGATCGTCCTCTTTCACCTCGGTCTTGTCGCGGAGCGCGACGAGCCATTGGCGCTGGGTGGCGGCATGACCTCAATTTTCGCCGTCCCCCTCCCGCCCCCCGCAAGTCATTTCTGGGAATATCCCTCATTTACCCGACCCGCCGAATCGACCGGATAAGTTGCCCTTTGGCCCATGGTTGCCTTTACACGGGGGGCTAGCTCTCTAAGGTGCACCGATGCCCCCAGGACCAGATGGGTGGTGACCCCGCCACCGGACCCCGACCTCGTTCGCGAATACGCGAGCGCCTTCGGTCTTGCGCCCGTGGTCGTCTCCCTGGCGCTCCAGCGGGGGCATCTCAGCCAGGAGCAATTGGAGCAATTCCTCCATCCGCGGCTCAAGGACCTCGGCGACCCCTTTTCCCTCCCCGGCGTGGCCTCGGCCGTGCAGCGCATCCTCGAGGCGGTCGATAGCAAGCAGTCCGTCGTCCTCTACGGGGACTACGATGTCGACGGCGTCAGCTCGATCACCCTGCTCTATGCGGTCCTGCGCGCCTTCGGGCTCGAGTCGCGCCCGTTTCTCCCGACCCGGCTCGAGGAAGGTTACGGACTCAGCGTGAAGGGCATAGAAAACAGCTTCGAAGGCGATCCGCCCGATCTCCTCATCGCCGCCGACTGCGGAACGAACTCGCGGGCCGAGGCGCTCCTCCTCCGCGAGATGGGCATCGACCTCATCATCCTCGATCACCACGAGCCCTCGCCCGACGGCGTCGCGGACTGTGTCGCCCTCGTCAATCCGAAGCTCGGCGATGATTACCACTACCTCTGCACGGCGGGCGTGGTTTTTAAAATCATGCACGCGCTGATGAAGACGAGGCCGCTCACGGACTTCGATCTCAAGAGCTACCTCGACATCGTCGCCCTCGGCACGATCGCCGACATCGTCCCGCTCGAGGGGGAAAATCGCCTTTTCGCCCGCCGCG
>Ga0209702_10001089_pt1 | contig 54359 bp, 49 predicted proteins | sample FRY01_FD_187210 | JGI IMG/M metagenome (GOLD analysis project Ga0209702, IMG submission 187210) | Freshwater microbial communities from Lake Fryxell liftoff mats and glacier meltwater in Antarctica - FRY-01 (SPAdes) (version 2) | ecosystem: Environmental > Aquatic > Freshwater > Ice > Glacier...
CGTTTTGGGTTCACCGCGTAACTTTAGACGACACGGCTTGGGTTGCAGCGACGCGACGCCGCTACAGTCGAGTCACCAAGAGAACTCAAATTATTAGGAGAGTCACCATGAGCAGCAGCATCATCAACTTCAACAAGTTTTACATCAACGGCGCATGGGTGGAGCCAAGTTGTGGCACGCTGCAGGTGTTCGACTCGATTACCGAAGAGGTAATGGCCACAATCCCATCCGGCACCGCAAAAGATGTTGACGCCGCAGTCGCCGCCGCCAAGGCCGCATTCGAGCCATGGTCGTCGACTTCAATCGAAGAGCGCGCCAAGTTCATCAAGCGCATCGGCGAGGCCCTCGGCGCCCGCATGGACGAGATAGCCACCACGATCTCGCGCGAGACCGGCATGGTCAAGTGGTTGTCGCAGCTGGTGCAGGTTGGCTTGCCGATAAACAGTTTCAATCAGGCTGCCGCGATCAGCGAGACGTTCGAATTCGAAAAAATGATCGGCTCGTCACTGGTTGTACGCGAACCCGTTGGCGTCGTCGCCTGCATCACGCCTTGGAACTATCCGTTACATCAGATCGCGGCCAAGATCGCCTACGCGATGGTCGCTGGTTGCACTATCGTGCTCAAGCCGAGCGAAGTTGCGCCTGTCGACGCATTTATTTTGGCCGAAATTATCGACGAGGTCGGCCTGCCGGCCGGCGTATTTAACTTGGTCTCAGGCATTGGCCCGGTGGTCGGCGAAGCAATGGCCGCGCACCCAGACGTTGACATGGTCTCATTCACCGGTTCTACTCGCGCGGGCAAGCGCGTTTTGCAAGTTGGCGCCGAGACCGTCAAGAAGGTCACGCTCGAACTGGGCGGCAAGTCGGCCAACGTGATTCTTGATGACTTGGATGAAAAGGGTTTCACGAAAGCCGTTCGCGATGGAGTCGGCAAAGCATTTTTGAACTCGGGTCAGACATGTTCGGCGCTGACGCGCATGTTGGTGCCGCGCGCACGAATGGCAGAGGCCGAAGCGATCGCGGGCGCAGCCGCTAGTGCAATGACGGTCGGCGACCCGTTCGCGGACGGCATTCACCTCGGGCCCCTTGCATCCGCCGCGCAACGCGATCGCGTGCAGGGTTACATTCAAAAGGGCATCGATGAAGGCGCGACGCTCGTCGTCGGCGGTTTGGGTGCACCAGACGGATTAGCGACGGGCTTTTACGTCAAGCCGACGGTGTTTTCTAACGTCACCTCCGATCAGACGATCGCCCAGGAAGAAATTTTCGGACCAGTGCTTTCGATCATGCCGTATGACTCTGAAGACGACGCCGTGCGCATCGCCAACTCGGTGATTTACGGCCTCGCCGGTGGCGTGTGGTCGAGCGACCCCGAGCGCGCCAAGCGCGTGGCGCGGCGTTTGCGCACGGGTCAGGTCGAGATCAACGGCGGGGCCTTCAATGCCAATGCGCCGTTTGGTGGATACAAGCAATCTGGTATCGGTCGCGAGAACGGCATTTACGGCCTCGAAGAGTTCCTCGAGATCAAGAGCTTGCAACTTTAAACCGCTATCTGAACTATCAAATTTAGAGCCAAAAGATAGTGTGCTACAGCGTGTGCTAATCTAAGCACACATGAGATTACACGTACACCTAGACGATGAGATTGTCGATCAGCTCGACGAGCGTTGCGGCCCGCGCGAGCGCAGTGCGTTCATCGTCAACGCGATCACGCGCGCGCTCGAGTTCGAGCGCCAGTGGGACGCCCTTGATGCCGCCATTGGTTCAGTTCAAACTCGCGGCCACGCCTGGCAAGCAGACCCGCAGCAGTGGGTTCTCGACGAACGCCGCGCCGAACGCGCCGAGCAGTAAGTAGTCGCACGATGATTCTTTTCGATACTCCGATACTCATCGACATGCTGCACGGCGCAGTCTCATCAGAGCGCTTCCTGCGCTTGCGCGCCAACGGTGAAGTGCCCGTTACGACGGCGTTAAACGCGGCCGAAATTTTCCACGGTGTCAATCCGTCCGATATCGAGCGGGCGCATCTGTTGTTCGGGGGCGTGCGGGTCGTGCCCGTTGGGTTGCAAGATGCGGCGCAGGCGAGTGCGTGGCGCAACGAGTTTGCCGCCCGCGGCATCGCACTATCGGCCACCGATTGCATGATCGCCGCTGTCGCTAAAAACCTAGATATTCGCCTAGCGACAACTACGCCAGATTTATTTCCTATGCCCGGCATCGAGATTGAAAACTGGTCAAAAAACTAATAGGGCATAAAAAACTAATAGGGTATAGATATGAACGTGGCAGTAGTTGACTATCGATCAGCAAACGCCCCTGCCCAATTCACCAAGTCGTTGCGCGAGACGGGGTTTGCGGTTGTTGTTAACCACCCGATCGATTACTCCCTTGTGCAACGCCTGCAGAGCGAATGGCTCGCATTTTTTCGATCAGAGCGCAAGTGGGATTACCTGCCAGAGGTAACCGGTCAAGACGGCTACCGCCCGCTTGAAGAAGCAGAAACAGCCCTCGGCGCGCAGGTGCGCGACATTAAAGAATATTTTCACTGGTATCCGTGGGGCCGCCAGCCAACCGCAGAGGCGGCGAGCGCAGCCGCGGTGTATCAGGCGGGCATGGCACTCGGCGCCGAGTTGCTCTCGTGGGTCGAGGCCAACACGCCAACCGAAATTTCTAAGACATTTTCGATGCCGCTGTCGCAGATGATCGACGGCACGCGTCGCACGCTTTTGCGCATCTTGCATTATCCGCCGTTGCTCGGCGATGAGCCCGTTGGTTCTGTGCGCGCGGCGGCCCACGAAGACATCAACATGCTCACGGTGCTGCCAGCTGCCAACGAGCCCGGATTACAGGTGCGCGACCTTGATGGCAAGTGGTACGACGTGCCTTGTGACCCGGGCAGCGTTGCAATAAATGCGGGTGACATGCTCAAGTTCGTGAGCAACGGTTACTACCCGAGCACGACCCACCAGGTGACCAACCCTGTCGGCGAGTCGGCTACGCGTTCGCGCGTGTCGACTCCGCTGTTCTTGCACCCCGCCGACGACGTGATGATTGCGCAGAACAAGACGGCGTTTGAATTTTTGCGTGATCGCATCAGAGAAATCGCTGGTGTCGAACTTTCGCGGGATTAAGCAGATCTAGTTAGGAGGCGATCGCCATGCAGTTGCAGACAGACTCTTATATCGGCGGATCGTGGGTTAAATCCAGTAAGTCGTTTGAGGTTCTCAACCCGATGACGGGCAAGCCAATGGCTCAAGTCGCCAACGCCTCGATCGCCGACTGTTTACTAGCTGTCGATGCCGCCCACGATGCTTTTGCGTCGTGGAAAGCGACTGCGCCTCGACAGCGAGCCGAGATCTTGCGCAAGGCGTTTGAGATAATGATTGCCGAGCAAGAAGACTTGGCGCGGTTGATCACGCAAGAAAATGGCAAGGTCTTAAGCGACGCGAGAGCCGAAGCCCTTTACGCCGCCGAGTTCTTTCGCTGGTTCAGCGAAGAGGCGGTGCGCATCGACGGCGACTATCGCCGCGCGCCCAGCGGCGCCAACTGGTTGCTCGTAACGCGCCAGCCGGTGGGCGTCGCGGTGCTCGCCACGCCATGGAACTTTCCTGCCGCAATGGCCACCCGCAAAATCGCTCCGGCGCTCGCCGCCGGCTGCACGGTTGTTTTGAAGCCCGCGCACGACACGCCGCTGACCGCGCTGGCGATTGCAGATATTTTGCAGCGCGCGGGTGTGCCTTCTGGCGTTGTCAACGTTGTCGTGCCAGACCCGCCCGGCGAAGCAGTGAAGGCGATGCTCGACTCGGGCAAGGTGCGCAAGCTCAGCTTCACAGGCTCGACGCCGGTCGGCGCGTTGTTGCTGGCGCAGGCTGCTACCCGCATCATCAACTGCTCAATGGAGTTGGGTGGCAACGCGCCGTTCATCGTCTACGACGACGCCAACATTGACGCCGCAGTCGACGGCGCGATGCTGGCCAAAATGCGCAATGGTGGCGCCGCGTGCACCGCCGCGAATCGCTTTTTCGTGCACGACAAAGTTCTTGCTGAGTTCACCGACAAGTTCACAGCCAAGATGGCCGCGCTCAAACTTGGCGACGGCCTCGACCCGACCACGACGCTCGGTCCACTTGTGTCGCGCGCCCAACAACAGCGCGTCGCGGCTGTCGTAAACGATGCCGTCAGTAATGGTGCCACGGTTATGTGCGGCGGCGCACCCGCAACCGACGGTTCGTTCGGTTACGCGGCGACGGTTCTAGCTAACGTCTCGCCAGACGCAGCGATCTTGCGCGACGAGGTTTTTGGGCCCGTCGCACCGATCGTTTCGTTTAGCGACGAGGGCGATTTATTGCAGCGCGCCAACAACGTTGAGCACGGTTTGGTGTCGTATATCTATACACGCGATATCGGCAAGGGCATGCGCCTCGCCGAGGCACTCGAGACCGGCATGGTCGGCCTCAATCGCGGTCTAGTCTCAGACCCAGCGGCACCGTTCGGTGGGGTTAAAGCCTCGGGCATCGGCCGCGAGGGTGGCCACGACGGCCTGCTGGCATTTTTAGAGACCAAGTACGTCGCCGGGTCTTGGTAGTTATCTTTTAGCTCGCCGCGCGATCGTGATGGCCCACCAGAACAGTAAAAACTGCAGCGGCAATCGGCCGTAGGCGATTAGCTGCTCGCTAGTCGCGCGGTCGCGCCAATCCCAGGCCATATAAATATTGCCGGGATAGACGGCGATGAATAGACCGAGCGCCGCCCACGCCGCGCGAGCCCTAGTGCGCGAATAAAACAGCCCCAAAGCAACGCCTATTTCGGCGAAACCACTGAGCAGTGTCCAGAATCGCGCCCCGAACGGCAGCCACGTCGGCACGATGTCATCGAATTGGGCGGGCACCGCGAAGTGGGTGACACCCGCGACCAGCAAAAAACTCGCCATGATCAGGGCGCTGCAGGTCGTCGCCCGGGTAGGGCTGCGGCGCATGTTTGTGGGGTTACTCATCTTTATATATTGGCATCTAATCTCGCGGCAACTATCAGCGATCGCCGTATTCCACTGAGGCTTGTCGTGATCTGAGACAATAGGTAGAACAAGCGCGAGAGGGAAGCAGCTAATGAGCGACGGCATCGACGTAAGAACAAACTGGCTAGAACCGAGCCAACTCGATATGGTGCGCGGTCAGGTGCCGCTCGTCTATGTCGACGCGGTGCCAGTGCGCGTCGACGACCAGGGCAACGTCACCCACGTCGGCATGTTGTTGCGTCAGGCGCCGGACGGCAACATCAGTCGCACGGTGGTTTCTGGGCGGGTGCTGCTAAACGAACGGATTCGCGAGGCGTTACTCCGCCATCTCGAGAAAGACCTCGGGCCCCTGGCGTTGCCTCAATTACCGCCCGACCCGGCGCCATTCACGATCGTTGAATACTTTCCGGACCCAACAGTTAGCGGGTTCCACGACCCCCGCCACCACGCGGTGAGCCTGGCCTATGTTGTGCCAATCACTGGCGACTGCCAACCGAGTCAACAAGCTCTCGATTTGGGTTGGTACACACCCGAGCAAGCTGTAAGCGAACAGATGCGCCGCGAAATGACCAGCGGTCACGATCGACTTGTTCGTTTGGCGTTGGCATCGGTGGGCCAGCTGCCTTAATCCCACTTTGGGTATCTAGTAATGCCGTAATGTTTATCTAATGCCAGAAATTGACCACACTTATCACAATGCAGCGTCATTGAGAACGGCACTGTTGGGTAAGGAGGTCTTGCGTTTTGAGGCACCAAAGTTTTATGGAGCGAAGCCTTCTGCCGGCGGGGTGATTGAAGAAGTTCGCAGCCATAAAAAAAGCATCGAAATTATTTGGGATGACGGAACGGTGCTTGAAACCCAGATGCGCATGCGCGGCTCGTGGGATTTATATCGAGATGGCGAACGCTGGCGCAAACCTAAGCACCGAGCCGACGTGGTGATTGTCGTCGCCGACCGCATCGCGGTTTGCTTCAACGCTGCCGACGTCGATGTTCACAGAGATTTTGATATTCGACGTCATCCGAACCTTGGTAGTCTCGGTCCGAACTTGCGCTACGTCAACGCCGATCATGAAGAGTGCGTCGACCGGATTATGAATTACCAAGAGCGCGACGAGACCATCGCCGGCGTGTTGTTGGATCAGCGGGTGATGGTTGGCCTCGGCAATGTTTATCGCTGCGAATTGCTGTGGGCGTGTGAGATCCACCCGTGGGCGCAGGTCGGCTCGCTAAAGCGCGGCGAATGTCGCGAAATTGTTCGCTTGGCCGCTGAATATTTGCAATCGAATCCACACAATACGCCAAGTTCTGCTGGGGTTTTGGCCCATGACGGACTCGCCGCCTATGGCCGCCAGGGCAAACCATGCCCCCGGTGTGGCGACTTGATCAGGGTGTCGCATCATGGTGAAGCACACCGCGTCTTGTACTGGTGCCCCGGTTGTCAGGTGATGCACCAGCCGCTGATGCGCCCAAACTTCACGCCCAGATCAGAAGTGTCGTTTATCGAGCGCGATATTTCGCGGGGCATTATTCACCCGATCGAAGAACGCTTCTACGCCAGTTAGGCGCGACCGAGCACTCGATCGACTTCGATAATTATCGCGACGCGGTCTTCGCGTTGCTTTGGTTCTTGGTAGCGCTGGGCATAGCCAGCAACGGCGGCGGCAACTTCGTCCGGGTCGTTTTCTTTTGTGACGAGGCGCACCGTGCCTTCGAGTGTCAACCAGCGCCCGCCGTCAACTTGCGAAACTGCGGCGCGGCCACCTCGCGCGGCGTTCTTTGTCTTCTGCGCGGTCGAAAATGTGATCACGCGCGCGCGCCGTGTCGCGGCGTCGTAACTGAAACCGACGGCGACAACATGTGGCGAGCCGTCCTTGCGCAGCGTGGTTAGCGTGGCCAGATGCCGTTCTTGCAAAAATTCCAGCATCTCGGGAGTGATGTCTTTAGGGTCAGTCATGATCAGTTTGTAGTTAGCGCATCAAGAATGTTGACCTTGGTCGCGCGCCAGGCGGGGTAGACCGCGGCCAGCACGCCCACGACGAACGACATCACCAAGATGATGATCGTCGAGTTGAGCGGCACAGAAAACGTTGTTAGGCCCTGGTCTCGCAGGGCAAAGACGATCACCCAGCCGAGGCCGATACCGAGCACTATGCCGACCACGGCGCCGAGCAGCGACGTGATCACGCTCTCCCAGCGCACGGTGGTGCGTACCTGCGAACGGGTCATGCCCACCGCGCGCAGTAATCCGATCTCGCGCTGGCGCTCAAATACCGACAGCAAAAGGGTGATCACGATGCCGACGATGGCGATAATCACCGACAGCATCAGCAGGCCATATATCAGACCGAGCAGTTGATTGACGTTGCCGGCCTGCTTGTCGATGTATTCGCGCTTAGAAAGCAGCGTTCCCTGACCGTAAGTGTCGACCGCGGCCTGCAGATCGGAACGCACCTGGCCCTGATCGGCCCCGCTGACGGTCTTTACATATACGCCGAAGTCGAAGTTTCTAAGGGCTTGGGCGCCAAATAGCGAGCGATTAATGACGAAGTTTCCTGTGAGTTCTGCGAACTCGTAAGTTCCTGAAACCTTCAGGTCTTTGGTGGTGCCATCGGCAAGTTCAACTTTGATCACCGAGCCAAGCGCATAGCCCTTCTTGATCGCGTATTTAGACGACACGAAAATAGAATCAACTGTCAGCGCCGAGTACTGGGCATCAATGAGGCCAATGTTGAATACGCCATCGATTGTTTCTGGGGAAATTGTAGAAAGAAGCTTGCCCTTGCCATCAATTTTTGCTGTTACGAGACCAATGCCCGTAGCCGATTTTACTTGCGGAATCTTGGCGATGTCGAGAGCCAAGGATGGGCTCAAGCCGCCGAAGCCGCGGTTGCTGGTGCTGATCGCGTAGTCACCCTTGAACTGTTCTGTGAACACGCCATTGATCTGACCCTTGATCGAAGCTGCTAGCGCGGTAACGGCCATCACCAACGCGACGCCGATCAAGACGGGCGAAGCCGTGCGTGAGGTGCGCTTGGGGTTGCGCGCCGCGTTTTGCTTTGCCATCGTGCCGGTGACACCGCGAAACCTGGCCGCGGGGCGACCCAGAAACATCGCCACCGGCTTGGCGATTACCGGGCCAATGATAATCGTGCCTACGAACACGGCCACTATGCCGACTCCGAGCAAAATATTTGGCGAGCCGGCCATTACTGCTCCTACGCTCGCCACGCCGATACCCAGAAATACGAACGCCAACAGTGTGCGCCTGCGGGTTGGACCAGGAGTTTCGAATGCCGTCGCGCGCATCGCCGCGAGTGGTGAAACTTTGCCAGCACGCCTGGCCGGCAACCATGCCGAAAGAACGGTGACGACCAAGCCGACGAGGATGGTCTGCCAAACTGCGCTGGTCTCAATCACGAGGCCAGAACTCGGCACGTCGATGCTCAACGCGCGCAGAAGCCCAGTGAGGCCTTTCGATATGCCGATGCCAAGGACGAATCCAATAATCGAACCGAACAAGCCGACCACCACGGACTCGCTCAACATCGCCCGCTCCAGTTGCTTGCGGCTAGCGCCGATCGCGCGCAGCAGAGCGTTTTCGCGTTGGCGTTGTGCGGCGCTAATCGAGAACACGTTGTAGATCACAAAACTGCCAACGCCGAGAGCGATAATGCTAAATGTTTTCAGCAGCAACCCAAAGAAGTCAAGCGCGGTGCCAATCTGGTTTTGCGTCTCGGCGGTTATCTCGGCGCCGGTCAGCGTTTCTGTGCGGTACTCGGGTGGCAGCGCGGCATTGATGTTCTTCGCCAGCGTCTGGTCGTCGATAGATCCGTCACTGGTGACCAAGATGTCGTCGAAGAACCCGGGTTTCGATAAGAACTCTGAAGCCGTCTGTGGGTCGAACAGCGCGAAGGTGGCGCCGCCAGGCGAACGAATCTGACCGTACGAGGCGATGCCAACCAGCGTGAACTCGCGGCTACCCGACTGGGCGACAACTCTTACAGGGTCTCCCAGCAAGAAGTTGCCCTTATCTGCGGATGCCTCGTCGAGAGCAACCTCGGTCGGCCCATTGGGGAACGCGCCCTTGTTGATTGTCCACAGTGCGCCCTCAAATTTCATGCCAATGCTGCCAAACGTCGGTGGGCCCTGACCGTCAGAACCCAGCGGTTTGCCGTCTTTGCCGACGATTCGCGCGAACGCCTGAATGTCTGGAGCAGCGTCGCTGACCCCGGGCACTTGTTTCACCAAGTCAACGAGTTCGGCAGGTATTCGCTGGCGCTCTTCTTGCCCGAACTCTGCCTCAATTACCTGCGACGAGCGCACGTAGGCATCCACATTTCGAAACACATCTGTAAATAGGTTGTCAAAAGTTTGATTGAGGGTCGCAGAAAAAATTGATGTGCCCGCCAAGAACGCGGTGCCGATGATTACGGCGATAGAGGTGAGCACCAAGCGGGCCTTGCGCCCCAGGATGCCCTTGAGGGCGATGCGAAACACGGTTTAACTACCGAGGCTCTTCATGCGGTCGAGGACTTTTTCTGGTGTTGGCTCGGTCATCTCGGCAACAATCTTGCCGTCGGCCAAGAAAATAATGCGGTCCGCGTAACTTGCGGCGACCGGGTCGTGCGTGACCATCACAATCGTCTGGCCTAATTCGGTTACTGCAGTGCGCATGAAATGCAGAATTTCGTTGCCAGTTGTTGAATCAACGTTGCCGGTCGGCTCGTCGGCAAAAATTATTCGCGGTTCCGAGGCCATCGCCCGCGCGACTGCGACTCGCTGCTGTTGGCCACCAGAAAGTTCGCTCGGGCGGTGGGTGAGGCGATCGCGCAGGCGCACGGTATCGATCACCGTCTGGATCCACCCCTCGTTACCCTTGACGCCGCCGAGCATCAGCGGTAGTCGAATGTTTTCTTCTGCGCTGAGCGTCGGCACCAAGTTAAACGACTGAAAAATGAAGCCAACCTTCTCGCGGCGCAGTTTGGTTAGTTCTTTGTCTTTAAGTTCGGAGAGGTCAACCCCGTCGATCATGGCCTTGCCCTCAGTAAGTTCGTCGAGACCTGCGACGCAATGCATCAGTGTCGACTTGCCAGAGCCGCTTGGACCCATGATCGCCGTGAATTTGCCGGACTCGAACTCAACGCTGACATCGCGCAGCGCGTAAACCGCGCCATCGTCTTTGCCGTAGATTTTTGTTGCCGAAACCGTCGATGCCGCGATTCTGTTCATTCCTAATAGGCTAGGTGCGGCTTGCGTATTTACTTCGGCTGAGGTACGACCCTTAAGTAACTCTTAACCGTTTTCCAACCGCCGGGGAACAATGTCTTAGCTTCGTCATCGGTTACGGTGCCACCGATGATTACGTCTTGTCCGTCCTTCCAGTTGGCTGGCGTCGCAACCTTGAACTTGGCTGTTAGTTGCAACGAGTCGATCACGCGCAATACCTCATCGAAGTTGCGACCGGTTGAGGCGGGGTAGGTGATTGTCAATTTTATTTTTTTGTCCGGTCCAATTACGAACACGCTGCGCACAGTGAGAGTGTCGTTGGCGTTCGGATGGATCATGTCGTAGAGGTTGCTGACATTGCGGTCGGAGTCGCCGATCATGGGGAAGTTCACTGGCGTTCCCTGTGTCTCGCCGATGTCGCCCTCCCATTTGATGTGCGACTCAACGCTGTCTACCGAGAGGCCGATGACCTTGACGTTGCGCTTATCAAACTCTGGCTTGATCTTGGCGACGTAGCCGAGTTCGGTTGTGCAAACTGGTGTGAAATCCTTCGGGTGGCTAAAGAGCACGCCCCATGATGTGTCGAGCCACTCGTGAAAGTTGATTTTTCCTTGTGTGGTGTCGGCTGTGAAGTCGGGGGCTAGATCACCAAGACGTATGGGCATGGGCTTCTCCAGTTGGTTAGTCACTGAGTAATTATTCGTTACGGGCGGTCAGCGTAGCGTAATCCCGACTACTTCTGTCAACTTTGAAGGTTTAGACTGAATTTATTGACTGAATGAGGCTGGCTGTGATCTAGCCCAGGTCCAGACCCAGCAAATCACGAAACTGCTCAAAGTAGGTTTCGTTGTCGACTGCGCCCATCGCCACGAATTGCTGATCCGTCATCTTGGCACGACCCGCAATCAAAGTTTCACCGCCCCACGAACACGGGTATCGCAACTGCGGCTTATCGGTCGTGATCGCGTGGTGAATTACATGGGCGACTTCGGTGGCGTCGGAGGCGTTGATGATGCCTGCAGCGTAGAACTTAAACATGCGCTCGTAATGATCGTTGTACGCGCCTGTGGCATTTGGTGCATCGATATTTTTGTGAAAAATCGATGACTTGGTCACGCCTGGCTCGATGATCGCGACGCGAATGTTGAACGGCGCGAGTTCTTGTGCCAACGCCTCGCTCACGCCCTCAAACGCCCACTTCGACGCCACGTATGGCGACTGCGCGACGGTGGCGAGGCGCCCGAGAATCGACGTGACGTTTACGATCGTGCCGCTGCGTCGCGCGCGCATGCCCGGCAGTACCTGTTGCAAGCAGCGAACAGCGCCGACGACATTGACATTGAATGAGTCGTGAAACAACTCGAAACCGCACTCTTCGGTTACACCATTGCCCCCGATGCCGGCATTATTGACGAGCACGTCAATTTGTGGCACGGTGCGCAAAATGTCGGCGAAGCCGTTGCGCACCGAGTCGTCGTCGGCGACATCCATCTCGACGAGGTCGATGGTCAGGCCAATCTCGCCGGCCTTGGCGACCAGCTTGGTGGCTTTATCCAGGGCGCGAACCGTGCCAAAAACTCGGTAGCCGCGCTCGGCAAGGTATAGCGCGGTGGCCCGCCCGATACCCGAGTTGGCCCCGGTGACTACGGCCACCGGACGGTCGTTTGGATCTGATTTATTGCCGTTTGTATGAATGTCTGAAGTCGTCATTCGCTCAGCGTAGGGCACAACACCCGCTCGCTATGCTTCAAATTGATGGCCCTGATGGTTGGTCTTGACATGCCTAAATCTATTGGTATGGGCGTGATTCCGCGGCAGCGTTTTAGCAAAATTTCGATCTGGCTTGCGGTCGCCGTTTCGGTCTCGTGCCTCGGTGTCACCGTAGTTGCGCCCCAGCCGGTTGTGGCCCTCGACGCGCCTAGTGACTACATCGTGATTTTCAAAGACGGCGTCAATATCGACCGCAAGGTCAGCAAAGAAGCCGCGCTCGGCAACTCGGTCAGTGACGTGTTCACCGCGGCGGCCGACGGATTCGTCGCCGAACTCGACGCCGCCGATCTAGCTCGCCTGCGCAAAGACCGCGATGTTTTGTTGATCGAGAAAGATCGGCCCATCAGCATCACCGACACCGATTCAAGTAGCGCAACATCGACGGCTGCAGCGCCCGGGCCGACGCTTGATGATCTCGCCGGAACGGTAATCCCCGGTCAGTACATCGTTACCTTGGCGAGCAGCACTGGTGCTCAATCTTTTGCCGCAGCCGAAACAACTGCTGGTGCGACCGTGCTCAGCGTGTACACGGCGGCGATCAATGGCTTCGCTGCAGTTCTCACCGCCGATGCCGTCGCGCGCTTACGCAAAGATTCGCGCGTCACGAATATCGAGCCCGACACTTGGGTTGTTCTCACCGGCGACCAATTAAGCCCGCCATCGTGGGGTCTCGACCGCATCGACCAGCGCAACTTGCCGCTGAACTTGCGTTACTCGTACAGCTATACGGGCACTGGAGTCACCGCGTACGTGATCGATACGGGCATTCTTGCTTCGCATGCCGACTTCGGCGGGCGAGTTGGTTCTGGCTATTCAGTGGTCGCAGACAACTACGGCACTACAGATTGCAATGGTCACGGTACGCACGTCGCGGGCACCATCGCTGGTTCGACATACGGCGTCGCAAAATCTGCGGCGCTCATTCCTGTTCGCGTGCTCGGTTGCAGCGGTAGCGGCTCGACATCTGGCGTGATTACGGGCCTCGATTGGGTGATCAACAACCACGCCGCCGGTGTGCCAGCAATCGCCAACATGAGTATCGGCGGCACCGTGTCGTCGTCGATGAACGCCGCCGTCGCTCGCGGTATTGCCGACGGCATCGTGTTCGTAGTCGCAGCCGGCAACAACAACCGCTTGGCTTGCGGTTACTCGCCAGCGTCGGCACCGGACGCGATCACCGTCGGCTCAATCAACATCATCGACATTCGCTCGAGTTGGTCTAACTACGGCTCGTGCGTCGACATCTTTGCGCCGGGTCACGCAATTGTTTCGGCGGGGATTACTTCTTCTTCGTCATCTATAACTAAATCTGGCACTTCAATGGCGTCGCCGCACGTTGCTGGCGTGGCGGCCCTGATGTTGCAGCAGTCGCCAACGGCAACCCCGTCCGAAATTGCGGACCGGATCACTAGTTTTGCTACGCCAGACCATGTCCAAGACCCTGGCACTGGTTCGCCGAACTTGATGCTGCACTCTGGCTCGGCGTGGGCCCCACCAGCGCCAGTAGCCCCCAGCGTTCCGCGGTCGCTAGTTGCTGTTGGCGCGAGCACGCAGGCTTCGCTCACTTGGGTCGCGCCGTCACAAGATGGTGGCTCTGCGGTAACCGACTACATCATCGAGTATTCGTCTAACAACGGCAGTTCGTGGAATTTGTTTAGCGACGGCGTTTCTGTCGCGGCCGCCGCAACAATTACGGGTCTGGTTAACGACACGACGTATTTGTTTCGGGTCAAGGCGGTAAGCGCATCTGGCACAAGCGATCCGTCTGCGACTGCGAGCGCACTCGTCTCCGGCGTCCCGAGTGAACCGCTATCGCTTTCTGGCACGCGCGGTAATGCGCAAGTTGGATTGACTTGGTTGGTTCCCGCATCTGCGGGCGGTGCGGCAATCACCGACTACGTCGTTGAGTTCTCGGCCGACAACGGCACGACTTGGTCGACCTTTGCTGATGGTGTTTCAGCCTCGCTCGCGGCGACGGTCACGGGTTTGACCAACGGCTTGTCGTATCAGTTTCGAGTCAGCGCCAAGAACAGCGTGGGTGTCGGTAAGACGTCGAGCACGGCGGTCGTCGTGCCGTGGGTTGCCAGCGCGCCCAGCGCGCCACTGGCGCTCACCGTTGGCACGATCGGGCTGACATCGGTTGGGTTGTCATGGTCAATTCCGCTAGCACTAGGTGGCGCCGACATCACCGACTACCGCATCGAGTACTCATCGAACAGCGGATCAACTTGGTCGGTTTTCGACGATGGCACGGCGTCGATGCGCACCACCACCGTGACCGGCCTGACCAGCGGCACAACATACGTATTTCGTGTCAGCGCAGTCAACTCTGGCGGCACGGGTGTTCCCTCCGCGACATCGTTGGCGGCGAGCCCCGGCATTCCGTCCGAACCGTGTTGCGTCACGGAGGTTTCGGTTGGCCCGCGCATGGTGGCCATTCGTTGGGGCGCGCCAACTTCTAACGGCGGATCAGAGCTCACGAACTACATCATCGATTACTCGGTGGATGACGGTTCGACCTGGACGACCTGGGACGGCAACACTGGCGTTGTCGGTTGCGTTTGTTCGACGGTTGCACGAAGTGTCACCGGCCTACAAGACGGCGTGCCGCACCGTTTCAGAGTGCACGCCAAGAATGCGATCGGCACGGGCCCGCCATCAGAACAATCAGAGCCGTTCACGCCGTGGACATCGGTCGCGCCTGGTGCGCCGCTGAATGTTGTCGCCACGCCGCAGACGGGGCAGGTGTTTCTAGATTGGGATGCGCCATCTAACGATGGCGGCGAACCGATCAGCGACTACACGATCGAGTACTCAATTAATTCTGGCTCAACATGGACGACCTACGTAGACGGTGTCAGAACCGCCACATCGTCGACGATTCTCGGCCTTGCGACTGGCGTGTCGCACATCTTTCGTGTCAAGGCCACCAACAGCATTGGCATCGGCGCGGCGTCGAGTGCCTCCGCGCCGATCACCACGATTGCACAGATTGTCAACGACGCCTTCAGCGGGGCGATTGCAATCTCCGGCAACGACAGCAGCACGCAGAGTTCAACGGCAACCGCGACGAGGGAGACCGGCGAACCAACTCACGGCGGCTACAACCCTCGCGCATCTATTTGGTACAAGTGGGTCGCCGCCGATAATGGCACTCTCGTCATTGATACGCGACTCACCGCATTCGACAGCCTGCTGGGCATCTACACGGGCGGCAGCGTTTCATCACTAACAACGATCGCTCAAAACGATGACAATCCAACCGGCGGATTGTGGAGCCGCATCGTCGCGACCGTTAGCGCTGGCACGACTTATTACATCGCCATCGATGGCTACAACGGCGCTAAGGGCGCCGTGCATCTGAACTGGTTGTTCACCGCCGCGCCAACACCAGAGTTGCCCGGCGCGCCGCGCAACGTGCGGGGCAGTGCGGGCGATGGCATGGTCACCGGTTATTGGTTGGCGCCGACCAGCAGTGGCAACAGCACGATCACGAATTACACGGCCACAGCGTCGCCTGGTGGCAAGTACTGCACCTCGTATGGCGCGCTCACGTGCACCGTACGTGCGCTCACAAACGGCACGCCGTACACACTCACTGTTCGCGCCACCAACATCGTCGGCGTGGGCGTTGCCTCAGATGCATCAGACCCCGTCACGCCAGCTAGTACCGCCACGCCAGACGCGCCGACGGCAGTTTGGGGTCTTGATCGCATCGATCAACGCGCCTTGCCGATTGACGGCCGCCTCTCACGCGTGTACACGGGCATCGGTGTAACCGCTTACATAATCGACACGGGGGTGCTCTCCGCGCACACCGAATTTTCTGGTCGCGTCGGCAGCGGCTACTCATCTGTTAGCGACGGCAACGGCACGGAAGACTGCAATGGTCACGGCACGCACGTTGCGGGCACGATCGGCGGCACCAATTATGGCGTCGCGCCAGGTGTCTTGATCATCCCTGTTCGTGTTTTGGGTTGCAGCGGCGGCGGCTCGACGTCGGGCGTAATCGCCGGCATCGACTGGGTAGTCCAGCATCACCAGGCGGGCGTGCCAGCGGTTGCCAACATGAGCCTCGGCGGCGCGCGCTCGGCGGCCCTCGACCTCGCCGTGCAACGTGGCGTAGCCGACGGCGTGATCTTCGTCGTGGCCGCGGGCAACTCGAACGCCAATGCCTGCCAGTCTTCGCCAGCTGGCGAACCGTTGGCGATCACGGTCGGCGCGACAACATCAGCCGACGCGCGATCATCGTTTTCGAACTATGGATCGTGCCTCGATGTATTCGCGCCGGGCTCGCTGATCACTTCAGCGTGGTACACCTCGACGACCGCGACCAACACGATCTCTGGTACCTCGATGGCGTCGCCACACGTTGCCGGCGTCGCCGCGCTGGCATTCGAAAAATCTCCAGGTATTAGGGCATCGCAAGTTGCTCCGTGGATTACTAGCAGCGCGACGAGCGGCGTCGTTACCAATGAAGGCGCGGGCTCGCCGAACCTGCTTGTGTATTCACTGCTCAGTAGCGCGCCTCCCGCGTTGGTCGTAGCGAGCCCAGCGACAACCACGACTACTACTTCGACGACCGTGCCCGCGCCGAGCGGCGGCGGCGGCGGTGATTCGGGTGGTGGCGGTGATTCTGGTGGCGGCGGCGATTCTGGTGGTGGCGGTGATTCTGGTGGCGGCGGTGCCCCCGATACGACAACTTCGACAACAACATCGACCTCAATTACGCCAGCGGCACCCATTGCGCCAGCGGCACCCATTGCGCCAGCGGCACCCATTGCGCCAGCAAGCGGTTCTAGTGGCTCCAACGAAGTTTCCTCACGACTTGTTTCGCCAATTCTCGGCTCGCCGATCCAGTCGCTCGCCACCAACACCGCGATCGTCGCGATTGCTACCAAGGTCGTCGGCAACAACGTTGTGCTCAGCGTCAAGGTCCCAGTCGGGGCAACCGTGCATGTTTATCGCAAGGGCGTGTTGGTCAAGACGGTGCCAGCGTCGGCGGCCGGCTCGATCAAGATTTCGCAAAACACGACCGGCGTCAACTTGTTCCAAATCATCGTCGTCGACAAGACGGGCAAAGTTTCGGCCAGCATTAAAAAGAAAGTCACGGTTGCCAAGGTCGCCAAGGCTGGCAAAATTTCGGTCAGCGTTAAAAAGAAAGTTAAGGTCGCCAAGGCTGGCAAAATTTCGGTCAGCGTTAAAAAGAAAGTTAAGGTCGCCAAGTAACAGCTCGACTACAGGACATGGCATGGCCTCGGGGTATCGTCGCGCCATGACATCGAAGCCGACCGCCTCGTCAAAACTGCCCCAGACCCTCGGCGCCCTGCGCACCTCGGGTTGGGTGTCGATACCTGTAAAAGAAGAGTTGCGGCGCAACGCAGTTGCCAAGATCTCAGCGGGCGAGCCTCTGTTCGCGGGCGTGCTCGGCTACCAAGACACGGTGATGCCGCAACTCGAGAACGCGTTGCTCGCCGGCCACGATGTAATTTTTTTGGGCGAGCGCGGTCAGGCCAAGACGCGCATGATTCGTTCGCTCACCGGCTTACTAGATGAATGGATGCCGATTGTCGGGGGCAGCGAAATCAATGACGACCCGTACGCGCCTGTCTCTCGACACGCGATAGATCTCGTCGCCAGCAAGGGTGACGACACGCCAATCACGTGGGTGCACCGCGACACTCGCTACGGCGAAAAACTCGCGACGCCAGACACTTCGATCGCCGACCTGATCGGCGAGGTCGACCCGATCAAAGTGGCCGAGGGCCGTTACCTGAGCGACGAGCTGACGCTGCACTACGGCCTCGTGCCGCGCACCAACCGCGGCATCTTTGCGATCAACGAATTGCCAGACTTGGCCGAGCGAATTCAGGTCGGTTTGCTGAATGTGCTCGAAGAGCGCGACGTGCAAATTCGTGGCTACAAAATTCGCCTACCGCTTGACGTGTTGCTCTTGGCATCTGCCAACCCAGAGGACTACACCAATCGTGGCCGCATGATCACCCCACTGAAAGACCGCTTTGGCAGCCAGATTCGCACGCATTACCCCCTCGATGTCGAAACCGAAATGCAAATCGTCCGCCAAGAGGCGCGCCCGTCGAGCATTGGCAACGTCGTTGTGCGAATACCGCTATTTATGGAAGAAGTGATCAGCACGATCAGCCATCTGGCGCGTTCGAGCAATCATGTCAACCAGCGCAGCGGCGTGAGCGTGCGCTTGTCGGTCAGCAACTTAGAACTGTTGGCGGCCAACGCCATGCGCAGAGCATTACGAGCGGGCGAGACCGATGTTGCGCCCCGAGTCAGCGACCTGGCGGCGCTGGCGGCATCAACTTCGGGCAAGATCGAAATCGAAAGTGTCGAAGAGGGCAGAGAATCGGTCGTGCTCGAGCAGTTGGTGCGAGCGGCCGTGTTGCAGGTCTACAAACAAAACGTAACTAGCGAGAAGATTCGTGATGTGATCGCCAGTTTCGACGAGGGTGCTGTCGCTAACGCTGGCGAAGACATCAACTCGACCGAATATGCGGCCATACTCGAGGCAATACCAGCGCTGCGCGAAATCGTCGTGACGATTGTGCAGGGCGACGAGTCGCCAGCCGTGATCGCCAGCGCTGTCGAGTTCGTATTAGAGGGCCTGCACCTGTCGAAGCGACTCAACAAAGACGCGGTTGGCTCGCGCGCAACTTACCGCTCACGCACATAACGTCGCCGCACGTCGCCTAGGCGACGGAATTCATTTCGAGTATTAGATAACCGGCTGAGACGTTGCCCACAGCGGGCTGGTGTCGAGGCGCAGGTCGGTGACGGGCTCGCCCGAGAGTGACACCACTTCGACCGGTTGGGCGAAACCCGGTAGCGAAACCGGCGGGTGGGCGTGAGCGAAAATTCCGATTGGTAAGTTGACGGCCTGCTCTGCGGGTATCAGCGTGCCGATGCCGACCGCGGCATCGCACAGACGCGCCGCGAGGTTTGGTGCCGAGCCGATGAAGTCTTCACCTTCAAAAAGAATCGTGTTGCCCGAAGCGATTCCGATGCGCAAGGCCAGCGGGGCGCAATCCGAAATTGAACGCTGCTGCAGTTTGAGCGCGAAGTTGATGCCGTTTTCTGGTTCGACAGCGACAGCCATCAGTCCATCGCCGAGATACTTGTCGATGCGTACGCCCAGGTGCGAGCCAACGGCGCGAGCGCTGGCGCGAAACTTGGCCAGCAAAACGGTAGAGGCTTCGTCGCCCTCCACTTCCATGTAATTCGTGAAACCAGAGAGGTCAACGAAGATGAATGTTCGGGGGAAGCGCATAGCGCACACCAGCATAGGGGTGTGACCGATGTCTTACTCCACCGAGCCCAGCAATGACTGGATCCGTGGAGTTGAGTATGGTTCGGACATGGGTCAGCGCTTTACCTATTCGCGTTGGGACGGCACCCAAAAGGGGTTCGATCTCGACGCCGATGCCCTGCTCGATTCGCTGACCGACGACCTGCTGTATCACGGCGACGTCAACAACGCCCTGCGGCGCCTGATGCAAGAGGGCATGCGCGACCTCAACGGTGATCGCATCGCGGGGTTGCGCGAGATGATGGAGAAATTGCGCGCGCGGCGCGAAGAAATTCAAGATCGCGGCGATCTCGGCGGCGTTTATAAAGAAATCGCCGACGAACTCAATGACATTGTCGACGACGAACGCCACGCAGTCGAGAACTACACGAACGAGGCTAAAAATTCTGGCGACGAGCGTCGCGCCGAACTCGCTGAACAGGCCGCACAAGACCGAAACTTTCGACTCGACATGTTGCCTGGTGACCTGGCCGGCAAGATCAACGAGTTGCAGCAATACGACTTTCAATCCAAAGATGCGCAGCAACGGTTCGAACAATTGCTCGACAAGTTGCGTCAGCAACTGATGCAACAGAACCTCGATCAGATGTCGGGTGAAATGCAAAACATGACGCCGGCCGATATGCAACGCATGAAAGACATGCTCAGCGAACTAAACAACATGCTTGAGCGCCGCCGCAACAACGAAGACCCGAAGTTCGAAGAGTTCATGAAAAACTTCGGCGACTTCTTTCCCGAAGGGCCAAAAACTCTCGATGAACTGCTCGAGATCATGGCCAAGCGCATGGCGGCCGCGCAGGCCATGCTCAACTCGATGACACCGGAGCAACGAGCTCAATTGCAGGCCCTTTCTGACCAGTTGCTCGAAGATATGGATCTGCGCTGGCAGATGGACCAACTCTCACAAAACCTGCGGGCGATGTTTCCGCAGGCGGGGTGGAAGCGCGAATACGATTTTGATGGTCAAGAGCCGATGGGCTTCGGTCAGGCAATGCAGTCGATGCAGGAACTCTCAGAACTAGACCAACTTGAGAACCTGATGAAGAACGCCTCCAGCCCAGCCGCTTTGGCCGAGGCGGATATGGATCGGGTACGCGACCTGTTGGGCGACGATGCCGCCAAGTCGCTGCAGCGCCTCGCCGAGATGGCCAAGATGCTCGAAGAGGCAGGGCTGATCGAGCAAAAAGAAGGGCGCATGCAACTCACGCCGCACGGCCTGCGCAAGATTGGCGCCAACGCGCTGCGCGACCTGTTCGGCAAACTGGCATCCGACACGATTGGCCAGCACCAAATCAATCGCCTCGGCATTGGCCATGAACGCACCTACGACACCAAGCCATACGAATACGGGGACTCATTCCAACTGGATCTGCAAAAGACCCTGCGCAACGCGTTACATCGCGGCGGACCAGGCCTGCCGATCAAATTGTCGCCAGACGACTTCGAGATTGAGCGGACGGAGCAACTCACGCGATCGAGCACGGTGTTGATGCTCGACCTCTCGTTGTCGATGCCGATGCGCGACAACTTCTTGCCGGCCAAGAAAGTGGCGATGGCTTTGCATTCGCTGATTTCGACCCAATTCCCCCGTGATTACTTGGGTATTGTCGGCTTCGGTGAGGTCGCCCGGGAGCTCAAGGCCGAGCAGTTGCCAGAGGTTTCGTGGGATTTCGTCTACGGCACGAATATGCACCACGCGTTCACCCTGAGTCGCCGGATGCTTTCGCGCCAAACCGGCACCAAGCAGATCATCATGATCACCGACGGCGAACCGACCGCCCACATCACTCCGTCGGGCGATGTCTACTTCAACTATCCGCCCGTGCGTGAGACTGTTGAGGCAACCTTGCGCGAGGTCGTGCGCTGTACCAAAGATGGCATTCGTATCAACACCTTCATGCTTGACGCCGACGCCGGCCTGCGCGGTTTTGTTGAGCGTTTGTCCAAGATAAACCGCGGCCGAGCCTTCTTTACGTCGCCTGAAACACTCGGCGATTATGTGCTCGTTGACTTTTTAGAGCACAAGAAGCAACTCTCGCGTGGTAGGTCAACTCATTCGAGTTCGGGGCAGCCACGTCGAGCGAGCTGATAGTGAATATCTCTAATCCAAGGAATATTTGCTTTTTGCTGCGATCTTTGGCAGAATGACACAGTTGTAGTTATCTCGTTGTTGGCTATCAATGGCTGAAGTCGAGAACGAGCAGGAGGATTAATTTGTGAAAGATGAAATTATCGCGCTTAGCGCAGAGCGGGCCTGGCAAGATCAGGCCAACTGCCTAGGTGTAGACCCAGATCTTTTCTTCCCAGAACGGGGTGCATCAACTCGCGAAGCCAAAGAGGTTTGCCGCGGTTGCGTAGTACGCAATGACTGCCTTGAGTACGCTCTCGAAAACGGTGAAAAGTTTGGTATTTGGGGTGGTTTGTCAGAGCGTGAGCGTCGCCGTTTGCGCCGCCAGCGTGCCCAGTCAACCCGCAATATCGCGTCGGCCTAACTCAACCACTACTTGAGACTTTGCGCCGCGCGGTTTCGCGCGGCGATTCTCCACTCGATCGTCTTTTCACTGCCGACATCTAGTTGTATCCAACGCGAGCGCGCAATCGTCGCCAACACTCGCGAAGGTATTAGTCCCACCAGTTCGGCGCGCTCGATTTCGACGTGTTTTGCGACCTCGTCGTAAACATCTGTTGGGCCAACTAAGTGCGGTGCGATCAGATTCATACTGACCTGCGTGTAGCGACCAACCTGCATGCCGAGAGCGCGCACCGACTCGCTGCGAATCGATGCCGAAATTTTTTTGGCGACCTCGAGCGGCGCATCTTTTAGCCATAAGTTGTAGGCAACTAGCAAGGGCCGTGCGCCGACGCAGATCGACCCCGCAGCGGGGTGCGGCAACTGTGGCCCGTGATCTGGCAGCAGGTCATTGAAGGCGTGGGCCCGTATGTAAGGGAGTGTCCGTTCGGGCCCGTACAAGAAACAGGGCACGCCCAGTTCGGTCGCGGCAAATTGAGCGAACTCGTCGCGTGCCTTGATGGCATCGTCGAAAGTGCTTGGTTCGAGCGCCACAAACGGCACCACGTCGACAATGCCATAACGCGGGTGCACACCGGAGTGGTGGCGAATGTCGAAGGTGGCGATGGCGTTGCGCACTAGCACCCGGGCGGCCTGGGTGCCGTACAGTGTGAAAACGCTGCGATTGTGGTCGCCATCGCTGTGCAGATCTAGGAAATCATGCCCGAGCACTGTGGCCATGGCCCCAAGTTTTGCCAGGTCCTTACCCTCGCTGATATTTATGACGCATTCAAGCACCCGTCTTGCTTAGCGCATTTCGGGTCTGCCGTGCTACATTTAGAGGCATGTTCAGTGGCTGGGAAGGCGTAGTCGTCATCGTTATTGCTGTCGCGTTATTTGGTTCGCGTTTGCCAAAAATCGCGCGCAACCTGGGTCAGGCTCAGCAAGAGTTCAAAAAGGGCGTCTCTGACGGCAAACCAGTCGCGGCCGCACCCGAAGCGCCAAAGAACGACACGCCCTCGGCGTAGTCAGTTAGGCCGATTTAATTTTTACGCGACGTCCCGTGATGTCGCTCAATAACCCTTTGCGCTCGTTTGCCGCGTAGATATTTAGTTCGTCATCTTGCTTGGTCGAAGTCTTCACGGTGATCTCTAGTTCGGTCTCAGAAACGGTGACGTCGACCTTTTTACTGCGGCCGTCTTGTGTGCGATCGAGACCCACGGCAACTCGCAAGATGCCGGCGAGGCCGCGCACGAGGTGTTGATCGGCGGTTTCGAGTTTGGCGAATTCGGGATGCTCAAGTTTGGGCATGCCCTTGCGGTGGTAACGGGCGATCTGGGCGATCAGTTCGATCTCACGATCGCTGAGGCCGACTAGTTCAGAGTTGCGAATCACGTAATACGAGTGCAGGTGGTGTTTCGAGTGCGAAATCACGACCCCGACGTTGCATAACAGGGCGCCCGCCTCAAGCAGTTGCTTGGCCGACGGTTCGATCCTGAGAGTGCCGTGTAGCGAGTCGAATAATTGACCCGCCAGTCGCGCCACGTTCTGCGAGTGTTCGGGACGGTCGTCGCAGCGATCTGCCAATACGCGCACGCTGCGCATCGCGGCGCTTTGGCCATCGGTCTTGGGGCCGCGACCCTGGCGCTGCAGCGTGTCGATCAAAACCCCCTCGCGCAACGCGTAGTCGCTGAACGTGAAAGTCCCGACACCGTAAACCTCGGCGACGCCTTCGAGAATTATTGCTCCAGCCAAGATGATGTCGGCGCGGGATGAATCGAGGTCGAATTTCTTTTGCCGCTCGACAGCGGTTGGGCATTCGGCGAGTAAGCGAACCACCTCACCGATCTGTTTTTCAGTGAATTCGAAGCGATTTAAGGTCGTTGGCATCGGCTTGCCTGATTGCGCGCAAATCAACCGCGCCACGGTTTCGGCAGTGCCAGACGATGCTACGGCCACGTCGAAGCCAAAGTCTTCGACTTCAGATTTGAGGATCGTCAGCGTCGAGCGCACAAATTGTCGGCAACTGCTCAACGCGCTGGGGTGGTTAGTAAGCGTGGGGAAGAAACGGTCGGTCAGCCGAATCGCGCCAAGCTTGAAACTGCGCGAGAGCAAAATGTCGTCGTCGTTTCCGAGCACGATTTCCGTAGAGCCGCCGCCGATATCGCACAGCAACATCGGACGCTCGTGTTCGCCCACTGCAAACAGCGCGCCGAGATGGATGAGCCGGGCCTCTTCGATGCCAGAGATCACCTCGATGTCGATGCCGGCTTCCTTGCGCGCACGCTTGACGAATTCGTCTCGATTCTTGGCTTCGCGCACGGCACTCGTGGCCACGGCGCGAATCTCGGCGTTGTGCGACTCGGCAATCTGGTGCATGCGGATGAGACACGAGATTCCGCGCTCGATCGCGTCGGGTTCGAGAAGCCTCATTTCGCCAGCACCGTGACCGATGCGCACGGTCTGCTTTTCGCGGGTCACGACCTCGAAACCGCCCCCTACTGGCTTGGCGATTACAAGGTGAAAACTGTTGGTACCAATGTCTAGGGCGGCGATGTTTTCGCTGCCGATAAGGGACGCCACGGTTAGATCATAGTTTCGCAGTCACGGCGATAGCCTGAAACGGCAATCAGCCCGAAGCATCAATTGGAGCGCCAGATGTCATCAACTTCAGCAACAGATTCAGCGGTAACCGAGCCTTCGCGCGGTCATGCTCGCATCGTCTATCTAGGTTCGGTTTCGCCCCATTGGGAGGTCTACAGCGACCATGGCGACCCAAAACTGCTTGACGAGTTTCGTGCCCGCGTGCTGGCCCGCCTAATTTTGCTACCCCGCAACGACCCTCAGTTTCGTCGCAACCAAGAGCGCGTCAACCGCGATGCCGAGCGCGAGCGCATCAGCATCGAATGGGAACTCGGATACCCCACATAAAACAAAGCGATTCGTACGATGCCGGTATCGAAGATCGATACATCAGCCGTGAACTTAGTTGGCTTAATTTCAATGAGAGAGTTCTGGCGCTCGCCGCCGACGCTGGTATACCGCTATTAGAGCGCTGCAGGTTCGCCGCAATTTTTAGTTCGAACCTAGATGAGTTCTTCCAGATTCGTGTCGCCGCGCTAAAAGATCAAGTAGAGGCCGGGGTCTCTGACCGCACGCCAGACGGTCGAACACCTAGCCAGCAACTCGCCGAAATTTCGTCGCTCGTACAAGATTTGATCTCCAAACAAGAGACACTCTGGCTCGAAGTACTTAAGCCAGACTTAGAGACCAGTGGCGTGCAGATACTTGCCTGGGCAAGTCTGAGTGACGCCGATCGCGCCCATCTAGTAGTTGAGTTCGAGTCGCGAATCTTCCCTGTGTTGACTCCGCTCGCTGTCGATCCGGCGCATCCCTTCCCGTATATCTCGAACCTGGCATTGAACCTGGCATTAATCGTCCGCGACCCCCGCACTGGCGAGCAGCGCTTCGCCAGGGTCAAAATTCCGCAGACCTTGCCGCGCTTCATGCTGCTGCCCGACAGCCGAAGTTTCGTGTTGCTTGAAGACGTGGTAGCGGCCAACATCGGCAGGCTGTTTCCTGGTATGGCGATCGAGCAGTGTTTTACGTTTCGGGTTTCGCGCAACGCCGACTTGTCGTTAAACGACGAAGACGCCGAAGACTTATTGGCAGCAGTCGAGATGGAGTTACGCCGCCGTCGCTTTGGCCGCGCGGTGCGCCTCGAGGTGCCAACTGATATCGATCCCGAAGTTCTGGCGATGATGATTGACGAACTCGAGTTGGATTCTGGCGACGTGACAACGCATCGTGCCATGATCGGCATGAGTGCGCTGTCGCAACTGGCGTCGCTCGACATACCCCAACTTCGCTACCGGCCATGGAAGCCGCTCACGGCTGGTCGCCTACAGGCAGCCCAAGACTCCGGGCGCTCGATATTTAGTGTGATTCGCGAGCGCCAATTGCTAGTTCATCACCCGTATGAGTCTTTCTCTTCGTCGGTTGAGGCGTTCGTAGAGCAGGCCGCGCTAGACCCAAATGTGCAGTCGATCAAGATGACGTTGTATCGCACATCTGGAGATAGTTCAATCGCGCGGCACCTGATTAAGGCATCGGAACTCGGTAAGCAAGTGGCTGTCGTGCTCGAACTCAAGGCCCGCTTCGATGAGGCGCGCAACGTTTCGTGGGCCAAAGAGCTCGAGTACGCAGGCGTGCACGTTACTTACGGTATCGTCGGCCTCAAGACACATTCAAAGTGTGTGTTGGTTGTACGCAACGACCCAGACAAGATGCGCCGTTATGTGCACATCGGTACTGGCAATTACAACTCGGTCACGGCGCGCTTGTACGAAGACATCGGCTACTTCACTTGCGAGGACGAAATTGGCGCCGACGCGACCGAACTCTTCAATTATCTCACGGGTTACGGCCAAGAGCCCAATTACCAGTCGATGCTCGTGGCGCCGCACCAACTTCGCAATCGAATTCTCGACCTGATCAACAACGAAATTAAGTTCGGCTCCAATGGTCGTATCACACTCAAGTTGAATTCGATCTCCGACCCAACAGTTATCGACGCTCTGTATCTAGCCAGCAATTCTGGCGTGAAAATTGATGCAATAATTCGCGGCATTTGTTGCTTGCGCGCTGGCGTCGCTGGCCTCTCAGAAAATATTACGGTGCGCTCCGTGTTGGGCAGATACCTAGAGCATTCGCGCATTTATCGTTTTGAGCATGGTCAGGCAGACGGTTCGCCGCTGCACCTACTCGGCTCGGCCGACCTGATGGGACGCAACCTCGATGGTCGGGTCGAAGTGCTCGTGCCGCTCACGCACCCAAAGCATCGCCTCTGGCTTGACAAGGTGTTGAGTTTCTTGCTCGACGACTCTTCCGCGCATTTTTCGCTAACCGCCCAAGACGGATGGGTGTGCGAGGGTCCAGACGGTTTTGTCAGTGATGCCCAAGAACGGCTGCACGAATGGGTAGTAGCCACGCAAGTTCGCTAGCGATCCAAATTTAACGAGTATCCTTATAGCAAATGGACGATTTGCGTAAGACTTTCCATCAAGAATTAGACGACATTCGTAGTCGAGTAATGGACCTCGGCACTTCGGTAATCGAGGCCATTCCGCGGGCCACCGCGGCCCTGCTTGAGGGCGATCTCGAGGGCGCCGACTACCTCGTGCAGGCCGATGATGAAATCGACGCTCGGACGATTGACATCGAAGACTCGTGCTTTCAGCAACTCGCGCTGCAGTCGCCAGTCGCGGGCGACCTACGCCAGCTCGTTTCGATTATTAAAATTTCTGGAGAGCTAGAGCGTTCGGCTGACCTTGCGGTCAATATCTGCAAGGCAGCGCGACGTATCTATGGGCACAATCAAGACCCGGCGTTGTCTGAGTTAATCAGCAAGATGAGCGAGCAAGCGCAGCAGTTGTTCATCGCAGCGATGGACGCATTCCAGAATAATGATGCCGCCAAAGCCGCCGCAATCGATGATATGGATTCGTACCTCGATGGTTTGCACCGCCAGTTCATTCAAGAGATTTTCGAAAGCCATGCCCGAAAGGCAATCGACCTTCAAGTCGCGGTACAAATGGCGATCGTTGCACGCTTCTACGAGAGAATCGGTGACCACGCGGTAAACGTTGGCGAGCGCACACGTTTTATTCTCACTGGTTGGCAGCCCGAGCACCACGGTGCGGCGCGTTTTCGGGCAATGAACCGTGACTAGCGATCAGCCCACAGTCTTCGTCGTTGAAGATGAAGAGTCGTTCGTCGAAGCACTTGCTATTGGCCTTAAGCGTGAGGGTTTTCGTGTTGAAGTCGCGCGCGACGGCGCCGAAGCGTTAGCAAAGTTTGATTCGGTCAAGCCCGACATCATGTTGCTCGACGTGATGTTGCCGAAATTATCTGGCACCGATGTGTGCCGAGAGATTCGCAAGAAGAGCAAACTGCCGATCATCATGGTCTCTGCCAAAGGCAGCGAGATAGACACTGTCGTTGGTCTCGAGGTTGGGGCCGACGATTACATCGTCAAGCCGTACCGCTTGCACGAGCTTACGGCGCGCATCAGGGCGGCGCTGCGCCGCAGTGCTCAGAGCGGCGACGCTGAAACCGAAATCGGTATTGGCGCCGTGCGCGTCGGCGATGTCTCGATCGATCCCGAGCAGCATGTCGTTACGGTTCGCGGCGACACCGTGAAGATGCCGCTTAAAGAGTTCGAGTTGTTGTACGTGTTAATGGCCAACGCTGGCCGCGTGCTGGCCAGGGATATTCTCATTGATCGGGTCTGGGGTAGCGACTATTACGGCGACACCAAGACGCTCGATGTACACATCAAACGCCTGCGTTCTAAGGTCGAATCTGATCAATTGAACCCTTCTCGGGTCGTGACCATCCGCGGTCTCGGCTATAAATACGAGAAGATGTCTTCATAGCAAAACTTCATCGCAGAACGGGCCTAGCCCCGGCGTCGCCACTCACAAGACTTGCCCGCGTGCATGGCTGCATGGCGGCCGCCGAAACATTTCTGGCGATCTCGCTTGCCGACTCGCTGTTCTTATCGATCAGCCCAGATGCGGCGCGCGGCAAGGTGATGTTGTTCTTGGCGCTGAGCCTGGCACCGTTTGCGATTCTCGCACCGTTGATCGGCCCGCATATCGATCGTCTTCCAGGCGGTAGACGAATGACGGTGTTTGGCGTGGGCGTTTTGCGCGCGGGTGTTGTGGTCCTGATGATCACCCGCATCGATTCGTTGTTACTATTTCCACTCGCGTTTCTTTCACTGGTGCTCGCTAAAACCTACTCCGTGTCACGCTCGGCGCTAGTGCCAACCCTGGTTCGCCGCGACGACGATCTAGTGGCGGCCAACGGCAAACTCGGTTTGGTCACCGGCGTCGTTAGTTTCATGGCGGCCGGTCCTGCAGCATTGCTGCACATAATCTCGACGCAGGTCTCGCTGGCGGGCTCGGTCGTGTTGTTCGTTGTCGCCGGGGTCTTGGCGCTGCAACTGCCGCGGCACGTGGCGACGGTGAGCGGCCCGCAACGGCGCATCGAGCGCGAGGAATTGCACCGACCACAGGTATTGCACGCCGCCGTGGCGATGATGGTATTGCGCGGCGTGATGGGTTTCATGTTTTTTCACTTGGCGTTTTGGCTTCGCGATCAACGCGCGGGCACGGCATGGTTCGGTTTGGCCCTCGGCCTTGCCTCGCTGGCAACCATGCTCGCAAATGGAATCGCCCCGTTGTTGCGCCGGCGCATGCCGGAACAAGTGATGCTCGCAGCGACGCTGGTGGTCGTCGGTGTTGTCGGCGTCGCCACTGGCTTTGTCGGCGGTATTACTGCGGGGATTATTTTGTCGGCGACCGTTAATGGCGTCGGTGCACTCGGGCGTTTGTCGTTCGAGTCAGTCGTGCAGATCAACGCGCCCGATGCCAACCGCGCCCGTGCCTTTGTCCAATTTGAGACACGCAATCAACTGGCGTGGGTGCTCGCTGGGCTTGTCGCGGTTATTTTTAATCCGCCGGGTGCGCTTGGCTTCGCATTCGTCGGTGTCGTCGGTTTATTTGGCGCTACGTACTACATAGTGCGTTCGCGGTCTACGTAAAGCGTAAGCGATCACTGCACTTCAAGTCGCGCTAGCCATAGGCCAGGCGCGTCGAGTTCGTTCGGCGTCGGCAGGTTGCCGGGCGCACTGAACAGTTGAAGCGCGCCATCGTTGCCGCCGCGCTCGACGATACCCGCGATAAATGCGCGCCCACGCTCGAGCTGCTGGCGACTGAGGCGTAGTCCCAACAATTGCTCTACGAAGATATCGTTCGGCGAAGCCTCAACTCGGCGGCGCCTGACTGCCTCTGCGATTCGCGATCCACTACCCAAAACCTTTGCCGCCGCCGTATCGACATTATGGTCAATAAACCCAATGATTGCCGCAATTTGGGCGTCTAGAACTGGTGACAGCGCCTCTTGCTCTGGCGAGCGCACGGCCCCGAGCATCAACGTCGGGTCGCTCAGAAACCTTTGCAGAATAGCCATCGGGTCGTTGCCAGTTACTTCGATATTGCTCATTCGTTCGAACAACGCCGTGGGGTTCGGGCGAAATCCGGCGATGTAACTACGAACCGTGGCAAGCACCGTGTCGCGAACGTGGTGCACGCCGAGTACCGCGTGTGCCGTGAGTTCTTGCAGTAGCACCCACATCCGCACATCGTCGACGGGCAGCGACCAATCTGCAGCGAAGGCGTTGATGTTCGCTGGCACGAGCAGCATTTGTTGTGCGGGCTCGCGCGGCAACGGTATCTCGTACTGCCCGAAAGAGTGTTTTGACATCGTGCCGACCATCGACCCAACTGACATGCCCATCATCGCGGGCGCCATCATCTTCGTCAGCCCCGCCATCATCTTGATCATCGGGTCTTGCGGTTCTAAATCTGTTGCCACCGACTGCGATGCGGTCAAAGAAGTTGCCAGCTCGGTGAAGAGCGGCTTGTAGGCCTCGAGCGTGTGGTGGCACCACGTCGTGCGGTTAACTACCAGAAGCGTCCGCGGCATTTCGCCTGGGCTCGTCGACAGACCCGTCGCGGCCTCGACGTGCAGGAATGCGATGTTGGCCAGCGACTCGAGCGCGATGCGGTCGGCGGGGTCAACGTTTGCCTCGGTATTGCTTGCTGGGGTCGCGCTGCCTAGATCGGCGGCCGTGGCCATCGCCACCTGGCGAGCCACATCCCATTGCAGCGGACCGCTGCCAGCCATCGACTTGATCATCTCGCCGAAGAAAGGTAAGCCCCCGAAAGCATTCTCGTCAGGATCACTCACAGTCACAAGGATATGGCTTCCAGTAAAAAATTTTTGGGTCAAGAACTGAGATACGCTGAAACCCGTGAATAACTCGCTAAAACTTGGCGCAGGCGAGACATTTGTTCAGGTAACGAGCGAAAAATTAGACGTCGGCGCAACATACGACTGGGCTGTTTCGCCGCGGTGCGGTGCGGTCATCGTGTTCTCTGGCACGGTGCGCGACCATGCCGACGGCCGCGACGATGTCACAGCACTGCACTACGAGGCTTACGAGACAGAAGTGGTGACAAAACTTGCGGCGATCGCCGCTGAGATGCGCAACAAGTGGCCGCAACTCGGTCGCATCGCGCTAATCCACCGGGTCGGCACTCTCGGCCTCGGTGAGTCTTCCGTGTTGGTCGTCGTCTCTGCGCCGCACAGGCCCGAGGCTTTCGCTGCCGCACGATTCGGGATCGACGCACTCAAAGCCACCGTGCCAATTTGGAAGCGCGAAAAGTGGGCGGGCGGCGACGACTGGGGAACCGCGGCGCACGATCTGATCGGCATTAAAGATGTTGCCGCGCCAGATCACGAAAGTTCGCCGACATGATCAGCGTGCTCGTAGGCGCGTCGAGTATTTCGATCCTGTTCGCCTCTATCTCGATCGTGTCTGGTGTTACTCTTGCGATACTCGTGTTCAATGATTCTCGGCAAGCCAATAACAACAACAGTATGGTGTCGTTTAACCGCCATCTCGACGCGCTATCCGACGATTCGCGAGCCCACCTGCGCCAACAAGTGCGCAACGCGCAAGAACGCCAAAACAAGAGGTAAATACCAATGGCCCGTGACCTTGCGATCGATCTTGGCACAGCCAACACACTGGTGTACATGCAGGGGCGCGGGATTGTTATCAATGAGCCATCGGTAATCGCCGTCAATCGCCGTACGGGTGAGGTTTTGGCCACCGGCCACGAGGCCTGGGAGATGATTGGTCGCACGCCCGGCTACATCGTGGCGGTCCGGCCATTGCGCGGCGGGGCAATCACCGACTTCGAAATCACCGAGAAGATGATTCGCTTGCTGCTGCAACGCGCGGGCGTGTCGCGATTCTCTCGGCCGAAGGTTTTGATCTGTGTGCCGTCGGCAATTACGGAAGTTGAGCGCCGCGCAGTCACCGATGCGACGCGTCGGGCTGGCGCCGCCGACGCGCAGTTACTTGAGCAACCGATGGCCGCCGCGATCGGCGCAGATCTTGCAATCAACGAACCCGTCGGCAACATGGTCATCGATATCGGTGGCGGCACAACCGAGACCGCGGTCATCAGTCTGGGTGGCATCGTCGCGCTCGAAGCGATTCGTGTCGGCAGTTTCGATATCGACGCCGCGATTCAAACGCACGTCCGCAAAGAACACGGTCTGGCAATCGGCGAGCGCACAGCAGAAGAAATCAAGATCAGTATCGGCAGCGCGATCGCCACGCCTGAAGATCGCGACGCCGAGGTACGCGGTCGCGACTTGGTAACAGGCTTGCCGAAAACTGTGTTGCTGACTGCGCAAGAGATCCGCGAAGCTATCGAAGATGTCGTTAAGCAAATGGTCGACTCGGTGATTCGCTGCCTCGCGACCTCGCCGCCAGAACTGTCGCAAGATTTTCTAAGTCGCGGCATGCACCTAGTTGGTGGCGGCGCATTGTTGCGCGGCTTCGCCCAACGCATCGAGCGCGACACCAAGGTGCCCGTGAATATGTCTGACGACCCGCTCGAAGCAGTCGTGCTCGGGGCCGGCCACTGCGTCGAAAACTTTGCCGCACTGAGGGGATTGTTCATGGAGTCGCGCCGCTAGGCCGACACCATTTCGCACTTATTTTTTAATAACGCGAATCAATCCTTCTTGGACCACGGTTACCAGCAACTCGCCTCCGCGCGAAAAAATTGAGCCGCTCGCGAGACCGCGCGAGTTTGAGGTAGAGATCGACGCCTGGTCGTAAAGCATCCATTCGTCTGCGCGAAACGGCCGATGAAACCACATTGCGTGGTCAATGCTGGCCATCTGCACGCTGCCGTCCGTCCAACTTACGCCGTGCGGCAACAAGGTGGTGTCGAGCAGCGACATGTCGCTGGCATAGGTCACGATGCAGGCGTGCAACACCTCGTCGTCTGGCAGTGTGCCGTCGGCGCGCATCCATACGCGTTGGCCAAGGCTGCGCGTACCACCACGCGAGAACGGGTCGCTATCTACGTAGCGCAGGTCGATCGGCCGCGGTCGCTCATACCAGCCGCCGAGTTTTTCTTTGTGGGGCGCCATTCGCGTCGCAAAATCAAGCACCGACTCGGGGTCTGGTACGCCGGTTGGCATCGCGATGTGGTGCTCTAATCCCTGCTCACGGTTCTGAAAACTTGACTGCAAGTTAAAGATCGCCTTGCCGTGTTGAATCGCCACGACTCGACGTGTCGAAAAACTTTTGCCGTCGCGAATTCGATCAACTTCGTAAAGAATTGGCACGCCGGGGTCGCCCGGTCTCAAAAAATAGGCGTGCAGCGAGTGCACGTGGCGGCCCGGCTCGTCGATCGTGCGAGCCGCCGCCACCAGCGCCTGGCCCGCAACTTGTCCGCCAAACACTCGCTGGCGGTCTTCGTCTGGCGACTGGCCGCGAAAGATGTTTTGCTCGATGGGCTCTAGATCTAACAACTTGATCAGGTCATCTAGCGCGTTGGTGGTAGCCATGCATTCATGTTGCCAGTAAACGCCCGGCAAATGGCGTGGGCTACGGTGTTTTTCTGTGACAACGACTACGCAATCATTCCCCACAGGTTTCACATGGGGCACCGCGACCGCCGCCCATCAAGTTGAAGGCAGTAACACGAATAACGATTGGTGGGATTGGGAGCACCGCGCGGGCACAATCTGCGCCGAGTCCAGCGGCGATGCCTGCGATCACTTTCACCGTTATCCGCAAGACATCGAGATGCTCGCCAAACTCGGCTTCGACAACTATCGCTTCAGCATCGAGTGGAGCCGCGTCGAACCCGAAAACGGCGAGTTCTCGACAAACGCCCTCGATCACTATCGACGCATGGTCGAGTGCTGCCGTCTTAACGGCATCACTCCCGTCATCACCTTGCACCATTTCACATCACCGAAATGGGTTGCCGCCGCCGGCGGCTGGCTCAATCCCAACACGGCAGACCTGTTCGCACGTTTTTGCGATCGCGTCGTTAAGCATCTAGGCGCCGATGTGGGCCGCTGGTGCACGATCAACGAACCGAACATGGTTTCTACGATCGGATATTTCATCGGCGCGTTTCCGCCCGGCAAAACCGACCGCGCCCTTCGCGAGAAGTGCAACATGGTTTTTGTTGATGCGCACATCAAGGCGCGCGACGCGCTCAAGAGCCAATCGTCGGCGCCCGTCGGCATCACACTGGCGATGCAAGAGTTCTTGATTGCGCCGGGCTTGTCTCCACAAGACCAAGAACAGGCGCAGTCTCGCCGAAGCTCGGCCTGGGCCGGCCTCGAAGACCCATTTCTTGAAGCGGCTCGCGGCGACGATTACTTCGGCGTGCAAACTTACACCCGCGAATATTTCGGCCCCGACGGCCGCATCGCCCCAACTAGCGAAACTCGAGTCACCATCATGGGTTACGAGTTCTGCCCAGAATCATTAGAAGGCTGCATCCGCCGCGCGTGGGACAAGACTGGTCACGTGCCGATGTTGGTCACCGAAAACGGCATCGCTACAACGAAAGACTCGGAGCGCATCGAGTACGTGCACGGCGCGTTGCAAGGGGTGTTGCGTTGCCTGCAAGACGGCATCGACGTGCGCGGTTACACGTACTGGAGCCTGCTCGACAACTTCGAGTGGGTATATGGCTACAAGCCAACATTTGGTCTCGTCGCCGTCGATCGTCAAACCCAACAGCGCACAGCCAAGCCGAGCGCGCAATGGCTCGGCCGAGTCGCCAAGGCCAATGTGCTCTTGCCAGCTAACTCCTAAGTAAATTCGTGGGCCTCGACTCAGCGTTGCGCCTGATCGCCCTCGAGACCACTGGGTTCATGCCGTCCGAAGAAGGCGACGCCCTCTACGAAGCCGCGTGCGCAGTCGAAGCTGTTAAACAGGGTCAGGTCTTTGTCGAGATCGGCTCGTATTGTGGCCGCAGCACTGTTTGGCTCGGCGCCGCCGCGCGCGCCAAAAATACAACCCTCTACGCGGTCGATCATCACGGTGGCTCAGAAGAGAACCAGCTCGGCTGGGAGTGGCACGATACTTCGCTCGTCGACCCCGCAACCGGGCGACTGAACACCTTGCCCCATTTCGAAAACACGATCAGCCGCGCTGGCCTGCAAGATGTTGTCTGCACGGTTGTCGGCGACTCGCCACAGATCGCCGCCAGTTGGTCCAAGCCGATCGCGTTTCTATTCATCGATGGTGGCCACGGTGTGGAGGTCGCGCGCAACGACTACCTCGGCTGGTCGAAGCATGTCGTCGCTGGCGGCGTGCTGGCGATTCACGATGTGTTTAGAGACCCGCAAGATGGCGGCCAGGCACCGTACGAGCAGATCTATCTACCGGCGCTCGCGAGCGGTTTGTTTGTCGATGTTTCGGCGACGGGTTCGCTGCGCGTCTTGAAGCGCGTTTAATCAATCACTGTTGAAGTGAGAAATAGTCTGCTTGCCGGGGTGATGGCTGCGATCGCGTCGGCAACCAAGATGACTGCGGCGCCCGTGTAGGCGCTGCTTTCGTCGGCAGGGAAGACGATGCGGTTTGGATACACGATGCCAGTCAGGTACGAGCCGTCTTCGTTGCGATGCGCGCGCGTCCATGACAGCAGCTCGCGGGCGGTGTCGATGTCTCCGATGGCCAGATGCGCAATAGCGCACTCGGCGGTTTCGGCGGCGGTGACCCATTGTTCGTCACTCACACAACGCACGCCGCGCTGATCGATGACGAATTCATCCCACTGGCCCGCGAGGCGGTCTTTGGCTTCGGCGCCTGTGAGTGCGCCGGTGAGCGCGGGGTAGTACCAGTCCATCGCCCAGCGCAATTTCGGTTCGAATGCGCTCAGGTCGGTAGCGATGATGTCGTCGATAGTGTCGGCGGCGGCGCGCCACTCTGGTTGGGCCTGGCCGATCACGGCGCCGAGATTGGCGGCGCAATGAAGCGCGTGGCGAATAGACGATGAGCCCGTGAGCAGCGCGTAATCCCACGGCGATTCGTTGACTTCGCGGGCCCACAAGATGGTGCCGTCGTGGCGGCGCATGGTCAGCACCCAGTCGATGGCGCGTTTTACTGTCGGCCACATTTGGGTGATGAACGACTCGTCGCGGGTGATCAGCCAGTGATGCCACACGCCCGCGCCGATGTAGGCGCAGACGTTGGTGTCGAGTTTGTGATCTTCGATCGAGCCGTCGGGCAGGTAGTAGTTGTACCAACTGCCGTCAGGGCGTTGAGTGTCGGCGAGCCACTGGTAGGCGCGGCGCGAGTTTTCGTGCAGGCCCATGGTGTCGAGGGCCATCGCGGTCTCGACGTGGTTCCATGGGTCGCAGTGCCCGTTGGTGAACCACGGGATCATGCCATTGGGTTGCTGCAACGCGGCGATCGAGTGCGCGGTGAGCAGCAACTCATCGCGAGTGATAATGCCGTCTAGTTGGTTGTTCATGAGGCGGGCTTGTCTGAGTAGACGACGTAACTTTTGCCGAGCACGGGGCTGAGTGCTTTGTCGAGCATTCGGGTCACGCGTGGGGCCGACGTGATGTCCCACTCGAGAAACTTCTTGTACGCGTTGACGAAGCGGTTGTCTTCGCGGGCGGGGCCGACAGCGCAACGCAGCCACCAGTACGGCGAGTGTAAACCGTGGGCGCGGTGGGTGCCGCGCAGGGCGAGACCCGCATCGCGAATTTTTGTCTTAAATTCGCTAGCCGCGTAGATGCGCACGTGTCCGCCTTGAACGAACGGAGCGTGGTATTCGTCTGAGAGTAGCCAGTTAATTTTTTCTGGGAACCACGACGGCACGGTGGCGGCCAGCGTGCCACCCGGGCGCAACACGCGAGCGAGTTCGCTCAACGCTTGGGTGTCGTTGTGAATGTGTTCGAGCACTTCAGAGGTGATGATGCAATCAAACGCTCCGTCGCGAAACGGCAGACGAGTAGCGTCGCCGCGAAGCACGCCCGCGAGTCGGTCGCCGTCGATCTCGCCGGCGAATGCCATCGCGGCAAACATTGCCCGAGTGGCGGTGGTCTCGGCGTCGGCGTAGTCGAGGGCGACAACGCGGGCACCGCGACGCGCGGCCTCGAAGGCGTGGCGACCAAAGCCCGCGCCGGCATCGAGAAACAGCGTGTCGCGGGTGATGGCGAGGCGGTCGAACTGAACTGTAAGCACGAGTTAGTGGCCAGTCTTGGTTCGCTGTTTTTTGATGTTGTGCGGCATCGCCAAGACTTCGCGATATTGCTCGACGGTGAGGGCGGCGCAGTGCTTCCAGCTCCAGCGCTCGACGACGCGTCGGCGACCAGAACTGCCGATGCGCTGGCGCAGTGCAGGGTCGTCGAGGCCGCGGCGAATTGCCATTGCTAAACCGTCGGCGTCGCCGGGTGCGCACGACAACACGGTGTCGTTGTCTGTGCCAGTGACTTCTGGTAACGCGCCGCCAGTTGTGGCGACGAGACAGATGCCCGTGCTCATGGCCTCGATGGCGGGAAGGCTGAATCCTTCGTACAAACTTGGCACGACGGCAAGTTCGCTCTCGGCGTACAACTCGACGATGCGCTCGTCAGAAACGTCAGAAACGAAAGTGATGCAATCTTCGAGGCCAAGCGAGCGAATCAGGTTGGCGCTCGCGCCTTCGCGGGCCTTGCCGATGACCGTCAGGTGAACTTCGCGTTCGGTGCGCAACTTTGCTAGTGCTTCGAGCAGATACGAGAGACCCTTGAGCGCTACGTCGGCCGACGCCGTGGTGATCAGGTGCGCGGGCTTGCGCGCGATGTGCGGCAGTGGCGTGAACAACTCTGGGTCGACGCCGACGGGCACGAGGCGCATGCGGTCGAGCGACACGCCCATGTCAGTGTGAATGTCGGCGATCGAGTTTTCGCTGACCACGACTATGCGTGGCATCTGGCTGGCAACCTTGCCCTGCATCTTGACGAAGCCATACCAGCGACCGATACCAGAGCGCTTCCAGCGATTGGTCTGGTGCGCCATTTCGAGTTTGCGATCTTTAGTAATCGGGTGATGCAGCGTGACGACCGTAGGGATCAGCTTCTCGATTTTAAGGATGCTCGTGCCCAGGCACTGGTTGTCGTGCACGATGTCGAAATCACTGACGCGTGACTTGAGCGCTTTGTAGGCGCGCATGCTGAAGGTGAGCGGTTCGCCGAATGTGCCCTTCATCAATTGCAAAGCCTCGACGATGTTGGGCCAATTGTTTAGCTCCCAATAGGCAGGGAAGCGAGCGGGGTGTTGATCATTGAAGATGTCGAGGCTGGGCAGTTTGTGCAATACCACACGGTCGTCGAGAATCGGATAAGGCTGACCACCGTAAACCTCGACGTGGTGGCCGAGATCGGCGAGGGCCTTTGTCAGGTGGCGGGTGTAGACACCCTGGCCGCCGACGTGGGGCTTGCCGCGGTAGGTGAGATAGGCGATGCGCAGCGGGCCATTTGGATCAACAGCCCCTGACATCGTCGTCTCACTCTACCTGCGGGTAACTAGGCAACGATGGGTCAGGAAATCACTAGTTGCATCATCCGCGGTCGGGTTTCGATTCCCGGCGTCGCCAATTACAGTCCGCCACAAATCAATCTCTCGTATAAAGCCTCTCAAGGTTGATGAGTTCGACGTCGTTGCGCTTGGCGGCCTGTTCGGTAAGGTTGCGCTCGAAGCCCGACGCGGAGAAAAGTAACAGACGTGCCGATTCGGCCGAAGGGTGCTTTGCCGCCACGAGACTGCGGACGTGTTCAAGACGCGCGAGGTCTGCTGGAGTCCGCTTGGTTTTGGTGTACTTCGCTTCGCCGAGTGCAAGAACGGCGGTCGAACCGTTGTCATTGCGACTGATGGCAACCACGTCTAACTCGTGTTGAGTTCGGGCGTTAGCATCGTTGACCACCGCTGGTCCCACCGTTGCCGGTCGTCCGCCGACAGTGCGTACGGATGCGAACTTGAAGGTGAAATCCCGTGCGATGTCTTCAAAGTGCGGACCAAGCACGTGGGTGCGGAACCGGGGTTGAGCCTCTTTCCATGCTTCTATCGTTCGTCGCTCCTCGAAGCGAGCGAGATCGCGGCGGGTCACTACATGGTGGAAACGAACGATCGGGTCGGTCAATCGATAGAACGGTCGTCTGGCGCGGAGCGCATCGTCCGTGCGCGAGATGAAACCCGCTTCTTCTAGAGCCTTGAGGGGATGCTGGACGGCGCGTTGCTCGCGACCGAGTGCGGAGGCGATCTCGGCTTGGCTGGTGTTCCCGTTAGCGATAGCGGTGACCACTGAGTGGTAAAGCGCGCGATCGGAAAGCGAACGATCCTCGGCGAGGAGGTAGTCGTCTTCCCGGAACAAAGCGCTGGCGGGGTTGAGCGGGCCGGCGGCCAACCACTTGCCCACGTCGCTCATTTGTTTGGGAGGCGTGGCAGGCAGAAGATCTCGGTAACCCGGTGTGCCCCCGAGAACGGAGTGAACGAAAAACGCAGTTGCGGCATCGTCGATTTTCCAGAAGCCGGCTGCAGTCCGGTAATCGAACGTCTGGACCACAACGTCAAGCGACGCCCTGCCTCTTAGCGCTTGCGTTCCGGTGAGCAGACTTGACATCACCGCGAGTGCGGAACCACATAACACGAGACGGAGCGGTGGGCCTCCATCGCGCGAGCGGTCGATTGCCCGTTGCAGCAACGATGGCAACTCTGGAGAGTGCCTGAGTAGGTATGGAAATTCGTCGAGCACAACAAGCGCTGGGCTGTTCTGAGTCGGCAGGTCGCCGAGGGCAAGTAGGGCGGTGTCCCAGTTGTCGATAGCAAGTTTTTCACCGGGAACCCGAAGATATTTGCCGAGGGCGGCCCCAAGACCCGCCAACGCTTGACTTTTCTCCTCTTCAACTGCCTGGTAATAGAAGCCATTAACGGCTTGTGCTAGTCGCCGAAGGAGGAACGACTTGCCCTGTCGGCGTCGTCCCCGCACCAATGCTAGGTGGGTGCCTGATCCTGATCCAGTAGCAAACGCGACTAGATCATCCCATTCCCTATTACGGTCAAAAAGTTCAGAAGGCCGTTTCATTTAATGAATACTAGCAGTACTTTGTATTAGTACACCTTGTATTACATGGTAAAGCAGTTCGAATCAGACCAGTTCATCCCTTTCATATGGTCAATACGGGGTCGGTATTTTGGTACCAATTTGGTACGTATCAGATGATTTGTTTACGGCGCCGATCGGCCAGAAACAAGATCGCAGAAATTGCCAGCAGTAGCAAAATAATCGGCCTGTCGCCGAGGCGCGAATAGATTGTGTCGCCAGAGCGCAGCGGCACGTCGTAAGTGATCACCCGTTGTTCGCTGATGCCCGTGCGCTCGTGGACATCGCCGCGTGGGCTGACGATGGCCGAGAAGCCAGTCGGCGAAACCTGCACTAGCCAGCGACCATTTTCGATCGCACGCAATCGTGACGACGCAACTTGTTGCGACTGCAAGATCGTGCCCGTGTAACTCGAACCGTTGGTGGGGTTGATGATCATTTGGGCGCGCCCTTCATAAAACGCGGAGCGGTTAAGTGATAACTCGGAGGATCAAAGCAGTGAGAATGCCTTGCTGATGACAAGTTCTGCGGCGGCATCGATGTCGTATCCCTCGGGCCATGTTGCGACCAACGGTGCGAGGTCGTTACGGAATGTCAAGTTGGCGAGCTTGGCTCGGAGGTTTTGTTCGGCTCGTGCACGTGTGTAGCCCTTCGGACGGTATGGGGCGAAACATTCGATGAGGTCCGTGGCAGGAACTTTGAGCGACACCAAGGCGACCCACAAGTCGAACAGATCACGTCCTTTCGATCGCTGAAAAAGAGCACGCAACTTTGTTGAGACCAACTCGGCGAGACAGTACGTGAGGACGTCAGCCGTTCCCGTAAACCATGGCGACTCGACTGAATACGGCATGCGGAGCAGGTCGCGCGCCGGCGACCGTTCGAATGTGTTGACCTCAATCTTGATCCGCATCCGTCCGTTGCCAGACTCAAAGGGGGCAAGAAAATAAATTTTAGGATGTCGCCCGATCTGTGTTCGGACATCCATCCCGAGCCTTTTGCCGAGATCGCTAACAGCGTGCATTAGATCACCGATCGCGCCGCCAGTTCGACGTACATAGTCCAGATCCTCGCTGTAGCGGTATGCCGTGTGGGCGTGGAGCTTGTACAGGCAGGTGCCACCCCGGAACACCAACTCTTCACCTAGGTAGGGATCACGTGCAATCTCCACGATGAGTCGAGATAGAAGCAGGTCCTGTTCGATCTGCTCGTCGGTTGACCAACCAACATGGTGGCTCCACTCAACGATGTTGGCGCGCGGGATCACAGATCGGGCTCGATGGATCCGTTAACGATGACATTCCAGCGCTCGTCGAGCGGGCCGCGGCGAGGTCCGTGTGTCTCAAGGGTCGCTGGTGTGGTGCGTGAGTTGGCGACCTTCAGCAGTCGTACGAGATTCACTGACTGCCCGACCTCGTTCGCTACGAACTCCAACAGCCAGCCTGTCCGTTGGGCGACTGCGATTGGGTACTTGGTCGCGAGGTCAGCAAGCTTCTGCGGGTCGAGCGCGGCTTCCCGCACCATCTCCCCAAGAATCGTTGCGACATTGGACATGCCGCCGCTACGCCGCGGCATCAAGACGAGATCGAGTGCGGTGACCTCCGGGGTCGAGAGCCGCATCGTCCCCGTCGGAGTATTCTTCAAGATTACAGGTCGAGAACTTATGTCCGACGAAATTACAAACGAAAGCCTGACACGACCAAACGAGCGATCTCGCAGTTGAGCCGGTGTCATCACTTGGAAGATCTGGGGACGTTGGTGCGCGAACCCGTGCACCTCGGCGGCCGAGAGGAGACAGACGTAGTAGTCGTGGCCGAGGTGTCGCATTAGTGAGTCGATGAAGTGCGATGCCGGTATTGCCCCCCACGAACGGTATTCGGGTGGAATTGGGACGTAAACGCCCTTGGTCGGGCTGAACAGGAGGCCCTTTTGGCGCCAGCGGCGGAGCGTAGGCGATACGTGTACTTGGGGGACCCGCAGCAGTGTCGCCACATCCTTTGACGTGACCCAGTGTCGGCCATGGGCAAGCAGCCAATCGGCAAGTTCACTTGGACTGTTTGGGGCATCAGCCATAGATATCTTCGAACTAGTCACACGCTCAGTCTAATCGAATAGTTTCTTATTGATAGATAACCGACGGTATCTCAAAACGATATGTCACGTTTAGGATAAGCAGGCTATCGACACCCGTATCCGGCGCCGATCGGCCAGAAACAAGATCGCAGAAATTGCCAGCAGTAGCAAAATAATCGGCCTGTCGCCGAGGCGCGAATAGATTGTGTCGCCAGAGCGCAGCGGCACGTCGTAAGTGATCACCCGTTGTTCGCTGATGCCCGTGCGCTCGTGGACATCGCCGCGTGGGCTGACGATGGCCGAGAAGCCAGTCGGCGAAACCTGCACTAGCCAGCGACCATTTTCGATCGCACGCAATCGTGACGACGCAACTTGTTGCGACTGCAAGATCGTGCCCGTGTAACTCGAACCGTTGGTGGGGTTGATGATCATTTGGGCGCCGTCTTGCACGCCTTCGTGTGTGCGGCCGCTAAAAAACACTTCCCACGAGATGACAACGCCGAGGCGCGCATTACCGCTGACCAGGTTTGCGTCGTTTAGACCTACGAGATCAAGTTTGGCCCTGCCCGTTCCTGCCTTGGCGTCGCGGGGCACGAGGTTTGTCGGTGCGCCAAGCGATTTGAGCGCGTCACGAAACGGCATGTACTCGCCGAACGGGACGCGGCGCACCTTGTCGTAGCGGTCGGTGATCGTGCCTGATGTGTTGACGACGATCTGGGCGTTGGTGAAGTACTGCTCGTCGAAGTTTTCGGTGATGCCGACCACGAACTGGGCGTTGAGTCTTTGCGCCTCGGCGGTGATCTCTGCAAGTTCGCGGCTAGTCGCGAAACTATTCACTGCGATCACGTTTTCGGGCCAGATCACGACGTCGATGTTGTCGGATTGCTCGATGGTTTGTGTGGCGACAAGATGGCGCTCGACGACGTCGCGAGAGTTGGTGTTTACAGCCAGAGTGCCCTGCGGGCCGCCGCCCTGCACCGCGGCGATGCGAACTACCTCGCTGTTGTCCGTGCCGTGCGGTGCGAACATCGCCACGATAACGAGACCAACCAGCGCTGCCAACTTGCGCGGCCTGCGTCGCTGTGGTTGGCGGCTCAATAAAAACCCAACCTGAAATACGAACCAGGTGATCAGCAGCACGCCGCCGAGGCGGGCGAGATTGGCGAGTGGCGAGGCGGCCTGGCCGATGGCGATGCTGGCCAGCGGTACTCCACCGAATGGAAACGAGAATCGCAGCGCCTCGACGAGAGTGTGCAAGAGCGGTGCAACAATTTCGCGTCGGCTCGAGCGCGAACTAATTGCGGCGGCGATGCCGTGCATCGAGGCGTATAACAACACGGCAATGACGTAGCCGGGCGACGTGAGAAACCACATCCAGGCCATGCCGGGGGCAAACCAAGAAATCGCCAAGACCGTGCCGAGAGCAAAGTGTTGGCGCGCCCGCAACGACTGATCGCGCGTGATATTGGCGAACAGCACGACTCCTACGAACGCAAGCGGCCACCATCCCCATGGCGGCAGGCTGAGCGCGACGAGCGCGCCAGCGACGAGCGCGTTGCGAAACTTTGTAGCCGAAATCTTCACGAATTAAGTGTGTCAAAGATTAGATCGGCCGCGACGCGCGCCTGGTGCACGCAAGCGGGTATGCCGATGCCACGGTAACTGGCGCCCGTCACGACCACGCCCGGTGCGCTGGCCCGCAGTGTGGCCTCGAGTTTGTCGACGCGCGCGAAGTGACCCGGGCGATATTGCGGAAACGAATCGACCCAGCGCGTGATGCGCGTGGCGTGCGGCGTGAAGGCGACGCCGATGTGGCGCTCGAGTTCGTCGAGCGTGAGTTTGAGAATCGTGTCGTCGTCGTTCTCGTACATCGGCAGGCCGTCGCGCCCGAGCGAGACGCGCAACACCATCGCGTTGTCGTGGGGCTTCCAGTGCTTCCATTTGTTAGAGCCGAAAGACGCTGCGGTTACCGCGCGTTGCACCGGCTTGGGTACGAGGTAGCCGCTGCCAGTGAGGTGGCTCGGCCACTGCTCGCGCGAAATCGCGAGGCCGACCATGACCACCGAGGCGTGCTCGGAGGCGGCAAGAATCTGCGCGGCATTTTTGTCGATGTTGGCGAGCAGCGGCGCGGTGGCGCGAGCGGGCGAGGCGAGCACGATCGCGTCGGCGCCGAACGACTCGATGTCGGTGTGCACGATGTACGAGCCGCGTGTCGGTTGCTCGATGCTGGTGGCGGTACTCGAGTAACGAATGTCTGCGCCCTGAATTTGTAGCGCTGCGCGCAGCGCGTCAACGAGCGACGACATGCCGCGCAGCGGCGCGGCGAATACGGCCTGCCCGCCGACTCTGGCGCTGACGACTTTGTTCGCAGAATGCATCAGGCTGCCGCCCCGGGCGACGAGGTCTGAAATCTGGGGCATGCCGAGCAGGCTGAAGCGATCGGCGTCTGTGGCGTAGATGCTGCCGACTAGCGGGTCGACGATGCGCTCTAAAACCTGCGCGCCGAATCTATTTCTAATCAGCGCGCCGAGGCAATCGTGCGGGTCGTAAGAGCCGCGTAACTTGGCGACTAGCGGTTCGAGCGAGGCGCGAACCTTGGCGCCCGGCGAAAGCAATTTTGTTCTGTAGATTGCCGCGCGAGTGGCGGGGATGCCGAGCATTGTCGGCTCGGGGATGTCGTGCAAGCGCTGATGCCAGATGTAGGCGCTGCCAGTAGCAGGTTCGGTTAGTTCGCTCCCGAGATTCATTTGCCTCGCCAGATCGAGCGCGGCCGGCGCTCGAACCAAAAACGCGTCGGCCGATTCATCAACCGAGCGCAGGCCCGCAAATGGGCTGGCGTTAATTACCCCGCCGAGGCGTGGCAGCGACTCGAGGATTGTGATCTGCGGTCGCGGTGAGCGTTGACCGAGCGCGTAGGCGACAGTGAGACCCGAGATGCCGCCGCCGATTACGACTACTCGCTTGGGGCTTAGATCGGCCGACGAGTTTGTCATCTATTTAGTTTCGCTTAGATCGCATTCGCCGCAAGAACTCGTTGGGCGAGGGCGGCCATCACGATCGAGTCGTCGTTGACGCACTGCGTGCGGGCGAAGGCCAGTCCGAGTTTGGCGGAATGCTTGCTGGCCTCGATGTCGAGGTCGTAGAGCACCTCGAGGTGATCGGCGACAAAGCCGCACGCGCTGACGACGACGCCGTCGTAGTTTTTGCTGGCGGCAAGTTCGTCGATGGCGAGCAAAATATCGGGGCCAATCCACGGCTCGGGCGTGCGGCCTGCAGATTGCCAGGCGATTCCCCACTGCGAGCCCTCGGTGAGGTCGAGTTGTTTGGCGACGGCGACGGCGGTCGAGCGCAATTCGTCTGGGTACGGGTCGCCGCCGTCGATGATGCGTTGCGGCAACGAGTGGGCGGTGAACAAAACCTTGGTGCGCGCGGCAGGTGTTTTTATTTCGGTCAACTTGTCTTCAAGGTCGTCAGCAATGAAACTCACGAATGCCGGCTCGACAGCCCAACTGTCGATTCCGATCACGGCGATGCCGTGCGGCGTGGCGGCATCGGCGGCGCGCGAAATATATTGGCCGATCGAGTACGACGAGTAGTGCGGCGCGAGCACGAGCGCGATTATTTTTTTGAAACCGTTTTTGGCGATGTCGGCGACCGTCTCTTCGATCATCGGGCTGGCGTGTTTGAGGCCCAGTTGTACGTGAAACTTTTGCGGGGCGATCGCGTTTAGCGCCGCCTGCAGGGCGTCGCGTTGGGCCTCGGTGCGCGCTGCCAACGGCGAGATGCCGCCGATTGCTTCGTAGCGCGCGGCAAGATCGGCAAGTTGCTCTGGTGTTGGCACGCGGCCGCGGCGAATGTCTGTGTAGTACGGCAAGATCTCTTCGCGCGAACGCGGCGTGCCGTAGGCCATTAACAACACCGCTGTTTTGTTGCCGCTCATTAAGTTGCCGTTCGTTCGTGAACGTGTCGCACGATTGCGGCGAGCACGTCGGGGTTGGTCGCTGGTTGAACCCCGTGACCGAGGTTAAAAATGTGACCGGGGTTACCAGCATTATCGGCGAGCACGGCGTCTGTGCCACGCAGCGCAGTTTCGATGTCGCCCAGCACGAGTTCTGGGTTGAGGTTGCCTTGCACGATTGTGTTTGCGCCGAGGCGGCGGCGCGCATCGGCGATCGTGCTTCGCCAGTCGAGACCGATCACGCTTGGCCCGGCCTCGAACATCGCTTCGAGCAGGTGATCGCACCCGACGCCGAAATGAATGCCCGGTGCGCCCGGGTGCGAGCCGCGCAATTCGTCGAACACGAGGCGCGAATACGGCAACACGTGCGTGCGGTATTCGCTGACAGTTAGAGCGCCGGCCCACGAATCAAACAACTGAAAGGCCTTGGCGCCAGCATCGAGTTGACTGCGGATAGATGCCACCGCGTGTTGGGCCAGACGCTCCATCAGCGCGTTCCAGGTGGCGCCGTCGCTGGCGAGCAATTCTTTCGTATATATATAGTCACGACTCGGGCGCCCCTCGATCAGGTAACTGCCGACGGTGAACGGCGCGCCAGCGAACGCCAGCAACGGCACATTAAGTTGCGCGGCGACGATGCGGACGGTTTCGATCACGTACGGCGTGTCTTGCTGCGGCTCAAACTCGCGCAGGCGCTTGATGTCGCTGGCATTGCGAAATGGGTGTTCGGCGACGGGGCCGGTGCCCGGCGCGACATCGATACCAAAACCAACGGCGTGTGCGGGTACGACGATGTCGCTGTACAGCACGGCGGCATCAACGCCGTAACGGAGCACGGGTTGCAGCGTGATCTCGGCGGCCAGTTGCGGTTGCTTGATCGCGTCGAGAATGCTGCCCTCGCCGCGCACCGCGCGATACTCGGGCAAACTGCGGCCCGCCTGACGCATGAACCACACGGGAGTGTGTTTGGCGCGCCGGCCAGAAGCGGCGGCGAGAAACGGATCTTGTTGCGACATCAGCTGCGCTTGACGCGACCGCGCAACGCGGCAAAGGCGAGGCTGAATGAGATACACCCGATGAAGCCGACAGCTAGAAGACCTTGCACAAACGTGGTCAAGTTCCATCCTGTCATCACAAAACTGCGCATCGCGGCGAGCACATACGTAGTTGGGTTGTAGTCGGCGACGCTGGCCAGCCAGCCCGTTAACGCATTTTGCGGCACGTAGGCGGTCGTCAGAAACGCGAACGGGAAGAAAATCAGAAACGCGTTGTTGACCGCCGTTGGGTTTCCCGTCTTGAGAGCGATCGCATAAGGGAAGCCGGTGAACGCGAGGCCCCACGCGCCGGCGATTAGAACGAACGCGAGCATGCCCAAGATGCCGGTCGCGAAGTGCACGCCGATCAGCAAGCCGATGATCACGACGGGCACCGACAACGCGATCACGAGCATCAAGTCGGCGACCATTAGTCCGAGCAACAATGTGGCGCGGCGAACAGGCGTAAGCAGCAGCCTGTCGAGGTAGCCGTCTTGAATGTCAATCACTAGCGATCCCGCGCGCGACACGCCGGTGACCGCGAAAACTACGGCGACGGGCAACTGAAAACCCTTGAAGTCGAAGCCCGGCGCCAAGTTGCCCTCGACGAACGATTGCAACGAGCCGATGTTGACGATCAAGAAAAATATCGGGATGATTAGCGCCGGCACGATGGCCTCGGTGTCGCGCAGCGTCAGGCGAATGGCGCGCAGCGCCACGGTGGCGAGGTCGTGCAAGAAACCAGCGCGGCGCGCGTGTACGCGCACTTGGCCCGTCGCGGTTGTGTTGCTCATCATGCCGTCACCACTGCTTCGCGGTCTTGCATGCGCTCGCCCGTGGTCTGCAAGAAAACATCGTCGAGCGTTGGCGTGCGCAAGGTGAGGTCGGTCACCGTGATGTTGGCGCCAGACAACGCCACGGCGACGGGGCTGATGGTCGCGGCGCCATTGGCGACCGAGATGATCGCCTCGTCGTGACGAATCTCGACGTGGTCGACCTGCGAAACGCTGGCAAGCGCTGCCGTCACGCGGCTGATTTCGGCGAGGGGCACGCGGGCGATGATCACGTCTGAGCCGATCGCGCGCTTCAGTTCTGTCGGCGTGCCCTCGGCGACGATTTTGCCCTTGGCGATAATGCCAACTCGGTGGGCGAGCGCGTCGGCTTCTTCGAGGTATTGCGTGGTGAGCATGATCGTCATGCCGAGTTTTTCATTCAGGTAGCGCACTTCGTCCCATACGGTGGCGCGGCTGACGGGGTCGAGGCCTGTTGTCGGCTCGTCTAAGAACAAAACTTCTGGTTGGTGCACGAGCGCTGCGGCAAGGTCGAGCCTGCGCTTCATACCGCCCGAATATGTTTTGATGCGGTCGTCGATGGCGTCGCCGATGTTGACGATGTCTAAGAGGTAGCTGATGCGATCTTTGCGTTCGCGCGCGCTCAGCCCGTACAGGCGGCCCTGCATGTCGAGCAGTTCGCGCCCGCTTTGCTTGGGGTCGAGCGCGGCATTTTGCAACGCCACGCCGATGCGCAGTCGCACCTCGTTGGCCTGCGTGGCAATGTCGAAACCGGCGACGGTTGCCGAGCCGGCAGTCGGCACGAGCAGGGTTGTGAGCATGCGCAGCGTGGTTGATTTGCCGGCCCCGTTGGGGCCCAAGAACCCGTAGATCTCACCAGTGCTGACGCTGATGTTGATGCCATCGACCGCAGTCTTCTCGCCGAATTTGCGAACTAAACGGCGAGCATCAATGGCGTAATCGGTGCTCATACCGCATTGACGCTATCGCCCGTGTTGCGCTCGCTGCCGACGCAGTTCGCGTTTGGTGATCGACTCTGGCCGCAACATCGCCTCGAGACGCGCCACTCGCGTGCGCGCGGGCGGGTGTGACGAAAACACCAACGAACCTGCGTCAACTTGCGCGGTGGCGGTGTCGCTGGCTACTTGCTTGAGCGCACTCAGTAACGCGCGACCAAAACCCATCTCGAGCGCACGGGTGTCGGCGCGATACTCAGATGCGCGACCGACGAGGTTTGAAGATTTCTGCGCGGCGATTAGGCCAGCCTGAAAGACCCACGCAATGGCGCGCAACAGTTCGGCAATTAACCGACCGAATATTCGCGCCCTCGGATAATTTTTCGCGAAAGTTTCGACCGAGGCCTGTGCGATTTTTTGCAAGAAGAAACCAAAGCGCGCGAACGCGATCACGGGCAAGCTCATCCACTGGGCAACTGTCAGCGCTACGGTGTGGCCGCCCATGTGGTGGCTGAGTTCGTGGGCGAGCACACCCGACAACTGATCGCCGTCGAGGTTTTCGATTGCATACGACGACACGACGAGCAGGTGGCCACCGCAGGCGAAGGCGTTGATGTCGTTGCCGTCGGCGACGGCGAGCACGAACCGTTGTGGCGAGAAGTGATTGGCCTGGGCGACATCGCGCCATGCCGGTTGCAGGCGTTGGTCTTCGTGCGGCGAAGGTGAGCGTGCGCCCATCAGCCGCGCGAACACGAGCCGTTGCACGGGCCGCGAAAACAACACCACGCCGAGCAGCATGAGCATCACCGCGAAGAACACGAAGCTGACGCCGCCATAGATCTTGAATGGCAGCCACAACAGCGCGGTGGCTAAAAGCCATACGGGCAACAGGGCGATCACGGGGGCGAGGGCAGTGACTGCCGAGAAATCTAGACTGCGTTTGGCGATAGGGGCAAGGCTACGCCAAGTGGTTATGCTTAAATTGGCGTTTATTTATTAAACGGAGGTTCAGCATGCCAGCCAAAGTTATGCCAGGGGCGAATGCGTGGTCGCAGTTCGGCATCGGGGCCGCGGGCGTACTAGTGGTTCACGGGTTTACGGGTAACCCCGGCTCGATGCGAGAACTGGCGGCAAGGTGTGCCGCTGCCGGATTCGAAGTCGAGATGCCGTTACTCGCCGGCCACGGCACCGCGATCGAAGACATGATTCCGACACGCTGGAGCGACTGGTTGAGCGACACCGAGGCCGCGTATCAGCAATTGCGCGAGCGCGTCGAGAAAATTATTGTGGTCGGACTTTCGATGGGCGGCGCGTTGACGTTGTGGATGGCCGCGAATCACCCAGATCTTCGCGGCATCGTGTGCATCAATCCCGCCGCCCAGCCGATGCCCGAAGAGATGATTGCGGGTTTGCAGGCGGTGATTGATTCGGGTGCCGAAACGCTGCCGTCGATTGGTAGCGATATCGCCGACCCCAATGCCAAAGAAAACTCTTATGACGCGATGCCGACACGAGCGGCGATGTCGCTCTTTGTCGACGGCATGGCCGAGAACGCCAAGAAGTACTCGCAGACCAAGGTGCCGATGTTGTTGATCAACTCGGTACAAGACCACGTCGTTGCGCCCGAGCAGGGCGACTATTTGGTCGCCAACTACGGCGGGCCGATTGAGCGCGTGATGCTCGAGCGCAGCTACCACGTCGCCACGCAGGACTATGACAAACAGATTGTGTTCGAAAAAACTCTGGAGTTTGCCCGTAGGGTTATTCTTTAATGAGTATCCCGAGCCCTTCGACCGGCGTACTGCAACTCGGTCCATTGCGGCTCAACGCTTACGGGATGATGATCGCGCTCGGCGTGATCGCCGCGGTGTGGTTGGCCGGTCGGCGCGTCGAAAAGCGCGGCATCGGCACTCGCGACGACATGAGTTCGATCGCGATGATCGCGGTACCGATTGGCATCGTCGGCGCGCGTTTGTACCACGTGATTACAGATTGGTCGAAGTTCAGTAACGACCTGTTCGCGATCGTCAAGATTTGGCAAGGCGGGCTGGGCATTTGGGGCGGCATCCTTTTTGGCGTTGTGTCGGGCGTGTTCGTCGCGCGCCGCCGCGGCATGCCGATTGCGGCTACTTTGACCTGTATCGCGCCCGCGTTGCCGCTGGCGCAAAGCATCGGGCGCTGGGGCAACTGGTTCAACCAAGAATTGTTCGGTCGGCCAACAACTCTGCCGTGGGCGCTGCGCGTTTCAGACACGACTGCGATCTCGGCGGGCTACAAGGCTGGCACCACATTCCATCCCACCTTCTTGTACGAGTCTTTGGCGTGCGCGCTGTTGTTCATCGTTTTACTCGCGCTCGACAAGCGTGTGCCGATGCGAGACGGCAGGTTGTTCGCTGTGTACACGGCGGGGTACACGGCGTTTAGATTTTTCATTGAGGGTCTGCGCGTCGACCAGGCCCACCTCATTGGCGGCATGCGTCTCAATCAGTGGGTTGCTTTGATCGTGTTTTTTGTTTCGGTCGCGGTGATCGTAGCTATGCGCGGAGAGCCCGAAGCGCCCGTAGAGATTGAGACAGCTCTTCCGGAATCACCGGGTTGAAGTATTCGCCGCTGCCAACCTCGGCCGCGGCGATGTATCGGGCCACGTTTGGCGCCCGCCACGGCGAGACGATCTCGATGTTCATCCACGCGTCGGCAAACTCTTGATTGGTCGGTTGCTGATTGACCCACATCATGTACGGCACGGGGGTGCCGTACAGTTCGTCGATGCGCCCGAGCACGTCGACTAGCAGCGCGGCCATCGTGTCGCGATCTTGCGGCGACGCGCTCGCGAGGTTGGCGATTCGTTGCAGCGGCGCGATCTCGATCGACAGCGAGAACACTGGCGCGAGTGGCACATAGGCGGCCCAGCCATTTAGTTCGACGACTAATCGCTCGGGTGACGGGTCTGGCGCCCATTTATTATCGAGACGCTGCCGCGATCGCGTGGGCACATGATCGAACGCGTAGATCTGCCCGTGCGGATGATCGATCGTCGCCCCAACTTCGCGCCCGCGGTTTTCAAATATCAAGACACTTGCAACATCCTGGCGCTTGCCTAACGCCTGCGTGCGCTCAGCCCACAGATCAATTACTTTGCGCACACCGCTCACGCCGATGCTCGCGAGCGATGCATCGTGCTTGGGCGCATACAACACCACCTCGCAGCGGTCGCCGGGCATCGCGGGCCAGCGGTTGGTAAACCAGCGCACATCGTAATCTTGCGGCGCTTCTAATCCGCCAACGCAAAATGGGCAGTCTTCGGCGGGTAGGTTCGGGCGGGCCTGGCGAGAGCCGACGATGTGCACGACTGTATTGGTGGTTTTGTCGATGCGCGGACTTTCCGGTGCCGAAGCCATAGTCCACTTTCTCACATTTCGGCCCGACTGACGCTAGAACTATTGCCATGCCACAACTCGTACACATCGGCGCGGCCGGATGCAGCGTCGTTGTCGAAGTCTCGTCGGGTGTGCCGTGCATCGCGCACTGGGGCGCGCAACTAAGTGACGTGTCACCCAGCTCGTTGGCTGCGTTCGATCCTGTGCATACGAGGCCGAACGTTTACGGCGCGCTCGACCGTGAGGTGCCGCTATCTCTACTGCCGAGTCATGGCGACGGCAGCGCCGCGCGCCCAGGCATTGGCGGGCACCGTCCGGGGGGCAGGCACTGGGCGCCGCGATTTAGTTTTGATTCGCTTGCGGCGACGCCGACGCAGGTTACGACGACGGCAATCGATCGAGTCGCCGAGTTGCGGCTCGTCACCGTGTTGTCGCTCGGCGAAACCGGCGCGTTGTTGGCGCGCGCCACGCTCACAAACACTGGCACTACGCGCTACTTGCTAACGGGATTGTCGATCACGTTGCCGATTTCGTCGTCGGCCACCGAACTGATCACGTACTCGGGCAGATGGGCGCGTGAGTTTCAAATTGATCGTAAGCCATGGGCCGTCGGCGCATTCACGTCCGAGAATCGCTCGGGCCGCACTTCGCATGAACACCCGCCAATCATCTGGGCATTAGAACAAGGCGCGGGCGAGTGGCACGGCCAGGTGTGGGCTGCGCACTTGGCGTGGAGCGGCAATCACGCAATGCTCGCCGAGGTTTTGCCAGACGGCCGTCGCTACCTGCAACTCGGAGAACTGTTGCACCCGGGTGAGATTTGCCTAGAGCCCGGCGATTCGTATTCGACGCCAGAAGTTGTCGGCGCGTGGTCTGGCTCCGGTATCACCAGCGCATCGTGGTGTTTTCATCGCCATGTGCGCTCGCTCGGTCACGCTGCATCAACGCCGCGACCAGTTTTGCTAAACACCTGGGAGGCCGTGTATTTCGACCACGATGTTGAGCGACTTAAGACACTCGCCGAGGCGGCGCACGCTGTCGGTGTTGAACGATTCGTTCTCGACGACGGATGGTTCGGCTCGCGCCGCGATGACAAGCGCGGCCTCGGCGACTGGGTTGTCTCCGCCGATGTCTACCCCGACGGGCTTGGACCATTGATCGCCCTTGTCCGCAATCTCTCAATGGAGTTTGGAATTTGGGTGGAGCCGGAAATGGTCAACCCAGACAGCGATCTCTTTCGCAGTCACCCAGAGTGGGTGCTCGTCGAGCCCGGTTACCAGCCGATTCTGGGGCGCAATCAACTGGTGCTCAACCTCGCCCACCCCGATGCCTACTCGCATACTTTTGGTCAACTCGACGCACTGCTGCGCGATAACGAGATTTCGTATGTCAAGTGGGACATGAATCGCAATCACGTGCACGGCAGCGGAATAGACGGCGCCGCCGGCACGCACGCTCAGACACTCGCCGTTTACAAAATGATCGACGCGCTGCGGGCCAAGCACCCGAGTGTTGAAATAGAAAGTTGCGCGTCGGGTGGCGGGCGCGTCGACCACGAGATTTTGCGCCGCACCGAACGCGTCTGGACGAGCGACTGCAATGACCCGCTCGAGCGCCAAACAATTCAGCGCGGCGCGTCAATGTTTATCCCGGCCGAGGTCATGGGTTTTCACATCGGCCCCGCCAGGTCTCACACCACCGGCCGCAGGCACGACATCGGGTTTCGCGGCATCACAGCCTTGTTCGGTCATCTCGGGGTCGAGTGGAACATTTTGAGGGCGACCAGCGCCGAGCGCGAACAGCTGGCTGAGATCATTGCTGTGCACAAAAAGTTCCGGCCTCTGCTACACGGCGGCGAGACGGTCAGATTTGATCTTGCTTGCACCGCCGCCCTAGCCCACGGTGTTTACTCGATCGATCGAACCGAGGCTCTGCTGAGTTACGCGCAATTACGAACCGCAACGAATCTGGTTCCCGAGATGTGGAGAATTCCAGGATTGCAGGCGCGCCGCGTTTATGTTGTCGAGTGCGTGCCGATACCGGGCGGCGTGTCGGGTGCAACGCGCACTCAACCGTCGTGGCTAACAACTCCGATTCGATTAACTGGTGAACAGCTGGCCGTGATCGGAATTCAACCGCCGGTGTTACATCCCGAGACCGCCGTGCTTGTTCACCTGCACACCCAATAGGATTATGGGTCGTGGCCAGCGATCCGAAAGTCCAGATCACCCCAGAGGTAGTGGCCAAAGTGGCGCGTTT
>Ga0209702_10001091_pt1 | contig 54334 bp, 40 predicted proteins | sample FRY01_FD_187210 | JGI IMG/M metagenome (GOLD analysis project Ga0209702, IMG submission 187210) | Freshwater microbial communities from Lake Fryxell liftoff mats and glacier meltwater in Antarctica - FRY-01 (SPAdes) (version 2) | ecosystem: Environmental > Aquatic > Freshwater > Ice > Glacier...
CCACGCGGTTCCACAATTGAAGAAACATATCCGCAATGGCCTCGGGATCAGCCTTGGCCAGGGCGATGAGTTCTTCTCGGGTGGGACACTGCACGGCGATTCTTACGGGGAAAAGGAGCTTAACCTTTCTTAAGGACCTGAATAGTTACTAATTTTTTCTGGTGCTTTTTGAGTTCCTCTTTTCTCTTATCATCTAGCGCAGTCTTCAGCCCGAGAAGATCCACTCGATTTATCACGTCATTCCCAACCATTCCATACAGGTTCATTCCTCCCCTCTCCCCGATGGGATCTCTGCTTGGCCATAGACTGACGGGGCATGCGCGATAGGGGTGACTTGGAGGCCGTTTTTCGCGTTTGGAGATGGCGGAAGAAGTTGGTCGTAGGTCTAGATTCAGTTTCGATCTATCACTACGATGCGAACCTGCTCCCTTATAATGACAGGGTTCACAGGCTCCTACCCCTACGTGGCGTGCTTCAGTGGTAGGGGTGGCCGCAGCCTCGCCGTGTGACTGGGGGATGGGGCGCCACCGTAGTGACAGGGGTATGAAGTTTTCGGTTGGAGCGGTGAAGGCAGGGCGCAATGAAAGATCCAGCTCAGGATCAGCATTGCGCTGTTTTGCGGCGGCATCATTCAGTCCTTTCATCAAGTGCGAGGAGGGTAACTGATGGGCTTCGATTGGCAAGATCCCATTTAAAGATGCCATTTTCGAGCCCGGATGATTCACGATCATCGCTTGCGGGCGCAAGCTCGGCCCGAGATTCGAGGGGAGGGCCCGTTATTCTCAAATAACGGTCTGGAATTCTTGCTGGAGGGGGGGGGGCAGAAAATTCACGAAATGGACGAAAGAAGGCGAACTCCTAACAATGGGGTTGAGTGAATCTTGAGAATGCGGTTACCTGTCGGCCTTATGAATGACAGAGTTCCCGAAGGTGTTTTGTCGGTGGTGGTGCCGATGTATAACGAGGCGGGGACTCTCGCGGAGGTTTTGGGGAAGATTTTGACCCAGAAGATGGTGGGGGAGGTTGTTTTGGTCGACGATGGTTCATCGGATGGCACGGCCAAGGTGGCGAAAGAATGGGAGGCCAAGGAAGCGCGGGTTCGTTTTATTCAGCATGAGCGCAACCAGGGAAAGGGAGCCGCTCTGAGGACGGGATTTCAATCGGCGACCAGGCCCTACGTGATCGTTCAGGATGCGGATCTGGAATACGATCCGGGCGAGTTCTACAAAGTGATCGGGCCGCTTGCGGATGACCGGGCGGACGTTGTTTACGGGTCACGGTATTTGAAGAAGGACACGCGGGTGGTGCTCCGGTTTTGGCATACGATGGGAAATCGTTTCCTGACGTTGCTCTCGAACATGATGAGCGATTTGCACGTCACCGATATGGAGACCTGCTACAAAGGGTTTCGTCGGGAGGTCATTCAAGCGATTCCGATTGAGGAGAACCGTTTTGGATTCGAGCCCGAAGTGACCGCGAAGCTGGGGAAGATGAAGGTGCGCCTCATGGAGACCTCGGTTTCCTACTACCCGCGCAGTTATGACGAGGGCAAGAAGATCGGGATGCGCGATGGTTTCCGGGCGATCTGGTGCATCTTCCGTTACAATGTCCTCGACCGCGAGCCCATTGAGTGGAAGAGGACCCGCGATGAATGAGCGATTGCAGGGCGGGCTCGGGCGTTGGTTTTGGATCAGCTGGTCCATTGCGATGGCGTGGAGCCTTTACCGCTGTCTTACCAATCAGGCTTGGATTCTCGATGACGAGCTGGCTCATTTTTTGATTTCGAAGGATGTCTGGGAGGACGGGAAGGAGCTGTGGCATCCGTGGAGTCGGCCGGGGCGGAATATCCTGCAATTCATCCCGGCGCACTTTGGGTTGACGGCGGCGCGGCTTTGGACGCTGGCGCTGGCTGGGCTCGCGATTTGGTTGACGGGCCGGGAAGGGAAGCGACTCGGAATGACGGGACTTGCGGTGTTACCGCTGCTGGTGGGTTTTCAATGGTGGTTTCCGGAGTTGAGTTATCCCGTGCTGACGCAGACGCCCTTCATGATCGTGTGGATTGCGGCGGTCTATTTTGCGATGCGGGATCGTATGGTTTTGGCGGCTTTGTGCTGGGGGTATCTTCCGTTGGTGAGGCACGAAGGAATCGCGCTTTCGGCGATGTTTGGCTTGTGGGTCATTTTTGGGCCGGGAGGATTTGCGCGCTATCTTTTGAAAGGGAAGTGGAGCGAAGCGGGGAGGGCCTTTCCGAAAGCGCTGTGGCTGGGGTTTTGGACCTTTGTTCCGCTGATCGTGATGAATGTTGCCACGGGTTTGACACGCGGCGAGTGGCCTTTCCTGATGTTTTTTGAAGCCAAGCCGACGGAGCAATACGGCTCGGGGCCGATCTGGCTTTATCTCCAGCACCTGGCGGTTGGGGCGGGGATTCCGGTGGTCCTTTTGATGGTCTACGGGGTGCTCATGAAGTGGGAGCGAATCGATTGGAAACTCGTCCTTTGGGGGACCTATCCGGCCTACCTTGTGATGCACAGTTTGATTTACTGGAAGGGGCTGTTTGCTTCCGGCGGGTATTACCACTTTATCATGCCGATGGCTCCATTCGTGGGGCTGGTGGCGCTGAGGGGCTTCAATGGGATCTCTAGAAAATACAAGATGAAGGTCGCGGCCTTTGCTTTGGCGGCGGTGGTGCTGACCGGACTGATGATGCCGCAGCAGCAGTTCGGGGTTTCTGACAATCACATTAAGGGGATGCCCCATCAATCAGCGACTTTGAAGATCATCGCGCCTCCGATGAAGCAGAGCCGGTTCGGCGAAGGCCTAAAGGCCGCGAGCGAATGGGTGAGGGAGAATGCTGAGGGGGCCGAGGTCCTCGCCCATGATGTTGCGATCGATTATTGGCTCGATGGCTGGAGCGGGAGCGAGATACTGGCCTCGTGGGGCGGTTACGCTCCTGAGTCACCGAAGCTTGAATCCGGCACGATCCTTGTTTGGGACGCCCAGTATTCGGTGCAGGAAGCGTTTGGATTTACTCCGGAGCGACTTGAGAAGGCAGGCTGGGAGTTGGTGACAACTTTCGCGCACGAGACGGTGCGGATTTATCGGAAGAAGTAAGCTACTGCTTCTCGAACTTCGAGAAGTAGCGTTCGAAGGCGTCGGGGAAGTGTGCGCGGAGGGCGGCGTCCCAGGTCTCGGGTGAGTCCAAATTGAGCGAGCCCTCGGGGCCGGTGATATCGTCGAGTGAGACGGTGTTCGGGAGTTGGGTGGCCCAGGGGTTTTCCCAGCGAAAGGTCGCGGTGTAGTCGCCGCGATGCCAGGCCATCGCGATGCCCATGATGCCGCAATAAGAAGTGATGTTGATCTGGGTGGGTTCGGTGCGCTCGCGAAGAAGGGAGTGGCCGGGAAGGTGGGCGAAGGTGGATTCGGGATAGCCGAGGTGATCGAGGAGGGAGGGGAGAATGTCGAGATGGGAGGCGCTGGCTTGGGCTGGGGCTTCCGTTTCCTTGGGCCACTTGATCATGAGAGGCACCGCGGTCTGCTCGGGTTCGACCGATGAACAATGGAACCATGAGCCATTTTCTTGAAACTCTTCGCCATGGTCGCCGGTGATGATGATGATGGCGTCGTCGTAGCGGTGTTGTTCTTTGAGGAAGGTGACGAAGCGCTCGATCTCGTGATCGGTCCAGGCGATGGCGTTGAAGTATCGCCGGCGGACGCGCTCGATGTCTTCGGTCGTGGGATAGGCGTGGAAGCCGCCGGAGGGTTCGAAGTTGGGGTAGGGTGGCGTGAAGCTTTCGTGCCAGGCGTAGTCGAAGTGGGGCGAGTCGTAAGCGAGGAGATGGAAGTTGCCGGAGGACGGGCTGGAACGGAGGTCTGCCATCGCTTCTTCGAGGTTTTGCCGTTCACGTTCGGCGATCGTGAATTTTTCGAATTCACCACCGGAGGGGGCGCTTTTGAGAAGCTTGAGTCCGTGAGGCGAGCCGAAGTTGGTGGAGCCCATGCCGAGATAGGAAACGTCGCACACGGTGCGGGCCTGGAGTTGGTAGCCCGAGTTGTTGAGAGCCTCCATCATGGGTGAAACTGGGAGGTCGCCTCCTTCGCGGATGATTTCGATGGCGTCTCCCCAGTAGGGCGGGATCTGGCCATTGAAGAGGGAGAACCAGGACAGGTGGGTGGCATTGGAGGCGGCCCAAGTGCGGCCAAGTTGTTGGCTTTCGTGGTCGCGGAAGTGGGTGAGGAAGGGGGCATGTTCTGCCGAGATGGCATCGGCGCGGGTGCTCTCGATGATGAACAGGTAGATGTCCGGCTGCACGGTGGCATGCGTCGAGACATCGGGTCGAACGGCGGGTTTCCAGTCGGCGGAGTAAGAGACGAGACCGGGCTCGGGCTTGATCGGAGTGAGGTGAATCTCGTAGCTGTTTTGCTCCATGCGGAGAGCCGTTCGGGATTTCCAGGCGAAGCCGGAGGCTTTTTCGGCAGCGATGGCGGCCCAGGTTAGTCCGAGGGCGAGCATGATGAAAGCGGGCTTGAAGCCTAGGCGGGGTGAGGCCTTTTTGGAGAGCTGGGAGCTGCCGTAGCAGAGGGCGCAGAGGAGAGCTCCGAAGGTCAGGATGGCGAGAATGACGAGGTAAGGAGGATGGTGAATTCCGCCGCCTGCGAGTTGGCGGGCGATGTTGAGCGGGCCGTCTTCGTCGATCTTGTTGACCACGAAGCGGAGAGAGTTTTTCCAAAAAATGATGGCGAGGGCATCGGCTCCTAGGAAGCCCGGGATGATGGCGGGGATGACCCAGGGGAGCATTTTCAGTTTATTCGGAGCGGAGAGGCTGGCAATGCGGGCCCCCATCCAGATGAAGGAGAGAATAATGAAGGCGGTGAGAATTCGGCCTGCCGAAGCCGAGATCAGCTCCCCGGTATCCAGCGGGAGATTCATCAAGACGAGAATGTTGTGGGTCGAGTAGATGAGGAGGCTGAGGGCAAACCAAACCCAGTTGAAGGGAGCCGTCGTTTGCCACCACGAGCGGAAGATGTTGAGTGGATTGACGCGGTTGATGAGGAACCAAAGCCACCCGCCAAGGGTCGCTCCGATGAGGACATGCCGCATCGCGATGGCGAGGTTGTCGGCGAAGCGTCCGGGTTCCAGAATCCAAGGAGCGCGCCATTCTGGTTTTACGAAGAGGGCGAGGTAAGGGAGGAGGGCCAGCAGGATGCCGCCTCCCCAAAAAAGGAAATGACCGGGTCGGTCTCTGACGGTTATGGCTTCCACGGGCGGGAGACTATGCGGTGGCTTGGTCGATTATTCAAGACAATCAACATTCCAGAAGGGGGTGGTTACCGCTGGGGCACCGAGGCTTCGAGGACGGTGGCGCCGTGTTCTTCGCTCATGACGAGGATGCTTAGGCGCTGGACCTGGCCGAGGCCGGTGGTGCTGACGCTGGCGTAGTCGAATTTTCCGCGGAGGTCGGTGTAGCCGTCTTTGAAGAATTTCACGCCTTCGGGAGTGTTGGCGTAGACCTTTACGTAAAGCTTGGGAAGAGGTTTACCGGTTTCGCCATGATGAACGGTGAGGAGGCCCATCGTTTCGCTGAGGGTTGTTTTGAGGTTGTTGGCGTAGACGGCCTTGGAGGTTTTCTTGCCGCCTCCGAGAACTTCCACGATGACATTGCTCGCTTGGTAGTGCTTGGGGAGGTCGAAGGTCTTCGTCTTCTCGCCCTTGGGCAGCTTCATCGTGACCGATTGATTCGGGCGAATGATGGAGAAGCGCGAGGTCCCGCTGGAGACGAAGGGGTTGGTGCTGAAGAGGAATTCGAGATCCATCTCGTAATAGTTCACCGTCACTTCGTCGACGTTCTGGTAGTCGAGAGTGGCCTTTACGCCTTCGATCTTGAGATCGAGAGCAGGCTCGCGGGCGGCGGCGGCTTGTTGTTCTTGTTCGCGATTGCCATCTTCGATGACGACGGGGCCGGAGCCTTCGATCTCCGCGATCTGCGCGGTGATCTCGGCGAATTTTTCGCGCCAGTGATCGACGGGATACTCTTCGTATTTTTTGGCGAGATTGCGGGCCTGGTTGAGGTCGGCTTGGTAGAAGGCGGCGTAGGCTTGGAAGTAGTCGAACGGCATCTGCGTCTCCAATTTCTTTGCGTCGATCTGGGCGAGATGGGCGAGGGCCTCGGTGACGCGGTCTTGCAGCAAGAGGTAGTAGGTTGCCGCGAGGCGATCCCTGTCGTTGAGACTTTTCTGTTGGCTCAGGATGGTCAGGAAGTTCTGATACTGTGAGCGGATGACGGGGTTGAGAATGCGGTTCTCTCCGCCGAGCGCGTGGGCCCGGTTGTTGATGAGAGGCTTGTATTCGAGATGCTCGTAGTTGCGTCGGGCGATGGGATCGATGGTGACGAGATCGGATTCGAGAGCGAGTCCGCATTGGCTGAGGAAGCCGCCCTCCATGAGGAGGAACTGGGCGATGCCGTTCTTGTCATCGTGGGCCACGGCGTAGCTTTGAAGGGTGGCTTGGTAGAGGCCGCGGGTGTTCAAAATGGCGAGGGCTTTTTGAGAGAAATCAGAACTTTCGCGGCAGCGCCAGGCGATCTTGTTCAGGTCGATCAAGTGGAGGTTGGCGGTGGTGAGGTTGTCGAGAACGAGGGCTTCATCGGCCCACTGGCTGACCCAGGCCCACGAGGTTTTGTCGACCGTGCTCGGTTCATCGACGACCTTCAGAACGAGAGAGTCGGCATGGGCGACCACTTCGCCGATTTTGGAGAGGTGGGCGGGGTAGGCCGGGAACTCGCCGGAGGTTGGGAAGTAGAAGGCCAACTCGAGGCGATCGGTTGAGTAGGGATCGAGTTGGACGGGCTTGGTGGTGGTGGTGCGTTGTCCCATCATGGGAATGGCCCCTTTGGGAAGTTGGGTCAGGATATCGAGGCGTTGGCGGGAACTGGTGGGGTTGGTGACGACGACCTGTGCTCCGTAAACGACTCCGCGAATGAATTCGTCGGTGATGAATTTGTCGACCTTTTGGCCGTCTTCGATGCGGAAGCGGTCGTTGAATTGGAAGTAGCTTTGATTGACCAAAAGGGGTGGGCGTTTGGCCGCCATGCCGGCTTCGTTGATTTCGCGATGGAAGAGAAGGAGTGAGCCACCGGCGGTGAAGTTGAGGGCGCCGTCTTCGATGGTGTCTGCGTGCTTGGGAGCGTCGAAGGGGAGATCGAGGAAGGCTAGGGCGAGCATCATTTCGTGGAAGTTGCCGGTGACCTCGCCGAGATGGCGGGAGCCGAAGCCGGGCTTCGCCCCATGTTTGGCGAGATCGAGCCAGAAGTGATTCTCGTCGATGAGCGCGTAGGTGTGATCGGCGATGCGAAGGTGGTAGTAGTTGTTTTCAGCCCATTCTTTGGTGGGGTCGAGAGCGCGGTAGAGCTGTTGGGTGGCCTGTTGCCTCACTTCTTCGTCAGCCGGTTTGAACGCTTCGGCACTGCGGTCAGAGAAGTTGTCTGAACGCGACTTGTCTTGGAGTTCGTCGAGGGCTGATTCTCTGCCGGCACGTCTTTTAATACTCATTTTTTCTTCCTCCAAATCGCGTCCGTCGGCGGAGAGCGCTTGTGGTTCTCCGAGAGTCGGAAGCATTCCTAAATCGTCTTTTTCTGCCGCCGACGCGAGGGCTATTTCTAAGGAACTGATCGCTGATTCTATTTTTTTGCGAGCATAAGTATCGCCGAAAGCACCACCGGTGACGGCGGCCCCGAACCATTGTTGGGCTTGGGCGGGGTCGGGGGTTTGGAGGGCGAGCCGGTTTTCGAGGTCGAGAGTGAGGGCCGCCAATCGCTTAGGATCATTTTGGGCAAGGAGGATGCGTTCGACGACATTCAAGCGGGCGTATTCGAAGGCCTGAAAATACTTTTCGAGCGGCTGACCGAGAAGGTAGTCGTCGATGAAGGTGCGGTCCTTTTTGTTGGTGAGATGCGGGAGGATGACCTTTTTGAAGAATTCGGGATCCTTGCGGGAGAGGAAGAAGCTCAGCTCGTGGCAGGCATACTTGGAGTAGTTTTCCTTTTTCTCGTCCTCGGTGAGACCGGGCCACTTCGTGATGAAGGAGAATTCGCGGAGAGTGGGGTCGTTTTTGAGGGTGAGGAAGTAGCGATGAATGGAGCCGAGGTGATCGAAGACTTCGAACTGCGAATTGGCGAGGTCGGGGAGTTTGAAGCTCTCGCCTTTTTTGAGGAGGGTGACCTTGTCTTGCTCGGTGAAGTGGCGTTTGGGATCGAGGGCTTTGAGGAGACGGAGGTCGCGGAGTTCGGTTTTTTGATCGGGGAGTGAAACGCTGCGATAGGTTGAGCCGTCGGGGTCGACGAGGAGGAGGTGAAGGTGTTGGCGATCTCCGAAGGCTTCGAGCTTGATTGAGAGTTTGCCATCTTTGTCGGGAACGAGGTTGGCGACGAGGACGGGATCGTTGCGGAGGAATTCGTAGGAGGCAGATTGGGTGTGATCGGAGTCGGCGAGACTCGTGGTATTTCCCACGGGGATCGGTGCCGCAGGTGCCGGTGTGGGAACCGGTTTGCGATCATAATCATCTCCTCCGGCGAGGGCTTCCTCTCCGGCCTCGGTATCGCGAAGGGCCCAAGGATTGAGGATGATTTCGGGGCGGACGAGCATGTTGCCGGGGAATTTGTGGGCGTAGCGGCGCTCGAGAATGTAGCGGAGTTCGTCGCCGAGATTTCGTCCGCTGATATAGAGGCTGGGAAGGTAGCGCGCGTTGCCGGTGACGAGTCCCGATCGTTGGGAGCTGCCGAGGGCTTGGAAGGGATCGGAGCCTGGGAGGAAGCGGGTGGCGATGACGTGAACGCGGGTCAGGGGATCGCCTCCGGTGACTTCGATTTCCAAGGTCTTCTCTTCTTTGGTGACCTTGGAAAGGTGGGAGGGCTGGCGAACGGGGAGCGCTAACATTCGGGTGTCATTGAAGGCGTGGCCTTGGGCGACGGTGCCTTGGGCGACCATGATTTTGATGGACTGGCCGCTTTCTTTGAGGAGAAGTTGGTAGTCTCCGGCGGGAAGATCGGCGACGACGAGAGAGCCTTCGACGAGCTGTAAGCGGGAGAATTCATCGGCGAGAAAGCCGCCGGGGGATTCGGAGAAGAGGGCGACCTCACGGGGGTTGAGATTGCCGATGAAGGGAACCTTGAGTGGCTGTCCTTGTGCCGCGGTGATGAGTCCGGTCTGGTCGCGGCGATCATTGAGGAGAGGCCATTGACGTTCGTGTCCTCCTGGTTGCTGAATCCTCAGTTGATCGAGGCCATCGAGTGGGCCAAGGTCAACCGCTCCGAGTGGGTTTGTTTTGAGAGTCGCTATCGCTTGAACGCTGAAGTCGTTTCGGAGGAAGGTAAGGTTGAGGTTTTGGGCCTCGAGTGCTTCGCCATTACGGCCGAGGAATTCGAGGCGGTAGCTGCCATCGATCTTGCTGAGGTAGAGGTCGCCGACTTGGTCGTTGGCTAGGAACTCATTGGCATTGAAGGTCTTTGAAGTGGTGAGTTCGATTTCTTTTCCGCCCTGGCTCGCCACTTTCACTTTGACCCGCAAGGTGGCCGTGATTTGGGTGAGACGATCCGGGACGCGGAATTCGTGAGTGGCTTCGCGATCGCTGGCGAGTTTGAAGTTGGCGACGCTGGTGGAGGCGGGGAGTCCGTCGAGATTGATGGAGGTGAGTTGGAGGCTGGCGCTTTCGATCTTTTTCAGGGAGATCGTTTCACCGGCGAGAGTAAGAGTGGGGCGGATGAGGATGCGGGCCTTGCCACCGGAGCGCAGGGATTCCTGGTCGAGGTGTATTCCGGCGGTGAGTTGGTAGTCTTCGCTCGATTGCCTGAAGCGGGCCATGGTGGCGAAGCCTTCGGCGTCTTGCACGACGGCGGAGCGGTCGCCGGGGGAATTGGAGAAGGGGAGGACGGTGCGGCCTTTGTCGTCGCAGAGATATTCGCGCTCGGCGAGCCAGACGCTGGCGCCTTTGAGGGGCTGGTGATTTTCATCGAGGACGGTGAGGACTTCGCCCTTGGAGATCGTTTCTTTTAGGATGCCGAGGGAGCCTTTGCGGATGATGGCGCGGCTGCTTTTTCCGCCGCCGATGAATTCGACAACCCAGAGGCCGCGTTGGTTGCCGATGGTGGGGATTTTGAAGTCACGTCGGATCCGGAGTTGGGGGGCGTCGGAGTATTCGTGGACTTCGAGGTGGTTGGCGACGAGGCCATCGAGATCGATGTCGGTGCTGACCTCGTTCCCGAGATTGCGGTAGTAGTTGAGGGTGTTGATCTCGAAGACTTTTACGATGAGCTTGGGGACGTTCTTGAGGTGGACCGGGAGGGTGACCTCGTCATTGAGGCTGTAAACTTCGCGGGAGGTGGGATCGAACTCGATATCGACGCGGTCCTTGAGGGCTTGGAATTCGGAGGGCGAAAGGAGGGCGGCCCAGTCGGCGGGCTTGCCGATTCCGTGGGTGATTTTTGATTCGGCGAAGACTTTGCGGAGCCAGCTTTCGCTGAGGTAGGGGGCGAAGTTTTTGGAATCGGGAGCATCCTTGAGAAGCTCGAGAAGGGAGTCTTTCACGAGGTCTTCATCGCCTCCGGAGACGGGCGGGAGAGTGGTGATGGGACGGTAATCGCGGTCAAGGTCGGCGGCGTGACGCCAGGCGACTTCCTCGTTCTTGCGCCATTCTGGATTGAGGTAGGAAACGTTGCGAGGGAGGGCGAGATAGGTGAGGAAGCGCTGTTGGTTGAGTTGGCCGAGGGCGCGGTCGTGGACGAGGCGTTGGTAGAGGAGGTGGGCCTTAAGCGAGGTGAAGCTGGGGGCGAGATCCGAGACAAACTTCCAGGTGCGCTCGAGGTAGGCTTCGCGAACTTCCGGGGAGCTCGCGAGATTTTCATCGGCTCCGGGGAGAAGTTTGGCGAGGTAGGTTCCGACGTAGGCTTCGTTTTGAATGAGGTCGGCTTTGCCTTTGAGAAGGGTTTCCAGCTGGGCTTTGGTGAGAGTGCGATGGATTGCGAATTCGCTAAAGCCCTTGCTTTCCTGGCTCTTGAGGTCGGTGAGGATGAGGTCGGTGAGGCCGGGGAGGTCGGGCAGAGTGGCGCGGGAGAGGAGGTCGCGTCGTTCGGCCGGGCTCAAATTTGGTTTCGACTCGAGGTAGAGATGGAAGGCTGACTGATCGAGGGGTTGGAGGGTGTCGGAGGAGTCGAGGGCAAGTTTAAGAAAGGCCTCCCAAGAGACGAGCTTTTGGTCGAGGGAGGATGGGTAGTGGGCCTCTTGGGCTTTGCCTTCTTGCTGGTGATTGAATTGCAGGCCTAGCTCACGTTTGAGGTAGGCGAGAGTGGCCTTGGGATCATCGGAGTAGCGAATGAGGGCCTCGCGATTCTCGATCTGCTTGCGGGAGGAGGAATTTTGAAAGTGCTTGGTCCACTCGTCGAGAATGCGATTAAGCTCCTCGACCTGGCGCTCGTTTTGGAAATGAAGGGCGTGGTAGTAGTAGTAATCCTCGCTTCCGGGAATGAGTTGCTTGAGGGCTGCGGAACGATCTTGTGCGAGGGCGAAGTCTTCAATAAAGCCGACTTCCTGCTGAGCCATCAAGCTGGAGTTGGCAATGATGAGTCCGCCCAGCAAGGAGAAGCATCGCGAGCGCCAAGAAGATTGAGAGATCGTTTTCATGAGGTTTTGGGGTGAAGGGTGATTCGAGTTCATGGCAGATGCCGTGAGTCTTTGGACCCAGCTACTTACTATAGCGAAACACGAATGCCGATCTTCTTGGAAAAAAGGAGGAATTTTTTAGGGCGGGAGTCTCAAATTCACCAACCGATGCCAGTTTGAATGAGCAGTGGGATCGCTGGTTCTTTGGGTGATCTGGGGCGGCGGGTGATACGTGGTTTGCCAGCGCACCTTCGGAGCTTCTTGTGCTGTGGGGGGGGTGGGGACCGCCAGCCCAAGGCTGGCGGCTATATGCCTGCGTCCCTTCGGGACTTTGGGAGCGGGGAGCTGCTGCCTTCTCAGGGCCAAGGTTGAATCATGGCCCAGGGAAGTTCGATTCTGAAAGTTGAAGGGGAAGCGGTGGGCCTATTTTTTGAAGACGAGGAACTTGCGGCAGACGAAGTTGACCATGGCCGAGGAGAGAACGAAGGAAAGGTGGGCCACGTTGTTGGGAACATTGAAGGCGTTGACGAGCCAGACGGGGAGGAGTTCGCCGATGGCGAAGCTGATGAAGGAGATGAGGGTAAAGAGGGTAAGTTCCTTTTTGGGGCTGTGTCGGCCGGGGGTGAAGACGAGCCAGCGGTTGAGGGCGTAGGCGGCGAAGTTCGAGGGGAGGAAAGCGACGAGGTGAAGGAAGAAGAGGTTCTTTGACCGTTGTCCTTCGGGGAGGTCGGTGGAGAAGTGTTCGGGATAGAAGTGCTCACCGGTCTTGGCGACGATGAGGAAGACGATGACGGAGAGGACGCCGCAGAAGCCATACTTCCCGAACTGAATCAGGAAGGGGGCGTTGCGGGCGAGGAGGGTCTTCTTAAGTCCGTTCTCCCGGAAGAATGACCAGGCGCGGGAGATCTCGCGGATGATCATGCCGAGGGGAAGATGGAATCGATGGCGTCGATTCGAGCAAGGACGGCCTTTTGGGCATGGAGACGGTTCTCGGCTTGCTGGAAGATGGTGTTTGAGTGGGCCTCGAGGACGTCTTCGGTGATCTCCTTGCCACGGTAGGCGGGGAGGCAGTGGAGGACGATGTGTCCGTCGGCACAGTTTGCGAGGAGGGCGTTGTTGACCTGATAGGTTCCGAAGAGCGCTTCTTTTTCGGCCTGTCCTTCCTGTCCCATCGAGAGCCAGACGTCGGTGTTGATGACGTGGGCGTCTTTGGCGGCGACTTTTGGATCGGTGGTGAGGGTGACATTGGGAGCGCGGAGGCGGTCCATGAATGACTGCGGAGGAAGGCAGGATTCAGGGGCCGCGACGACAAATTCGAAGCCGAGGTATTTGGCGGCCCACATCCACGAGCGGGACATATTGTTGTCGCCATCGCCAATGAAGGCGACTTTCTTGCCCTCCCAGGTGCCGAGTTTTTCCCGGATGGTGAGGAGGTCGGCGAGGATTTGGCAGGGGTGTTCTTCGTCGGTGAGCGCGTTGATGGTGGGAATGCCGGAGTAGTGAGAGAAGTCGACGACATCCTGTTGGGCAAAGGTCCGGATGACGGCGCCGTGGACCATGCGTCCGAGGACGCGGGCGGTGTCCTTGATAGGTTCGCCGCGGCCGAGTTGGATGTCGTTCTTGGAAAGGAACATCACGTTGCCGCCGAGTTCGCGGATGCCGACCTCGAAGGAGACGCGGGTCCGGGTGGAGGCCTTGGTGAAGATGATGGCCCAGGTTTGACCGGCGAGTGGCTGGGAGGCGTGGGCACCACGGGTCGCCTTCATATCGACAGCGAGGTTGATGAGCGAGGTGAGAGCGGCGGCGTTGGATTCTTCGATTGAGAGAAATTTCATCGGCGAAAAGGGGAAGCGCTCATTCTGCGACAGTTTTGAGGGAAATTCAAGTTTTGCATTTAGGCAATTTTGTCAGCTGAGACGGGGAAGTGGGCGGGCAGGAGCGATTCTCCGTAAAAAATCGACCTTAAAGTATTGACGGTGCCTATTTTATTTTTAGAGTCCCGCCACGCGAATTAGCACTCGTAGCTCAATTGGATAGAGCGCCTGACTACGAATCAGGAGGTTAGGGGTTCGACTCCCTTCGAGTGTGCCATTCGCGTTTTTTATGCGCCGCTAGTTTTCAGCGGGCGTAGGAAACGCGAATGGCTTTCTCTGTCTGGAGAAATAGGGAGCCAGAAACAGGCAGGTCAGCGCCCCGCAATGCTTGTTTCTTTCCAGTGGGGCACCTGTCGGCTGGACGATAAACCAAACCAAACCAAATTAACCCTAACCTTACAGTTATGAGTAAAATCGTACTCGCGGAATCTACGAACACAGAGCTTTTGGCCCTGATCGATGAGCACTTCCGTGAATTTAAAGAAGGATCGATTGTGAACGGCACGATCCTTGATATCCGCCCCCAAGTCGTCGTCGTTGACATCGGCTACAAATCAGAGGGAGCCATTCCCATTTCCGAATTCGAGGATGAAGACATCGAAATCGGTGACGAAGTGGAAGTTCTTCTTGAGCGACTCGAAGATGATGAAGGACTGATCGTCCTCTCCAAAGAGAAGGCCGCCCATAAGCAGAACTGGGAAAAGATCATGCAAGTTTACGAGGCCGGTGGCCTTGTGAAAGGAAAAGTCAAATGCGCTGTCAAAGGCGGCCTGATGGTGAACGTCGGTGTCGAGGCATTCCTTCCCGGTTCGCAGGTCGATATCATCCCTCCTCGCGACCTGCAGGAGTATGTCGGCAACGTCTACGAATTCAAAATCGTCAAGGTCAACGACGACCGCAAGAACCTCGTTCTGAGCCGTCGCGAAGTGATCGAAGCCGAGCGTGCCGAGCTTCGTCAGAAGTTTCTCCAGACCGTCACGGTTGGTGACAAGGTCGAGGGCCAGGTCAAGAACATCACCGACTTCGGTGCCTTTGTTGACCTTCAGGGCATGGACGGACTCCTCCACATCACGGATATGAGCTGGGGTCGCATCGCACACCCCTCTGAAATGCTCCGCATCGGTCAGATTCTCGAGGTGCAGATCCTCGACGTCGACCGTGAGAAAGAGCGGGTCTCGCTTGGTCTCAAGCAGATGACCGACAACCCATGGGCCGACATCGAAGCTCGCTTCCCAATCGGAGCCGAGGTTGCCGGAAAGGTCACCAAACTTCTTCCATACGGTGCTTTTATCGAAATCGAAAAAGGCGTCGAAGGTCTCGTCCACGTGTCCGAGCTTTCCTGGGTCAAGCGCATCACGCGCCCCAGCGATGTTCTCGAACTCGATCAAGAGATCAAAGCGGTTGTGCTTGGAATCAGCATCGAGGAGCAGAAAATCTCCCTCGGCGTCCGCCAGCTCGAAGAGAATCCATGGTCCGAGATCGAAGCCCGTTACCCAATTGGCAAGGAGATCAAGGGCGAGGTTCGCAACCTGACCGCTTACGGTGCCTTCGTTGGCCTCGAAGAGGGGATTGACGGCATGATTCACGTGTCCGACCTCAGCTGGACCCGCAAGATCAACCACCCATCCGAGATGCTCAAGAAGAGCGACGTCGTGGAGGCAGTTGTTCTCAGCATCGACAAGGAAAACCAGCGTGTTTCCCTCGGTATCAAGCAGCTTGATAACGATCCTTGGTCTGACATCGACGGCAAGTTCAAGGTGGGCGACAAAGTCACCGGAACGGTTGCCAAGATTGCCTCCTTCGGAGCCTTCGTCAGCCTCGATGGCGACATCGACGGCCTCATTCACATCTCGCAGCTTAGTGAGGAGCACGTGGAGCGCGTCAAGGATGTCCTTAAGGTTGCCGACGAAGTTGAAGCCCGCGTCATCAAGGTCGACAAGATCGAGCGTCGCATTGGTCTCTCCATCAAGGCGGTTTCTTACTCCGAAGATCAACTTCAGAAAGAGAGCCAATCCTTCGAAACCCTCCGTCCTTCCAGCGACCTCGTTGGCCTGGAGCAAGCGTTCAACCTTGCTACCAGCAACAACAATTCCGAGGAATGGAGTCCTTCCGAGGACTAATCCTCGCGGATTAGCAAAAACCTTCAAAGCCGCTTCGGGAAACCGGAGCGGCTTTTTTGTGGCGGCGCTTTCCAAGTGCCCAGCCAACTGAATCATCGTCACTCATGATCAGCTCTTTAGTCTTTCCTATCGTAGATAGTGAGGAAATCCGGCCCAGCGCAAGGGACGCGGTGAGGAAGAGAGGAGTTACTGTTCATTGACGAGCACCCTTGGACAAGGAGGAGACTTGCCCTAGGTTCCCGACGTGGATTTTCGACTCGTTAGCGAATTTGGCCCTAAAGGGGATCAGGAACAGGCCATCGCCAAGCTGGTTAAATCAATAAAGGCTGGGAATCGACACCAGACTCTCCGCGGCGTTACAGGCTCGGGAAAGACCTTCACGATGGCTAATATCATCAAGGAAATCCAGAGGCCGACACTCATTATGAGTCACAATAAGACCCTTGCGGCCCAGCTCTATTCCGAATTCAAATCCTTCTTTCCCGAAAATGCGGTGGAATATTTCGTGTCTTATTTCGACTACTATCAACCGGAAGCCTATATCCCTAGATCCGACACTTACATTGAGAAGGACTCTTCGATTAACGAGGAAATTGAGCGGCTTCGTCTGAGCACGATGGGTTCTCTCATCACGCGCGAGGACGTCATCGTGGTGGCGAGTGTGAGTTGTATCTATGGTTTGGGCAATCCCGAGGACTACAAGGACATGATGTTCGGAGTCAGCCAAGGGCAGGCAATCGGCAGGGATGAATTTCTAACAGCTCTCGTCAATCTTCTCTTCGAGCGCAACGACATCGCATTCCAGCGAGGGAACTTTCGGGTGAGGGGAGACGTGGTGGAGATCCGCCCCGCTTACCTAGAAGACACCGCGATCCGGGTTGAGTTTTTTGGAGATGAAATCGACCGCATGACCTCCATTGATACCATCAGTGGGCACGTCATTGATGCGGTGAGCCATTACGTCTTTTATCCGGCCAAGCAGTTCGTGAGTTCCAAGGAGAAGCTCTCGCACGCCATGGTCGCGATCCGGCAGGAGCTCGATGATCGCATTGCGTGGTTTGAGAAAAACGGTAAGCTCATTGAAGCCCAACGCATCCGCATGCGAACCGAATACGATCTCGAGATGATGCAGGAGATGGGCTTCTGCCAGGGAATCGAAAACTACTCGCGTCACATCACCGGTCGAAAGCCGGGCGACCGACCCTATACTCTTCTCGACTTCTTTCCCGATGATTACCTTCTATTTGCTGACGAGAGTCATGCAACACTCCCGCAAGTCCGAGGGATGTTCGAAGGAGATAAAAGCCGCAAATCCGTTCTCGTTGATCACGGCTTCCGGCTTCCCAGTGCGATGGATAACCGGCCCCTCCGTTTCGATGAATACATGACGATGACCAAGCGCCGTCTTTATGTCAGCGCCACTCCCGGTCCCTTCGAGATCGTCAATTCCCGTGCCGACAACAAGAGCTACATTCCGATCAAGTCGCGTAAAGAAGCCGACTTTGACCCTACCTTTTTCAAGCGACTGACGATTAATGCCAGCGGTTCGGCCGAGGATCCCGAAGACTTCGATGTTTCCCGCACTGGAGGTCAGCTCATCGTGGAGCAGATCATTCGTCCGACCGGACTTCTGGATCCTGTCATCATCATGAAGCCGCTCAAAGCGCAGATTGATGACACCATCGAGCTCTGTCAGCAGCGGGTGGAGAAGCGAGAGCGGGTCCTCATTACGACGCTGACTAAAAAAACGGCGGAAGATCTCACCGAGTATCTGCAAGGGGTTGACCTTAAGGTGCGATATATTCACTCCGACGTTGATGCCATCGAACGGGTCGAAATTCTGAGAGGGCTCCGAGCCGCTGAGTTTGATATTTTGGTTGGGATCAATCTCCTTCGTGAAGGCCTCGATCTCCCCGAGGTTTCCCTCGTTTGCATCCTCGATGCCGACAAGGAAGGATTTCTCCGCAACGAAACGAGTCTCATCCAGACCGCGGGTCGCGCCGCCCGACATATCAATGGCGAGTGCGTTTTGTTTTGCGATACCATCACTCAATCGATGCAGTGTCTCCTTGATGTCACTGAATACCGCCGCTCGGTTCAGCATGCTCATAATGTGAAGCATGGCATCACCCCGACGAGTGTGAAACGCGCGGTTCAAAAGAGCCTCCATGATCGGGAAGCCAGGGCAAAGGCTGCTCAAAGCATGACGAGCTCCCTCGTCGCTGAAGGTGAGATGGTTTACAATGCGGTCGAGGTCATTCGCGAACTTGAGGATGAGATGCAGAAAGCGTCATCCCAACTTGAGTTTGAAAAAGCGGCCCATCTTCGCGATCAGATTAAGGAGTTGAAGAAGCGCGCTGGACTCGACAAATCATCTGATGAGAAAAAAGCCCCGACACCCTACAAGTTTGCCAAGAAACGAGGTCGTAAATAATGTCCTCCCGGGAGGGTTAAGGACCGGTCTTCAGGGTTTTTCTTTGATTCAAGTCGTAGCGCCCACCCGTTCTCACCGTCTCCCACTTCTTCTGGTCGGGAGTGTCGGCTTGCCACTTTTGGGGGTCATAAACGAGCACGGCCCCGTTCTTTTTTCCGATGACCTCGAACTGGTCGCCTTTCACAACGATCGCGACATCTTCATCGATCCCGATGCCAAGCATGGCGGCGCGGTTGAAAACCTCACGCATTTCCCCATCGGGATCTTCCAGCACCTCGATGAGATCCAACTCACGTCCTCTGGCGACGACGTGTTGATCGATGGCGGTATTGCGGAGGTAGCCAAAGCCGCGTTGCACGTCACCGATCATGATGGTGTTACCACTGGTATCGCCGCGGGCCAGGAACGAGCCTTGGATCGTCGCCCCGGCAGACGACCCTGCAATGACGCCCCCTCTTTCCAGAACCTTGGCGAATTCCTTCTCAGCCCGTGTTCCTCCATAGGCCTTGGTGAAGCGCCATTGTCTCCCGCCTCCGAACCAAACGCCCGTGGCCTTGGTGATGGGTTCGACAAATTTTGCGGTGTCAGCTTGATCCCGATCATGGGTGTGTAAAACAGTGGTGTCAGCAACCCCGAGTTTTTCTTTGGCGTAGCGGGCCGTTCCGGATTGGAAGTAGTTGAAGTCGGGATCACTGGAAGCGGCGGTGGTCACGATGACGATTTTCGCGTTCTGGCCTCCCGCCAGTTCCACAAATTTTGTGAAGACCTGCTCGAAGGTTTGCTCTTTCCCTCCGCCGCCCATGATGACGAGTGTTCCTTTTTCTGGGCCAACGGTGGGAGTTTGTTCTGCGGCTTCTGCCAAGCCTGCGCAGACGAGGAGAGAGAGGGCAGTTTTCAAGTTCGTGTTCATTTGTTGCTGACGCTGAGCTGCCGGGGGAGGCCATGGCAAGCGATAAGACGTTCGCTGTGCATTTCGGATTGCAGGATTGCGGGGTGTCCACGAAGCGCATACAAGGGGGGATCTGATGAAGAACGTTATTTTATTATGGGCGCTTTGCTTGCTTTTTTGCGGGTTGGCTAGCGCGGCAGCGACCAGCAATTCCGATGCTCCTCACATTATTCTGGTGATGGCCGATGACCAAGGTTGGGGGGATGTGGGCTACAATGGGCATCCTTTTGTGAAGACGCCTGAGCTGGATGCGATGGCGAAGGAGGGCTTTGTCTTTGATCGTTTTTATGCCGGTTCTCCGGTGTGTTCTCCCACCCGGGCGAGTGTCATGACGGGACGCAATGCCATCCGCACGAAGGTCACGAATCACGGTCGTTACATGAGGCCACAGGAGCAAACGATTGCCGAAACTCTGAAGGAAGTCGGATACGTCACGGGGATGTTTGGCAAGGTGCATTTGGGGTCCGGGCAACCTGACTCACCGTGCAATCCTACCGGGATGGGCTTCGATGAATGGGTCATCGGGTTGAACTTTTTTGACAACGATCCCTATCTGAGCCGCAACGGGAAGGTGGCACCTTTCAAGGGTAAGGGCTCGGTGATTCTGATGGATGAGGCGCTTCAGTTTTTGAAGAAACATCACGAAGGTGATCAGCCCATTTTTACCGTGATTTGGTTTCCTTCGCCACACGACCCTCATCGGGAAATCCCCGAAGGCCCTGCACTGTATGATCGCCAGAAGCATGCTGGGTATTTTCGTGAAATCACTTTACTGGACCAGCAACTCGGGCGCTTGCGCGGGGAGATCCGCAAGATGGGGATCGCGGAGAATACCGTGCTTTGGTATTGCAGCGATAATGGGGGATTGGTGAAGGAGTCCTCGGGTGGTCGCGAAAAGAAAGGAAGCATTTATGAAGGAGGCCTGCGCGTTCCGGCAATCGTGGAATGGCCTGCGCGCAAGTTGAAGGGGCGGACTTCGGTTCCGGTCATGACCTCGGATATGTATCCCACTTTGCTGGCGATGGCGGGAGTGAAGCAGGCTCCGTCATATCCGCTTGATGGTGTCGATGTGAGTGATGTCCTTGCGGGGAAGTCATTGAAGCGTGGCAAGCCCATGGGCTTTTGGCATCAGATTCAACCCGGACAATCGACGCGGAGTGATGGGATTTTGAAGGAGATTATGGAGAAGCAACAAGCCGGAGCTCCTCTTGCGCATGATCCTCCCCGGATGCAAAAGGATGTCGATGAGTTCCCGCAGTTTCCGGAAGAGACGACCACCGGGCATGCCGCTTGGAATGACTGGCCGTGGAAATTACATCGGATCAACGGGAGTCGGTTTGAGCTCTATGATCTCGGTGAAGATCCGATGGAGCGCGAGGACTTGGCCGGTGATCCGGAGCATGCCGGACGGCTTGCCCAAATGAAGAAAGAGTTGGATGCTTGGATGCGCTCCGTGGTGAGGAGTCTCAACGGGAAGGATTACAAGAAGGAGTAAGGCCTCGGACGGACGTTAGTTTGCTTGGGCCCTGGCAATGAGGAAGTCGATGAGCTCTTGGCAGCGGAAGAAGCCCGGCCAGAAATTGTGGCCTTGCCCTTCGATGCGCAGGATCTTGATGAGGTCTTTGGCTCCGTTGGCTTGGTAGACGGCTTCGAGGGCGGCGGAGTTGTGTTCGAGAGGAACGACCTTGTCATCGATTCCGTGGATGATGAAGACAGGGATCTTGGCTTGGGCCAATTCGGCGGCTCGCTTCACCGGGTTGAGCTCGTCCTGTTTTGCGATGAGTTCTTGTTCTGTTAATCCGTAGGCAGGAGCGGCCTTCTTTGCCCCCGGGTAGGTGGTGAAGTCATACACGGGATAGATGCCGCCGATGCCGGCGACACGGTCGGGATGTTTGAGGGCCCAGCTGCTGACCCAGAGGCCGCCACGACTGCGGCCAAGTAAGGCCGGTTTTTTCGAGTAGCCTCGCGAGATCATTTCTTGGTAGAGAGCCTCGAAATGAGGGAAGGCTTTTGGGCTGCCGTAGGCTTCTCCAACATCGATTCCGGCGATCGCGACTCCGGCGTCGAGGAACTTTTGGTGCATCCAGCTTTCCGCGTTGTCGGGGTAGCTGTTGAGAGTGGGTCCGTAGAAAATCCAAGGTTTCCCTGCGGGGTTTTCAGCAGGCTTCTTGGGTGCCATGAGAAAGGCGTGCTTTTCGTTGAGGAGAAAGGCTTCGCCTCCGAGTAGGACTTGGGTGCGTTTCGGTTCGGCGGGTTTGAGATCGCGGGTGGCGATTTCGAGATGGGATTGTGCTTGTAGATTCCAGGCTTCGACGAGCTCGCGTAATTTGTCGGGCTGGCTTTTTGAGAGATCCTTGGACTCGGCGCGGTCGGTGGCAAGGTCATAGAGTTCCCAGGGTTTTCCAGCCGGCGCGACGGCTTTCCAATCGCCCATGCGGAGTGCTTTGTGTTTGTCGTGGAACCACCAGAAGGTCTGATGATGTTGGGATTGATCGTTGGCGAAGAGAGGGACGAGACTTTTTCCCGGTGCGGGAGGCGCTTCGGGGAGAGGGGTTGCTCCGGCGAGTTGAAGAAGGGTGGGGACGATGTCGATGACGTGGCCGGGGGTGCGCCGGGTTTCTCCTTTGGATTTGATTCCGTCCGGCCAGGAGAGCAGGAGCGGTGTGGCGATGCCTCCTTCATGAGTCCATGTTTTGTGACGACGAAAGGGGGTGTTGGAGGTGGTCGACCATCCGGGGCCGAGGCAGAGGTAGGTGCCGGCAGATCCCATCGCTTTGGTGGAATTGTGGCCGTCATCGCGGACCATAATCTCGGCGCTGGCACCATTGTCTGAGAGGAAAATAATGAGGGTGTTGTCCCATTGGCCCATTTTTTTGAGTTGATTGAAGACGCGTCCGATTTCGATGTCCATGCGATGGATCATGGCGGCGTGGATGGACATTTTGGTGGCCTGGAATTTCTGTTGGGCCGCCGTGAGAGTTTTCCAGGGAAGTGGGTTGTCCACTTCGCCGTCGCCGAGAGTTTTGAGGGCATTTGGGAAGGGATAAGGCGGGCCCAGGGTGCGTTCGGTGGCGGAGAGTGAGGTTTTTGTTAGGAACCCCATTTTTTGAATGCGATCCCATCGCTGTTCTCGAATGGCGTCCCAGCCTTCGGTGTAGGTGTCTTTGTAGATCTCGATATCTTCCGGGAGGGCGTGCAAGGGAAAGTGGGGGGCGGCAAAGGCGAGGTAGTGGAAGAAGGGGGCGGCGTTGTGGTTGGCATCGTGATTTGAGAGGACTTCGATGACGTGGTTAGCGAGCGCAGTGGTGGCGTAGAAGCCGGAGTTCTTTTTGACCTCGGGAAGCGGTTGGTCATCCTTCCAATGCTCGGTGGGATTGAAGAAGCGGCCCTGGTCTTTCAGGTAGTAGGAGTGATCGAATCCATTCGCGACGGGCATGCCGTCGAGGTGCCATTTCCCGGTGTGGTAGGAACGGTATCCGGCGGGCTCTAAGAGGCGGGGAAGAAGAGGGGCCCAGTCGGGGCGTTTTCCGTTTCCGCCTCCGAGGCCTGGTTTTTCGGGGAGGGCATCGCGTCGGACTTGTTGAGCGTAGTAGCCGGTCATGAGGGCGGCACGAGTGGGCCAACAGCGGGCCGTGTTGTAGAATTGCGTGAACTTGATTCCGTGGGCTGCGAGGGAATCGAGGTTGGGCGTTGCGATCTCGCTGCCGTAGCAACCGAGGTCAGAGTAACCGAGATCATCGGCAAGGATGAGGAGGATGTTGGGTTTGCGGGGTGGTGATTCTGCGATAGCCAGGCACGGAATGGCAGCGAGGAGAAGGGCGAAGAGAGAAGGTTTCATGGGCGTGACTTTGGCTGGTAGCGTTCGGCGATGACTTTGCCGAGTTCGAGAACTCCGGCGGTATCGAGAACAAGCTTCTTATCCTGTTTCGGAAGGTCGAAAGCTTTAAGATGGGTGAGATGCGGGTCGGCGCTGGCGACTTCTTCGATCATGGCGGTGACGTCGATGGAATTGACGCTCTCATCATCGCTTGGGGGTTGCTGGCTGACGAGCCAGGGCAGGGTCGCTTGCCCGAGGTCGATCCGGCTTTGAGCAATGATGGCTTGAAGGCGGGTGGCGGCATCCTTGCGATAGGGATGAAAGGACATCTCGTTCTCGCCGAGGTGGTAGAAGATCCCGGCCAGTTCGACGGTCTGACCTCTCGCTTCCAAGGAGCTGATGCTTTCCTTGATGAAGTCGAGGAAGGACGGGTAGAGGTTGCGTGAGGTGGCGGGGCTTCCTTCGGGCGTCCAATCAATGATTTGGGAGCCGCTGTGGGTGAACTTGGCAATGGCGATGGGGGTATCAAGGTGTTTGCTGACTTTGCGGGCGAAGCTCAGCTCGGGGCCCACGACCTGGTCGACAGCTTGGAGATCGACCCATCCGTCGGAGCGCATCTTGTTTTCGCGTCCTATGCAGTAGGAGAACCTGACCTTGGGTTGGGGGTTCTCCAATCCAAGGAAGGGTGGGAAGCGGGCGATGTCTGCGACTTTGGAGTCAGAGCCCACCATGTTGGATTGGCCCGCGAAGATGAAGACTCGGACGGGTTCAGGCGAGGCGGCCTCAAGATTGGTGAGACCACAGCCAATCACGCTGAGAAGAATTCGAAGATACCGAGTCATGAGATGAGATCATGGTCAGAGGCAGAGGGGAAAGTCATCGAGAATTTATTCGAGAGTGAAATGTTCTCTGGATCCTTGCTGCCCGATGGTCGTCCTTTGGACGCCAAAGCTTTGGTCAGGGACCACATCCGCAGCCGCCACCGGCGAGGCGTTGGGCGATCCGGGCTGCGGTGGGAGTGATGGAGAGGCCACCGAGGTTGGTGCAGCGGAGTTCGCGCGGGATCTGGTGGGCCACCTTGCTCATGGCGATGACGACTTCGTCGAAAGGAATGAGATGATCGTAGCCCCCAAGGGCCATGTTGGCGCAGGAGAGGGCGTTGGAAGCGGCCATGATGTTCTTGCCGAGGCAGGGGGCTTCGACCCGGTTGGCGATGGGGTCGCAGATCATCCCAAAACTATTTTGGAGGGCGATCGAAGCCGCTGCGAGTTGCTGCGCGGTGGTGCCTCCGGCGAGATGGGCGATGGCGGCGGCAGCCATCGCAGACCCGGAACCGCATTCCGCCATGCAGCCCCCTTCTTCGGCCGCAAAAGTGGAGTCGCGGGCGATGAAAACGCCGATGAGTCCGGCGATGAGGAGAGCCTTGGCTCGGTCTTCTTCGGTCTTGGCCATGGCGTCGACGATCGCCAGAACGGCACCAGGCATGGCACCGCAGGAGCCGGCGGTGGGAGCTGCGACGATGACCCCCATCGACGATTTGACCTCCATGATCGCCGAAACGTAGCGGATGATGCGGTTGTTGATGTCAGCCGGAATGAGGCGTCCTTCCGCTTCGGCTTTGGTGAAGCCGGGGCTTTGAGCCGGAAGAATACGGTCGCCATATTCGGTGCCCGCCAGTCCGGCGGCAACCGCGCCCGCCATGATATTGGCAAGCGCTTTCATCTTCTCGAGCACTTCCTCTTGGGAGATGCCTCCGCGGGCCGCTTCGTAGGCCGCCGCCGATTCCCAAAGCGGGCGTTCTCCAAATTGTGGGTGTTCCAGCATTTCTCCACAACGGGTGAACGGAACATTTAAGGTTTTTCGGGAAAGGATCGGTAGCACCGCAGGGAGCGATCGGGCACGGATTGCTCCGAGCGCCCTGGTCAGGTCCTCGATCTCTTCCTTCGAGAGGACGGTGCGGGAGCTGAAACGGAGAAGACCCTTGCCATTGGCACCCTCGATCCAAGTCGTGTGCTCGGCAGTGCGGGCGAGGAGTGAGTTGAGGTAGGATTTCTCCTCCGGTTTCTGATCGAGCCAGAAGACGATGTCGTGAAGATCTCCCTGACCGGGAAAGGGGAAGCCGTCGAGGGCTTGCATCGCAATCATCCCTCCACCGGTCGAAGTGGCATCGAGATGGTAGGAGGTGCCGCTTTGTCCGATGAGTTCCAGTCGATAAAAGTTGGGATGGGGCGCATCGTAAGAACGGTAGTTGATGACGGTTTCGATGCCTTGCTCCTCCAGCACTTGAGGGTAGGTGGGGAGGCGTTCGTCGTCCGGTTCCCATCCTAGCAGTCCGCTGTAGAGCCCGAGATCGGTGCCTTGGTCCTTGTGAGTGGTGACGAGGGCCCCATTAGGGTCGTAGTTGGCGATGACGGTTTTGAGGGGCTCCTGGACAAGAGCCCGGGCAATGCGGCCAATCCGGTTGGCGGCCGCGCTGTGCGAACTGCTGGGTCCACGCATGACGGGACCGAGGACGTCGTTAAAGATACTCGGAGGAACATTCATCTCGATAATCAAACTCTTATGGCTCGGAGGGTAGGGTGCGGAAGTGTCGTGGCTGTTGCAAGTGGCAAAGCGTGAATCGTTCGGGATCCACAGAATATGACCAACTTACCGATGAAGATCGTCACGAGTTTGTTCGTCTTGTCGGAGCGGTTGACCAAAGCGAAGTGAGCGAAGAATGGAGCCGAGAGCTTCGTTCTCGGGCTGGCGATATCGACTCTGGAAAAGTCCAGCTTGTTGACGGTGACGAAATTCAGGTTTTAGCGATCGCACACACCAGCCGCCCTCCAAGATATTGGAAGGACCGTGTCACGAAATAGAGGGATTCGCACGCAGAAGACTCAAAACTTCCTTCTTTAGTCGCTTGCCTAGCGGCCCCAATTAGCGGCTAAATGAAGCCGTGATCAATCTGAATTTGAGACGACTCCTTGCTGTCTAAGCTTGTTGGAGCTTATGAAGACAGAGGGAAAATAGGCGAAGCGAGAGCTGACGGATCTTGAGAAGGCGGATTGTCTGACGGGGACGGATGATGGGTGGGATTGCTCTGAAGTCGCCCTATTTCGGGCAGGGGAAGCGGCGGCGCTTGATCTTTGAAGACCGAAGGACTCCCGTTGCGTGGGGCACTCCGTTCGGTTCACCTTCTTTTGGAGGTTCCGCCGCCTCTTACTAATGGGGCGAGTCGCTACTTTTTGGTTAGGACAGAGCGGAGGGCCACCGAAAGGATGAAGAGGGCGGCAAGAGTGGCGGCGATGCTGGCACCGGCGGGTTGGCCGAACTGGATGCTGAGGAAGAGACCGAGAGCCGCCCCGAGAGCACCCACGAGTCCGCTGAGCGGGAACAGTGAGTCGGGTGTTGAGCTGAAAGGCCGAACGATCGCTGCTGGGGTGACGATCATGCCAATCGCGAGGATGCAGCCGACGGCTTGGAGAGTGGTTACGAGGACGAGGATAAGGACGGCGAATGAAGCGTAATCGAGCAGGCGGGTGCGAATGCCGAGGCTGGCGGCGACTTCCGGGTCGAAGAGGTTGATGACGACTGAGCGTCGGTAGAGGGAGAGGAGGGTGACGGCGACGATGCCCACCCCGAAGCTCATCCAGAGATCGAGATCAGAGAGTCCCATGATATTTCCAAGGAGCCAGTGGTTGAGGTTTTGGTTGGATCCGACCTGTTGCAGGACCATAATGCCCACCGCGAAGGCGCCGGTGTAGAGGACGGCGAGGACGGTATCGTCGCTGATCTTGGAAACTCGTGACAGAAGGACGGTGAGGATGCCGATGGCGACGGCCGCGGTGACGGCACCGAGGAAAGCGCTGACGACGCCGAGGCCCACGATGAGAGTGGCGATGGCGACGCCTGGAAGGAGACTATGGCTCAAGGCGGTGAGTTTAAGAGGGCTACGATGCAGCAAAACGAAGGCGCTGGCGTAACCATTGACGAAACCAATGATGAGAGTGGCGATGAGGGCCCGCTGATAGAGGTAGATCTCAAAGAAGTCGCTCATGAGAATGGGGGTGGCAGGAGTGAAGGGTGTTTTTCACCGAGTCGCTATTCATGACTTCGGCAGCGGGACCAAAGGCGACCTGTTTGCGGTCGAGAACAAGAGCGTGGGTGAAGATCTGGGTCACGCTTTCGAGTTGGTGGTGGGAAGCGATGATGAGGTGACCTGCTGAGGAGAGGTCAATAAGGCTGTCGGAAAGGTGGCAACGGCTTTCGATGTCGAGACCGTTGAAAGGCTCGTCTAACAGAAGAACGTGGGCTTCCTGGGCGAGCGCGCGGGCGATGTAGGTTCGTTGCTGTTGTCCGCCGGAGAGTTGATCGATTTGGCGGTTGGCGATGTCTTCCAGCTTCATCGTGGCAATCGCTTCGTTGGTCTTTTCGCGGTCGATCTTTCGGAAGCGTCCGAGGTGGCCGAGGTGGGGAAAGCGGCCCATCGCGACGATATCGCGGACGCGGATTGGAAAGTGGCGTTGGTGTTGATCGACCTGGGGAAGGTAGGCGATTTCGCGGCGGGCCTCGGCAATTGCTTGCTCCCGCCAGTTCATGGTGCCCGACTGGGGTTTCAAGAGTCCGGCGAGGAGGCGGATGAGGGTGCTTTTGCCGGCTCCGTTGGGCCCGAGAAGAGCGAGACGCTGACCGCAGTGGATCGAGAATGAGACTTTGGCGAGAGCTTCCTTGGGGCCGTAGCTGAAGGAGACTTCGGTGAGGTCGAGTTGGTGGTGAGTGTGGCTCATGGGGTCAGGTCCCAGTGAAATTCGACTTCTTCGGTGATTTCTTCGAGACCCCAAACGGTGTGGTTGCGGGTTTCCAACTCATCGGGCATGAACTCGACAAAAAGGGCGCTTTCAGGGGTGCCTTTCGGCCAAGTCGCGTTGACGGCCAGAACGAGGTTTCCTGAATCATCGAGGGGAAAGTAGATTTCCTTGAGCGATTCGTCGGAGGCAAAACTCCAGTTCGCTTCTCCGATCGTGACGTTGACTTCCAGAAAGGGATGGGCGGCGCGAAGGGAGACATCGGCCCGGCGCGTCGGGCTCCTTTTCACTTCAATTTCCGGTTTTTGTTGAAAGGCTTCCTGATGGATGATCCGGTGTAAGGGCCAGGCCATTGCGGCCAGTGGGATCAGGGGAATCAAAGTGCTCAGCAGGGGGGAAGGTGTCATTTTCTGAGTCCGGTCACGATGTTCTTCACGTTGGCCATCATCATATTCTGATAGCTCGCGACGGAGCCATCGGCGATGAGTGGGTTGGCAATGGCCGTGCCGGATTGTTTGGCAATTTGGCCGAGCACTTTCGGGTTGGCGTTCACCTCGGGAAAGACGACGGGGATTCGCTCGGCCCGCAGAGTCTTGATGGACTCCGCGAGTTGAGCGGCGGAGACTTCTCCCTCGGCACTGAGTCCTTGAACGAAGGTGGCTTTGAACCCGTAGGCTTTGCAGAAATATCCAAAGGCGGCGTGTGAACTGACGAGATGGCGTTTGGCTTTTGGAATCGTGGCGACTTGTCCTTTGACCCAGCGATCGAGTTGGAGGAGTCGGGCAACGGCAGCTTTAGAATTGGCAGCGTAGGTTGCTTTTCCTGCGGGGTCGGCTTCGGCGAGGGCTTTCTCGATCACGCGGACTGCGCGCTCCATGTAGCGAACGTTGTGCCACCAGTGAGGATCGATACCACCCAGGGCATGATTGGGGCAGCAGGAGTAGATCTGGTCATCGGAGGAGACCTTTTGCGAAGGAACGGTGCGGCCCACTTCCACGATGATCTGGTGGGCTTGTAAGCTATCCTTGAGGTCGCCGAGGTAGGGTTCCAGACCTTTCCCCGAGGCGAAAATGATGCGGGCTTTCGCCATGTCGCGGACGTCCGAGGGCTTCGGTTGAAATTGGTGAACGTCCATTCCAGGCTTTCCGACCGGCACGATGGAAATCCTGTTTCCGCCCACTTGATTCACGATGTCGGTGATCAGGGGATGCAGCGAGGCTACGTCCAAGCCGTGAGCCGTCAGGGTGAGGAGGGCAAACAAAAGCGCTTTCATATATGCAAGTAACTTGCGTTAGGGGCTTGAAATCGTCAAGGGGTATAACGCAATAAAATTGCGTTAAGAAGAGCTGTTTCAGACAAAGCCCGAGACGACAAGGGTCTCGAATTTTAAAATGTTTTGCTCGAATTGCCCTAAGTCCGACAGGTTGTTAGGCTTGGCATGCTTCGAGTGCGCCTTTTCTCATCTGCGCTGCCATGAGGGTGAGGGCGTTGGCGCGGGTGGGGGCGAGGTGTTCCTTGAGGCCGGTGCGGTCGATGAAGGAAAGGTCGGCGGTGAGAACGTCGTCGGGCGTCTCGCCATCGAGCACCCGCACGAAGAGTGCGATCATGCCTTTGGTGATGACAGAGTCGGAATCGGCGAGGTAGTGCATCTTTCCGTCTTTCGAGGAGGCATCGAGCCAGACCTGGGATTGGCAGCCCTTGATGAGGCGGTCGGAGGTGTGCAGGCCCTCGTCCATCGGAGACAATTTTTTGCCCAATCCGATGACGTATTCGTATCGTTCGGTCCAATCCTGAAAAAGATCAAGTTCTTCCAGGAGTTCCTCTTGTTTCTCGCTAATGGTCACGCGCTTTCCATAGCGGAGGATTCTGGGAAAGGCAAAGAAATCAACGGAGCATCATGAGGGCTTTTTTGAGGGCGGTGCCGAGAGCTTCAATTTCCTCGCTGGTGTTATAGGCGGCGAATGATGCTCTCATGGTCCCGGTCATTCCGAAGCGGGACATGAGCGGTTGGCAGCAATGGTGACCGGTTCGGAGGGCGAAGCCCATCTGGTCGAGCAGGGTGCCGAGATCGTAGTGGTGAATCCCCTTGAAGTTGAAGGAGAGAGCTCCGGCGCGATTGTCGGGACCGTAAATCGTGACCTCATCGAACTCTGAGAGCATTGCGGCAGCTTGCTGAATGAGGGTGGTTTCGTGAGTGTGAATAAGATCTATTCCCAAGTTATTCACATAGTCAAAAGCGGCTGCGAGGGCGATGCCACCTTCGATATTGGGCGTTCCAGCTTCGAATTTGAAGGGGGGATCGTTGTAGGTTGTTTTCTCGAATGTGACCTCTTTGATCATCTCGCCGCCCCCTCGCCAGGGCGGGAGTTCGACCAAGAGATCGTATCGACCGTAGAGGATTCCGATGCCAGTTGGCCCGTAAACCTTGTGTCCGGAAAAAGCGTAAAAATCACAATTAAGTGACTGAATATCAATTTGTAAATGTGGAATTGATTGTGCTCCATCGATCAAAGTTAGGGCGCCCACCTGCTTTGCCTGTGAACAAATGTGAAGGACATCGTTTAGGGTGCCGAAAGCGTTGGAGACGTGGTTGACGGCGACCAGTTTGGTTCGTTCGTTGAGGAGTGCCTGATAGGCATCGAGGTCCAAGGTGCCGTCGTCGAGCACCGGGATCACCTTGAGAGTTATTCCCAGTCGTTCACAAAGCATCTGCCACGGGACGGTGTTGGAATGATGCTCGAGTCCGGAGATGATGATTTCGTCTCCCTGTTTGAGGAGGTCAGATCGACCGAGGGCGGAAGCGACGAGATTGATGGAATCGGTGGTGCCGGAAGTGAAGATGATTTCCTCGGGGCGACTCGCGTTGAGGTGCTTGGCGATTGTTTCGCGGGCTTGCTCATGAGCGGCGGTGGCGGCTTGGGCGAGGTGGTGGACCCCGCGATGGATATTGGAGTTGAGTGTCTCGTAATAGTTTCGCGAGGAATCGAGCACTGCGACAGGCTTTTGAGAGGTCGCGGCATTGTCCAGATAGACCAGCGGTTGTCCGTGGACGGTGCGCGCGAGGATGGGGAAATCGGCGCGGACGGCGTAGGGATCGAGCTTGCTCACGCGTTGTTTTTAATCGCGACGACCCGATGCCGCAAGTCTCACTGGTTTTTGAGGTGCCGTTGGAGGGAGCGGACGACCTCGGCGATGGTTGCCGGGTGTTTAGAGCGGGTGGGGAGAAAGACCTTCAGGAGATTGAGGTCATCGAGATCGCTCATGCGCCAATAGAGAGCAGAAGCAGCAGCGGTTTCACAAGATGGAGAGAGAGATCGAAGTTGGCGAGAATCCGCGAAGGTGAAACGCGGCTTGTTTCTGGGGGGAATCTGGCAAACAAAACCGGTGTGATTGATTCGCCGCTCGAATGGTTTTTGGTGTGCCTGGCAGCCCTGTGTGTGGGGTTGGGGAAGGCCGGGTTTTCCGGGTTGGGGTTGATTGCAGTGTTCATCATGGCCGAGCTTTTTGGAAAGGCTTCGGTAGGGATTCTTCTACCGATGTTGATCGTGGCGGATATCAGCGTGTATCCGATGTTTCGTAAATATGCCTCATGGGCTCCGGTGTGGACGCTGCTTCCGCCCACCTTGGTGGGACTGGTGATCGGGTATTATCTACTTGATTGGCTTCCGGAGGTTTGGGCGAAACCAGTGATCGGGAGCCTGATTTTGCTGATGGTTTTTCTCCAGCTGGTGCGGAAGTTTTCCGCCGACACCTTTGATCGTCTAGCTCATTCCCAGGGATTTGGGCTCGCGGCAGGAGCCTTTGCGGGGATCGCGACGATGATTGCGAATGCGGCGGGGCCGGTTTTCCAGCTCTACTTTTTGACGAAGAGGATGCCGAAGATGGAATTGATTGGGATTGGCGCGCGCTTCTTTTTGTTGATTAACATTATTAAGCTTCCCTTCATGGGCGGACTTAATTTCACGACGAGTGAGACCTTGCTGTTGAATCTGAAATTGGTGCCGGTAATTCTCCTGGGGATTTATTTTGGAAAGCACCTGCTGCAATGGATTTCGCAGCGGGTCTTTGAATGGATGATCGTGGGGTTCGCGGTTTTTGCGGGAGCGAGGCTTTTGCTTTCAGCCTAACGACGCCGACCGGTGATCATCTTGTATCGCTGGTAGTTTTGGTAGGCGAGGTAGCCGAAGAGAAAGGGGGCAAAGGTGGAATATTGGATCGAGAGTTGGATCGAGAGGACGGCTACGAGGACGGCGACTACGATTCCGATCTGGTGGGTCAGGACTTCCCTTCTTTCGCCGAGAATCGAGTTCAGCATTTGTCCGCCATCCAGAGGCCAGACCGGGATACAGTTGAGGATGGCCCAAATGATACTGACGTTAAAAAGCGACAAAAGAAACAGGCCTAGGCCTTCAACGTAGCCAAATTTTCGGTGCAGAAAATAGGCAATCGCGCCCAAGATGAGCTGGATTCCCGGCCCTGCGAGGGTGGTGAGGAAGCTCTGGAGTCGAGTGAACCGAGCCTGTGGGAAAATGGCGACCCCGCCCATGCCATGAAGGACCACTTGGGTATCGCGTGCTCCGAAGTGGCGACCGGTAAGAGCGTGGCCCATTTCGTGGACGAGGATGGAGAAAAAGCCCGCCATCATGAAAACCAGGACGGCGATGATATCGGCCCGATTATCAAAGTTGCGTCCCATGGAGCCCATCAATCCAAGGATGAGCCAGTGCCACGGTTCTACCCGGACGGGAATACGAAATAAGGTAAATTCAAACACGTCGCCAAGCTACGTCCATCAGGATGACTGGCAACTGAATACCATGTTGGAAAGGTGGTTTGGCGGGAGATTTTACTCTTCGTCCTTTTTAGCCGCTTTCTTTGCCGCTTTTTTGGCCGGTCTCGGGGCGAATTCGAAGCCGATCTTGGCGGTTTCGGGGTCGAGGGTGAGGTGGGCGGCGAAGGCGCGTTTGGTCTTCTTGGAGATGAAGCCGGGAAGGAGGTCGGTCTTGCCAGTCACGAGCATTTTTTCGACGTCGGCTGCGGTAAGTTCCTTTTGGAGGATGGTTTTACCGAGGCGGAATCCGTCGGGATTGTCCTTCGAAGTGAGAGCGGGAACCATGAAGGCTTTCTCGGTTTCGTAGAGCTTGGCCGTCTTGCCGTTGGTGAGGGTGACCTCTTTGATGAGTTGGTCATCGGTGAGATCCTCGGCGTTTTCGAGATCGGCATCAAAGACGAAGTTGGTCTTCCACTTTCCTTTCTTACCAGTCTTAGAAACCTGCTGGACGAGCTCCAAGGCGGCCTCGAAAGGACGGTTGAAACGGGAAACGAATCCGCCGCGTTCCTCGAGGAACTTGGTGGTAAAGAGGGCGATGGCCTCTTCATCCTTGAGGTGGCGTCCCGCGATGTATTTCGAGATCTTGAAAGTGCACTCGGGTTCGCGACACTCGTAGGTGGCGTCGGTTTGTGTGAGTTCGGGGGCCCCGCAATTTGGGCAGAGGCACTTGAGGTCAAGGAAGGGGCGGGCAATCATTTTCTCGTAGTGACCGCGGGCTTGCGTGACGACCTTTTCGGTGAACGCCTTGATCTCGTTCATGAAGGCGTCGCGACCGAGTTCGCCATGTTCCATGCGCCGTAGTTTAGCTTCCCAATCGCCGGTCATGGAAGGAGAGGTTAGGGCCTCGATGTCCATTTCCTGAAGAAGATCGATGAGGCGCACGCCCTTGCCGGTGGCGATGAGTTCGCGTCCGTCACGGGTGATGTATTTTTGGCGAATGAGTCCTTCAATGGTGGCGGCGCGGGTGGCGGGCGTTCCCAGCCCGCGGTCTGCCATGGCTTCGCGGAGTTCGTCGTCGTCGACGAGTTTTCCGGCTCCTTCCATCGCGGAGAGAAGGGTCGATTCGGTTAAGCGGGCGGGAGGGTTGGTGTCCTTCTCCTCCATGAGGACCTCGAGGGCCTTGGCGTCTTCGCCATCCTGCACGGCGACGAGGTCGTCTTTGCCGGCGGCGAGGCCGGGCTTGCGGCCGTAGACTCCGAGCCAGCCTGGAGTGATGAGGATCTTGCCATCGGTGCGGAAGGTGTCCTTTTCGGAGCCGTGATCGATGGTGGTGATTCGTTTCGTGATTTCGAACTCGGCGTGCGGGAAAAAGACGGCGAGGAAGCGCTTTAAGATCATGTCGTAAAGCTTGGCGGCGGCGTCATCGAGTTTGACGACGCGACCGGTGGGGATGATCGCGAAGTGATCGGAGACCTTGGTGTTGTCGAAGATGCGCTTCTGGAACTTGACGCGGTCGTGCTTGAGGGCGTCCTTGGCCCAGTCGGCGAGGTCGGAGGTGGACTGGGAGAGGTCGCGGACGATGGTCTTGACGTTGGCCAAATAATCCTCGGGCAGATAGCGGGAATCTGTTCGGGGATAGGTGATCATTTTGTGACGCTCATAGAGAGTCTGGGCGAGGCCGAGAGTGTTCTTAGCGGTGAAGGGTGCTTCCCGCTGAAGAGTGGTGAGATCGTAAAGTTGGGGCGCGATTTGTTTGGTCGGCTTCCGCTGTTCGGTTACGATGCCGATCTTATTCTGGCAGCGATCAGAGATGAGCTTGGCGCGCTCCTTGTCCCAGATGCGCTCGGCGCGACTGTGGGGATTGGTTTCGTCTTTCTTGAAACCGAGATCGACCCACTTGGCGGGATAGTCACCTGCGGAGACGCCGAAGGTGGCGTGGACTTCGGCGTAGGGCGTGGATTTGAAGGCTTGGATTTCCTTCTCGCGTTCGACGAGGATGGCGAGAGTGGGGGTTTGCACCCGTCCGGCGGCGGTGATGTTGAATCCGCCGTGGCGTGAGCGGAAGCAGGTGAGGGCGCGGGTGGAGTTGAGGCCTACGAGCCAGTCGGACTCGGAGCGGCACTTCGCGGCATCGGCGAGATTGGACATTTCTTCGCCGGGGCGGAGTTTCCCCCAAGCTAGTTGAATGGCACCGGTGGTCATGGACTGCATCCAAAGTCGTTTAACGGGCTTGGTGACATTTCCGTATTCCATAATATATTGGAAGATGAGTTCACCTTCGCGGCCGGCGTCGCAAGCATTCACGATTTCGGTGACTTCCTTCTTTTTGGCGAGAGCGAGGACGTGCTTGAGGCGGCCTTCGGTCTGCTCGATGGGCTGGAGGGCAAATTCTTCGGGGATGGCGGGGAGAACCTTGAAGGTCCACGGGAGGTTCTTGCCATTCGGTCCGGTGGGCATTTTGAGCTCGATCAAGTGACCGACCGCCGAGGTGATCAGGGCCTTGTCATTTTCGAAATACTGGGCGTCGCGAGACTTCCCCTTTTTCTCAAATTTCCCGAGAATATTGACGAGTGCTTTTGAGAGATCTGTAGCGACAGAAGGTTTCTCAGCGATGATCAGGATCTTTGACACGAGGCGGACTTAGTCGGTGATAGGGGGGCTTGGGAAGGAATTTCTTTCGGGACGGGTCGATTCCGTAGGAAAAATGTGGCCTGTTGATCGTTGCCGATTTTTGATTGGCTTAAAATATGGAGACCCCGGATTTGAGCTGAATGGCGAGGCCTGGACCTGAATCGCCGTTGGTTAATTTTGAGAAATCCTCTTAAGAAGGAAGATTTGATTTCATGGCAATTGATTTCTAGTGCTCAAACGAAAGAGAAGTAGTTTGCTGAGTGGACCATTTCAGTCGTTTTAAAAGCGGGAGGAACGCTTTTGGAAGCGTTGGCCGGGGAGGGCGACGACGATTTGGCGGAGCTCGAGCTTCATGAGAGTAACCGAGACTTTCGAGGCGGGAAGGTCGGTCGCGCGCACGAGTTCATCGACGGAGGAATCGGTGCCACTGAGGGCTTTCAGGATGAGGTTTTCTTCGTCGGTGAGGTTGGGGTAGTTTTCGACGGGAGAAGATTCCGGTTCGGCGGATGATGCGATCGTAAGAGGGAGATTGGAAAAATCGTCGAGGATGTGGGAGCCATCGGTGACGAGGGTCGCTCCGTCGCGGATGAGGTCGTGGCAGCCGCCGGAGGTGGGACGGTCGATGGGGCCGGGGACGGCGTAGATCGTGCGACCGGCTTCGTTCGCCATGTTGGCGGTGATCAGGGAGCCGGAGCGGCTGGGGCATTCGACGACAAGGAGGGCGCGGGACCAATGGGCCACGATGCGGTTTCGCTGGGGGAAGGTTTTTTTGTCGGGCGTAGTTTGGAGGGAAAACTCGGAGACGATGGCTCCGTGACCGCTCGCGATCTTTTCGGCGAGGGCGAGGTTTTCGGGTGGATAAATCTGCATGAGGCCGGAGCCGAGGACGCCGATGGTGCGGCCTTTCGCGGCAATGGCACCTTCGTGGGCGGCGGTGTCGATGCCGCGAGCGAGTCCGGAGATGACGGTGAGTCCGGCGCTCGCGAGTTGGAAGGAGAACTTGCGGGCGGCTTCGCGTCCGTAGTGGGTGAGTTTACGGGAGCCGACGATTCCGATGGCGTGGATGTCCCGCTCCATGAGATTCCCCCAGACGTAGAGAACGACGGGTGCGTCATACATGTCGCGGAGGGCGGCGGGGTAGTCGGGGTTATCTTGGGTGAGGATTTGAATATTGCGCTCGCGGGCGAGGGTGAGTTCGGCCGAGGGATCGGCAAAGTCCTGCCAGCTGGCGATGATCTTGGCGGTTTCGGGCCCGATGCCCTGGGTTTGTTGCAAGGTGGTGTCGGCTTGTTTGAGAGTGGCGACGCCCGAGCCAAAGCGTTCGAGGAGGGCTCGGATTTTGACGGGGCCAATCTTCGGGAGTTGGTTGAGAGCGATGAGGGCTTCGGCTTCAGTCATGGGCGGTCCACTTGGCGAGTTGTTCGGGGAAAGGGCATTGGTGGCAATTGGTGAGGTCTTCGAGGCAGAAGTCCTGATAGATTTGCAGGAGAGCTTGATGTTGCCACGCAAATTTTAAGTGTGGCTTGGCGAGAGTGAGGGAGCCGAAGAGGCGCTCGCAACAACGTTTGACTTTTTGGTTGGGTGCGGTGGCACGGACCTTGGCGTAGGAATCCCAGTCTTCGAGATTGAGGGGGTAGAGGACGTTGATGAGGAATTCTTCGAGGCGGGATTTCCCGAGGAGTTTGAGGGGCCTTTCGGTGCGTTTGGATTGCAGGGTGTGGTGGTGATCCCAGAAGTCGTCGGAGAGTGCCAAGAGGGCCTTGGGAAACTTCGTGAAGGGCGGTTTTTGGCGAGCCAGAGTCGCGAGGGATTTCCATTGGCTCGCGGCGGCGGCGAGGGTGGCGAGCCGTCGTTGGGGATGATTCCCCGGACGGGTGGCGCGGGTGGACCAGGCGGGGGTGCGGCTTTCGGGGAATTCGTAATCGAGGCGGTGTTTCCACCAGCGGGTCCAGAGCTCTTCGAGCCATTCGCGGGAATCGGAAGGGGCGGTTTCGTGGAGCGTGGGCGAGAGAAATCCCGCAGTGCCGAAGATGATTGCTTCGCGATCTTCGGAAGAGTGATGAAGGAGTTTTTTGACGGGGAGCCTTTGTGCGAGGAGGCGCATCGGGAGTCGGTTGGCCGAGAAGCCGAGAGCATCGGCGAGGTGCTCCCAAAGAGTTTGAGAGAAGCCGTGGAGGGTGGCGGTTTGCTCGAAGCGGATCGCTTTGATGCGGGCCCGATGAAGGGCGGCTTCCTTGAGGAGGGCGGCGACGTTAGCTTCGCCGAGAGAGGCGAGAGGAGTGAGGCAGAGGCCGGGGCGGGCGAGAGCTTGCGAGAGACGCGGGAGTCCGAGGGCGGTCTGAACTTCGGCCGGGGTGAGGAGGATACGGGGGATGTCGCGATTGTTGCTGGTGCGCGTGAAATAGGTCGGACCCGAATCGTGGAGGACGACGTGCAGGATGACCCCGTCAAAGTGGACGCTATCAGCGTGTCCGTGGAGGTCCCAATTTCGGGAGTCGAGATCGAGTTCGATGGGCCCGTGATGGGTTTTGCCATCGATCTCGATGGTGGCGGAGAGGAAGTCGGGACCGGCACCCCGGTTCCATTCACCAGGAGAAACGATGTGAATTTTTTGCCCGTGATTCCCGGTGTAATCGCGGGCGAAGTGTCCGGCGAACCAACGTGATTGGATTTCGATTTCATCGACGGCCGGCGGCAGCCCGGGGTCGGCAAGGCGTCCGGGGGGAAGGGTCGATTCCAACAGTTGCTCGTAAGTCATACTCTTACTTGGTCTTCTTGGCTGGAGGGGGCGCGGGAGGATCGAGGATGGTGATCAAGCCATCGATGGCCTTGGCCTCTGGGATGTCTTTGAAAATGCTCTTGGCATTGCGGAGGAGTTTGAGGGCGGCGGCGGAGTCTTGGCGACGTCGCTCGACTTCGACAAGATTGAGAACCTGTCGAAGTTGATCTGCGGGTGTCGTGAACAGTTGCCCGGCTTTTTTGAAAGCGTCGATGGCCGGGTCATTGTTGCCAAGTTCGAGGGATTGGTAGCCGAGGGCTTCATAAATGGTGCCACTTTTCATGCGGTCGGCGGCCTTGATCAATTCCTGGTATCGTTCCTTGGGATCGCTCCATTTGGACTGGGCGTAACGAAGGGCCTTATACTCGAGCTCGCTACTGAAGTCCTGGGTCTTTTCGGCGGCCACTTTGTAGGGACGGTAAAGAGGGTCGCCGATGATGATGTTTTGCCAGGAGAGGACATTCATGGACATCGAACCCGCTTCAATGAGCGAGTATCCCTTGAGTAGGCGGTCGTAGAAGATGTCGAACTGATGGCTGGCCTGAAGGTAGGGTTCCCAAGTGTTGCCGAGGGTGGCGGCGGCGCCACGATCGAGAAGGGCGGCGCTCCAGTTCTTTTCGGGATTGATGAGTTGTTCGGCGCTGAAGGAGTGAAGGTGGACGGCGATGGCTCCCTTTTTGAACGTCATGGCAGGGTTCAAGAAGGGCCCGTTACGATGGAAGGTATACCAGCCGAAGTAGACGGCGGCATCGGTCATGGGGTAGTTCGTGACGAAGGTGTCCTTGGTCTTTTCAACGACGGTGGGGAGGCCGCTTTCGATACTTTGAGTCGCGATGTTGTTCATCCATTGGTCGCCGATCGCAAAGCCTCCGCCTTTCAGTGCGACATCGATATAGGTGCGCCCCCAAAGGCCGGTTTTTTCGACGTCGAGGGCATCGAGAATCATGCGTTGGCAATGATCGTAGGTGGGAGCATCGATACGACCGACGAGCAACTGATAGGTCGCGGGGTTGTTAATCGCAGGATAGTCCTTGTCGAAGTAGGGGTTAGGGATGGGACCGCTGAGGGGGTAGTTTGAGACACCCATGAGAGAGAGTTCGGAATCGACGGCGGCTTCGTTACTTTTGCCGGTAGGGCCTTCTTTGACGGGTTCGCCTTCCACTGTGGCTTCGCGCGAAATGCGGAGCGGGAGGCCTTTCATGAGGACTAGGCAACGAATGGATGTTTTGAGAGGGAGTTCGGTTCCTTGGGGATCCTTGCCCATAGTCCACCATCCCGCATCGATGAATTTTTTACGGAGTGGGTTGCGAATGGTTTGCTCGTAGGTTTTGCGATCGATGGTGCCTTTCTCGGTGGTGGAGAGCGCCACGATTTGAGAGGGTGGGATTTGGCGGCTGATCGCGTAGAATTCGGCGAGCTCTTTTGCTCCCTCAGCTTTGTCGTTGTAGGCGATAACGACTTGCGAGGGTGGAAGGGGCTCGGGGAGGGCATTGGCGGGAATTGCCAAGACCAGGAGGAGAAGGAGGGAGCGGATCATGATGAGAAGGGAAAGTTAAGCGTGAGACCATCGTAGGCCAGTGAAACATTCTGGGGCAAGTTGGCATTAGTTTCCTCCCAGCCCAGTTCGTGGGAGAGATGGGTGAGATAGGAGCGGGCTGGTTTGAGGTGGTCGATGGTCACGAGGGCTTCGCCGACGGACATGTGCGTGGAGTGTCTTTTGTGGCGCAGACCATCGAGCACCAGGACGTCGAGACCATGCAGGAGGTCGAGAGAGTTCGCGGGAAGTGTTTTGACATCGGGGATGTAGGCGAGAGAGCCGAAGTCAACGTGATCAAAGCGAAATCCGTGGGTGCGGACGCGGCCATGCTCCACTTCGATGGGGGTGATGGTCAGCCCTTCGAACGCGAAGGTTGATTCGAAGGGGCGTCCTTCGGGTCGGACGTAACCGCGTTGCCTTGTTTCGCCGGCGAAGGCCCAAGGATACATACGCTCCAGCCCGGAGAGGGTTTCCTTGGACCCGTAGAGGGGAAGGGGATCCTCGCGATGCCAACAAAAGGCACGAAGTTCGTCGAAGCCCGCGATGTGGTCGAGGTGTTCGTGAGTGTAAAGAACGGCATCGACCTTGGAGAGGTTTTCGCGGAGGGCCTGCTCGCGGAGGTCGGGTCCGCTATCGATGAGGAGGGTTCCCCAGGGGCCTTCGAGGAGGGCCGAGCTGCGGGTGCGGTTGTCCCGGGGGTGGTCCGAGGTGCAGGTCGCGCATTGGCAGCCGATGACGGGGACACCCACCGAGGTCGCCGTTCCCAAAAAAAGGAAGCGGCTCTGCGCTGAATTGCCAATGATCTGCTTCGCCCGTTCGCTCATAGTTGCATCGTGGCCCGAGAGTTGCATAATCCCCCTGACTCCGCAAAACCGAATGCTTACCCTTCTCAAGATCCGCAATCTCGCCCTCGTTGACCGTTTGGAATGGGACCTTGGAGGAGGGCTGGTCGGGGTGACGGGCGAGACAGGCGCGGGCAAGTCGGTGATTGTGGGGGCGCTCAAGCTTGTTCTTGGAGAGCGAGCGCACAAGGGATTGATCCGGACCGGCGAGGAATTGTGCACGGTGGAGGCAATTTTCCAGCTGAAGGACGCCGGGAAAATCAACGGAATTTTGGAAGAAGCGGGCCTCGATCCATGCGAAGAGAACGAGTTGATCATTCGGCGCGTGGTGGGGACCCAGAGCAATAAGCAGTTCGTCAACAACGGGGTGGCAACTTTGGGAGTGTTAAAATTAATTGGGCAACATCTGGTCGACCTGCATGGTCCGCACGATCATCAGTCACTTCTTTCGCCCGAGCGGCAGCTTTCTCTGCTCGACGCCTACAGCGGGGCCGGCCAGGAAGCGGCGAACTACCGGACAATCTGGGCCAGCTGGACTAAAGCGGATGACGAATATGAAGCGGCCCGTTCCCAGCGCGAGATTGGCGACCAGGAAAAAGAATTGCTGAGGTTTCAGGTTGAAGAAATTGATGGGGCGGAATTGAAAGCGGGTGAGGAAGAGGATCTGGAAGAACGTTATTTACGAACGAGCAATGCGAACCGGTTGGCCGAGCTCGCCTCAAAGGCGGCAGGGCTCATGCGCGAGACGATCTCGCCGGGGCTGGAAGATTTACAGAAGGTGACGACGGATTTGCGTCGCATTGATCCGGCGATCGCTGATTTGGCGGACGAGGTGGAAAGCTCGGTGGTGCAGATGCAGGAACTGGAGCGCAGTGTCATCGATTATCTCGAGGAATTGGAGATTGATCCTTCGGAGGTCCAGGAAGTGGAGAATCGCTTGAACCTCGTGACCTCGTTGAAGCGGAAATACGGCCCGACTTTGGAGGATATTCTGGAGCACGCCGATGAAGCTCGAGTGAAGCTCGAAGGGTCGGATCATCGTGAGGAATATCTGGGTCGGCTCAAAGAGAAGGTCGATGAGGCCTTCAAAAAACTGAGGGCGACCGGGCGAAAGTTGACGACCAAGCGGAAGAAACACGCGTCGTCGTTGGCGAGTGAAATTCGTAGCCATCTCGTCGATCTTGGCTTCAAGCAAGGCGAGTTCGAAGTGGAATTGAGAGCCCGTGAAGAACCGAGCGCGAGTGGATTTGAATCAGCAGAGTATCTCTTCGGCCCTAACCCTGGCGAGCCCCTGAAGCCGCTGCGTCAAGTCGCTTCGAGTGGTGAAATTTCGCGAGTGATGTTGGCGGTGAAGAATGCCTTGGCTGATCAAGATGCCACGCCGTTGATGGTCTTCGATGAAATCGACGCCAATGTCGGCGGCGAGATTGCCCGTGCGGTCGGCGAGAAAATGGCGAGCCTAGGTAAACGTCATCAAGTGGTCGCGATCACCCACTTCCCACAAGTCGCGGCGGTCGCCCACCAACATTTTCTCGTCGAGAAAAGAGTCGAGGGTGGGCGTTCGTTGTCTTCGCTTACCGAAGTTACGGGCGAGGGCCGCATCGATGAACTCGTCCGCATGTTGGGCGGGGGAACCGGCAAGGAAGCGCGCGAGATGGCGAAGTCGCTCTTAAAGTGAGCTGCGCCAGCGGGCGACCTGAGCTTTCACGTTCGCGATGGAAGGAGAGCCGGGGTTGGTCCGGGAAGCGAGGGCTTTTTCGAGCGAGAAGACGGACGAGGCGTCGCTGGTGAAGGCCGGGTCGACTTGGGAGAGGTCGAGTTGATCGAGCGGGGTGCCTGAATTCACGGAAGCGGCGACGGCTTTGCCCACGAGTTCGTGAGCAGAGCGGAAGGGGATGCCAGCGTTGACCAACCAATCAGCGAGATCAGTGGCGAGGAGCATAGGGTCGGAAGCGGCGGCTTCGCAGGTTTCCACGTTGATTGACATCTCGGCAATCATCTCGGTGTTCACCTTGAGCGCGAGAGTGAGAGTGTCGACGGAGTCAAAGAGCGGTTCCTTGTCTTCTTGCAGGTCGCGATTGTAGGTGAGGGGGAGGCCCTTGATCGCGGTGAGGATGGCGGTGAGATTTCCGTAGAGGCGCCCGGTTTTTCCGCGAGTGATTTCGCAGATGTCGGGATTCTTCTTCTGCGGCATGAGCGAGGAACCGGTGGTGTGAGCGTCGGAAAGAGTGACGAAGCCAAACTCGCTGGAGCACCAAAGGATGAGGTCTTCGGAAAGGCGGGAAAGATGGCTCCCGATGAGGGCGCAGTCGAAGAGGAGTTCAGCAATGTAATCCCGGTCGGAAATCGCATCCATGGAATTGGTCGTGACCGAATCGAATCCCAGCTCTTTCGCGATGGCTTCACGATCGAGATTGATGGTGGAACCTGCGAGGGCACCGGATCCGAGCGGGGAAACGTTGACGCGCTTGCGAGCGTCAACGAGGCGGGCTTTGTCGCGGACGATCATCTCCACATAAGCGAGGAGGTGATGTCCGACGGTCACGGGTTGTCCGCGCTGAAGGTGGGTGTAGCCGGGGACGACCGTTCCGGCATGGAGTCCGGCTTGCTCGAGGAGGGCTCCTTGGAGTCCGTTGAGGAGTTCTAGGAGTTCATCGATGGCGGCGCGGCAATAGAGTCGGGTATCGGTCGCGACCTGGTCGTTGCGGGAGCGGGCGGTGTGGAGCTTTCCGCCAGCAGCGCCGATGCGTTTGGTGAGGGCGCTCTCGATGTTCATGTGGATGTCTTCGAGCTCGATCGAGAATTCGAAAGTGCCCGCAGAAATGTCGGCTTCGATTTCTCGGAGACCCCGCTCGATGTCCGAGAACTCGGCGTCGGTTAGGAGCCCGGCCTTCACCTGGGCACGAGCGTGCGCGATAGATCCTGCGACATCGTGCGGGTAGAGCCGCCAGTCGTAGGAAATTGATTGACCGTATTGCTGAAGTAAGTCAGCGGTCGCTTGAGAAAATCTGCCCTTCCACATGGATGTGCGGAGTCTTGGGTGTGTGTTCTTGATGATCAAGCATTGAGCGGAAGTTTTCCCAGAGATTTTTTGACGAATGATCAGAAGAGCCTTGATAAGTGAAACCAAATAATTAAACTGAGTTCGTTATGAATAATCCTTTCCAACCTCGTTCAACTGTTGCGGGTGGAAGTAGCGATAATGCTGCCTCTCCTTCCGTCGGTTTCATGGCCTCTACTGCTACCAACCCACCCCAGCCCCGGATTCCAACGGCATCTTCGATGTCTGGAAAATTGAGGTCTGGGGATTCGGGGTCAGAAGAAGCTCCGGCGAAAAATGGTTGGTTTAGCAGGCTTTTTGGAAGGAATGAAAAGGATGATTCTGCTGATAAAGAGAGTTCCCTGCTCGTCGAGCAAACGAAGGATGTTCTTGTGAAGAAGCCTTCGGAGAAGGCCCTGATGATGAAGCGTCACGATGATCTCCTCAAGTCGGTGAATGATATTTGCAAGAGTCTCGAGACTTCGCGGACCCAGAAAGTTGAGGTCAGTGTTGTCGACCTTGTCCCGCCTTTTCCGGTTGAAAATATCGATGCTCTGACCCGCACCCAGGAAGCGGTGAGTGGCGTCCTAGAGAAGGTCGCCGATCGTCTCGATAAAGTGGGTGAGCGTGATGGTCTGGTGATCGACTCGCTGAAAAAGGTCGATATTTCACTGGCATCACTTTCGAAATTTGGCGAGCAGTCCATCTCGAGCATGGACGGGGTCAAAGGAACTTTAAGCCAGGTGAATGGTACGATGGAAAGCATGCAGATCGAGCTGAACCACACCGGCAAACGTTACCAAGAGATTTTCGAAAAGGTCCAGAACAGTGAGCGTGAGCATGCCGAAACGATGCTGAAGCTCCAGAAGCGGACCTTGATGATGAATGCCTTCCTCGGAATCTCCTTAGTGGCCTGCGTGATTGCAGTGATCGTTTCCGCGGCCAGCTAGAAGCGCAGATAGGATTTTTTTAAAAGCCGCGGAGGTTTCAATCTTCGCGGCTCTTTTGTGTCCTCGAGGCGATGAGGGTGTTTTTGGCGAGCCGGGAACAGTTTGGACCGAAGCTGGAAAGATGAAGCGCAAAACCTCCGGGGTGTCCTTATTTGGGAGCTTGATCGATGACTTGATCGAGATCCCGGAGAAGTTTTTCCTGGAACTTTTCGCTGAGTTCAATGCGCTTAGGCTGATCGTATCCGATCCAGAGGACGATGACCCGGTTCTTGCGGAGTCCGGCGACCCAGAAGTCAGAATGAGGAATGGAGAAGCCGCTCGTTGACCTAGGCATACGGGAGGGGATGGCATGATCAGAGAAGGCCGGGAAGAAAGCGGGAGGTCTTGAGAAGAGGGTGTTCTCACCATTTTTCACCTTTCGGACGAAGACCGGGGCGGGGCGGGAGCCGCCTTCGAGGATCGTGGCATAGGCGGTGGCAACTTCCAAAAGGGACGCGCTGATGGCACCGCGGTAAAGGTCATCGCTTGGTTTCGGTGTTCTGGAGAAGCCATAGCGTCCTAGGAGTTTGACGGCATCTTCGGGGTGAAGTTGGCGACCCGTGGCCACGGGGTTTTCGCTGATGGGGACGTGGCCCCGTTCCATGGCAATGGTAGCGATCAGAGGCTCGATCAAGTTGCGACCGAGATCGCGGTAAGAGTCGAGAGCTCGATTAAATCCCGTGGGGTTCGCTTCTCGGCAACCGACGATTCCGAGGATATCCCCGTTGCGGGGGTCGAGGGCGAGGGCGGCCATTTGGCAACCGTCGGGAAGAGCGGTGTTGTTGATCAAATTTTCGAGTTCTTGTTGGAGCGTGAAGTCGAGAGAGGTTTCCACGGTGAGTCCGCCTTCGGTGATTTGGGACTCGTCGAGCACCAATTCAAGCGGGCGGCGGAGGGCCCGGGTGCCGTGGTTGGTTTCCACGATTGCGGAGTCAGTTTCGCGGAGATTGAGAGGGATTTCGCGGATTTTTTTGAGTTCTTCCGAGGTGATTTTGGCAGTTGCCAGAAGGCGCCCGAGGACTTCGTTTCGTTGCTTGATGGCCCCCTGAAGATTCCGCCATGGACTGCAAGCGTGGGGAGCCCGGATGATCCCGACGAGAAGGGCGCACTGGCCTTGATTTAACTTTGAAGTGGGAACGCCGAAGTAGGTGAGCGAGGCCTCTTCGATCCCGTTGCAACCTGCTCCGAAGTAAATGCGGTTCAGGTAATTGGTGAGAATTTCCTCTTTCGAAAATCGGGATTCGATTCGGTAGGTGAGGGCGATTTCGAGGAACTTGCGGTTCAACGATTTCTTGGCGCGGAGGTCGTAGGTATTGCGGGCCAACTGCATCGAGAGTGTCGAGGCCCCTTGGGTGAAATCCCGATCCTTGAGGTTACGAACGGTGGCGCGGGCGAGGCCGATGAGATCAACGCCTTCGTGATCCATGAAGCGGGAATCTTCGCGGGCGAAGAGGCACTCTTTCAGGAACGGTGGGATCTCCTCGTTGGTGACGAGGCGTCGATTGGCTCCGTGAATGGTTCCGACTTCCACTCCTTCGCGATCAATGAGAACGGTGCGGGCCGGGATTTTTTCAACTTCGGCGAGATCAAATTTCCCGGCCTGCCAGGCATACCAAGCCACGGCGAGGAGCAGGGGGACCATCAGGGTGAGTGCGCCCTTCCATGCGAACTCCCGAGCGCTTTTGAGGAATCGCAGGCATCCGGCCCATCGCGATTCGCGTTGGTAAGAGCTCCAGCTCATCAATCTTGGGGGTTAACGAAAGAAGGGGAGACTGGCGGCGACATTGGCCCGCTCCGGCGGTTTGATCGTGAATATTTTCTCCATCGGAGAGGTGTATTGGGTGGCGTGCAGTGGCACCAGCGTCAGGAAAAGCGCGTTGCCTTCGTCAAATTTAGGAGTGCTCACATGAATTAAAGCGGCGTAGTTGGGCTGTTTTTTTAGCAGAATGACATTTCCAACCTCAAAGGCAGCCGTTGTCGCTTGATCGGTCGGGAAAATACACTCGATAAAGACCGGGTAGGGAATGGGGTCGGTGACCTGGTCCCTGATCACGAGTGCCTGGGCCCGCACGGCCACTCCGGGAGAAATGAAGTCGTCGGACGTCAGTTCACGAACTTCGAGAATCTTGAAGTTTCCGGTGACGTAGGTGAGGAATTGCGCGCGATTAAAGTTGGTGAGGTAGGCGCGTTTGAGCTCATGGTTCAGGGTATCGAGTTCCTTGTCGGTGTAGCTTTGGTAGCGGGCCTCGAGTTCAAGGGGATCGCTCACCGAGCGTGGGGCGGGGAGTTCAAGGCGGGTATAGGCTTGGAGCGGATCGATCCGGCCAACCTTGAGCATGAAGTCGTAGCTTTTCGGGTTGGTAGGATCGCGAAAGAGATTCAGACAGACCACCCATGAGGTGATGGCGAAAGCGAGCGCCAGAATATTGGCGAGAAACCACCAAAAGAGAGGCGGTTTACGCTTGGTCGGGAAGTCTGAATCCGAGCGAGGCATGGCTTACTTGCAATTGGTGCCATCCAACGCGGGATCATATTCCGGCTTCTTTCCTTCCTCGGAGGGTTCAAACGAAGTGCCGCAACCACAGGAACGGGCTGCGTTGGGATTGAAGATTTTGAAGCCTCGGTCCGAGAGTTCGTCGACAAAATCGACGGTGCAGCCCCTGAGAACATCGAAGGAATCGTGTGCGATGATGAAACGGGTTCCGTTGAGGTCGGTGATTTCGTCGCCTTCCTCGGGTTCTGCGATACGCATAGCGTAGGCAAGGCCGGCACAGCCCCCGCGCTCCACGCCGAGACGTAATCCGCTCCCAGCGGGGGCCTCTTTTGCTTCGAGGAGGGCCTTCAATTCTGAGGCTGCTTTTTCGGTCACGGTGATCATATCTTCGGGGGAAAGTTAGAAGCGGATGGTGGGTTATTCCAGTGTTCTTTTTAAGGCATTGAACTTAAAGGACGGTTGGTGATGGGGCTTGTCAGTAATCCCGGCAGAGGTTTCTATTCCTCCCAACTGTCACGTCAGCAGTATCTGGCGGAAACTTTGATCGGAGCCGGTTTCCTAGTTTAAATATGGTGAGTTCAAAAACTGAGATTCGAACGAATTGGAAAGCTCGCGCTTTGGGCCGTCTTCTGGGCTGGTTCATTCGGCTGCTCGGCATGACCTTGCGTCGTGAAGTGCGGGGCGATGTTGAGGCCGTGAATACGAGAACCTCGCCTGTGATTCACGTGCTTTGGCACAATCAGATTTGCGTTTCGCCTTATCTTTGGAGGAAGATGTTTGCGAAGCGGGAGTGTGTTGTTTTGACCAGTGCGAGTAAAGATGGAGCGGTCTTGGCCTCTGCGGTGAAGGTCTTTCGAGTGGGGGCAGTGCATGGCTCCAGCAGCCGACGCGGAGTCGCGGCCCTGGTTGCGCTGAGGAAGGCCGCCAAGGAGGGAAAAGACTTGGTATTTACCCCGGACGGACCGCGAGGGCCCAAGTATGAACTTCAGCCGGGCGTCATTAAGATTGCGCAGACTTCGGGTTGTTTGGTGTCGCCATTCAAGATTGAGTTTTCGTCGTGTTGGCGATTGCAGACTTGGGATGCCTTTCAGATTCCGAAGCCCTTTAGCAAGGTCGTTGTCACCTTGCTTGAGCCGATGGAGATTCCCAGGGATCTTGATGAAGAAGGATTTGAAAATCAGCGTCAGCTCCTTGAGACTGCGCTGCGTCAGGGAATAACCGATTGAAATTGAAGACCATGCCAACGATCATTGACGGGAAAAAAGTCGCAGCCGAAGTGCTGGAAGAATGCGCACGCGAATTAACCGAGCTGAAGGGCCGGGGAATTATTCCCGGACTTGCGGTAGTCCTGATCGGCGAAGATCCGGCCAGCAAAGTTTACGTGCAATCGAAGGTTCGCAAATGTGCCGAGCTGGGAATGTATTCCGAGAAGATTGTCTTGTCGAAAGAGGCCACGCAGGAGGAGGTGCTCGAAACGGTGCGTCGGCTGAATGCCGACGATGCCATTCACGGGATTCTCGTGCAGTCACCGCCGCCGCCCCAAATTGACGAAGACGAGATCGTGCGCGCCATCGATCCCGCGAAGGACGTGGACGGGTTTCACCCTGAGAATGTGGCAAAGCTGGCCCTGGAAGATCCATCGGGATTTGTGGCCTGCACGCCGGCCGGTTGTATGAAATTGTTAGAAGCTTCCGGTGTTGAAACTAGCGGCGCGGAAGCGGTAGTGGTGGGTCGAAGCATGATCGTGGGTAAGCCCATGGCCTTACTTTTGATGGCGCGTGGAAGTGATGCCACGGTGACGGTGACGCATTCACGAACCAAGAACCTTGCCGAAGTGTGCCGACGCGCTGATATTTTGATCGCGGCGATTGGACGTCCGGAAATGATCACCGCTGACTTTGTGAAAGAAGGGGCTACCGTCATCGATGTGGGGATTAACCGGGTCGAGGATCCCTCAGCCAAGAAGGGATATCGTCTCTGCGGAGACGTCGCATATGACGAGGTGGCGGCAAAGTGTGGCGCCATTACTCCGGTGCCCGGAGGAGTGGGCCCCATGACGATCGCGATGTTGATCAAAAATACGATCAAAGCGGCGAAGCTTCGCGAAGAGCGTTCGATGGCTCAAATTACCCTTGCTCCTTTCGACCCTGTGGAATAGCCCTCGTTCGGGCGATTTCAGTCCAAAACACCCTCTTATTATGGCGATCTCACGCGCGCTCCTGTCTGTTTCCGATAAATCTGGCTTGGTTGAATTTGCTAAGGTTCTCCACGAGGATTACGGCATCGAACTTCTCTCTACCGGCGGCACCGCCAAGGCTCTCCGCGAGGCCGGCCTCCCGGTGCTCGACGTCGCCGAATACACCGGTGCCCCGGAGCTTTTCGAGGGACGCCTGAAGACTCTTCACCCCAAGGTGCACGGAGGGCTTCTTCAGCGTCGTGACTCCGACGACCACATTTCCCAAGGCAAAAAACACAAGATTCCACCCATCGACCTCGTGGTGGTAAATCTCTATCCCTTCGAGCAGACTGTCGCCAAGGAAGGGGTAACGCTCGAAGAAGCAATCGAGAACATCGACATCGGCGGACCTGCGATGTTGAGAAGCGCGTCCAAGAATTATTCAGCGGTCACCGTCCTGACTGATCCGGCTGATTACTCGCGCGTTCTTTCTGAAATGGAGGAGCACGCCGGGGACACCAGCTTGCGACTTCGTGAAGAACTCGCGATTAAAGTCTTCCGTCGCACTTCCGAATATGACGGAGCCATTTCCAACTTCCTCGGGAAATGTGATCAGGGAACGGCTTGCAGTCTTTCGTTCAACCTCCCTCTGGATCGAGATCTTCGCTACGGCGATAACCCGCACCAAAAAGCCCGCCTTTACGGCAACTTTTCCGAGTGCTTCTCCCAGTTGCAGGGCAAGGAACTCAGCTACACCAACATTCTCGATATCGAAGCCGCGGCCGACCTCATCCTCGATTTTCGCCGTCCGACGGTGGGTATTCTTAAGCACACCAATCCTTGCGGAGTGGGTCAGGATGAAGATCTCCGCGTGGCCTGGCAGAAGGCCTTTGAAACCGACCGCCAAGCTCCATTTGGCGGCGTAATTGTCTGCAACCGTCCGATCAACGAAGGCCTCGCCCGTGTCATTTCCGAAATCTTCACCGACGTGATCATCGCGCCTGACTACGAGCCCGAGGCTCGCGCCATTCTGCAAAAGAAAAAAAACCTTCGCCTGATGAAGCTCGAGCCAGGTTACGAAAAGTATCGTAAAGATTCCGTCATTCGTACTGCACCGGGCGGCCTAATGATGATGGATAAAGACCACACTGCGCTTGGTCTCGATGACCTTGAGTCCAAGGTCGTCACGAAACGTCCTCCCACTGAGACTGAAATGACCGCAATGCGTTTCGGTTGGCGTGTTGTTAAGCATGTCAAATCCAACGCGATCGTCTTCAGTTCCTCGGACCGCACCCTCGGAATCGGGGCTGGCCAGATGAGCCGGGTCGATTCCTCGAGGATCGCCGTTTGGAAATCCGAGGAAGCCGGACTTTCCCTCAAAGGAAGTATCATCGCCTCCGATGCACTTTTCCCATTCGCCGATGGTCTGGATGCTGCGATCAAGGCTGGAGCCACTGCGTGCATCCAACCTGGCGGATCGATTCGTGATGAGGAAGTGATCGCCGCCGCCGACGCGGCCGGAATCGCGATGGTCTTCACCCGCCACCGTCATTTCAAACACTAACGACGATGTCTTTACTCCTAGGCGTCAATATTGATCACGTCGCAACGTTGCGGCAGGCTCGTTACGCGCTGAATCCCAACGCGCCCATCCTGGAGCCATCGATTCTAGAGGCCGCCCGGGAAGCCCAAGCGGGTGGCGCGGACTCCATCACGATTCACGTTCGCGAGGATCGTCGCCACATGCAAGATGCCGATGCGTGGGTCATTCGGCGTGAGATCGATCTTCCTCTCAATCTAGAAATGGCGAACACCGTCCAGATGCGGGAGTTTGCGTGCGCGCTGAAACCAGCCTTTACCTGCATCGTTCCCGAGAGTCGTGAAGAAATTACGACGGAAGGGGGCTTGGATCTCGTCGGCAACCTGGCTTCGCTCAAAGAAACTATCGGAATCCTGCAAGCATCTGGAATCAAAGTCAGTCTCTTCATCGATTCTGATCTAGCACAGATTGAAGCGGCAGCGCAACTGGGTGCTGAAATGATCGAATTACATACCGGCGCTTTTGCGCTCACCATCGGTAGCGAGCATGATGCTGAGCTTCAGCGCCTTCAATCCGGGGCAAAATTTGGGAGTAGCCTTGGATTACAAGTGAACGCAGGACATGGCATTCATTTAGAGAATATTAAGGAGCTATTTTACGTAAAAAACTTAAAAGAGTTCAATGTCGGACACACCTTGGTTTCGAGAGCTCTCTTTATCGGATTCCGGGCTGCGGTAGCGGAAATGAAGACCGCCATGCTGAACTATCCCGGCTAATCCTATGAATTTGATTGGGATTGGGATCGATGTCGTAGAGGTGAGTCGCGTCAAGTCATCGCTCGATGAATTCGGCGACCGGTTCCTGAATCGAGTTTTCACGGAGGCAGAGCGTGAATACTGCGGAAGACAGAAACGTCCGGAACTTCATCTAGCGGCAAGATTCGCCGCGAAGGAAGCGATTGCAAAAGCCTTCGGGACCGGGATCGGAAAAGAGATCGGTTGGCTCGATATGGAGATCGGTCGGCGCGACTCCGGGGAGCCGATGGTGATCCTGTCAGGAGGGGGCGCGGAATACGCTGAAGGACGGGGCGTCACTCAGGTCATGGTCAGCCTGACTCATGCCAAGCACTACGCAGCAGCCAATGCGGTCATTATGGGGAGCTAGCGCCTTGAAAGGAAAGATCGATTCCGGTGGGGCTTAAGAAAAGGGTATTGCGTCCTCCAATTACGGACTCCGCATTACATATATTGTGTGAAGTTACCCTCAGGGTTCTGGGAATTGCGTGTTTCGCTGTATTGAGGCTTTCCCAGCGATCATTCACTGAACAAGCTTCTTGCCGTGCCTGAGGATTTTCCAAATTACCGGAATCGGATTGGGTCAGCGATTAGGACTCGCGATCAGAATCTGGTCTCCGAGTTGAGCGAGAAAATGCATTACGTAGACCTTGCGTCTCTTTACGAGGATCTCGAGGCCAACGATCGCATTTTTCTCGCGGCCAGCCTTGGAGCTGGAAATTTCTCCGCAATTCTCGCCGATATTCCAAATACTCTGGTCGAAGGCGCTCTCGGTCACTTCTTGGAATCCGAGCAACTCGCCATTCTTGATTCACTTCCTGACGATGACCGGGTCGATATTCTCCAGGATCTCAGCGAAGAAAAACGTCAGGAATTCCTGGGCCTTCTCGACGAGAAAACCCAAGACGACACGCGGACCTTGCTCCGCTACGGCGAAGATACCGCTGGTGGCCGCATGACGACCCAGATTGGCAAAATCCGTGCCGACATGACCGTGAAGCAAGCGATCGACCATCTCAGGGCTGATTTGGAATCAACCGGGACTCTTGCTCGGATCTTCGTCGTCGACGAAACAGATCGCCTGATCGGCAAAATTCGTCTGCGTGATTTGGCCTTCAATCTCTGGGACACTCCCATTCGCGATATTCTGACCGCGGAGGAAAAAAGCATCCTTGCGACGGCTGACCAGGAAGAAGCCGCCAAAATGCTGTCCCGTTACGACATGGTCCTGCTACCTGTGGTCGACGAGTCAAATCGTCTTCTGGGAGTGATTACTTCGGATGATGCCATTGAAATTATCGAGAAGGAATCCACCGAGGACATCGAGAAAGCTGCCGGTATTTCCGGAGAACAATCCGAGGAAACCTATTTGAACACCTCGGTGAAAGCCCATTTCCGTCGCCGATGTGGCTGGCTCGTCATTCTCGCATTTCTCGCAATCCTCTCTGGTTTTGTGATGATGCGCTTTGAGGACACCTTGACCAATGTCTACCTCTTGTCGCTTTTTCTACCCATGGTAGTCGCGGCTGGCGGGAACACCGGAGGCCAGGCCTCGACAATGGTCATTCGAGCGATGGCTCTTGGGGAACTCGATCCCGAGGATACCCGCCGGGTTGCGTGGAAGGAATTCCGACTCGGTTTGCTTCTAGGTGGATTGCTCGCTGTCGTGATTGGCGTGTTCGCGATTTTCGCCCCACCCGCCTTGCAATTCACGTTACCCCCAGGGGTTAACTTCACACAATTCGGCCTTACGGTTGCCATTGCGCTCGGTGTTCAAGTTGCCACTTCAACTCTGATTGGAGCACTTTTGCCCATCGGAGCCCGCGCCATCAAGATGGATCCGGCCATCATCGCAGCGCCGGCCATCACTACCGTGGTCGATGTTACAGGAATGGTGATTTATTTTACCGTTGCACGCAGTATCCTAGGTCTATGAAATTTTTGATTTCTCTCTCAATTGTTGCTTCTTCCTTGGCTTTCGGACACGAAGGTCATTCACACAATCCTGCTACCGCCGAGATGAGCGGGGCCGCCAAGGTCTTTTTGGCCACTCTCGATGAGACCCAAAGCAAGGCTGCCCAGTTCGAATTCAAGAATGCCGAACGCGAAAACTGGCACTTCATCCCCATGGATCGCAAAGGAGTTCGCTTTGATTCACTCAAGCCACACCAGAAACACTTGGCCTTCGGGCTTCTTGGAACCGGCCTGAGCCAGAAAGGTCTTCTCACGGCGACCCAGATCATGATGCTTGAACAGATTCTTCGTGACCGCGGTGGCGATCCGGAAGTTCGCAATACCGAAAAATATTCCATCGCGATTTTTGGAGAACCTTCCGAGACCAATGTCTGGGGCTGGCGATTTGAGGGACACCACCTTTCGCTCAATTTTTCTGTCCTCGGTGACAAGGTTGTCGGGATGCCGGCCTTCTTTGGTACCAATCCAGCCGAACTCAAAAAGGGCCCTTTGAAGGGACTTCGTCCTCTGGGCGAAATCGAAGATGCGGCCCGTTTATTGGCAAACGAGTTGGTCAAAGCGGGTAAATCGCCCGTGTTTTCCGAGGAGGCACCCGAGGAGATTCTCACAGCGCAAGACAGCAAGGCCTCGGCCCAAAAAGTCGAAGGGATTTCCTCCGAAAACCTCGATGGCGAAGAAATTAAAAAGCTTCTCGGGCTCATCCAGTCAGTCTCGGAATTTCAGCGTAAGGAACTTACCAACGAAGCCATGCACATGATTAGCACGACTCAGCGCAAGAAGCTTCAGTTTGCCTGGGCGGGATCTTTAGAAAAAAACAGCGGACATTATTTCCGCATTCAAGGTGTCGACTTCATTATCGAATACGCCAACACCCAAAACGATGCCAACCACGCCCACCTCGTTTGGCGTGACCTTAAGAATGACTTCGCCCGGGATTCTCTGAAGAAGCACTACGAAGAAGGCCACTAGTGCATCGTCCTGTTAATGAGTGTGCGTTTCGTTTTGGAATGATTTCGTAAGATCTATAATCTTGCGGAGTTTCTCCGGCCCCTTCGTCCACACATAGGGTCCACAGCTCTGATTATAGGTTTTGATAAAGGACTTCAGGAACTTCACCAGCTCGTTATTTGACTTGTG
>Ga0209702_10001092_pt1 | contig 54286 bp, 49 predicted proteins | sample FRY01_FD_187210 | JGI IMG/M metagenome (GOLD analysis project Ga0209702, IMG submission 187210) | Freshwater microbial communities from Lake Fryxell liftoff mats and glacier meltwater in Antarctica - FRY-01 (SPAdes) (version 2) | ecosystem: Environmental > Aquatic > Freshwater > Ice > Glacier...
CCGCCGAACTTGGCAGCCAGAATCGTCGTGATGGCAGCCGTCAGGGTGGTCTTGCCATGGTCCACGTGACCAATCGTGCCCACGTTCACGTGGGGCTTGGTACGTGCAAATTTCTCTTTTCCCATTTCTCGTTTCTCCAAAAGGACTCGAAAAGCAACCACTACTTCACAGCCGGCAATCGCGCGTAGCGCCTGGAACTTGCCAACACACCCAGATAACTGGTGCCCATTGCGGGAATCGGACCCGCGACCTCTCCCTTACCAAGGGAGTGCTCTGCCACTGAGCCAAATGGGCTAAAAATCTCTTGCGTACACCAAACCATGGAGCGGGAGACGGGAATCGAACCCGCGTCATTAGCTTGGAAGGCTAGGGTTCTACCATTGAACTACTCCCGCATCTCGGCCAGCAAACCCGGCACTTCGACACGCTCTAACTTTCATGATGCCCACTCTTCATCCCGCATCATGAAAGTAATTTCACGTTAACGCAGCCGCCGCATTGCCCGGTTACGCAACAAAAACATACGCAATCTCAAATTCTTTCGCTGGTGGAGAGGGCTGGATTCGAACCAGCGTACTCGTAAGAGGGCAGATTTACAGTCTGCTGCCATTAACCACTCGGCCACCTCTCCTTTAGCGAACCGCAGATTATGCCACGGTTATAGGCAGATAGTCGAAGTCGCGGAACATTCGAAACTGCGTGCCGGATTATCGCCAGTCGATCAGCGCAGCCCCATGCTCAAGCAGAAAATTGTTGGCCAACGCGAAATGGCCGCAGCCGATGAAGGGGGCAGGCATGCGCCGGGCCGACAGCGGCGACGGGTGGTTGGCAAGCAGATGCAGACGCGGCGCGGCGCCCTCGTCACCAGCCTGCAAAGAGCGCCGCGCCTGCGCGTGCGCGCCCCACCACAAAAAGACGACTGGGCCTGGATTGCATTGCACCGCGGCAAGAATCCGGTCAGTGAGCTGCGCCCAACCCGCCTTGGCGTGGGAGCCAGGCGCGGCTTGCTCGACCGTCATGCAGGTATTGAGCAGCAAGACGCCCTGGCGCGCCCAGGTCGTTAAGTTACCACCGGACGAGCGCAGGCCGGGCTCGGGGACCGCGTCCGCCAACAGTTCCCCGGCTTGCCGCTCCCGCTCGATTTCGGCGCGGATATTGCGCAAGGACGGCGGCACGCGCACCCCCGGCGGCACCGAGAACGCCAGACCATGCGCCTGTCCGGGCCCGTGGTAGGGGTCCTGGCCGAGGATCACCACTTTCACGGTATGCAGCGGCGTCATGGCGAGCGCCTGCAGCGGCTGGGGCGGATAGATGGCGGCGCCGGCTGCGAGTCGTGCAGTGACGTAGTGGCCCAGACGCAGGCCGGTTTCGCTGGCGAAAAATTCGGTCGTCAGATCGCGCCAGTCTTCGGCCACAGGCCAGTCGGCAGGATTCCACGCCACCAGTCGATCGGCGATCAGATCAGTCATGTCGACAACTCGCTGTCGGACCCGTCGCAGACAACCGGGACATCCGTCGCGCTAGCGCGAAGTCGATCAGCATCACCACCCGCTAGGAGCATCCCGTGGCAGGGCAGGATCAGGCGGGCGCCAGCAAACTGGCCATGGCCGCCCCCGGATCGGGCGCCCGCATGAAGGCCTCGCCGATCAGGAATCCATGGATGCCAGCGGCGTTCATGCGCTCCACGTCGGCACGCTCGGCGATGCCACTTTCGGTGATCACCATCTTGTCCTGCGGCACCGACGCCTTGAGCGCGATTGTGGTGTCGAGTGACACCTCGAAGGTGCGCAGATTGCGGTTGTTGATGCCCACCAGGGAAGTTTTCAGGCGCAAGGCGCGCTCGAGTTCGGCCGCGTCATGCACCTCGACCAGCACCGCCATGAAAAGGTCGCGCGCAATCGCCTCCATGTCGCGCATCTGTGCATCGTCCAGACAGGCGGCGATCAGCAAAATTGCATCGGCGCCCATCACGCGCGACTCGTAAACCTGATACGGGTCGATCAGGAAGTCCTTGCGTAACACCGGCAACTGGCACGAGGCGCGCGCCTGCTTGAGATAGTCGACGCTGCCCTGAAAAAACTGCTGGTCGGTCAGCACCGACAGGCAGGCCGCGCCATGTTCGGCATAAGTCTGGGCAATATCGGCGGGCTCGAAATCGGCCCGGATCACCCCTTTGGACGGGCTGGCCTTCTTGATCTCGGCAATCACCGCATTGCGTCCGGCGTCGATGCGCTGGCGCATGGCACCTTCGAAGTCTCGCGTCAGGATGCGCGATTCCGCGTCCGCACGCATGAGGGCCAGTGGGCGTCGCTCCAATGCGCTCGCCAGCTCGGTGCGCTTGACCGCAACGATCTCGTTCAGGATGTCAGACATTTTCAGTATTTATGGAAGTGGCGACGCCGCCCCATGGGCGTGCCGCGGTCCTGCGGCACCGGCGCGCAGGCGAAGGCCCTATCGTAGTGCAGTCGCGCAGCGGGCAGCTACCAGGTCACGGGCTGCCCGGTGCGGGCGCTTTGCGCTGCCGCATCGGCCAACTCCTGCGCCGCCAGGCCATCGTCCACCGTGGTCCGGAATGCAGCCCCGGTCTGCAGGCATTCAAAGAAGTGCGCGATCTCCAGCCGATAGGCGACGGCATAACGCTGCAAGAAGAAGTTCTCCGGCTTGTCGCCATGGATACCCTGCGCATCCCACTGCGCCACTTCGCTGGGCTTGTGGTTGCCACATTGCAGCATGCCCAGCGAGCCCAGGACTTCGAAGCGCTGGTCATAGCCGTACGCGGCGCGGCGGATGGTGTTGATCTGGCACAAACGGCCCTTGCGCGTGCGGATCGTCACCGCGGTGCTGTCCAGATCTCCCGCGGCGGCAATAGCCGGGTCGGTCAGCACCGAGCCGGTGGCGCTGAGCCATTGCGCTTCGTCGCCATCTGCGCAAAGAATCCAGCGAAAGATGTCGAAGTCGTGGATCAGCATGTCGCGAAAGATGCCACCCGACGCCTGGATGTACTCGACCGGCGGCGCGCCCGGATCGCGGCTGGTCACGATCAGCATCTCCGGGTTGCCGATCTCGCCGCGGTCCATGCGCGCACGTGCCTCGCTGAAAGTGGGGTCGAAACGGCGCTGAAACCCGATCATGCAGGCGACGCCGGCCGCCTGAACCGCATCAGCGCAGGCCCTGACCCGCGCCAGCGACAGGTCGATCGGCTTCTCGCAAAAGATGTGCTTGCGCGCGGCCGCGGCACGGCTCAGCAGTTCGCTGTGGGTGTCGGTGGAAGACGCGATGACCACTGCATCGATCCCCGGATCTGCAAAAACCTCGTCGACGCTGGCCACTTTGGCGCCGAGCGAGTCGGCCAGCTCAGTGGCGGCAGCGACCACCGGGTCCGACACATATTGCAGTCGCACGCCGTTCAACGCGGCGAGGTTGGTTGCGTGGATGCGGCCGATTCGACCAGCACCAAAAATGGCGACGTTTTTCATTGCTTCTCCGGCGTGATCGGACCCATGACCACGGCGATGCGATCGGGAACCCGGCGCCCGGCCGAACCGGCCATGCGTGGCGGTGCGAGAGCGGACTATAGCGCGACACGCGAACGTGTGAAATTTATTTTTCAGTAAGATGGGAGGTAGAATTTTTATTCCGAGCCTGGCGCATTGCTGGGGCCGGCACGCAGGAGACGCTCCCCATGGAACCAACGATCTGCTTCGCCCTCAACCGCATCTGCGGTTCCCGGATGCCGTTCGCCGCGTTCGCCGCCATGGCGCAGCGCCTGGGCGTGGATGCCATCGAGCTGCGCAACGACCTGGCGGCCGTCGAACTTCGCGACGGCACGGCACCACAGGTCATCGCGGCCATCGCGTCAGATCACGGCCTGCACATTCGCGCGATCAACGCCTTGCAGGAATTCGACCAACTCACCGCACGCCGCCAAAGCGAGGCCAGCGAACTGGCCCGTTATGCGGCCGAAGTCGGTGCACAGGCCCTGGTGCTGTGCCCCACGAACAACCGGCATGACAGCCGCGACCCACGCCAGCGCCACGACGATCTGGTGCATGCGCTGCATGGCTTGCAGCCGGTGCTCAGCGGACATGGCCTGATCGGCCTGATCGAACCGCTGGGATTCGGCGAATCGGCCGTGCGCCGCAAACGCCAGGCGCAGTGCGCCATCGACGCCATGGGAGCACCAGCGCCATTTGCGCTGGTGCATGACACGTTTCACCACCATCTGGCGGGCGATCGGGATTTTTTCCCAGCATCCACCGGGCTGGTCCATGTTTCCGGCGTCAACGACCCGGATCTGGCTGTGGACCAGATGCGCGATCCGCATCGGCAACTGGTCGGCCCGCAGGACCGGTTGGGCAACGTTGCACAACTACAGGCGCTGCTCGCCGGTGGATATAAAGGCTACGTGTCGTTCGAGCCCTTTGCCAACGCCATCATCACGGCGCCGGACATCGAAGCGCGTCTGCGCGCCAGCATGGCCTACCTTTCGGCGGCTGTCGCGGCATCGACCGGCACCGAGGACAATTCCGTCCGGTAAGCCAGTGCAATGAACAGGCTTTGCGCCAGACACATGGTATTGGTGAGCGAACGGAAGCCGAAGGTACTGCTTTCATGCACGACCAGCGTGGCCGCGGCCATGGCCGCCAGCGGACTCATCTGGCTGTCGGTAATCGCAATCAGGCGCGCACCGCGTGCAACCGCCGCACGCGCGCAGTCCAGCGACTCCTGCGCATACGGTGTGTAGCTGACCACCACCATGACGTCGCCCTGACGCACGCCGCGTAGATGCCCTTCGTACATGCCGCCCAAGCCGGACAGCAACTCGACCCGCTTGTCCGTGTGCTGCAGCGCGTAGGTCAGATACGAGGCCACGGCAAATGAGCGGCGGCAACCCACGACCCAGATCGACTGCGTGTCGGCCAGCAAGGCCACGGCGTCATCGAACACCGAACTGTGCAGATCGCGCTTGAACTCTTGCATGCCCGCAATGCTGCCGCCGATGAACTCGTCGGCAATATCGGTACTGCTCAGCTGCCCCTGGGCCAGCTCAATGACACGGCGGATGCGCACCTGGTAGTTGCGGCTTGGCGCAATCTGCTGGGCAATGCCGTCGCGAAAGATCTTCTGCATCTCGGAATAACCGCTGAAACCGAAACGCTTGGCAAACCGGATCACCGCCGATGGCTGTACTTCGCAACGCTGCGCCACATCCTGAATCCGGTCCAGCCCGATGTGGTCCCGGTGCTGTTCGACATAGCGGGCGATCTGCTTGAGTTGCCGGCTCAAGGATTCGTAGGCGTCGCCAATATCAGCCAACAGTTGCGCCGCGGCCGGGTTGGAAGGCGTCTTGGGTTCCGGAGTCGATTCAGGCAAAGCAGTCACGTGGTGCGAACCTCTGTTGTTAGAAAAATAGAAAATATATTCTAGGCGTTTGTCCGAATGCATTTTTATTCACTTCGGTCACCATCGATGCTTGCCTCCTGTCGCTTCAAGTACACCGAATTGACCGCACCCGGCCTTGCGGCGGCACCCGTGCGCGTGTTCGCGTGGGGCTTGCACACCCGGCGCAACGGGGGCCACCGAAAGCAGACCTTGAACCCATACGCCCTTCCCTCGCGCAAGCGGACCCGCGCTGTACGGCGGGCGCGACCACGGCCGCCCCACGCCCCGGAACATCTGCGCACCCTTCCGTGCGTTCACCTTTCAGCGCCATGACCCGCCATGCCCTCTGGCTGCTGCCGTCGTGCGCGCACGAGCCCCTGCTGGTCGAACATATCGCGCGCCTGTCCATCTGGATGCAAAGCACGCGGTTCGACCCGCATGTGACCATTCTGAGCGGCATCGACGCCGACCCCCAGTCGCTGGCGCAGATCACAGCCACACTTGCCACCCGGAGCCCCGTGATGCCCTTGACCGTGGCCCGGGTCGCGCCGGGCGCACAGTACTTCCAGTGCATCTATCTGGCCCTGCAGGCGAATGCCACATTCGACGCCCTGCAATCCGCCGCTCTGGCCGCTTGCGGCATGGCCGATGCCGACGCCCCCGCGCATCCGCACCTGAGCCTCGCCTACGGCGAACCCCATCCCGACAACGCCAAGTTATGCCCCGTGCTCGCCGAGCAGTTCACCGGCCATTCCATCGTCTTCGATCGCATCGCGTTGGTGCGATCGTCCAAGGATCTCGCAGTGGCGGACTGGACGATACTGGCCGAATTTGCACTGTGTACGACCGCAACCAGTGAGCAGGCCACGATGTCCACCTTGCATATTCCCGAAGGCCGCAACCATGACCTGGCCTGCCTTGGCCGACTGGCGGTAGATCTGTATGCGCAGCAACTCGGCGCACGTCTCGAGGACGTTTCCAGTTTCGCCAAATACCTGGGCGGCAGTTCGGCCAACATCGCGTTCGGCGTCGCCCGGCTGGGCTTGCGTGCGGCCATGGTCTCGCGCGTCGGCGACGAGCAGATGGGCCGCTTCCTGACTGAAACCCTGGAGCGCGAGGGATGCGACATCTCGCAGGTGCAGATCGATCCGCAGCGCCTCACGGCGCTGGTACTGCTGGGGCTGAAGGACCGTGACACCTTTCCGCTGCTGTTCTACCGCGAGAACTGCGCCGACATGGCCGTCGAGCCGGCACTGATCGACGAGTCCTTCATCGCCGGTTGCCGAGCGTTGCTGATCACCGGAACCCATCTGAGCGCGCCCACTGTACGTGCGGCATCCAGTGCCGCCTTGGCATACGCCGCGAAACACAAAGTGCTTCGGGTGCTCGACATCGACTATCGGCCGGTGTTGTGGGGACTGACCAAACGCGGCGAAGGGGCCAATCGCTTTGTCGCCGACGCGCGCGTCACCGCCGAGGTGCAGCAGATGCTGCCGCAGTTCGACCTGCTGATCGGCACCGAAGAGGAGTTCCTGATTGCCGGCGGCGTGGCCGGAGACCTGCTGGCGTCGCTGCAAGCCGTACGCACGGTGACACCGGCCGCATTGGTCGTGAAGCTGGGCGCTGCGGGTTGCTGTTTCATTCCGGGCGCAATACCGGCGCAACTCGCGGACGCCCTGACCGCGCAAGGCGAACGCGTCGAGGTCATGAATGTATTGGGGGCAGGCGACGCGTTTGCCGCCGGCCTGATGACCGGGTTTCTGCGCGGCATGGGCTTCATCGAAGCGGCGCGCCTTGCCAATGCCTGTGGCGCCATCGTGGTGTCGCGCCATGCCTGCGCGCCGGCGATGCCGACCCCGGCCGAACTCGACCACTGGTTTGGCGGTGCGCGCAACCCGCGGGTCGACGCCGACCGGCAGTTGGCCCATCTGCATCGCGTCACACCCAAGCGCACCGCCCGACCCGAGTTGCAGGTGATCGCGTTCGATCACCGCAGCCAGTTCTTCGAGCTGGCACGCCTGTGCGGCGCATCCACAGCCGATGTGGTGACCCTGAAGAAGCTGCTGCTGCGCGCGACCGAACAGGTCGTTGCCAGCGCCAATCTGCAAGGCCGTATCGGCGTGTTGATCGACGGCGGCGAATATGGCGCCGACGCATTGGCCGCGGCAACCGGCCGGGGCTGGTGGGTTGGTCGCCCGGTTGAGTTGCCGGGTTCGCGTCCACTGCGCTTCGATGGCGGCTTGTCGATCGGATCGATGCTGGTGAGCTGGCCGGCCGAGCATGTCTGCAAATGCCTGGTGCAATACCACCCGGACGATCCGACGCCTCTGCGACTGGCGCAGGAACTCAAGGTGCAGGAGTTGTGGCAGGCGACCCGCATCAGCGGTCACGAACTGCTGCTGGAGATCATCTGCCCGGGCAGCCCGATACCGGTCGGCATCCAGGACGAGGCCGTGCTGCGATCGATCCAACGTTTCTACAACCTGGGCATCCAGCCCGAATGGTGGAAGCTTGCGCCAATGGCCTCCAAAGGCTGGCATGCGCTGGCGCTGCTGATCGCCGAGCGTGACCCCTTGTGCCGTGGTGCCGTCATCCTGGGGTTGAACCAGCCAGTGCAGGCTCTGGCCGACAGCTTCACGCAAGCCGACAACCCGATCGTCAAAGGGTTCATGGTCGGACGCAGCCTGTGGGCCGAACCGTCATCGCGCTGGCTGCGCCACGAATGCACCGACCAGGAACTGGTCGACACCGTGGCAGCCAACTTCACCTTGTTGTCGCGCGCATGGTCGAGCCGCCATCGGCATGCGACCATCCCGACCTGACCCAGACACCAACGCCACACCCATGACGACCGAAAGAATGACGATGGCCCAGGCGCTGGTGCGCCACCTGGCCGCGCTGCGCATCGAATTGCCCGACGGCAGCCTGCAACCCTATTGCGCCGGCATGTTCGCCATCTTTGGCCATGGCAATGTCGCCGGACTGGGTGAAGCCTTGTGGGCCGAGCGCGAGCACCTGCCGACCTGGCGCGCCCACAACGAACAGGCCATGGCCCATGCGGCCATCGCCTACGCCAAGGCCGCATTCCGCCAGCGCATGATGGCGGTCACGACCTCGATCGGACCCGGCGCCACCAATTTGCTGACCGCCGCGGCACTGGCGCATGTGAACCGGCTGCCGCTGCTGATGCTGCCTGGGGACAGCTTCGCATCGCGCGCGCCCGACCCGGTGTTGCAGCAGCTCGAGGACCCTGGTCACGGCGACGTCAGCGTCAACGATGCGTTCCGGCCGTTGACACGGTTCTTCGACCGCATCAGCCGTCCCGAGCAAATACTGCGCGCTTTGCCCCACGCGATCGCCGTGATGCTAGACCCAGCCAGTTGCGGCCCGGTCTGCCTGGCCCTGCCCCAGGACGTGCAGACGCAGGCCTTCGACTGCCCGACGCATTTCCTGCAGCCAGCGCCACTGCGCATCCGACGCCCGGGCGCCGACGCGCGGGAGCTGCACGACGCGCTGACGCTGGTCCGCAATGCCGGTAAACCCCTGATCATTGCCGGTGGCGGCGTGTTGTACAGCCAGGCCTGGGAGGAGCTGGGGCGATTCGCGTCGGCGCATGGCGTGCCGGTGGCGGAAACCCAGGCCGGCAAGGGAAGCCTGCGCTGGGACCACCCGTTGAACCTGGGCGCGATCGGTGTCACTGGTTCTCCCGCCGCCAACGCCATGGCCCGCGAGGCGGATCTGATCATCGCCATCGGCACCCGGCTGCAGGACTTCACCACCGGATCCCATAGCCTGTTCTCCGGCAAGCCGGTATTGGGCATCAACGTCTCGGTGCTCGATGCACGCAAATGCCGGGGCACCACACTGGTGGCCGATGCCCGCGAGGCCTTGTCCGCACTCGACGCAGCGCTGGGCCCATGGACGAGCGACGCCCATTGGCAGTCCAGCGCAAGCCAACGCGCTGCCGCCTGGGTGCATCGCGTCGACCAGCTGACCGACGCCGATGCAACGCCCGCCGGCGTATTGCCCTATGACGCCGACGTGATCGGCGCGGTACGCGGCTCCTGCGCCGACAGCGCGGTGTCGGACGTGGTGGTCTGTGCAGCCGGCACCTTGCCGGCGGAACTGCACAAGTTGTGGCGCGCCGGCGCGCCGGGCAACTACCACGTCGAATACGGTTATTCCTGCATGGGATACGAGATCGCCGGCGGACTGGGCGTGAAGATGGCGCGTCCGCAACAGGAGGTGATCGTCATGGTGGGTGATGGCTCCTACCTGATGATGAACTCCGAGATCGCAACCTCGGTCATGCTCGGGCTCAAGCTCATCATTGTGGTGCTGGACAACCGCGGCTTCGGCTGCATCCAGCGCCTGCAGACCGCTACGGGCGGCGCGACATTCAACAACATGCTGCAGGACTGCGCAGTGCCGGACAGCGCCGGGGCACAGATCGATTTTGCCCAGCACGCACGCAGCCTGGGTGCCGACGCCGTGCTGGCCGCCAACCTGGACGAACTGCGGACAGCGATGGTGGCAGCACGCGCGGCGTCCAAGACCCAGGTCATCGTCATCAACACCACCCACACCCGCACCACCGACGACGGCGGCTGCTGGTGGGACGTGGCCATACCCGAAGTTTCGCAGCGCACGCAAGTCGTGGCCGCCCGCGAAGCCTACGACAGCGCCAAAAAGGACCTACCGACATGACCTGGAATGTGCGAATCGGCATCAACCCGATCAGCTGGATGAATGACGACCTGCCCGAACTGGGTGGTGAGACGCCACTGGAGACCGCCTTGTCCGAAGGCAGGCAGATCGGCTACGCCGGTTTCGAACTCGGCAACAAATTTCCGAAAACCGGTGTGGCGCTCAAGGCCAAGCTGGCGCAATACGATCTGGCTTGCATCTCGGGCTGGTACAGCGGTTTTCTGGCCGAAGACAGTGTCGCGGCCGAGATCGCGCGCTGTCACGACCACATGGCCAAGCTGCAGTTCAATGGTGCGCGCGTCGTGGTCTACGGCGAGTGTGCCGGCACGGTACAAGGCCAGATCGACACGCCACTGGCGCATCGACCGCGCTTCAATGACCTGGCGCAATGGCAGGCCTATGGCGAGCGACTCAATGCGTTCGGCGCCCACCTGCAACAGACCTATGGCATCGTGCTCGCCTACCACCACCACATGGGCGCCTATGTCGAATCGCCGCAGGACATCGACCAGCTGATGGCTGTGACCGATCCACGCAACGTGGGTCTGCTGTTCGACACCGGCCATGCCTGGTTTGGCGGCGTGGGCGATCCGGTGGCGCTGCTGCGCAAACACATCAACCGGGTGGTACATGTGCATTGCAAGGACGTACGCGCCGACGTCGTGGCCCAGGCCCGCAATGACGGCTGGAGTTTTCTCACCGGCGTGTTGTACGGAACCTTCACGGTGCCAGGCGATGGCGCGATTGACTTCGACGCTGTGCTGTCGGCTCTGCATGGGGCGGGCTACGAGGGCTGGCTGGTCGTCGAGGCCGAGCAGGACCCCGCGGTGGCGCCGAGCTATGCCTACGCCGACAAAGGATTCAAGACCTTGCGCGCCATCGTCGAGCGGCTCGACCAGCCGACGCAGGAGGTTTGAGATGGTCAGTCGATTGCAGGTCAAGGCCGCCCGCACAGGGCGCGAAATTGTCAACGTCACGCCGCAAAGCGCCGGCTGGAAGCACGTCGGTTTCCGAGCCATCCGGCTTGAGACGGGCGAATCAGAGCACATCGATACCGGCGCACGCGAGCTATGTCTGGTGGTCCTGAGCGGCCGCGTCGATGTGAGCATCGGCACGCAGACATGGTCCGCTCTGGGCACGCGCGACAGCGTGTTCGACGATTGCGCGCCCGCCGCCATTTATGTACCGCCCAACCATGTGGTGACGCTGCGTGCGGTGCGCGATTGCGAGCTGGGCCTGTGCACCGCGCCGTGCGACGCGCTGCCGCGTGCCGTGCGTCTGCTCGATCCGGCGCAGATGAAACGCAGCGTACGGGGCAAGGGCAGCAATACCCGCCACGTCTGCGACATTCTTCCCCACGACGACCCCACGGCCGCTCATCTGCTGGTGGTCGAGGTGCTGACGCCGGCCGGCCATTCGTCCAGCTACCCGCCACACAAACACGATGCCGAAACGCCACCGCTGGAAACCCTGCTGGAAGAGACCTACTACCACCGGCTCAATCCACCCCAGGGATTTGCGTTCCAGCGCATTTACACCGACGACCGCGACATTGACGAGGCCTGCGCGGTGGAAGACCATGACGTGGTGATGGTGCCGCGGGGTTACCACCCGGTCGTGGCGCCCCATGGCTACGACCTGTATTACCTCAATGTGATGGCCGGCCCGAATCGCCTTTGGGTGTTCCGCAACGACCCGGCCCACGAATGGATGCTGAAAGGAAAGAACCCATGACCGAACTGATGACCGCCATTGAAGCAATCGTGCGTGCCGCGGGCAACCGCATGCGCACGGCATTCACCGCGACCGACAAACCCGCCTACTCGCTCAAGGGTCGGCAGGACTACCTGACTGCCACCGATGGCGCGATCGAACAGTTCGTGCGCGAGCAAATCGAGGCGCGCTTTCCCGGCGACGCGGTACTGGGCGAAGAAGGCGGCGGATCGGTTGACGGCGCGCGCCTGTGGATCGTCGATCCCATCGATGGCACGGCCAACTTCGCGCGCCAGATTCCGCATTACTGCATCTCGCTCGGGCTTATCGTGGGCGGCAAACTCGAAGCCGGCGCACTGTACGAACCCAACCACGACGAGCTGTTCATTGCCCAGGTCGGTCAAGGTGCCTGGCTCAACGGCGAGCGCATGCGGGTCAGCGAAGTGCAGGACCTCAACGCCAGCACAGTGGAAGTCGGCTGGTCCACGCGCATTCCGGTGCAGACCTATCTGGACATGGTCGGGCGTGCTGCACATGCCGGCTGCTCGGTGCGTCGCGCCGGCTCCGGCGCGCTCGGCCTGGCCTATGTCGCCGCCGGACGGATCGAAGCCTATGCGGAAGACCATATCAATTCATGGGATGTTGCCGGTGCCTTGTTGCTGATCACCGAAGCCGGCGGCCGGGTCAGCAACTTCTGGGCACCGGGCGCCATCGAGAACGGCAATCAGATTCTGGCCAGCAATGCCGCGCTGGCCAGCCACATGCAGGAGCTGTTCGGCATCCCGCTCGTCTGAGATGTCAGTCGCGTAACAACACCACGTCGCCGACACCGAACCCCAACGCCACCGAGCTGCCGGAGGCGATCGGGTTGTCGGTGTCCGAAGAGGTGACGAACAACTCGCCCAAAGCGGTCAACACGATGTATTCCATCTGCTCGCCGACGTAGGTCGCCTTCTGCACCGTGGCCTCCAGGGTGTTGGCACTGCCCGCCACCTGCAACGAGACACGGTTCGGCCGCACCGCCACATGGCGTTGCGACGCCGTGCCCTCGCAACTATTGGTCTGCAGGCTGAGGCCGCCGAGCTTGACCATGGCAGGTTTGCCGGCGCTGCCACCTGACACCCATTCGCACGGCAGCACATTGGCCTCGCCAATGAAGTCGGCCACGAAGCGGGTCTGCGGCAGATCGTGCAATTCGCGCGGCGTGCCGGTCTGCGCAATCACCGCGTTGTTCATCACGACGATGGTGTCGGACACCGCCAAGGCCTCCTCCTGGTCGTGGGTCACGTAGACCACGGTCAGGCCCAGGGTTTGCTGCAGGTCGCGAATTTCCTGGCGCACGTAGCGGCGCAGCTTGGCGTCCAAATTTGACAAGGGCTCGTCGAACAGCAAGACCCGCGGCTCGAGCACGATGGCGCGCGCCACTGCAACCCGCTGCTGCTGACCGCCCGAGAGTTCGTTCGGATACCGCGCAGCGAGCTTGTCCAGGCCGAGCTGCTTGAGCACGTCGTTCGCCTTGGGGACAATGACGTCCTTGGCAAAGCCCGACATCTTCAGCCCGTAACTGACGTTTTCCATCACCGTCATGTGCGGAAACAAGGCATACGACTGGAACACCATCGACACATCGCGTGCCGTGGCCGGCAGCCTGGTGACGTCATCGTCGCCGATCAGGATGCGTCCGCTGGTGGCCATCTCCAGCCCGGCGATCATGCGCAGCGTCGTGGTCTTGCCGCAACCGGAGGGGCCGAGCAGCGTCACCAGCTTGCCCGCCGGAAAATCCAGTGAAACCTGGTCCACCGCCGCCACGGCGCTGGTGCCGTAGCGTTTGGTGACCTTGTCGAAAACAACCCGGGCCGGCCCCTTGCCGGATGCGGTAGTGGTGCTGCTGGTGTTCATGCGCCTCCTGCAATCATCGATGGTCCTTGCTGGCCGTCGCGCCGGCCCAGTTTGCGCTGACCGACCAGCCACTGGAAGATTCCGATGGCCACCAGCATGACGACGATCAGCACCGTGGAGTACGCAATCGCCACGCCGTATTCATTGTTTTCGACCCGCCCGATGATGTAGCTGGTCGCCATGTCATGCCGTGCGCTGACCAGGAAGATCACCGCGCTGATCGCTGTCATGCTGCGCACAAAGCTGTAGACCAGTGCCGACAGGATGGCCGGTCGGATCAGCGGCAGCGTGATACGCGTGAATGTGGTCCATGAGTTGGCACCCAGCGTGAGCGAGGCCTCGTCCAGGCTCTTGTCGATCTGCGACAACGATGCGATGCCTGACCGTACCCCCACCGGCATATTGCGAAACACGAAGCAGATCACCAGGATCGCCGCGGTACCGGTGAGTTCGATCGGCGGCACGTTGAACGCAATGATGTAACTCACGCCGATCACCGTGCCGGGAATCGCGAAGCTGAGCATGGTGCCGAACTCGAAGGCCTTCTTGCCGCGGAACTCCTGCCGGGTCAGCAGCCACGCGGTGATCAGACCCACGGCGGCGGTCAGCGGCGCAGAGATGGTGGCGATCTGGATCGTGGTCCAGAAGCTGTTCCAGGCCGAACCTTCCCAGCGAATGCCGAACTCGCCGTAGGCGATCTTGAATGCATGCACATAGTGCTTGACGGTCAGCGTATGGTCCAGGCCCCAGAGATGCACAAAACTTCCGTAGACGATCATCAGATACACGACCACGGTGAAAAAGCCCCAAAACGCGGTGATGCCGATGATCGGCCATGCGATACGTCGTGGCAGCGGCGGATGCATGCCGCCATCGCCCTTGCCGCTGACCGAGGTGTACGAGCGCCGACCCAGCCAGCGCTGCTGCAGATAGAACGCGCCGATGGTGTAGAGCAGCAGGATGATGGCCAGCACGGCTGCCTGGCTCTGGTCGTTCTGAGAACCGACGACGGCAAAAAAGATCTCGGTCGAGAGCACATTGAAATTGCCGCCCAGCACCAGCGGGTTGCCGAAGTCGGCCATGCTTTCGATGAAGCCGAGCAGGAAGGCATTGGCCAGCCCCGGACGCATCAACGGCCAGGTGACGGATTTGAAGGTCTCCCATCGATTGGCGCGCAAGGTCTGTGCGGCCTCCTCCAGCGACGGGCTGATCGCCTCGACGACACCAATCAGCACCAGAAACGCGATCGGGGTGAACGACAGCAGTTGGGCGATCAATACGCCGGTGAAGCCATAAACCCATCGTGTCGGCTCCAACCCGAACTGGGTGGCGACAAACTGCGTCACATTGCCCGACAAGCCGAACAACAGGATGATCGACAGGCCGATCACGAACGGGGGCGTGATGATCGGCAGCAACGACAGGGACTTGAAGGCCGACCGGAAACGCACGCCGGTGCGCGTGAGCACCAGTGCAAATGCCAGGCCCAGCAAAGTGGTCAAAACCCCGACTGTGATGGCCAGCATCAGCGAATTCCAGGCTACGCCGCAGGTCGTACTGGAATAGAAGCACGCCGTGCGCCAGATCTTGGGATCGCCTACACGATCGAAAAAAGGCGCCAGCGACCAGCCGAGCTCCCGATCGTGGAAGGGCAGCGCCAGCATCTGCAGCACCGGAAAACCGATGAACAGCAGGGTCAGCGCAATCACCAGGCCCAGTGATCCCGCAACAAACGAGTCGCCTGAGACGAGACCACGCAGCGCCAATCCACGCGTGAGCAGGAACAGAAAACCGGCGCCCGCAACCAGGGCGCCATAACCCATGCCGAACTGGCGCTGTTCGGTTTCGCCAAAGAGCTGCGCCAGTGCGGGCAGGTTCCAGCCCCGCAGACCAAACAGGAAGCCTTGCGCCAGCATATAGCCGATGCCAGCCAGGCCCACCGCGGTCAGCAACCGGGCCTGCACCGCCTGCGGATATCCCCGCAGGCCCGCCAGCAGGGCGACCAGCCCCAGTGCACCGACCGGCAGCAGCCACAGGTTACGCCCTTGCAGCCAGAGGAATAACGCGGGGGCCGCGTCGCTGGACAGCGGATATCCACCGAGCCAGCTGGTGCCCCAGAAACCGTCCTGGACCGCGTACCAGGGCAGGATTGCGACACCCAGCAGCACGCACAGCGCGAGGCCGGCGGCCTGGAGATCCAGGCGTTTAGTCTGCACGAAAACTACGCTAACAAGCCGTCACCTCTGCTGCGCTCAGCGCGGCAGTGAACCGATTTCGTCGTCCCACTTCTTGAGCAGGCGCTTGCGCTCGGCCGACGAGCCGTACTTGACGAAGTCGTAGTTGATCAGCTTGATTTTCTTCAGGTCCGGCGCCTTGGGCGAGGTCTTGGCCGCCTTGTTGGACGGCACCTGGAACGACTTGACGTCTTGCGCCATGCTCTGGAACTCGGCGCTGAGCGCAAAGTCGTAGAACTTCTTGGCGTTGTCCAGGTTGCGCGAACCCTGCACGATGCTCATCGAGCCGATCTCGTAGCCGGTGCCCTCGCACGGAATGACCGTCTTGATCGGGAAGCCGGCTTCGGCCACCGCCACGGCGTCATGCGCAAACACAATGCCGATGACGGTCTCGCCCGCGCCCGCAGCCTTGATCGGCGCAGAGCCCGATTTCGTGTACTGGTTGACGTTGGCATTCATGGTCTTCAGAAATTCGAATGCCTCGTCTTCGCCGAACAACTGCACCAGTGTGGCCAGCAAGGTGTACGCCGTTCCCGACGAATTCGGGTTGGCGACCTGGATCTTGCCCTTGTAGACCGGTTTGATCAGGTCCTTCCAGCACTTGGGTTCGGGCAAGCCCTGCTTCTTGAGCAGCTCGGTGTTGAAGCCGTAGCCCAGCGCACCCGAATAGATTCCGACGGTACGCACCTTCGAGGCGACCGCCTGGCTGTTGGCCCAATCTTGCAACTGGGTCCGCGCTGGCGACGCATAGGCCTGCGTCAGACCCTCTTCGGCCGCTTGCAGGTGCGGGTCTCCGGTGCCACCCCACCAGACATCGCCCTTGGGGTTGGCCGACTCGGCCTTGATCTGGGCATAGGTCTCACCCGAGCTTTTGCGCGTCATGTCGACGGCAATGCCGGTCTTTTTCTCGAATTCGATCTTGGCCTGCTGACACCAGGCGGCGTCGGAACTGCAGTAAAGGGTCAGGCGGCCCTGCGCGAATACAGGAATGGCCGACAGGCCCAACAACAAGGTCAACAGACCGGAAACGGTGGTACGACGCATGGCAAATCTCCTGGTAGGTCTTGTCACTGCGGCTGGCGCAGGACTATTTCATTTACCGCACCACGATATGCAAGCGCGCGGCAATGGTCAATGCGTGTAAACGCGCAGAAAACCCATAGAAAACGCCTGTGCACCGCCCGCAATGGCCTTCCAACGCACCGTCAGGTCGCCGCCTTCGTCGCCGCGATCAGGTCGTTCAGTTTGGTTTTGGCAGCGCCGGACTCGATGGCGGCCTGCGCCTTGGCGATACCGGCCTCAATCGATTCCGTCACGTTGGCGGCGTACAAGGCTGCACCGGCATTGAGGATGACAATGTCGCGCGGTGCGCCTGGCTGGTTGTCGAGCACGCCCAGCAGCATGGCTTTGGATTCCTCGGCGGTCTCGACCCTGAGCGCGCGGTTGCTGGCCATGACCATGCCGAAGTCCTCCGGATGGATCTCGTATTCGGTGATCTCGCCATTGCGCAGTTCGCCCACCATGGTCGCTGCGCCCAGGCTCACCTCGTCCATGCCGTCGCGGCCGTATACCACCACGGCGTGTTCGGCGCCCAGTCGCTGCAAGGCACGCACCTGGATGCCCACCAGGTCAGAGTGGAACACGCCCATCAGGATGTTGGGCGCGCTCGCCGGATTGGTTAGCGGGCCGAGTAGATTGAAGATGGTGCGCACCCCCAGTTCCTTGCGCACCGGCGCCACATTTTTCATCGCCGGATGGTGGTTGGGCGCGAACATGAATCCCACGCCCACGGTTTCGATGCAATGCGCAATCGCCTCGGGCGACAGGTTGATGTTCACGCCCAGCGCCTCCATCACGTCGGCGCTGCCGCTTTTGCTGCTGACACTGCGCCCGCCATGTTTACTGACCTTGGCACCGGCAGCGGCCGCGACAAACATGGAACAGGTCGAAATGTTGAAGGTATGCGAGCCATCTCCGCCGGTGCCCACAATGTCCACCAGATGGGTGCTGTCCTTGACATGCACCTTGGTCGAGAACTCGCGCATCACCTGGGCCGCGGCGGTGATCTCGCCGATGGTCTCCTTCTTGACGCGCAGGCCGGTGATCAGTGCCGCCATCATCACCGGCGACATGTCGCCACTCATGATCTGGCGCACGATGTGCAGCATTTCGTCGTGGAAAATCTCGCGATGGTCGATGGTGCGCACCAGGGCTTCCTGCGGGCTGATCTTGATCGTATTCTGGGGCATGGTCATGTCTCCTTAGGTCGAGCTTGCAATCTGTTCCGCCGTCGCCAGGCGGATTCCGAAGTAGAGAAAAAGCGCGCCCGCCAGACGATCCAGCCAGGCCAGAGAACCGCTTAGCCGCTGCAGTCGCGTGGCCAACCAGGCCGCGCCCAGGCCCCAGGCCAAGTTCACCGGCAAGGCGTTGATACTGAAGATCAGGCCCAGCAACAGGAAGGTCCATGTCTTGTGGGCCGCGCCGTGGGCGATGAACTGCGGCACGAAGGCCAGAAAGAACAGCGCCACCTTGGGGTTGAGCGCATTGGTCCAGAAGCCCTGGGTGAATACCTGGCGCAGCGGCATGACGCCCGCCACCGCCGGCCGCTCCCGACCCAACTCCGCCAGCGAGCCGGGGCCCGCGCCGCGCGAGATCAGCATGCCCAACCCCATGTAGACGAGGTAGGCGGCACCCAGCCACTTGAGAACGGTGAAGGTGGTCGCCGACGCAGCAATCAGCGCCCCCAGCCCGACCGCGGCCGCGACGACATGGACAAAGACACCGGCGCCAATTCCCAGTGCCGCAACCATGCCGGCGCGCTGGCCAGCGCGCATGCCGTGGCGCACGATGTACAGCACGTCGGGCCCCGGCGTCAGGTTCAGCAGCAGGCCGGCAACAATGAATAGGCCCAGTTGGTCGATGCCGTCGAACATGGTGATGAATGCTCCTGCGCGCGTCGGGCGTCGGGATCGCGATGCCGCTTCAGGTTGCGAAAAATTCGCGTGCCGTGGCGATGGCGTGATCGACACCGGCGGCGTCGACATCCAGGTGGGTCACGAAGCGCAGGCGGTACAGCCCCGACGCCAGCACGCCGTGGTCGTGCAGATACGCCATGAAGTCCTGCGCACGGGCACGCGCATCCCCCAGCAGATCGACAAACACGATGTTCGTGTGCGGCGCCTCGACCTGCACGCCGTCGATTCCCTGCAAGCCCTCCGCCAGACGCTGTGCCAGCACATGGTCCTGCGCCAGCCGGTCCACATGGTGGTCCAGCGCATAGGTGCCGGCGGCGGCCAGCACACCGGCCTGGCGCATGCCGCCACCGGCCATCTTGCGGATGCGCGTGGCGCGTTGCACCAGCGCGCGGCTGCCGCACAACACCGAGCCGACCGGGGCGCCCAGGCCCTTGCTCAGGCATACCGACACGCTGTCAAAACATTGGGCGATCCGCCGCGCCTCGGCCAACGGGGCCGCACCGGTCTGCGCCGCCTGCGCCACAGCGGCGTTGAACAGCCTGGCACCATCGAGATGGCGGGCCAGCCCCTTGGACACGGCCAGCGCACCGGCCTGCTCCAGGTATTGGAATGGCAACACCTTCCCCCCCCAGGTGTTCTCCAGTGCCAGCAGCCGGGTAACCGGGTAGTGGACATCGTCGGGCTTGATCGCCGCCTCGATGTCGGCCAGCGCCAGCGTCCCGTCGCTCTGGTGCGCCAAGGGCTGCGGCTGCACGCTGCCGAACACTGCCGCGCCACCCCCTTCCCAGCGGTAGGCATGCGCCATCTGCCCGACAAGGTATTCATCGCCCCGCTGACAGTGCGCCAGGATGGCGCACAGGTTGCTCTGCGTACCGGTGGCCATGAACAGTGCCGCCTCGAAACCGAGCATCGCCGCCAGCTGCTCCTGCAAGGCATTGACGCTCGGATCCTCGCCATAGACATCGTCACCGAGCGGGGCGGCCATCATGGCGGCACGCATCGCCGGCGTGGGCTGGGTCACGGTGTCGCTGCGCAAGTCAACAGTCATGGTGCATCTCCATCAGATGTTGGGTTGGCAAAAAGAATGCGCCAGCCACGGTAGGGATTTTGCGCAACGGCGTGCGCCCCGGTCACGACAAGAAGTTCTTCAGCATGGCATGACCATGCTCGGTCAGGATCGACTCCGGATGGAACTGTACGCCCTCGAGCCGCAGCGCCGGCGGCAAGCCGGTATGGCGCACGCCCATGATTTCACCGTCATCGGTCCAGGCCGTCACTTCCAGCTCGGCTGGACAAGTCGCGCGCTCGATGGCCAGCGAATGGTAGCGATTCACGGTGAATTGCTCCGGCAGCCCGGCGAACACGCCCGATCCCGTGGTGTGAATGACCGCGGTCTTGCCATGCATCAATTGCTGCGAGCGCACGATCTTGCCGCCCAGCGCCGCGCCAATGCTCTGGTGCCCGAGGCAGACGCCCAATATCGGCAGCTTGCCCATGAAATGGCGAATCGCCTCGACCGAGATGCCGGCCTCGGCGGGCGAACACGGGCCGGGCGATATCACCAGTCGGTCGGGTGCGCGTTCGGCGATGCCGGCCACGGTGATTTCGTCATTGCGAAACACCTCGACCTCGGCACCGAGCTCGCCGAAATACTGGACGATGTTGTAGGTGAAACTGTCGTAGTTGTCGACCATCAAAATCTTGATCATATGGCCCCCACGCTTGTCACTTCCCCGGCGCCGGTGGACACCGGCGACGCAAGTACTGCGCTGTACGGACCGACGACAGAGTCGACGGCTCTTCGCCCTGTCCCGTCCTGCGCAGGCAGGACGTGAGCCGCAGGGCTCAGCCCCGAGGGGGCCAATTTCCCTTGGGGCGGCCCGGCGGGAAATTGCTTATCGATGTCGTTCATTCCAGCCCCTCCTCGACCAGCTCGGCCGCGCGCAACAGGGCCCGTGCCTTGGCTTCGGTCTCCTGCCATTCGAGCTCGGGCACCGAATCGGCGACCACCCCGGCGGCGGCCTGCACATACAGGTTGCCGTCCTTGATGATGCCGGTGCGGATGGCGATGGCCACGTCCATGTCGCCGGCATAACTCAGGTAGCCGCAGGCACCACCGTAGAGTCCGCGCTTGTTCGGCTCGAGTAGGTCGATCACCTCCATCGCATGCACCTTGGGGGCGCCGGTCAGCGTGCCGGCGGGGAAGGTGGCGCGCAACACGTCCATGCTGGTCATGCCGTCGTTCAGAATGCCTTCGACGTTGCTGACGATATGCATGACGTGGCTGTAGCGCTCCACGGCGAAGGCCTCAGTCACCTTGACGCTGCCGATCTTGGCGATACGACCGATGTCGTTGCGCGCCAGATCGATCAGCATCACATGCTCGGCCCGTTCCTTCGGATCGTTCACCAGTTCGATCTCGATCGCCTTGTCGCGCTCGGGCGTGGTGCCGCGCGGCCGGGTGCCGGCCAGCGGACGGATCGTGACCTTTTGCCCCTGGTCGGTGTTCTCCTGGCGCACCAGGATCTCCGGGCTGGCACCCACCACATGGAAATCACCAAAGTGGTAGTAGTACATGTACGGGCTCGGATTGAGCGAACGCAGTGCACGGTAAAGCGACAGCGGCGACTCGGTGTAGCGCTTCTTGATGCGCTGCCCGACCTGCACCTGCATGAAGTCACCCGCCTCGATCATGCCCTTGGCTGTGTCCACCGCGCGCAGATAGTCGGCCTTGGCAAACTCGCGCTCGGCCGGATACGACTGCGTGGCCTTGACCACCGGCGCACTGACCGAATACTTGAGCTGGTCCTTGAGGCCGCGCAGCCGGCGCTTGGCATGGCTGTAGGCCTCGCTTTGACCCGGATCGGCATATACGATCAGGTATAACTTGCCCGACAGGTTGTCAATGACGGCCAGTTCCTCGCATTGCAACAACAGGATGTCGGGGCAGCCCAGCGTGTCGGTGGGGCAGGATGCTGCGAGCTTTTTCTCGATATGGCGCACGGTGTCGTAACCGAAATACCCGGCCAGGCCACCGCAGAAGCGGGGCAATCCCGGACGCAGCGCCACCTTGAACCGCTTCTGGTAGTCAGCGATGAAATCGAGCGGATTGCCGGCGCCGGTCTCGATCACGACGCCGTCGGTCACCACCTCGGTCTTGGCGTCGGCGCCAAATCCGGTGGCACGCAAAAAGGTGCGCGCCGGCAGACCGATGAAACTGTAGCGGCCGAAGCGTTCGCCGCCGACCACCGACTCCAGCAGAAAGCTGTAGGCCCCGGCGCCCTTGGAGAAGGCCAGTTTCAGGTACAGCGACAAGGGGGTTTCGAGATCCGCAAACGCTTCCACCATCAGCGGAATGCGGTTGTAGCCCTGGGATGCCAGGCTCTTGAATTCAAGTTCGGTGATCACGCGTCAGACCTTTCGATACGGCAGCGGCGTCCCGGGACATGGGGGACACGCGCATGCAGGAAATGAGGTGCCCAGAAACTGGGCCGGTTGCGGTGCACGATCAGGCCACAAGCCCGTGCCAGGTGCACCGCGAGCCCGCCGTGGCGGCAGGCCCTGAAAATCAGACGGCGCGCGGCAACAGCAAACTCGACAAGATATGCGAGTCACGCCAGGGCCAGGCTCCCCGGTCGCTGCAACCTGTAATGCTGATGCGGTGAATGAACATCGCCGCAGTGTAGCAAAGCCCCGCGGGCTGTTTCTCGCGGTCGGGGGATACAACCGACACACGCGGACGTTCCCGGATCCACTGCACCAGCGCCTCCATGCCGGTCATCTGGCGCAACAAGGCATCCCCCACGTGATGACCGAGCGTATCGTTGACCTGCTTGAAGCGGTCGAAGTCCATGAACAACACCGCAAAGTGATTACCCGCATGTTTGCGGTGGCGCTCGATCGCGGCGGGCTCCACTGGCGTGGTCACGCTATCCCATGTCAGCGCAATGCGCCGTGCATCTGCTCGATCACGGCCCGATAATCCTCCTGGCCAAAAATCGCGCTGCCGGCCACGAAGGTGTCGGCGCCCGCGTCGGCGACCCGGCGGATGTTGTCAACCTTGATGCCGCCATCGACCTCGAGCCGGATGTCCTTGCCGCTGGATTCGATGCGCCGGCGCACATCAGCAATCTTGCGCAGCGCCGAATCGATGAAGGACTGGCCACCAAAGCCCGGGTTGACACTCATGATCAGCACCAGGTCGATGTCGTCGATCACCCAGTCGAGCACGTCCAGGGGTTCGGCCGGATTGAACACCAGGCCGGCCTTGCAACCGGCGTCCTTGATGGCCTGGACGCTGCGGTGCACATGACCGCTGGCGTCCGGGTGAAAACTGATCAGGTCGGCACCGGCCTTGGCAAACGCCTGCGCCAGGGCGTCCACCGGTTGCACCATCAGGTGCACATCGATCGGCACGGCAACGCCCTCGGCCGTGCGGGCATGGGGTTTGAGCGCGGCGCAGACCATGGGACCGAAGGTCAGGTTGGGCACATAGTGGTTGTCCATCACATCGAAATGGATCCAGTCGGCGCCTGCGGCGATGACGTCGGATACCTCGGCGCCCAGGCGGGCGAAGTCGGCGGAAAGAATCGAAGGTGCGATACGGAAGGTCATACGAAGGGTCTTGGGGAAATCGATGCGATGGCGTGGATTTTCGCAGTTAGCATAGCGCCATGGCCAAGTACCAGTTTAAGATCGACGTCCACCCCCAGTATCTCCCGCACGAGTCTGTGCCAGAACAGGGCCAGTACGTGTTCGCCTACACCATCACCATCTCCAACGTCGGCGAGGTGGCGGCTCAGCTGATTTCGCGCACCTGGAACGTCAACGATGCCGGCGGCCACACGGAGAAGGTGCGCGGCCTGGGTGTGGTCGGTCGCCAGCCGTTGCTGCAGCCCGGCGAAAAATTCGAATACACCAGTGGAACCCGGCTGCGCACCCCGACCGGCACCATGCACGGCAGCTTTTTCTGCGTCGCCGAAGACGGTGAACGGTTCGAGACCGACATTCCAATGTTTGTGCTCGACGCGCTCAGCGCAAGCGGCGAACGGCGAACGCTGCACTGACGCTGTGCAGCGGCGCACGGTGACGCCGGCAGACGCCGCAATCCGACCCGACCATGGGTGAATTTGACCTGATCCGCCGCTACTTCCAGCGTCCGGTGCGCCGCGCCGCACTGGGTGTGGGCGACGATTGCGCCTTGTTGCAGCCCTCTGCCGGCTGTCAGATCGCCGTGTCCAGCGACATGCTGGTGCAGGGCCGACACTTCTTCCCCGACGCCGACCCCGGGCAACTGGGGCACAAGACGCTGGCAGTCAATCTCAGCGATCTGGCGGCCTGCGGCGCACAACCACTGGCGTTCACACTGGCGCTGGCCTTGCCCAATGCCGATGCCGCCTGGCTGGCACCGTTTGCGCAAGGGCTGCTGGCGCTGGCCGATGCCCATGGCTGCGAACTGGTGGGGGGCGACACCACCCGCGGCCCACGCAATATCTGCATCACCGTCTTCGGGGAAGTCCCGACGGTCAGCGGGCGCAGCCAGGCGCTGCTGCGCTCGGGCGCGCGCGCCGGCGACGACCTGTATGTCAGCGGTACGCTGGGTGATGCGCGGCTGGCGCTAGAGGCGATCGGCGGTCAATGGCAACTGCCACCAGACTTGTTTGCACGCTCTGCCGCGCGACTGCACCGGCCTGATCCGCGCGTCGCGCTGGGCCTGGCCTTGCGCGGCCTGGCCCACGCGGCGATCGACATCAGCGACGGCCTGCTCGGTGATCTGGGCCACGTGCTGACGGCCTCCGGTGTCGGCGCGCGGATCGACGCCACGACGCTGGCGACGCTGTTGATGTGCCGCGGCCCTGCCCTCGACGCCGTCGTGCCGCCAGCCCATCAGCTCCATTGCGTGCTGGCCGGCGGCGACGACTACGAACTGGCATTCACTGCACCGGTGTCGGCCCGTTCGGCGATCGAGGCGGCGGCCCGCGCCTGCGCGACGCCGGTGACACGGATTGGCTCGATCACGGCCGAAGCCGGCTCTCAGGTGGTCGATGGCCAGGGCCAAGCCATCAGCGGGCCTTGGCCCTCGTTCGACCATTTCAGCTGATCGTCGCCAACACCCGAGGAAGCCGCCATGACCCCCGATGCCTGGTTCGACGCCGCCATCAGCGCGGCCCGCAACAGCCCAAACCCGGTAAGAAAGGTCGGCGCGGTATTGCAACCGGCCGATGGCGGCCCTGCCATCACGCGATGCAACACCTATCCGCGCGGCGTGGCCGACACGCAGGAGCGCCAGCGTGGTGACGGCCGCCTGATCTGGATGGAGCATGCCGAACGCAACGCGATCTTCGCGGCAGCGCGCGCTGGCCGATCGACTGACGGCGCCATGCTCGTCAGCACTTATTTCCCGTGCACCGATTGCGCCCGCGCGATTGTCCAGGCCGGCATCCGGCGCCTGCTCACGCTCGCGCCGGATCCGGACGATCCGGTCTGGGGCGCGTCGTTCGGCCCCTCCGAGACCATGCTGCGCGAAGCCGGTGTGGTGATCGAGTTTTTGGCGCGTGATGCAGCGGCGGTGCACGCCACCACCATGGGCACAGCCTGAGCGCAGGCCCGTTCAGGGCGGGATCGTCACCGTCTTGACGCGCTCCTTGCGCAGCAGGTACAGGCCGCTGATGATGATGATCGCGCCCCCTATCAGCGTGTAGCGGTCGGGCACGATGCGCCAGAGCGACCAGTCCAGAGCGATGCCCCAGGCCAACGCGGTGTATTCGAACGGCGCCACCGCAGACGCCTGTCCATGGCGAAACGCCTCGGTGATGGCCAGTTGACCGATGAACCCGGTGACCGCCAGGCCCAGCAGCACCGGCCCATGACCCGGCTCGATGGCAACCCAGCCCGGCAAGGCCAGCACACCGGCGCCCAGTGACAAGGACGTGGTGGACCAGAACACCAGCGTGACACTGGCATCGGTGCGACTGAGCACCCGACCGACAATGGCCGACACCGCATAACAGGCCGCCGCCGCCAGTACGGCCAACGCGCCCCACGAAAAAAACGCCTGTCCGTCGGGTCGCAGCGCGATCAACACGCCGGCCAACCCGACCGCTATCGCGATCCAGTGCATTGGTGCGACCTTCTCGCCCAGCACCGGGATCGACAACATCGTGATGAGCAGCGGCGCAATAAAGAAGATCGTGTAGGCCTCCGCCAGGCCCAGGGCACGCAAGGCGTAGCTGAACAGCGACAACATCAGGATGCTGATCACGCCGCGCAGCAGATGCAGCCGCCAGCGCACGCGCAGCAACTGCCCGAGCTCGCGCCGCCACACGACATAAACACAGACCAGCGGCAGCGACGTCAGACCGCGCAATGCGGCCACCTGCAAGGCCGGATAGCTGAGCGTCAAGGTCTTGAGCGCCGCATCCATCAGCGAAAACGCGCCCACCGCGATCAGCATGGCCACGATGCTGCGTGAATTGCTGTTGCTCGCCACCGCGCTCACCCTCCGCTCAGATCCATGTCGACACGCCGGCCGCACGCGGCTGACGCCAAGGCGCAAGCGCGCCCGTGCGCCAGGCGAACGGGCGCAGCGCTCAAGGTTTGCGATGCTCCAGTGTCAGGCCAGCGGCAGTGCGCGCCGCAAAGCCTTTCCAGTAGCTATGGTCGGCCTTGAGCGTGCCGTTTTCCTCGGCTGACCATTTGCCATCGCGCGACTTCTCGACCAGGTTCAGATAGGCATCCATGCCGGCGTCGCTCTTGAGGTACTTGCCCAGGAACGCGGTGCTGAAATGCTGCGCGATGTTGTTCATGCGCACGTTGTCCCACACCGCGTCGATGTAATGCTCGGCCGGCAGAAATTTGAGGTTTGGCACGGCCTTGAAGGTCTCGGCCGGTGGCGGCATCGGCGCTCCGGCATTGTGATTGGCGTTCTCGTAGGTGAGCAGGTAACGCGGCGCGTTGACGCTGGCCTCGAAGATGTTGCGCACCCCCGGCGCGTAACCCGACACATCGTCGATGCTGCCAGCCACGAACAGCACTGGCGTACGGATGCCGGCCAGGCCGGCCGCATCCCAGAATCCGCGGTTCCAGCCCCAGGGGGCGAACGCAATCGCCGCCTTGATGCGTTTGTCCATGGATGCCGCGTGCTGCGCATTGCCGGCCTGGCGCACCGCCAGCGCACCGCCGGGCACACCCCAACTGAACCCGACGCTGGCGGCCGAGTAACCACCACCAATCGTGTTGACCACGCCGTAGCCGCCCATCGAATAGCCGATCAGGCCAGTCGTGTCCGCATTCACCATGCCCTTGAGCGTGCCATCCACGCCATTAAGCCGCGCCATTTCATTGAGCACGAACAACTGGTCCAGCGGCCGATTCAGCAAGGTGCTGCCGAAAGCCGCCTGATCGCTATAGGTGCTGTCGGTATGGTCGATCGAGGCCACCACATACCCCTTGCTTGCAAGGTTCTCACCCAGGTGGCTGAGCAGAAAGCGGTTGCCGGGGTAGCCATGCGAGATGATCAGCAAGGGGTACGGGCCCGCGCCGGCGTCGGGCAGCGCGTCGCGCACCGCCTTGCCCCGGATCGTCACCTGCGTCTTGCCGTCGCGCACAAAGACCCGGTACTCGCCATCGCCCGGTTTGGCGGCAGCCGGCCGTGCCGGATACCAGACCTCGACCGCCAGCGGCCGGTCATAGCTGGGGATAGCCTCGCCCGCCTTGGCTCGGGCGATATCGAGTTGCTTCGGGTTGACGAGATTGAAGGTCTTGACGCCGACGGCCAAGCTGCCGTACTTCGCCAGTTCGGGCGCGTCCGGGCGGATCGTGTCGATACGGTTGTCCTGTGCCATGGCGGATGTGCTGACGCCGAGCAAGACGCAGGAAAGTGAAGTCGCAAGGATTGCCAATCGGAACATGAAAAATATCTCCAGTGATGACGGACGGTGCATGGACTTGCCCGCACCGGTCAGGCGGGGCCGGCAGTTGCAACCACCGCCAGCATGAGGCAAGTGCCACGAGCATACCCGGCCGGCGCCGGCCGCGCTTGCCGCAGGCCACGCGCGCTCATAATCGGAGCATGGATGAACATGAAGCCTTGACGCGCGCACCGGACGCGCCGCTGGCGCGGGTGAATGTGGCGTTTTTGCTGGCCCATCCGGCCCACTTCATCGCGCTGGGCCTGGGCTCCGGACTCAGCCGCTGGGCGCCGGGCACGGCCGGCACCGTGTGGGCCTGGCTGGCCTTCCTGGCCATGCAGGCCTGGCTCAGCCCGCTGCAGATCGGGTGGATCGTCGCCTTGTCGTTTCCGCTCGGCTGGTGGGCCTGCACTGTCTGTGCACGCCATATGCGGGTGCTCGATCCGGGCAGCATCGTGTGGGACGAAGTCGCCGCATTCTGGCTGGTGCTGTGGCTGGTCATGCCAGCGGGCCTGCTGGCGCAGCTGATCGCCTTCGGCCTGTTCCGGTTTTTCGACGCGGTCAAGCCCGGGCCGGTGGCCTGGGCCGATCAGCTGTTCCATGGCGTGGATCCGGCCCGTGACCCCCATGCGTGGACCAAGGCCGGCTTTGGCATCATGCTTGACGATCTGGTGGCCGCGTTCTGCACCCTGCTGGTGATCGCCTTGTGGATCCGCTGGTGGCCGGCATGATGACGCGCGAGGCGTCCGCCGTGCCCGCGCTGTGCCTGGCGCTGGCCGCGGCACTGCAGCGCAGGGGCTGGATGATGGCCACGGCCGAGAGTTGCACCGGTGGCCTGATCGCCGGCGCCTGCACCGATTTGAGCGGATCGAGCCAGTGGTTCGAGCGCGGCTTCGTGACCTATTCCAACCAGGCCAAAACGGAGCTGCTTGGCGTTGACCCTCTCGTCGTGCAACGCGAAGGCGCTGTGAGCGAGGCGGTGGTGCGCGCCATGGTGCAAGGCGCCCTGCACCATGCGCCGGTGCAGGTCGCAGTGGCGGTCACCGGTGTGGCCGGTCCGACGGGCGGCAGCGCCGACAAGCCGGTGGGTACGGTCTGGTTCGGCTGGAATGTCGACGGACAGGTCCGCAGCGAGGTGCAGCATTTTTCTGGCGACCGCGCCGACGTGCGTCGCGCCACGGTGCATCACGCGCTGGCGCGTTTGCTGGCGCTGCTGCACGATACCGCGACACCACCGGGACATGGCGACGATTAGCAGCGGCGCGCCGCGCAAGCGCTCAGGCGCGAAAAAGGGCGCAGATGGCACCGCGCTTGCATCGACAACAGTCCGATCGCGAAGCCGGTCGACCGAACGCATGTCGTGCAGGCAGCACTACCATGTCTATGTCGTGGAGTTATCCGACGAAGTCTGGAACATTGCGCGCTTTCGCAAGTCCAATCCGGACTACTCGCTGGGCAAGCCATTTGTTTATGTCGGTATGACCGGGCTGGACCCGGATCTGCGTTTTGACAAACACAAGGCCGGCATCCAGTCCAACAGTTATGTGCGCCGCTTCGGGCTGCGCCTGTTGCCCGGCCTGTACACCATGTACAACCCGATGCCGTATGACGGTGCACGCGACATGGAGGTGGAATTGGGTATCGCCTTGCGCGAGGCGGGTTACGGCGTATGGCAGGCCTGAGGCGAACCACGACGCTCACACCACGTTGATCTCCCGCATCGGCTGCTGCGCGATCACGCGTTGCCAGCCAAACTCGGACAGGTCCAGCGTCTCGTAGCGTCCGTACACCACCAGTTCGGCCAAGGCCCGCCCCACGGCCGGTGACTGTTGCAGGCCATGGCCACTGAAACCGTTGGCGAACAACAGATTTGTCAGTGAAGGATGCGGGCCCAGGATCAGGTTGTGGTCCAGCAGGTTGACGTCGTAGTGCCCAGCCCAGGCGTGCGCCACCCGCAAAGCCTCGAACCCTGGCACCCGATGCGCCAGCGCCGGCCAGAGGATGTCGTCGAACAAACCATGTTGCACGTCGAAGTCGAAACACTCGGGATCCTGGTCCTCCGGCAAGGCAACGCCACACAGGAAGCCACTGCCTTCAGGCCGGAAATAGACCCCACCCGGATCGATCACCAGCGGACAGGCCGCCAATTGCGCGGGCGAATGGAAGAAGAAAACACAGCGTTTGCGCGACTGCACCGGCAAGTGAATGCCGGCGCTGGCAGCCAAGGCCGTGGCACCGGTACCTGCGGCGTTGATCACCACGGCACAGCCCACCTCGGACCCATCCTGCAAGCTCACCGCGGTGATCCGCCCGCCCTCGCGGCGCAATCCCGTCACCCGCGCGGCGCGGTAGGTCACGCCTTGCGCAATCGCCTTGCGCCGAAATGCGGCCAGCAGGCTGTGGGCATCGATCCAGCCCTCTCCCGACAGGCCCAGCGACCCGGCGGCGAGATCCTCGGTGTGCAGCCAGGGGAAACGCCGCGCCAGCGCGTCCGGCGCCAGCAAGGCCGCGTCGACACCACACTGAAGCTGGACTTCATGGTTGGCGTGCAGCGCGTCCAGGCCACCGCTGCTGGCCAGAAACAGATAGCCGGCCTCGACAAAACCGACATCAGGCGCATCGCCATCGACCGCCAGCAGCGCGCCGACCTGGCGAACGAAGCTGGTCCCGAATTGCGACATGTGGATATTGCCCGGCGTTGAAAACTGGTGCCGGATCGATGCCAGCGATCGCGTTGTGGCACAGGACTGGTAGGTCGGATCCGCCTCCAGCACCAGCACCGAACCCGTGAATCCCGGATGCGCGGACAAGAAATACGCCGCGGCGCTGCCGACCACGGCGCCACCGCAAATCACGACATCGAAGCTTTCCAAAGCAGTGCTCCCGTGCGGCGACCAACGCGTGCGGTCAGCGCCCGATCATTCGAAACGTACCTGCAGACGCGACAGGGGCACACTGAACTCGGCGGTCCAGCTTTCACCCGCGGCCACCGGCCAGGCGTCGGTCCAGGTGCCGGTCGTGACCACATCGCCTGGCATCAGGTCGGGTGCGCCGGGGCACTGGTGCATGTCACGCAAGAAATGTTGCAGCGCCAGCAAGGGGTTATCCAGCACGTTCGCGCCGGTCCCGCGATCGACCGCCTTCTTGGCCTGGCGCAACACCAGACGCGTGCCGGCCAACACCGACTGCAGCTGCACAACACCCGTCGCCAGGTCATCGCGCGCCACGCGCCGACCGACCAGCAGCCGTGCATGCAAACCGCCATCGGCTACCGCGTCGCTGGCCGCAAACTTCCAATCGGGCAGATGCGACTGCACGATCTCAAAGCCCGGAGCGATCCAGTCGATCGCCTCGAACAATGCGTCCAGCGTGGCGTCGGGCGCCGGCGTGGCGCGCATACCGAACACGAGCTCCGGTTCGATGCGCGGCTGGCAAGTGTTCTGCAAAGACACCACTCCCGACCCTTCGCAAAACACCAGACCGGTATTCCAGACCGTGCCCCAGATCGGCGCAAACACGTTGTAGCGCGGCCAGATGCTCCGATTGGTGAATCCGATCTTGAAACCGCGGGGCAATTCCCCGCGCGCGCACCGGAGCTCGCGCAGTGCAAGTTGCGCCTGGTAGGCCTGCGCCAGATCGCCTGCGGCGACCTCGCCAGGGGAAACCGACCACGGTCGGCCGGTGTCGCTGTGATCCAGAATATCCTGGGGTGTCATCGAAAAAAACTCCTGCATTGCGGCTATAGCCGGATATTCGTACGCCCGGTCGCCGAAGCCCGCCTCATCCACCGGCACGCCGACGGTTGCTGCCACGGGCACCAACCGAGCGCAACGGCGCCAGCAGATGCTGCAGTCCGTTGTGGTCGATCTCGTGCATCAAGGCGAGCAGGCGACCGATCTCGCCCGGTGGGAAACCTTCGCGGGCAAACCATTGAAGGTAATTCCCGGGCAGATCGGCCACCAGGCAACCCTTGTGTTTGCCGAACGGCATCTCCCGTGTGAGCAGCAGTTCCAGAGCAGCGCGATCCATCGCCGCCATTGTCTGCGATGAAAGGCGCATCGACGATGCGCCGGATCCGATGTTTCATGTTGGCAGGTCTCGAACCCCGATCCGGAACCGGGGCCGGGCGGGCAGCTATATGGAAACTGCTCTGTGGCGTCATGAATCGGCTCCGGTTCATAGCAAACACTATTGTGGAAACGCCTGCGCTCCACCACAATTAGCTGATTCAGAGACCCAGAATTATAAAAATGCATACCGGCCCCCTCCCGGCATCGGAGCGATGAAGCAGGACTTCGATTGGGGTTGGGTCCATTCGTTTCTGGCCACCTTCGATTGCAGTCTGCGCGGCGCGGCGCGGAGAACTTCGCGTTGCGCACGGACGACCTGATCACATGTCGGGAGGCTGTGCGCGCCGGCATCGGCCGATTGCACTGGAGCGCGCACTACCGATTCGGCAAGGCCCAGCGACCGGTGCACAACCAGATCGAGGCCATGTTCCGCTTCGACGCGGCCGGCCATATCACGCAGCACCACGACCAGTTCGATTTCTGGCGCTGGGTCTGCCCGGCCTGCTGCTGGGATGGTCCCCGCTGCTGCGCCGGCAGGTCCGCTCAAAAGCGCTGAACGGCCTGAATCGCCACATCGCCGAACACCCGATATTGACGCAAGCTCGTCCCGACCCGACCCAACCGAAGGAAACCACTGACATGCTCGATCGCCTGAACGACATCTATCCGGTGCGCTTCACCGTCCTGGGCCTCTGTGTACTGGGCCTGCTGGCCAGCGTGTTCAGCCTCCTCGTGTTCGGCGTCGGCACGATGCCTTTGCTGCTTCTGCTCGCCCTGGCGGCCGTGGGCGTGTACGACCTGCGCCAGCCGCGCAGGTCGGTGCTGCGCAACTACCCCATCATCGGCCACTTCCGCTACATGCTCGAATACGTGCGTCCGGAGATGCGGCAGTATTTCCTGGAGAGCGACAACGAGGCCACGCCGTTTTCCCGCGCGCAACGCTCACTGGTCTACCAGCGCGCCAAGGGGGACTCCGACAAGCGTCCGTTCGGGACGTTGCTCGATGTGCACGCCGAAGGTTACGAGTGGATGAACCACTCGATGGCGCCTAGCACCATTGCATCGCATGACTTCCGGGTCTGGATCGGCGGCACACCCGAGCAGGTCGCCGCGCAGGCGCCAGGCGCTGGCCTGTGCACCCAGCCTTACCACGCCAGCGTCTTCAACATTTCAGCCATGAGCTTCGGCTCGCTCAGCGCCAACGCGATTCTGGCGCTCAACGCAGGTGCCCGCAAAGGCGGCTTTGCGCACGACACCGGCGAAGGTTCGATCTCGGTACACCACCGGCTCCATGGCGGCGACCTGATCTGGGAGATCGGTTCGGGTTACTTCGGCTGCCGCAATGACGATGGAAGTTTCAACCCCGAGAAGTTTGCACAAAACGCCTGTGATCCGCAGGTCAAGATGATTGAAATAAAGCTCAGCCAGGGCGCCAAGCCCGGCCATGGCGGCGTCTTGCCGGGGCCCAAGGTCACGCCCGAAATTGCGCTGGCGCGCGGCATACCCATTGGCGTGGACTGCATCTCACCGTCGGCGCACAGCGCGTTTTCGTCACCACTCGAATTGATGGAATTCATCACGCGATTGCGCACCTTGTCCGGCGGCAAGCCGACCGGCTTCAAACTGTGCATTGGCCACCCATGGGAGTGGTTCGCCATCGTCAAAGCCATGCTGACCACAGGTGTCACGCCCGACTTCATCGTGGTCGACGGCGCTGAGGGCGGCACCGGGGCGGCACCGGTGGAGTTCACCAATCACGTTGGCTCGCCACTGCAGGAGGGTCTGCTGCTGGTGCACAACACCTTGCGCGGCGCCGGGCTGCGCTCGCGCATACGCGTGGGATGTGCCGGCAAGGTCATCAGCGCCTTTGACATCACGCGCATGATGGCCTTGGGTGCGGACTGGTGCAACAGCGCGCGCGGCTTCATGTTCGCGCTCGGTTGCCTGCAGGCCCAGACCTGTCACACCGGCAACTGCCCGACCGGCGTCACGACCCAGGACCCGCTGCGCGAGAAATCATTGGTGGTGGGCGACAAGACCGAGCGGGTCTACAACTACCACGAGATGACCATGCATGCGCTCAAGGAACTGGTGCAGGCGGCCGGGCTGATGCATCCGCACGACGTCACCGCGCACCATATCGTGCGCCGCTCATCCGATGGCAAGGTGCGTTCACTGGCGCAGTCGGTGCTGACCCAGATGCACGACGGGTCGCTGCTGCAGGCCGACCTCGGCGGCCTGCCCTTGATCTACCGCCAGTCTTGGCCCCACGCGCGGGCCGAGAGCTTCATGCTGCGGGACTGAAGCCGCGCGCGACCGTGACAGCACGCGCGGCCAAAACACGGCGCAGGCGCAGGACCGCGTGGTCCTTGCTCAGCAGCAAGGCCTGCAAGGCGAGCGCGAGATCGATGAACTTCTGGTCATCCGGGTCGCTGCAGCGCGGCGGGCCGGTTGGCACCTCGGCATGTATCTGGCTGAGCCGGGCGAACTGCGCCAGGATGCCAGCCGCGTCGTCACGATCCGCACGCGCCAGCCAGGGCTGCAAGGCAGGATAGGTCAACACACGCTGCAATTCGTCCCGCATGGCCGCCGTCGCGTACCAGACCAGCGACGCCTGGGCCAGGGATTGGCCCAGCGCCGCGGTGGACGGATCCCGAAACAGCAGCAGATCCAGCACGATGTTGGTGTCGATCACCACTGGCTGCCCGACCCGCTCAGTCGACACGACAGCCCCACCGACCGGCAACGCCTTTTGCTCTTTGAGGGCGCAGGCGTGGCACGGCGTTCACCCGGCGCTGTCCTCGCCCGTGCGGGGTGTGCGCGCCGATCCCTGCACCATATCGAAGCGGAACATGCGGCATTCGATCGGGCCGTTCCACATCGGCACGCGGCGCGTGGCCTTGAGCCGCATCTTGCCGGGTAGTTTCAGGTCGGGCGTCAGCAGCCAGGCGGTCCAGCCAGCGTAGTTCTTCTTCCAGTGCGCGGCCAGTTGTACGAAAAACTCACCGCCGTCCTCGGCAATGGCCTGCTCGCGAACGGCACGTGGTGCCTGCGGGTCTTCGTACGCATCATCATCGTCCGGCGCGTGACGTCCGGCACCGGCAAATCCGGCGGTGTCGATGCGGGTGCCATAGGGTGGGTTGACCAGCATGATGCCGGGCGGCTCGCACGGCATCATGCGCTGCAAGGCATCCCCGCCGCGAAATTCGATCGCATCGGCAACACCGGCACGCTGTGCATTGCGCTGCGCGAAGTCGACCATCCGGTGCGCAACGTCACTACCAAAGATATGGGGACGTTGACCCGGCGCCGGCAGACGCTGCGCGCGCAGGGCGTCACCCCGCAGTGCGTCCCACACATGGGGCTGGAATGGCAACATCTTCTCGAAAGCAAACCGGCGCAGCGAGCCGGGCGCGATGCGGCAGGCGATCTGCGCGGCCTCGATCGCGATCGTGCCACTGCCGCAACAGGGGTCGTACAGCGGCAGTTCGGGCGTCTGGGTCCAGCCGCTGGCCGCCAGCATTGCCGCGGCCAGCGTTTCCTTGAGTGGCGCCTCGCCCTTGTCCTCGCGCCAGCCGCGCTTGAACAAGGCATCGCCCGAGGTGTCGATATACAGCGACACCGTGTCGGTGGTCAGATGGGCATAAATACGCACATCCGGCCACTGCGTGTTCACGTCCGGGCGGATGCCGCCCGCCTTGGCACGGAAGCGGTCGCAGACTGCGTCCTTGATCTTCAACGCCGCGAAATTGAGGCTGTTGAGCGGACTGTGCTGGGCCGTGACCTCGACCTTGATACTCTGGCGCGGCGTGAACCAGATCTCCCAGGCCACCTCGCTGGCCGCACGGTACAGGTCCTGTTCGTTGCGATAGTCGGCCTGGAACAACTGCACCAGCACACGCTGGGCCAGGCGGCAATGCAGGTTGAGCAGCATGGCATCGCGCCACGATCCCTGCAGCAACACGCCAGCGCGCCACTTCTGCACCTGATCCAGGGACTGGCCGGTGACGTCGGCCACCTCCTGCGCGAGATAGTCCTCGACGCCGGCGGCGCAGGGAAGAAAGAGTTGGAGCTGGTTCATGGCAGGATCTGGTTGCGGTTACAGTTCACGCGGGTCGGGCCGCTCCCAAGTTTCCTCGCACCCCCTTGGGGGGCCTGGCGAAGCCAGGGTTGGGGGCACTCATGAGGAAACGCCGGGCCGCTCCCAAGTTTCCTCGCACCCCCTTGGGGGGCCTGGCGAAGCCAGGGTTGGGGGCACTCATAAAGCCCGGCGCAGATTGGCCGGTGCGATCTTGAGGCCTTCGCGGTACTTGGCAACCGTGCGCCGCGCGCAGGTGATGCCTTGTTCCTTGAGCATCTCGGACAGCTGATTGTCGGACAAAGGCTTGAGCGCCGATTCCGCACCGATGAACTGCTTGATCAGCGCCCGCACCGCGGTGCTCGATGCGTTGCCACCGGTCTCGGTGCCCAGCGAGGAACCAAAGAAGTACTTCAGCTCGTAGGTGCCCATCGGCGTGGCCATGTATTTGGCGGTCGTCACGCGGCTGATGGTGGACTCGTGCAGCCCGAGCTCGTCGGCGATCTCGCGCAACACCAGCGGACGCATCGCCAGAACCCCGTGCATGAAAAAGTTCTTCTGCCTCTCGACGATGGCCGTGCTCACACGCAAGATGGTGTCGAAACGCTGCTGGATGTTCTTGATGAACCATCGCGCCTCCTGCAGCCGCTGCTGCAGAGCCGCATAGTTGGACGCGTCGCTGCCATTGCCGCGGTGCTGACGCAAGGCGTTGGCATAGATGTCGTGCACGCGAAGGCGTGGCATGACCTGCGGATTAATCTGGGCCCGGAACCGGACGTGGCCGCCCTTCGCGACCTGGACCACGAGCACATCGGGTATGACGATATTGCGCTCGACATTGACGAAGCGCCGGCCTGGCTTGGGCTCGAGCCGGCCGATCAGCGCAATCGCTTCTCTGATCAAGGCGTCGCTGGCAGCACACACTTGCGACAGGCGCCGCACATCGCGTCGCGCCAGCAGATCCATCGGATGCGAGCAGATGCGTACCGCGACCGCGAGCACATCCTGCTGCGTGTCGTCCACCGGCGTCGCACGCTGGATGACACGCAGCTGCAAGCGCAGACATTCACCCAGATCGCTGGCGCCCACCCCTACCGGCTCAAAACCCTGCAAGGTACTCAGGGCGACCCGAAAGTGGTGTTGCAGCTGGTCCATCTCCTCCTCGTCGGCCGGTGCCAGTCCGGCAGCGAGTTCCTCCAGCGTGTCTTCCAGATAACCATCCTCGTTGAGCGACTCGATCAGAAAGCGCAGCGCAATCCGGTCCTCCTCACCGAGTCGGGTGGTCAGCGCCTGGGCATGCAGATAGGCCTGCAGCGTCTCCTGGGTGCGCGCCAGCTCGCCGGCGTCGACATCGTCCTCGCTCCCCAGGTTGTTCCCATGGGCCTTGGCGTCGCCACCCCACTCACCGTCGTCAGGGGCGAATTCCTGCGTGCCGTCGCCCTCCCAGCTCTGGCCGTCCTCGGCCGACAAGGGCGTGGCGTTGTCGTCGTTGGATGGCGCGTCGGCCACCGACACATAATCCTGCGCAGCGCTCATCGGCGCCAGTTCGGCCTCGCGTTCGGATTGTGCTACCGGCGTGTCGCTGGTATCCAGACCGAACTCCTCGCGCGCCGGCACGTCCTCGGACAATTCCAGGAAAGGGTTGTCGTCCAGCATCTGGCTCACTTCCTGGCTCAGCTCCAGAGTGGAGAGTTGTAGCAGGCGGATCGACTGCTGCAGCTGCGGCGTGAGCGCCAGGTGCTGCGATATGCGCAGCGAAAGACCGGGCTTCATCTACATCTTGAAGTGCTCGCCCAGGTAAACCCGGCGCACCTCGGCGTTGTCGACGATCTCTTCCGGCGTGCCCTGCGCCAGCACATGGCCATCGCTGATGATGTAGGCGTGGTCGCAGATGCCCAGGGTCTCGCGCACGTTGTGGTCGGTGATCAGCACGCCGATACCGCGCGACTTGAGGAAACTGATGATGCGCTGGATCTCGATCACCGCAATCGGGTCGATGCCGGCAAAGGGCTCGTCGAGCAGGATGAAGCGCGGCTGCGTCGCCAGCGCGCGGGCAATTTCCACGCGGCGGCGCTCGCCACCCGACAAGGCCAGGGCCGGCGACTTGCGCAGATGTTCGACGCGCAGATCCTGCAGCAGGCCGCCCAGGCGCTCGTCCACCTGCGCCGTGGTCAGCGAACGGCCCGACGCATCGGTCTGCAATTCGAGCACCGCGCGCACGTTGTCTTCGACGCTGAGCTTGCGAAAGATTGACGCCTCTTGCGGCAGGTAACTCAAACCCAGCCGCGCGCGTCGATGGATCGGCAACCCGGCCACCGAGCGACCATCGATGGTGATGTCGCCGGCACTGGCACGCACCAGGCCAACCAGGATATAGAACGATGTGGTCTTGCCAGCGCCATTGGGACCGAGCAGGCCGACCACCTCGCCTTCACCAACCGACAGCGAGATGTCCTTGACGACCATGCGGCTGCCATACGACTTCTGCAGATGGTGCGCCTCCAGACGCACACGCGAGACCGGCGCGCCATCCTGCCGCGCCACGTCGGCCATCGGGGTCGCCGTGGTGCCTGCACCGTCTTCGCTCACTTTTTGTCGCCCCCCAGCGTCTGGGACTTGCGCAATGGTGCCGTTGGCGTGGGCGCCTTGGGCGCCGCGGCGCCATCGTCTTTGCGCGGGGTCAGCACGGCACGCACCCGACCACTGCGTCCGCTGTCGCCAGCCGTGGCGGACCCGCCATCGACCGTCATCACGCTGGTGGTGTTGTTGTAGACGATCACCTGACCGGTGATCTCGTCATTGAGGGTGGAGCCGACATAGCGGCGCAAGATGGAACGCCGCGTGAAAGTCACGGTATCGGCCTTGCCGTCGTATTCGATAAGTTCGGCTTCGCCCTCCATGAATTCATCCGGCGTATCGCCACGGGTGTCGCGCTTTTGCCGGAAAAACGCCAGCTTGCCCGGCTCGGCGATGACAACGCCGAACTGGTTGCCGTCGTTGTCCTGACGCACATCCATGCGGGCCCCGCGAATCAGCATCGTGCCCTTGGTCAGCACCACCTTGCCGGTAAAGACACTGATCTGCTTGGCGTCGTCGTAACGCAAGGTATCCGACTCGACGTTCATTGGCTTTTGCCGGTCAGCCTGCTCTGCCAACGCTGCACCGCCCTGCAAAAGGGCGGCCAGCAACAATGTGTAAGGAATGATGGGGGACTTCATAAAGGCACGAATCTTGCAGTCAAATCTGCGAAATCATTGTAGCCCCCGGTGTCGACGAGGATGCGCCAGTCCGTGGCGAAAACACCGCAGTGCGGCCAATGCCGTTGATGCGCCCTCGCTGCGGGTCTGCCACGGCCCCACCCAGCCAGCTCTACGGGCCTCTCAGTGCCGGCCGGACATCATTTACCAGCGCGCACGTCGGCCAGCAGGTAGTCCACGATCTGCAACACACGCGCCATGGAGCCGGAGATCGAGCCGTCGGTGTAGTAGCGCCCGGCCACGCCGAGGGCCGGGACGCCGGCCACGCCGTAGGCGTCCTGCAACGCGGTCGCCTGGCTCACCAGCTTGCCGACTTCGGGGGAGTCGTAGATGGCGGTGAATTTCGCGCGATCCACGCCTTGCTGGGCCACCCAGCCGGCAATCGCATCGCCGCGCGTCAGATCCATCCGATCGGCATGGATGGCCGCGAACACCTTGGCATGCAGCTTGTCGACCAGGCCCATGGACTGCAAGGTGAAAAAAAGCCGTTGCTGCGGCACGAAATTGTCCCGGAACCCGACCGGAATCCGACGCAACACGACGTCGGCCGGCAAGGTCTTGCTCCAGGCCTCCAGCGACGGTTCGAAGGCGTTGCAATGCGGACAGTTGTACCAGAAGAATTCGACCACCTCGATCTTGCCGGAAGCTGCCTCGACCGGCACCTGGCGCGCAAGTTTGAGGTATTCTCGGCCCGCCTCCGGCTTGCGGATCTGGGCCTGAGCCGGGGTCAATACGACCGATCCGGCCAGGGCGGCCGTCAGGGCACAAGCAGAAAAATCGCGACGCTTCATGGATCAACTCCCCAGTGACGCCCATCCCGCGCATGGCACAACGCGGTGAAAGGCAGATTGAATGGCGGTCGGACAACGCACGGCGTCGCAAGTTCAACGCTGCACACGCACCAGCGCCGCCTCCATGCCCAGACCTTCGAGCTTTTGCTTGGTCAGGTCGGCATCTTCGCGCTTGTCGAACGGCCCCACACGTACCCGATAGACGGTACGGCCCGATTGTTCGCGCTCGGAAACACGCGCCTCGATGCCCCCCAGGGACAGTCGGGCACGCTGGCCTTCGGCGTCATTGGCGGTGCGATAGGCGCCCACTTGCACAAAATACGCGAACGGATCCGCCGTCGAGTTGCTGGCAGCGGCGCGCGACTTCGCCAGATCACCGAGCGGATCCGCTACCGGCACGGCCACAGCCCCGCGCTCGGCATCCGGCGCGGGCGTCGGAATGCCCGCAACCGCCGGCGGCACGCTCTTGTAATCGGGCGCCTCACCCGATGCCGGTACAGCAGGCACCGCGGCGCGGGCCGGATTTTTACCGTACAGCGGCGCATTCGGATCCCAATCCTTGTTGCGGCGTTGTTCGGCCGCGTCCTGGTCCAAGGTCCGGCTCGGCCCTTTGGTCAAAAAGGGCACCGGCACCTTGGTGACGTAAACCGCCACGGCCAGGGCGATACCCAAGCCGATCACGATACCGACGACCAGGCCCAATATCGTTCCGCCCCACTGCTGTGCTCGTAGTTGCTTCATCCCGCGTCCTTGCCTGTCGATTGCATCCATGGTTCCGTTCACATTTTGCGCGGCGCGCTGACACCGAGCAAGGCAAGGCCGTTGCGCAGCACCTGGGCCGTTGCCGCCACCAAGGCCAGCCGGGCCAGCCGCAGCGGCGCGTCGTCGACCAATATGCGCTCGGCATCGTAGTAGCTATGGTATTGCGCGGCCAGCTCGCGCAGATAGAAGGTCACGTCGTGCGGTGCAAAGTCGCGTGCCGCCGCCGTCAGCATGTCAGGATACCGCGCCAGCAGCAACATCAGGCCAGTTGCCGCCTCGCTGGTGAGCGGGCCGAGGTCGACGCCCCGCAAGGTACCGACCTCGCCACTCCAGGCAGCCAGCACCGAACAGATCCGGGCATGGGCATATTGCACGTAATAAACCGGGTTGTCGTTGTTCTGCGCCAACGCCAGGTCGACATCAAACACGTATTCGGTATCGGGCTTGCGACTGAGCAGGAAGAAACGCACCGCATCCTTGCTGGTCCACTCGATCAGGTCGCGCAGCGTGACATAACTGCCCGAGCGCTTGGATATCTTGACCTCGACACCACCGCGCATGACCCGCACCATGGTGTGCAACACATAGTCGGGATAACCGGCCGGAATCCCGACATCGGCCGCCTGCAGGCCGGCGCGCACCCGCGCAATCGTGCCATGGTGGTCGGTGCCCTGGATGTTGACCACGCGCGAGAAACCACGTTCCCATTTGGTGATGTGATAGGCCACGTCCGGCACGAAATAGGTGAAGCTGCCATCGCCCTTGCGCATCACCCGGTCCTTGTCGTCACCGTAATCGGTCGAGCGCAACCACAAGGCGCCGTCCTGCTCGTAGGTCTTGCCTGCGTCCTGCAGCCGCTGCACCGCCTGCGCGACCTTGCCGCTGCTGTACAGGCTCGACTCCAGATAGAAGTTGTCGAAGCGCACCGCAAACGCCTTCAGGTCGAGGTCCTGCTCATGGCGCAGATAGGCGACCGCGAATTCGCGGATCGCGTCGATATCCGTGATGTCGCCACTGCCCGTGGTTTCCCGGTCGTCGGCATGCACCGTCTTGCGCGCCAGGAAGTCGGCCGCAATATCGGCGATGTAGTCGCCGTTGTAGGCCGCCTCGGGCCACTGCGCATCGCCCGGCTTGTGGCCCTGGGCGCGCAACTGCGTGCTCTGGGCCAGCGTGGCAATCTGCACACCGGCGTCGTTGTAGTAAAACTCGCGGTAAACATCCCAGCCCTGGGTCGCAGCCAGGTTGCAGATCGCGTCGCCCAGCGCCGCTTGCCGGCCATGCCCGACGTGCAGCGGACCCGTCGGGTTGGCCGAGACAAACTCCACCAGCATGCGCTGGCTAATGGCTGGCAGTACGCCGAATGCTTCGCCGTCGGTCAGTACCTCGTGCACCACCTGCTGCTTGGCCTCGGGCTTGAGCCGGATATTGATAAACCCAGGACCGGCGATGTCGATATCGGACACCCAGCGCCGATAAATGGGCAAGGCCAGCAGTTTGTCGCGCAGTTCTTCCGCCAGTTGGCGCGGATTGCGCTTGAGCGGCTTGGCCAGTTGCATGGCCGCGGTCGACGCAAAATCGCCGTGGGCGGCCACCTTGGGGGATTCAAAAACCGCACGTGCGGTCGCGTCGGGCGCGAGTTCCGACAATATGGCGGCCAGGCCGTCCAGCAGTTCCTGTTTGATCTTGAGCATAGCCCCCGATTCTAGGAGGCCCGCCGTTTACGCGCGCTTTTCGCCAGCGTGGCTGCCGCCGGCGACAAGAAAGGCGACGAGCGCAAGGTCTTCATGAGCCAGTGCCTGAAGAAGTCCTCCTGAGCCGAAGGGGCACGCGGCCGGCCTGGACTGCTGCGGTCGGGCTGCCGCGGTTGGCGATGGAGACCAAGGATTCGAACTGCTTGAACTTGTCCATGGCGCCAGATTTGCGTCAATGGGAGCCGAAAACGGGCTTCAGCGCCCCATCATCGTTCCGGGCAACCACAGCGCGATCTCGGGCCAGATCATGACCATGGCCATGACCCCGATCATCAGCAGCACATACGGCGCAGCCCCCCGCACGATCGGCCCCAGCGGCGAGCCGGTAATGGCCTTGATAGTGAACAGGTTCATGCCCACCGGGGGTGTGATCTGGGCCAATTCAAGGTTGATGACCAGCAAAATGCCATACCAGATCGGGTTGATTCCCAAGTGGACCATCGCCGGCAGGATGACCGGCGTCGTGATCAGGATGATGGAAATCGACTCCAGGAACATGCCCATCGCGAATATCAGCGCCATCATGATGATCAGGAAACCGGTGACGCCCACGTCGGCAGCGATCACCGCCTCGACGATCTGCTGAGGAATCCGCAGCTTGGTCATCACATGGCCAAATACCGATGCACCGGCCAGGATCATGAACAGCATCGCTGACACGCTACAGGCGTCAACTGCCGAATCCCAGATGCCACGCCAGCCAAGTGTGCGGTAAACCACGACGCCAACGATGATGGCCAGCCAGGCACCGGCCGCCGCCGCCTCGGTGGCCGTGAACACGCCGGCATACATGCCGCCGAGCACAAATACCGGCAAGGAGATCGACCATACGGAGCGGCGCAATGCAGCCAGCGCCTCGCGGGCGCTGGCGCGGGGCTCGCGTTCGATATGCCGGTGCGTCAGCGCGGTGTGCACCATGTTCCAGGCCACGAACACGCCGGCCATCAGCAGGCCGGGCAAGATGCCGGCCATGAACAGGCCGCCGATCGACGTGTCGGTGGTCACGCCGTACAGCACCATGGGGCCGGACGGCGGGATCAGGATGCCCAGGGTGCCACCGGCGGCGACAAGTCCGTAGGCCGCCTTCGGCTCATAGCCGAACTTGATCATCTGCGGAATCGCGACCGCGCCAATGGTCAGGGCGGTCGCCACGCTCGAGCCCGAAATGGCCGCAAAGATGGTGCAGGCGGCAATGGTTGCGATGCCCAGGCCGCCCGGCAGGTGGCGCGTCAGCGTATAGGCCGCACCATACAGATCGTCGACGATCTTGGCGCGAATCATGATATGGGCCATGAAGGCGAACAGCGGAATCGCCACCAGCAAATAGCGGTTCAGCTCGCCGAAGATCACTTCGGTGACCGATCCCATCTCGCCTTGCGTGATGAATTGAAGGCTGCCACCGAAAATCGCCAGCCCGGCGAAAATCGGCAAACCCGTGAACAGCAACAGCAACAAGCCGAAGAAGAGCAGCGCGATCGTCATTCGGGATCGTTCGTCGTTGGTCCGTGCCCGGCCTTGCCCAGTGCTGGCAGGCCGGCCAGGGCACGCCAGAGCATCTCGACTGCAGCGAGCAGCAACAAGACGCCACCAATGGGCATCAGGGTCATCAACATCCAGGTCGGCCACTCGAGGTTGCCCTCGGTGAGCAGGCCCAGCATCCTGGCCAACTTGGCGGTGCCCCAGCCGTTGACGATCAGCACGCCGGCCACGCTACTGACCGCCAGGGCCGCCCAGACCTGGGACCAGCGCCGCGCCGGCACCGACAGGCGGTCCACCAGCAGGTCCACGCCAATATGTTCACCCTGGCGCAGCGTGCGCGCCGCAGCCAACATGACGATGGCCACCAGCAGGAAGCCCACCATCTCGTCGACCCAGACCGGCGCCGCATTGAACACATAGCGCATGACTACCGCCCAGCCGATCAGGCACAACGCGACCAGCAGGCTGGTCGCCGCCAGGCCCATCGCAATACCGGCCAGCAGCTGCACCACCCGTCCGAGCAGGCGCAGCGCAGGCCCGCCCCCCTGTCGCGTTGCAGGCTCTGCCGTCGTCATCAGCGTGCGCCGACTCAAAGCCGGTCGAGCATCTCGATCAACTGGACGCCATCGGGCGCGGTAGCGCGCAAAAACTCCTTCTTGACCGCGGGCTGCATCGCATCGGCCATGACCTGCTCCTGCGCCTTGGTCAGCGCCACGGCCTTCATGCCCTTGTCGTTAAGCACCTTGATGTTCTCGGGCGGAATGCCGTCGGATTTGCGGATCGACCGTGCGACCGCCTTGTCAGCTGACTGCTGGATCGCGGCGCGCACATCGGCTGGCAGTCCTTTCCACCATGCCGGGTTGACGACCAGGTTGTCGAACGCCAGGATGATGTTGGAGGCCACACCGAACTTCTGCACTTCATAGAACTTGCGGCTATTGGCCGCCTCTACGCCGGTGAAACCGGCGTCGATGACACCGGTCTGCAACGCTTGGTAGACCTCGGAGCCGGGCATCGGGGACGGCGACGCGCCCATCGCGCGCAGGCCCTCGTCAAACAGCTTGTTCAGGCCACGTATCTTCATGCCGGAGAAGTCGCCCGGCACCAACAGGGCCTTGCCATTGGACGTGAAGATGCCATCATTGGTGTCGACGATCCAGGCGATGTTGGTGACGCCCTTGGCCTCCATCTTGGCATCGAGCAGTTTGGCCGCGTCGGACTTGATGAAGGCCTTCTGCTTGGCCACCGAGGTCATCAGGTACGGAATAACCGTCACGCTCATCTCGGGAATGGTGCCGCCCCACTGAAAACTCAGGATCGCCGCCGCCTCGATCTTGCCGCTGGCGACCGCCGGGTGGTTCTGGTTCGGCTTGAACAACTGCGCGGCGCCGAAGTTCTGCACTTCGACCCGACCCTTGGTCAATTCCTTCACGTCCTTGGCGAACTGCTCCAGGTTCAGCGCGGTGTGGTGTGTCGGAGGAAATTGGTGGCTGATACGCATCGTGAAGTCAGCTGCAGAGGCACCGCCGGCCATGGCCAGCGCGATACCCGTAGCAAGAACCTTGCGACGTGTGGAAGCAGAAAAAAATAGCGTTGCATGTCGTTGTCTCCTGTCGTTATGAAATGAAAACCATCATGCCACTGCATGCCCGGCATGCAGTGACGCGATTTCGGCGGCCGAGTATCCCAGCCCCGCCAGCAGCTGATCCGAATGTTGCCCGGCCCGCGGCGGTTGCTCGCGCACGCCCAGTCGCTGGCCCTGCATCGTGAACGGCAGCAAGGTAGTTCCGGCGGTCTGCCCGGCACGTTCGCCATCGGGCAAGATGATGTCGGCCAGACCACCTGTCTGACGCAGGTGCTCATCGTCGTAGAGTTCTTCCGGCTTGCGGATCGGGGCATATGGCAGGCCGAGTTGTTCGAAGCGCGCGGAAAGTTCGGCCACCGTGCAGGAGGCGAGACGCTCACGGAGTTGCGGCATCAGCGTCGGTCGCGCCACGACGCGCTGATTGTTGGTTGCCAGACCGGAATCGGCCAAAAAGTCGGCAAAACCAAAGGCCGTGCAAAAAGTCGTCCATTGCGCGTCGCTAACCGCGGCCAGGAAGACCTGTCCGCCGTCCTTGACCGTGAACACGTCATACACCGCCCAGGCCGAAATACGGTCGGGCATCGGCGCAGCCGGTGTGCCGGTGATTGCATACTGCAGCATATGTTGCCCGACCAGGAATACGTTGTTCTCGAACAGCGCGCTTTGCACTTCCTGTCCTTTGCCGCTGATGCCGCGCTGGATCAGGGCGCCCAGTGCCCCGATCGCGCCGAACATGCCACCCATGATGTCGTTGACGCTGGTGCCCGCGCGCAACGGATCGCCTGGGCGACCCGTCATGTAAGCCAGGCCGCCCATCATCTGCACCACCTCGTCGAGCGCCGTACGGTGTTGGTACGGACCGGGCAGGAACCCCTTCATGCTGACATAGATGATGCGTTCATCCGCCGCTGACAGGCTGGCGTAATCGAGTCCGTACTTGTGCATCGTGCCGGGCTTGAAATTCTCGGCCACCACGTCGGCACTGGTCGCCAGTTTGCGCGCCACGGCGGCGCCTTCGGGTGTGTGCAGGTCGATCGCGATGCTTTTCTTGTTGCGGTTGAACATCGGGAAAAAACCAGCCCCGGCGCCCAGTAGGTGGCGCGTGCGGTCGCCGTCGATCGGCTCGACCTTGATCACCTCGGCGCCCATGTCGGCCAGCACCATGCCGCAGGTCGGGCCCATCACCATATGGCTGAATTCGACCACACGCAGGCCGGTCAGCGGTTGCCAGGCCAGCGGGATTTTGTCGGGCATGCTGCTCACGCGCTGGCCTCTTGCGCCGACTGCGGCAGCAGGGTTTTCGGCAGGCCCGCGCGCCAGATGCTGCCGTGCAAGGCCTCGCCCTGCAGCCAGCCCGCCATCTGCGCACGCAGCGCCATTACGGCGTCGAAGTCGATGCCGGTTTCAATCTGCATGCTGCGCAACATGTAGACCACGTCTTCCATGGCTACGTTGCCGCTGGCGCCTGGCGCATGTGGACAACCACCGATTCCGCCCAGGCAGGCGTCGAAGCGGGTGACTCCGGTCTCCAGCGCCGCATAGACGTTGGCCAGGCCTAACCCGCGGGTATCGTGGAAGTGGCCGCAACCAAGGCGGTCACCGGCTATACGGCGTCCGGCTTCGAACAACTCTCGCACCATGCGCGGGTCGGCGTAACCGACGGTATCGGCCAGTCCGACTTGCTCGGCGCCGGCATCGAGTACAGCCTGCAACAGGCGCATCACCTCTGATGGTGCGACCGCACCCTGCAAGGTGCAACCGAACGCGGTGCTCAGACCCACTTCAATACGGGTGCGCGACCCGGCCGCGTCACGTTCGGCGCGAATACGGCCGATCTCGGCCACCACATCGTCGGGCGTCTTGCGCAGGTTGGCCAGGCTGTGCGCATGGCTGACCGACAGCGGAATCAGCATCGAATCTGCCTTGGCAGCGATAGCGTCTTGTGCACCCCTGAGGTTGGGCACCAGCACCGAGGTCACCATGCCCGGAAAGGTACGGGCGAATGCCACCAGTTCAACGGTGTCGGCCAGTTGCGGCAGCAGGCGCGCAGGCACGAAGGAGCCGACTTCGATCTCGCGTTGTCCAGCGGCATGGGCGGCACGAATCCACGCGCGTTTGTGCTCCGTCGGCAGGATGGTGGCAATACTTTGCAGCCCATCGCGCAGGCCGACCTCGCGCAAATGCACTCGGTGGAAAAAATTGGAGGTCATGTCGGCGGTTCTTCTGGAGGGGTGACGACTGTTTCTTGGCCAATGCTTTCGCATTTTAGGCATGCCAAATTCATCCAGCAACCGTCGTTTTAAAGGCTTATGATTCTCAAATGGAATACCACAAGTCATCAATATGGTGGTCGGGACGAGCATGCGTGACCTCAACCTGACCAGTTTGCGTTTGTTTGTGACCGTCTGCGAAACCCGCAACATCGCGCGTGCGGGGGAACGCGCAAGCATGGCCGGCTCGGCCATCAGCAAACGGCTAGCCCAGCTCGAAGACAACCTCGGTGTGCACTTGCTGGTACGCCGCCGCCGTGGCGTCGAACCGACCGCCGCCGGCGAGACACTGCTGGAACACGCGCGCACCCTGTTGGGTAATGCCGAGCGCCTGGCCCATGACCTGGGCTCTTACGCATCTGGCGTCAAAGGTCAGGTACGGGTGCTGGCGAGCGCGTCGGCATTGGCCGAGTCCTTGGCCGACGATGTCGCGTCGTTCCTGCGCCAGCCGGAACATGCCGCGATCCAGGTTCATATTGAAGAGCGCTCCAGTCGGGAAGTGGTGCAAGGCGTAAGCGACGGTGTCGCCGCTCTGGGCATCTGCTGGGACGCGATAGAGGTCCAGGGTTTGTCGTCAAACCCCTACGTCAGTGATCACCTGGCCTTGCTAGTGCACCAGGACCATCCGCTGGCCAGCCATCGCAGCGTGCGTTTTGCACAAACGCTGGACTACGACTTCGTCGGCCTTCCGGCCAACAGCGCCGTACCGCTAATGCTGCAACGCGCCGCGGCAGAACTGGGCAGGACCATGCGCCTGCGTGTCATTGTGAGCAGCCTGGACGCCGTGCAGCGTGTGGTGGGGGCCAACCTGGCTATCAGCGTGATGCCGCGCGAAGTGATCGCGCCGCAATCGGCGTCTCGTCCATTGCGCATGGTCGAACTGGACGAGGACTGGGTCGAGCGACGCTTTGCAATATTTTTCCGCGATGCGCGCACACTCTCGCCCGCAGCCGCTTTGTTGGTGCACCACTTGCAGGCCTGCGCTGCCACAGCGGCGACTGGCATATCCAGCCCGAGGCCGGCGGTGACCAGATGATGTGAATCTACCGACGCACTGGCCTGCCAACCACGGTGGTCAGCGGGTCTATTCGAGCCGCAACTCCAGCTTCTCGTCCGGCAACGCGTCGTCGGCCATGATCTGGTCGATGGCGCGCTTGACGATTGGCTGCTGGTCGATGATGGTCAAGCGCCCTTCGCGCAGCAAGGCCGCGACCTCGCGCTGCGAGCGCACAAAGGCCTCGAAGCCGTCCCGATTGGTGAACAGCATGCGGCTGCGTTGCGGGCTGACCCAACTCAAGCGGTAACGGCGCGTTCGTTCGGCGTCGTGTTCGAAGTCGAACCACATGCCGCGATCGAGCCCGTGCGCCATGGCATCGAACGCGTCCGCCGCAGCCTGGGGCGGTGGTGCCACGCGCTGATCCAGCGCCTGGATGGCCATGCGACCAGCCTGGGTTTCCGTCTCGGCGGACGCCGGCTCGACCGGCGCCGCACCGATCTTGGGCGTGCGAATGGCCCGCATGTGGGTATCGATCAGCCGCTTGGTGAAGGCGTCGCGCTCCGTCCCCTTCCAGTCGATGGCGTCCAACCGGGCTTCGAGCTGGCGCACGAGATCGGGCAACAAGGCGATCAGGCGGCTGCGTTCGTCGGCTTGCGGTTTGGGACGGGTTGACCAGATCACCTGGTCCATGACACGCACCGCCTCGTGCCAGAGCGCCGGGTCGCTTTCGACTGTGATCCAGACTTGGGCCAGCACTTCGCGCCACTGCTGGGTCAGAAACGGCAGCAGGAATGGCGCCAGTGGCTCGTCGATCGGCAAGGCATAGATGCATTGGTGCACCACACCATCGGCATGGGCCAGCGCGGCGTCGCGCGCCTCGTTGAGTTGCTCCAGCGACGCGGCCGGCTTGATCTGGACCTCGGCGCGCTGCGCGTGCGCCTGCACAAAGGCTTCGAAATCGGCCAGACACTGGCGAAACAGTTCCAGATCGTCCTCGAACTCGGCCAGCACGCGCTTGACCGTGTCGTCGATGCAGGCGTACAGGGGATCGGACTCGCCCATTTCGGGCGTCCAGCCCACAGCCGACGCTGCCAGAGCGTCCACCAGTTGACGCGCCGGATGCGCACTGGAGAGGAAGAAGTCGCGGTCGATGATGGCCGCTTTGAGCACCGGGATCTGCAGGCGTCCGATCACGTACTTGAGCTGCAGCGGAATCGCCTTGTCGGCAAAGACGTAGTCGAACACCTCGGCCAGCGCATCGATCGTGCCGCGGTCAAGCTCGGGCGCACGCCGCACCTCCTCGCGTTCGCGCATCTGGCGCAGCACGTTCTGACCGGCGATATCCTGGCCGCGCGCCCAGCCGGGAAACTGCGAGGACCCGGCTCCAGCCTGCAGACCACCGAGAAAACCCATCAGCCCAGGGTCGGCCGGCCGCCTCGAGGCTGCGCCGGAGCCACCGGCGCCAGCACCAGTGCCGCCGCCGGCACCGAAGCCGGACGCATCGTCGGCGCCAAACCCCAGCTTTTGCAGGAACTGCCGGGCACGGTCGGCAATTTCCCGCGCGACCGCCTGCATGCCCCCGCCCGCGGCAGCCGGTTCGCCCGGGCCACCGGGGCCCGGCGCCGCGCCGCCCTTGCCCGACTCCAGGGCGCCATGCCCCGAGCGCGCGCCCGTGGCCGGGCCGGATTCTTGGTACAGCGGAGCGGCGGCCGAGTCGCCGCCGGCCGTGCGCTTGATGCGATGCACCGTTTGGGCCGAGTAACCCGCCCGCACCAGGCTAGCGCTTAGATCGTTATACAGGGGCGTCCAGTCAATCGTGCAGTCGGGCTCGATGACCGAGACGAAGTCTTCCGCCGCCATGGGGTCGAAGGCACTGGAATGCCAGGCCATCAGGAACGCCCGCACCAGGCTAGCGGGACGGAACGGGTTGTCGACCAAGGCGAAGTCTTCCAGGCGCAGCAACGCCCCGACACTGGCGGTCAAGGGCTTGAGTTGTGACTCGTAACGACCATTGAAGCGCTGCGCCACCCGGTCCACCAGCAGGTGACGCTCGATTTCGTCGACATCGAGCAAAGCCATGCTGCTCGGCCCGGAATGGTCGTCGCTATCGGTGGCTGGCCGCAGCACCGCCATCGCGCCCGGCATGACGGCTTCGACTTCGTCCTCGATCGACTCGCGCAGCGCCGCCTGGAATGCGCGGCCGAACAAGGCCGCCTGCTTGTCCAGCATGATGCCGGCGGTGCGCAGATTCTGCGCCTGCGTGGTGTTGGGCCGGTTGTCGACCAGTTCAAAGAAATGTGCACGCAGACGCTTGAAGTGCGCGTCCTGTTGCTGCGCGAAAAAGGCCTGCACGCGCGCAATCATCGCGCCCACGTGGCGCAGCACGAGGGTGCGCGTGGCAGCGTCCAATGAAACAGGTAGTGGGTCGGACATCAAAAAAGGTTTACCGGTACAGCGGGCAGGCGCCATGGCGCTTGCCGGGCCCCGAAACGGGTCCCTGTCCTTGTTGTATGTACACGAAACACCATGCGGTTTCCGCCCTCCGGATCGGCCAACTGTGCACAAATTGCACGCAAACATGCCCTAGGAGCCTGTCGGGCTTGGGATTCGCCGGCTGCAAATCGACCGCAGCGGTCCATTTTTGGCTTCGCCGCTCTTCGAGAACGCTTTCGGCGCCCCAAGCCCGACAGGGTTCCTAGGGTGCATTGTGCGCGCTGCCAGCGCGCCCGGAACTGCGGCGGCTGCAGACTGTGCGCCGCGGATGTTTCGACTCGCCAAGCTAATTGGCATCACTTAAGTCATTTATTTGCCGACTTTTGTCGTATTCATTATTCAAAAAGTATCGAATAAAGTATGGGCATGGAAAAACCGCAAGCCATCCTTTTCGACGCCTATGGCACCTTGTTCGACGTGTACAGCGTTGGGTTGATGGCCGAGCAACTGTTTCCCGGCCAGGGCCAGGCACTGAGCCTGCTCTGGCGCGACAAGCAGATCGAATACTCCCGGCTGGTGACAACAAGCAACAACGGTGCCCACTACCGGCCGTTCTGGGATCTGACACGCAGTGCACTGGTCTACGCCGTCAAGAAGCTGGTCGTGGCGCCGAGCGCAACAGCGACAGGCGCCGAGTTCGAAGCCCGCATTGACCGTCTGATGAACCAGTACCGCAGCCTGAGCGCGTTCCCCGAGAATCGCGAGGTGCTGCAGGACCTGCGCCAACGCGGCATCGTCACCGGTATCCTGAGCAATGGCGATCCGGCGATGCTGAATCTGGCGGTCAAATCGGCCGGGCTGGCCGACCTGCTGGACCATGTGATCAGCGTGGATTCGGTGCGCAAGTACAAGACCGCACCCGAGGCCTATGCGCTGGGCGAACAGGCCACCGGCCTGCGTGCGCGCCAGATCGGCTTTGTCAGTTGCAATGCCTGGGACGCCCTGGCCGCCACCTGGTACGGCTATCAGACCTTGTGGGTCAACCGCTACCAGCTTCCGTTCGAGGAGCTCGGCACCGAACCCACGTACACCGGCAGTTCGCTGCGCGACGTACGCGTCTTCTTCTGAGATCTTGAGTGCCAGACCAAGAAATTGCGTAGCAATTTTTGCTCTGGCTCCAACATTTCAGAAGCTTTTTTTATTTTTTGAGGGATTCCCATGACTACACGCACCCGCATGCACCAGCTGGACGTCGCGACCGAGCTATTTGAGTTCATCGAACAGCAGGTGCTGCCGGGCACAGGTGTCGACAGCGCCGCGTTCTGGCGCGGCTTTGACGCCATCGTCACCGACCTGGCACCGAAGAATGCTGCACTCCTGGCGGAGCGTGACCGCCTGCAGGCCGAGCTCGACCAGTGGCACAAGGCCCACCCGGGACCCATCCGCTCGATGAAGGCTTATCGCGCCTTCCTGACGCGCATCGGTTATCTGGTGCCGGTGCCGGCCAAGGTGCGCGCGACAACCAAGAACGTCGACGTCGAACTGGCCTTGCAGGCCGGCCCGCAACTGGTGGTGCCAATTCTCAATGCGCGTTACGCACTCAACGCCGCCAACGCCCGCTGGGGTTCGCTGTACGACGCGCTGTACGGCACCGACGTGATCGACGAGAGTGACGGCGCCACCCGCGCCGGCGGCTACAACCCGATCCGCGGCGCCAAGGTCGTCGACTACGCGCGCCACGTGCTGGATCGCACCGCACCGCTGAAGTCCGGCTCGCATGTGGACAGCACCGGCTATGCGGTCGTGAATGGCCAGCTGGCGGTGACGCTGCGCGACGGCAAGGCTCGCGCGCTGCGCAACGGCAAGCAGTTCGCCGGCTACCAGGGCGATGCCGCCAACCCCTCATCGGTGCTGCTGCAACACAACGGCCTGCATATCGACATCCGGATCGACCGTGGTACCGCCACCGGCGCGGTCGATGCAGCCGGCGTCAGCGACCTGGTGCTCGAGGCCGCGCTGTCGACCATCCTGGACCTGGAAGATTCGGTCGCGGCGGTCGACGCACAGGACAAGGTACTGGGTTACCGCAACTGGCTCGGCATCCTCAAGGGCGACCTGCTTGAAAACGTCAGCAAGGGCGGAAAGACCTTCACGCGCGGCCTGAACCCCGATCGTGTCTACCGCGCGCCTGCTGGCGGTGAAGTGCGCCTGCACGGCCGCTCACTGATGTTCCTGCGCAATGTCGGCCACCTGATGACCAATCCGGCCATCCTGTACGCCGCCGCCGATGGCACGCAACGCGAGATTCCCGAAGGCATTCTGGATGCCGTGGTCACCACCACCATCGCGCTGCACGACCTGCAAGGCCGCGGCGTCGGCCCCGATGGCCAGGCCCTGCGCAATTCGCGCCAGGGCTCGGTCTACATCGTCAAACCCAAGATGCACGGCCCGGCCGAAGTCGCATTTGCCGGCGAGTTGTTCGGCCGTGTCGAGAAAGTGCTGGGCCTCAAGGACAGCACGGTCAAGCTCGGCATCATGGACGAGGAGCGCCGCACCAGCGTCAATCTGAAGGCCTGCATCGCCGCCGCCGCCAGCCGCGTGGCCTTCATCAACACCGGTTTTCTGGACCGTACCGGCGACGAAATGCACAGTTGCATGCAAGCCGGCCCAGTGCTGCGCAAGGGCGACATGAAGTCCAGCGCCTGGATCCAGGCTTATGAGCGCAACAACGTGCTGGTGGGGCTGGCCTGCGGCCTGCGCGGAAAGGCGCAGATCGGCAAGGGCATGTGGGCCATGCCCGACCTGATGGCCGACATGCTCAAACAGAAAATTGCGCACCCGAAGGCCGGCGCCAACACCGCCTGGGTGCCCAGCCCGACCGGCGCCACGTTGCACGCCCTGCACTACCACCAGGTCAAGGTGGCCGACGTACAAAAGGAGTTGGAGAAGCAGGACATCGAGGGCCTGCGCGACAGCCTGCTGAACGATCTGCTG
>Ga0209702_10001093_pt1 | contig 54284 bp, 48 predicted proteins | sample FRY01_FD_187210 | JGI IMG/M metagenome (GOLD analysis project Ga0209702, IMG submission 187210) | Freshwater microbial communities from Lake Fryxell liftoff mats and glacier meltwater in Antarctica - FRY-01 (SPAdes) (version 2) | ecosystem: Environmental > Aquatic > Freshwater > Ice > Glacier...
CCACTTTAAATGGCGAACAGCCATACCCTTGGGACCGGCTACAGCCCCAGGATGTGATGAGCCGACATCGAGGTGCCAAACTCCCCCGTCGATATGAACTCTTGGGAGGAATCAGCCTGTTATCCCCGGCGTACCTTTTATCCGTTGAGCGATGGCCCTTCCATACAGAACCACCGGATCACTATGACCTGCTTTCGCACCTGCTCGACATGTCCGTCTCGCAGTCAAGCACGCTTTTGCCATTGCACATACAGCGCGATAGCCGACCGCGCTAAGCGTACCGTCGCACTCCTCCGTTACTCTTTGGGAGGAGACCGCCCCAGTCAAACTGCCCACCATGCACGGTCCCCGATCCGGATTACGGACCCAGGTTAGAACCTCAATAACATCAGGCTGGTATTTCAAGGTTGGCTCCATGAGAGCTAGCGCCCCCACTTCAAAGCCTCCCAGCTATCCTACACAAATCTCATCAAAGTCCAATGCAAAGTTGCAGTAAAGGTGCACGGGGTCTTTCCGTCTTGCAGCGGGGAGATTGCATCATCACAAACACTTCAACTTCGCTGAGTCTCAGGAGGAGACAGTGTGGCCATCGTTACGCCATTCGTGCAGGTCGGAACTTACCCGACAAGGAATTTCGCTACCTTAGGACCGTTATAGTTACGGCCGCCGTTTACCGGGGCTTCGATCAAGAGCTTGCACCCCATCACTTAACCTTCCGGCACCGGGCAGGCGTCACACCCTATACGTCCACTTGACGTGTTTGCAGAGTGCTGTGTTTTTGTTAAACAGTCGCAGCCACCTTTTCACTGCGACCCCATTCGGCTCCAGTTGTACACTTTCACCTACTAGGGGCGTACCTTATCCCGAAGTTACGGTACTAATTTGCCGAGTTCCTTCTCCTGAGTTCTCTCAAGCGCCTTGGAATACTCATCCCGCCCACGTGTGTCCGATTACGGTACGGTCCCTACATGACTGAAGCTTAGAGGCTTTTCCTGGAAGCATGGTATCTGCAACTTCGCGAGACAAGCCCGCTCGTTATCACGCCTCAGCTAAGCCGCCTGGATTTACCTGGGCAGCACGCCTACACGCTTGAACCGGGACATCCAACACCCGGCTTGCATAACCTTCTCCGTCCCCCCATCGCATCATGCAGAGGTACTGGAATATTAACCAGTTTCCCATCGACTACGCGTTTCCGCCTCGCCTTAGGGGCCGACTCACCCTGCGCCGATGAACGTTGCGCAGGAAACCTTGGGCTTACGGCGACAGAGCTTTTCACTCTGTTTATCGCTACTCATGTCAGCATTCGCACTTCTGATACCTCCAGCAACCCTTACGAGTCACCTTCGCAGGCTTACAGAACGCTCTCCTACCACGTACATATTCCGAAGAATATGCACATCCGCAGCTTCGGTTTACAGTTTGAGCCCCGTTACATCTTCCGCGCGGGACGACTCGACCAGTGAGCTATTACGCTTTCTTTAAAGGGTGGCTGCTTCTAAGCCAACCTCCTGGCTGTTTTTGCCTTCCCACTTCGTTTGCCACTTAACTGTAATTTGGGACCTTAGCTGGCGGTCTGGGTTGTTTCCCTCTTGACACCGGACGTTAGCACCCGATGTCTGTCTCCCGTGGACTCACTCTTCGGTATTCGGAGTTTGCAATGGTTTGGTAGACCTGGACGGTCCCCTAGCCATGACAGTGCTCTACCCCCGAAGGTGTACCACGAGGCGCTACCTAAATAGCTTTCGGAGAGAACCAGCTATCTCCAGATTTGTTTAGCCTTTCACCCCTACCCACAGCTCATCCCCTACCTTTTCAACGGTAGTGGGTTCGGACCTCCAGTGAGTGTTACCTCACCTTCATCCTGGCCATGGGTAGATCATCTGGTTTCGGGTCTACACCCAGCGACTGAACGCCCTGTTCAGACTCGCTTTCGCTACGCTTTCCCTATACGGTTAAGCTCGCCACTGAATGTAAGTCGCTGACCCATTATACAAAAGGTATGCCGTCACTCCTTGCGGAGCTCCGACCGCTTGTATGCATGCGGTTTCAGGATCTATTTCACTCCCCTTCCGGGGTTCTTTTCGCCTTTCCCTCACGGTACTGGTTCACTATCGGTCGATTACGAGTATTTAGCCTTGGAGGATGGTCCCCCCATGTTCAGACAGGATTTCACGTGTCCCGCCCTACTTGTCGCAACCTTAGTTCCACATCTGATCTTTCGCGTAAGGGGCTATCACCCTCTATGGCCGGACTTTCCAGACCGTTCCGCTAGATCAAATGCTAAAAGTTGCAGGCTGTTCCGATTTCGCTCGCCACTACTTTCGGAATCTCGGTTGATTTCTGTTCCTCTGCCTACTTAGATGTTTCAGTTCAGCAGGTTCGCTCTACCTACCCTATGTATTCAGGTAGGAGTAACCCTTGCGGGTTGGGTTTCCCCATTCGGAAATCCCCGGATCAAAGCTTGTTTGCCAGCTCCCCGGGGCTTATCGCAGGCTACTACGTCCTTCATCGCCTGTAATCGCCAAGGCATCCACCACATGCACTTATTCGCTTGACCCTATATCTTTGAGCCCTCGGACTCGGCGTCCGAAGAATCGTAGCTACAGGTAAAAACTCATGTTTGCGGCATTTGACAAGGTTTAAGTCAAATGCCAGATACAATCAAACCCAATGTCTGATTTCCTCCCGGCAATCGCAAATGCAACACGATACCGGTACTAAAACCAGAACCTTTACTTCTTCCATTTTTTTAAAGAACACTACAGCCTCTGGTCAAAAAGCCAGAACGAAGCGACAACGCTTGATTCTGGGTTCTTGACATGATTGGTGGAGGTGAACGGGATCGAACCGATGACCTCCTGCTTGCAAAGCAGGCGCTCTCCCAACTGAGCTACACCCCCCGATACTTAATTTGGTGGGTCTGGATGGGTTCGAACCATCGACCCCCGCCTTATCAAGACGGTGCTCTAACCAGCTGAGCTACAGACCCTCAAGAGCATGAGGGTCTGAGACGAATGGTGCGATGAGTAAAAGAGCTTCTTTCATCTCACGCATCACGCTCAACGCCTCACTGCTTTACAGACAACCGATAAGTGTGGACACCTGGCCCAGAGTACATTCTCTAGAAAGGAGGTGATCCAGCCGCACCTTCCGATACGGCTACCTTGTTACGACTTCACCCCAGTCATGAATCTCACCGTGGTAAGCGCCCTCCTTGCGGTTAGGCTACCTACTTCTGGTGAAACCCACTCCCATGGTGTGACGGGCGGTGTGTACAAGACCCGGGAACGTATTCACCGCGACATGCTGATCCGCGATTACTAGCGATTCCGGCTTCATGCAGTCGAGTTGCAGACTACAATCCGGACTACGATCGGCTTTCTGGGATTAGCTCCCCCTTGCGGGTTGGCAGCCCTCTGTACCGACCATTGTATTACGTGTGAAGCCCTACCCATAAGGGCCATGAGGACTTGACGTCATCCCCACCTTCCTCCGGTTTGTCACCGGCGGTCTCGTTAAAGTGCCCAACTAAATGATGGCAATTAACGACAAGGGTTGCGCTCGTTGCGGGACTTAACCCAACATCTCACGACACGAGCTGACGACAGCCATGCAGCACCTGTGTCTAGGTTCCCTTTCGGGCACACCCACATCTCTGCGGGCTTCCTAGCATGTCAAGGGTAGGTAAGGTTTTTCGCGTTGCATCGAATTAATCCACATAATCCACCGCTTGTGCGGGTCCCCGTCAATTCCTTTGAGTTTTAACCTTGCGGCCGTACTCCCCAGGCGGTCAACTTCACGCGTTAGCTTCGTTACCAAGGAATTTCTTCCCCGACAACTAGTTGACATAGTTTAGGGCGTGGACTACCAGGGTATCTAATCCTGTTTGCTCCCCACGCTTTCGTGCCTGAGCGTCAGTGTTAACCCAGGGGGCTGCCTTCGCCATCGGTGTTCCTCCACATATCTACGCATTTCACTGCTACACGTGGAATTCCACCCCCCTCTGCCACACTCTAGCCTGCCAGTAACAAGCGCAATTCCCAAGTTGAGCTCGGGGATTTCACACCTGTCTTAACAGACCGCCTGCGCACGCTTTACGCCCAGTAATTCCGATTAACGCCTGCACCCTACGTATTACCGCGGCTGCTGGCACGTAGTTAGCCGGTGCTTCTTCTGTGGGTACCGTCAGTAGTCCGTGTTATTAACACGAACCGTTTCGTCTCCACCGAAAGAGCTTTACAACCCGAAGGCCTTCTTCACTCACGCGGCATGGCTGGATCAGGCTTGCGCCCATTGTCCAAAATTCCCCACTGCTGCCTCCCGTAGGAGTCTGGACCGTGTCTCAGTTCCAGTGTGGCTGATCGTCCTCTCAGACCAGCTACGGATCGTCGCCTTGGTAGGCTTTTACCCCACCAACTAGCTAATCCGACATCGGCCACTCCAATAGTGCAAGGCCTTGCGGTCCCCTGCTTTCATCCGTAGATCGTATGCGGTATTAGTCCATCTTTCGATAGGTTATCCCCCGCTACTGGATATGTTCCGATGTATTACTCACCCGTTCGCCACTCTACTTGCGGGTTGCCCCGCTTTCGCGTTCGACTTGCATGTGTAAGGCATGCCGCCAGCGTTCAATCTGAGCCAGGATCAAACTCTTCAGTTTAATCTCTGCAAGTAAATCTCTCGCTTGACGTATGTTTCAATAATCATGCGAGCACTTCTGTATAGCTTGATGAACCGCGCGCGTTTCCTTGCGCGGCCGCACTCAAGACCAAGTGCCCACACTTATCGGCTGTAAATTTTTAAAGAACGTTGGTAGCGGGGATAGGATTTGAACCTATGACCTTCGGGTTATGAGCCCGACGAGCTGCCAGACTGCTCCACCCCGCGCCAGATCAAGCCAAGCATTGTAACGGTTTGTTTACTTTTCTGTCAACAAACAACTACATCTTTTCCTGACCCCCCGTTGATCTTTTTGGCCACTGGCAGACCGCTAAGAATGCATCAACGAAGCCCGCAATTATCTATGCTTTTTAAAGGCAAGGCAACACCCTGCGCGAAATATTTTTAACTGTTACCTGCCCGCCACAGGAACCGCAGTCCTGCGTCGCCGGAAAAAGGTAGCGACACGATCCATGCTCACGTAAAAAGTTGGCGTTACATAAAGCGTCAGCATCTGTGAAAACACCAGTCCGCCAACCACAGCAATGCCTAAGGGCTGTCGCATTTCGGAACCCGTTCCCGTGCCGAACGCCAGTGGCAAAGTCGCACATATTGCCGCGGCCGTAGTCATCATAATTGGCCGGAAACGAATGATCGATGCCTCGACGATTGCGTCGGCCGCAGACAGGCCTTTTTCCCTCTGTAACTGAATGGCAAAGTCGACCATCATGATGCCGTTTTTCTTTACCAGACCCACCAGCAGAATGATCCCCACAAAACTGAACACATTGAGTTCCTGGCCGGCAATCAGCAACATCAGCAGTGCCCCAAATCCGGCAAATGGCAGTGCAGTCAGAATCGTGATCGGATGCCCGTAGTGCTCATAAAGTATGGCCAGCACCATGTAGATCACCAGTATGGTGATCAGCAACAGTATCGGCAGCGTGCGGAACGCTTCCTCGAACGCCTGTGCGTTACCGGCTACGGTGTATGTAACACCCACCGGCAATGCTTCTCCAGCAATGCCTTTCACGTGCGAAACGGCATCACCAATCGACAATCCTGGAGCTAGATTGAATGACAACACCACCGAGACCAATTGCCCGTAATGACTGACCGATACCGGCCCCACACCCATCTTGATGTCAGCAACAGCCTGGATGGGCACCATCTGCCCGCCCGATGATTGCACATAAAGTGATCGCAAGGCATTGATATCACGCTGAAATTTAGGGTCCAGTTCGAGCAGCACATTGTACTGGTCCGTAGATCCGTACAATGTGCTGATCCGGCGCCCGCCATAGGCGTTATAAAGTGCCGATTCAATTTGCTGCGGAGAAACGCCCAGCACCGCTGCACGGTCCCGCAAGATGTCAATCTGGATTTCAGGATTGCTCAGTTCCAAGCTGGAATTGACATCCTGCAACATGCTGGATTCGCGCAACCTGCCTTCCAGCACCGCGCTAGCGTCATACAACTGCTTTTGATCGGCGCCCTGCAACACCAGTTGATAATCGCTGGTGCTGATCAGACCGCCCATACGTATCGCCGGCGGATTGTTCATGAATACCCTCAACCCCTGCGCACCGCCGGCGAATTCACGACGCAGTTGCTGGATCACGCTGTCTGCACCGACTTTGCGTTCATCACGCGGCTTCAGCCGCACAATGATCCTGCCGATATTGCTGCCAACTACGCCACCAGTGCCCTGACCTGCAGTAGACATCACTGATTCGACATTGGGATTTTTTTCGATGATGGCAGCAACGAGAGACTGGCGCTTTTCCAGGTCGTTGAACGGAACGCCTTCGGGCGCCCGCGTATTACCAAAGAACACGCCAGCGTCCTGACGCGGAATAAAACCCTGCGGCACCGCTTTGTAGATTATTACCGTCAACACCAGGAAAACTGCTGAACCGAACAACATCAAACCGCGGTGGCGCATGGTCCAGCGCAGACTGGATCCATATACATCGCGCATGGCGTCAAATCCCCGCTCGAACATCTGATACACGCGCCCATGCTCTTCGTTGGGTTTCAGCAGCAGGCTGCACATCATGGGCGTCATCGACAGCGATATCACCCCCGAGACCAGCACAGCCACACCTACGCTCACCGCAAACTCCCTGAACAACCGGCCGATCATGCCTTCCATGAACAGGATGGGAATGAACACCGCCGCCAGCGACACCGTCATCGACAGCACTGTAAATCCGATCTCCTGCGCACCTTCCAGTGCCGCAGTCATCCTGTCCTTGCCCATTTCCATATGCCGCGTGATGTTCTCAAGCACGACGATCGCATCGTCGACGACGAAACCCACCGCCAGAATGATTGCCATCAGCGATAGATTGTTAAGGCTGTATCCGAGCGCGGACATGGCGCCAAACGTGGCAATGATCGACGTTGGCAATATCAGCGCGGTAATCAATGTAGACCGCGCATTGCGCAAGAACAGCAGGATCACCAGAACCACCAGAATGATCGACAGCACCAGATGGAATTCAACCTCGTGGATCGATGACTGGATGAATTCGGCCCGGTCGTTGACGACCTGGATACGCACGCCTGGTGGCGCACTCGCTTCGATTTCCGGAAACAATGCCCGCAGATTGTTCGAAACCTCAACCGTATTGGCTCCTGGTTGCCGGTAAACTGCCAGAATGATCGCGCGTTCTCCGTTCAACCAGCTCTTAATTTTTGCATTCTCGATGCCATCCACCGCGTTACCCACATCCGACAACCGCACCGGCATGCCATCTTTGTAAGCCACGATCAGGTTGTTGAAATTCTCTGCTCGCCGCAATGTTCCTGACGATTTCACCGTGAAATCACGGGCGCCGCCCTGCAACACACCCGAGGGCAGATTGCTGTTTGCGTTCTGTATGGCGCTAACCACTCGTTCCAGCCCCAAGCCGCGTTTCGACATCGCCTCCGGATCCAGCAGGACACGCACTGCGTAACGCTGAGATCCGAAAATCTGTACTTGTGCGACACCGGTGATCATTGAAAACCGCTGCGCAATGTGCGTGTCCGCAAAATCATCGAGCGCGGGCAACGGCAATGTTTTAGCTGTCAGTGCCAGATAAAGGATTGGCGAGTCCGCCGGATTGATCTTGCGCAGCGTCGGCGGATCTATGCCATCAGGCAGACGTCGCATTGATTGCGAAATGGCTGTCTGCACATCCTGCGCCGCCGCATCAATGTCACGATCCAGCTTGAATTGCAGCGTAACCCTGGAACGCCCAGTGCTGTTCACCGAACTCATCGAATCGACGCCGGAGATTTGACTAAATTGTCGCTCCAGCGGCGTCGCCACGGTCGACGCCATGATGTTCGGATTCGCCCCCGGCAAATCGGCGGTCACCGAGATCGTCGGGAAATCCACGTTGGGCAACTCATTGACTGGCAGTCTGAAAAATGCAATCAGCCCGAATACAATGATTGCTGTAACCAGCACGGTGGTCGCCACCGGCCGTACGATGAAAATTCGAGAGATATTCATGATCGACGCCTAGCCTCCGGTGCTATTCCTTGGTGCCGCTTTGCCCGCATCTGCCTTGCCGTCCTGATCCTTGCCTTCGCCCTTCCCCTTTTTGCCTTCACCCTTCTTGCCGCCCTTGCCCTTTTTGCGCGGCGCGGCATCCTCAGTCCCGTCGCTGACTTTCACGGTTCCGCCAGGACGCAGCGCCTGCGGGATCTCGGTAATGACATGGTCCCCGGCCTTGACCCCAGAGGCGATTACGATCTCGCCACCTACCTGCCGCGCCACCTTCACTGGCCGCACCTCGACCTTGTTTTCGTCGTCGATCAGGTAAACGAATGGTCCGTCCTGCCCCGGCTGCACCGCGACTTCCGGTACCACCACTGCTTCAGGTTCTACGGTCAGCACCACCCTTACGTTGACAAACTGGCCCGGCCAGATGAGTTCCTTGGTGTTATCCACCTTGGTCTTGAGCAGCACCGTACCAGTCTGCGGCGTCACGGTATTGTCGATGAACACCAGCTTCCCGATCGCGGCCGGTAATCCAGCACGGTCCGGAAGAATCTCGATACGTATGTCTTTTTCGTTCTGATAACGACGCAGTTCCTCTAGCTGGCGTTCCGGAATGCTGAAACCGACCAATACCGGATCGGTGCTGTTGATAGTCACCAGCGGCACACCGCCGCCGGAGGCAATGACCAGGTTGCCGGGTTTAACCGCCAATTGCCCGGTACGTCCGCTGATCGGGGCTACCATCCGCGAAAATTCCAGCTGTATCCGCGCCTGCTCAACCGCTGCCTGCCCGGCCTGCACCGTCGCTTCCAGCGATTTCGCCGAAGTCACAGCGACATCGTATTCCTGCCGGGTGATGAACTCCCGCTTCAGCAACGGCTCCATGCGCTGCTCCTGCGCTCGAGCATTTTCCAGTTGCGCCCGGTCTCGCGCCAATGCTGCCTGCGCCTGGTTATATTGCGCCTGGAAGGTCCGCGGATCAATCTGGAACAAGAGCTGACCCGCCTTGACCTTGTCCCCCTCACGGAACGACACATGCTGCAGCACCCCACTGACTTGGGCTCGCACCTGCACACTCTGTTCGGCTTCGACCGTACCCACCGCCTCAATCAGGACCGGCATGGGCTTGACCACTGCGCGCACGGCTTTGACCGTCAGCGGGCCACCGCGCCCACCCTTGCCGCCTTTGCCCTTGGCCTTCGCTCCGTCAACCGCGCTTTGCGGCGACTGCTGCCAGTACCAGTAGCCGCCTGCGACTGCCGCGCCGATTGCGACAAATATCAACACCATCATCAATCGTTTCATTTCGCTCCACCCGCTGCCTTGATTAAGTCACTCGCGCCGACAGCAACCTGCAGCCGTGCAAGTGTCGTGAACCAGTCCAGATAGGACTGTATGCGTTGGACCCGCGCATTCGATTCATCCTGTTGCGCTGTTATCAGATCGAGGATGCTGCCGAATCCGCTCTGATAACGGGCCAGCGTCGCCTGCGCCGTTTGTTCAGCAGAACGTACCTGGGCTTCCGTACTGGAAATGCTGCTGGTAACCGTAGTCAGGTCGTAATACCCCTGCCAGACCTCGACCTCAGCCTGCCTGAGCAACGCATCACGGCCAGCGGCAGCGGCTTCAGCCTGGACCTGCGCCTGCCGCGCGCTGTAGGTATCGCGAAATCCCGAAAAAATGGGAATACGTAGCAACAACCCGATGTTGTAATTGCTGGCAGCCGGGCGATTGTCACCAAACATGGTGCGTCCGCCACCGCCGGTTACTTCGATGGATGGCAAACCGGCGCGCGCCACTGCCTTGGCATTGGCCTGTGCTGCACGCACCTGCGCTTCGGCAGCCACCAGATCCGGTCGCGACGACTTCGCCCGCTGCAGCAAATCACCGATCGTCGCTGCCACCTCGGTCGTCTGGGGTGGCGCCTCCAGCGGACGGACACCAATGGCAACATTGACCGCCAAGCCCACCACGGAAGCCAGCAGGCCGCGTGATTTTTCCAACTCACCGTTGCTGCGCGTCAGGTTCAGCCGCGCCTGCGCCATCAGCGTTTCAGCGCGATAAACATCCGCCACCGTTGCCAGTCCGGACTCGCGGCGCTTCTGCGCAGCTTCCAGTGCGGTTTCCGCATTTTTCAGCGACTGGCTGTTCACCTTCACCAGCGCATCGTTGCCGATCAACCGGTAATAGGCCTGTTCAACCTGAAAAATCACATCCTGCAGCACCCGGTTGTGCGCCAGATTAGCCGCCAGCAACCGGTATTCGCTGGTCTCGATCTGATAACCGCGCACACCGAAGTCATACAGCACATAGTTCAGACTGACTGCAGGGCCAAAACGCGTCTGCCAGGGCACGATGTTGCCGGCATTGGCCACCTGCTGACTGCGGGTCATTGTGTAGGTGCCGCTGATTTGCGGCAGCAAATCAGCTTTTTCGATACCCACACCAGCGGCAGCTGCGCGTGCGGCCAGCCAGGACTGGCGCGTGCGCGGATTGTTGCGCAATGCAAATTCCGTCAGTTCCGGCAGTGACAAGGGTAAATTGCGCGCGAGTTCCCCGGTTTCCGCCGGCGCACCAACCACCGGCAGCGGCAATGTCGATTCCCAGCGCAAATGTGGCCCCGGTGCAACCCGCTCATCCATGCCGAACGGATCACGCAACACGGATTGCGCCGAAGCGTGTGTCATCGCCAGAAATAAAAAAAGCGCCCCCACTGGGAGCGCTGAGATATGTGAGCCGAATCGGTGCATGCCGCGGCGTTTCTTTATAAGTAAGTTTTAATGTAAACAAACCCAACAAAGGCGGGGCATGGTAGCACCCTTTTCCTGTGTAGCAAGCGAATAGCAAGGGAAAACTCGACCATCACGCGCCCTCGGGTCCGCTGGATTCCGCCTCCATAATATGGAGGCCCGGTTTCACAGCCTTATCCTCACATAAAATTAATGGATAAATTCTCTTGGGACCTCATGTTAGCCTCAACGGCTGATTCAATTCGAATAATTGCTACGGTAGAAATTCCCTGTGACAAAACTTGTAAAACCCCACGGCGGCGGCTCGTTAAAGCCCTTGCTCCTCACCGCTTCCGGCTGTAAAGCAGAATTGGCACGAGCTGCCGGCCTGCCGAAAATCCCGGTCAGTTCCCGGGAAAAAGGCGACCTGCTGATGCTCGGTATCGGCGGTTTCACCCCCCTCGACGGCTTCATGACCCACGCCGACTGGCAGGGAGTCTGCGATCGCTACACTCTGGAATCAGGTGTGTTTTGGCCCATCCCTATTACGCTTTCTGCATCCAAAGCGGCCGCCGACGACATCAAGCCTGGTGGTGAAATCGCGTTAACCGATCCGGACAACGGTGAAATCTTGGCGACGATGAAGGTCGTCGAGAAATACGCCATCGACAAAGCTCACGAGTGCAAGTCGGTGTTCCGCACTACGGATCCCGAGCATCCCGGCGTCAAAATGGTCATGGCCCAGGGTGAAATCAATCTCGCCGGCCCGGTCAAAGTGCTGTCGCAGGGTGGTTTTCCGGAAAAATACGGCGCGATGTACATGACGCCCGCCCAGACCCGAGCCGCATTCGACGACTATGGCTGGGCCACGGTTGCCGCATTCCAGACCCGCAACCCGATGCACCGTTCGCACGAATACTTGGCCAAGGTCGCCATTGAAATCTGCGATGGCGTGCTGGTGCATTCGCTATTGGGTAACCTGAAAGCCGGCGACATTCCGGCTGATGTGCGCACCCACGCCATATCCGTGCTGGTCGAAAAATATTTCGCGCAGAAAACTGTGGTGCAGTCCGGCTATCCGTTGGACATGCGTTACGCCGGCCCGCGCGAAGCCCTGCTGCACGCCCTGTTCCGCCAGAATTACGGCTGCTCGCACCAGATCATCGGCCGCGACCACGCCGGTGTCGGCAGTTATTACGGACCGTTCGACGCGCACCACATTTTTGACGAAATCCCCACCGGCGCGCTCGAAACCCAGCCGCTGAAAATCGACTGGACGTTCTGGTGCTACCAGTGCGGCGGCATGGCCTCCGCCAAAACCTGCCCGCATGACGAGAAAGAGCGTCTGCTAGTGTCAGGCACCAAGCTGCGCAAGTGGCTATCGGAAGGTGATGACGTACCGGCAGAATTCAGTCGTCCGGAAGTGTTGGCAATCCTCCGCAAGTACTACGCCAGCATCGACGCCAAAGACAAAGTCGAGGTCAAACTCTCCGGCCACTCCGGGCGCTGACAACACCGCGATTTCAATCGCCCTGCCCCATAAAAAAGCCGCCTGTAAGGGCGACTTTTTATTTTCAAGATATTTATATTTTAAATCAACGACTTACAAATATTTCCCTGGTTGGCGCTGATCACGCCCCCACCGTTTTCTCCATCACAGACCGTGAATCAAGCAATCATCGCCGAAGCAATCCCCGGTATGGGTGCGCATCCTGGCCGCGCGATCTAGCCCAGCAATGCTGCGGTATTAGGTCTACGGCTTTTTCGGCGTCTTGTATTCGGCTTCCTTCTGGAGCGGTTTCCAGACGGTTTCGTAACCAACAAACCCCTTTGCGTTTGGCGCCATCTGACGCGTTATAAAAAAACGCGTGATGCCGTCAGGAACTTTGGTAATGGGTTTTTGCTCGCTCATAAATCACCTTTTTTGCCGTGATGTCAGGATTGTAACTGCAAGTAACTAAAGTCGAAATTAAAGCTGAAATTAAAGCCGCGATTAATCCGATGCTATTCCACACCGCTGTTTAAACAGGCCTCATCAGTGACGGGTCGATATCCGCGCCTGCAATGATCGCCTCGCCCACACTGGTCTCTTCATCAGTAGCATCGCGCACGGTCAGTATCTCCAGTGTAAAAACGACCGCCCTGCCGCACAGCGGATTGTTGCCATCGACCGTCAGTTTCTCGTCGTCCATCTGCGTCACCAGAAAGCTGCGAGTCTGACCCCTGTCGCTTTCCATGAGGATGGAAGTGCCGACTTGCCGATACTCCTCGGGGATGTTCTCGAGGAGATCGGTAAAAACCAGCGATTCGTCTCTGGGGCCGAAGATCTGATTACCATCGATAGGTACTTCGATCACGTCGCCAGCGGACTTGCCCGCCAGCTGCTGATGGACGGAAGGAGCCAGAATTTCATTATGTCCGTGGACATAGCCCAACGGAAACTCGACCCTGGTCAGGACATGCCCCGATTTCCTGTCGGTCACCTTGTAGGTCAGTTCGACAAACTTGCCGTCCTGAATGGTTTCACTCATATCAATTCCACACAAACTGCTCAGAAGATCGATGCACCAAAAATCCTGACATTTCCATCTTCATAGCCCAGGACCAGTCTGCCCAGCCATTCGCCCGGCTTCTTCGTGCTGCGCTGCCGGTACAGAACCGTCACATGCTCACCCCGGCGGATAATGCCGAGCGCATCGACATCGTCAGACAGACTTCTCGCCAGCTCACTGTTTGCAAACTGATGGCCCGCCACAACCTGATTCATGGCGCGCGCCAGAGAATTGGAAAAGTTCCTTACAAATTCGCCGTACTTGCCTTCGTTCGAGTGCTTGACGAGTTCGCGCCACAGAGGATCGGCTATGGCCAAAATTTCTGCATCGGTTTTTTCAATAATGTTCACGGGCAGATCTGGGCGATCGGGGGAGACCGGCTTTACAGGCATCACAACACTCGACATGTCGGTCTCCTTTGTTCCAGGCCAATGGTAAACGCGAAATAAATCAACGCGAGTGTCAGCCTGGGGATATGGCTACTCGTCATCGCCAACCAGGTGATAACAAGGTGCCTTCTCCATGGTGTATTCGCCAGTCTCCGGATCACGCCGCGAAACAGTCAGCACGTGCCAGTTTTCGTCGTCCACCTTCATGTAATCGCCGCGGTAGTAGTATCCCGGCCAACGAGTCTCCTTGCGGAACAGCGTGTGCTGCGTGACGCACTCTGCAGCCCGATGACGGTGCATCAATTCCCATGCACGCAGCAACTCGTGAATATCCGCTGCGGCCAGGCTCTGAAGATCCTCCTCCATAATCTCGAGCTTCTTGAGACCGATATTCAGGAGTTTCTCGTTGGTCATGTAGTTGACGGTCACTCCGCCGCAATACTCGTCCATCAGCTTCTGCAGACGGTCCAGACCCTGCCGGGGATTGATGTAATGCGGGTTGACATCACCCGCCACGATCGCATTGCGGTAGAGCTTGTAATGCTCCATCGGCTTGTAGATCTCTTTCTTGCGGCGATTGATCTGCTCATCCGATACGACGATGCCTTCGCCCTTTCCGTCGTCGATGTATTTGCAGGCGGCCTTCGCGGCGAGGCGACCTTCGGTGAACGAACCCGAAGAGAAGGCGTGCGGCGTGCCTCCGACTGCGTCACCGGCGCCGAACAGACCCTCGATCGTCGTCATGCGGTTGTAGCCCCAGAAATACTCGGGCGGGGAAACGTCCTCGGGACCCGAGCACCAGGCACCCGAGCCGGTCGCGTGGGAACCCATGACGTAGGGCTCGGATGTGGTCAGTTCGGGATTTTCGTACTTGGGATCCACATCGGTGGAGGCCCACAGAACCGCCTGGCCGACGGTCATGCCGAGGAAGTTTTCCCAGCCGACCTCTTCCAGATGCGGATCCTGGAAGGCCTGCATGGTTACCATGTGTATGGGGCCACGACCGGCATTCACCTCGCTGATGATGCAATGATTGCGCAGGCAGGTCGGGATTGGCCGATGGGTCAAGTTCGAAACTTCCGGATCGAGATATTCCTTGCCGACCATTTTCTGCAGTTCGGGGAACCATTTGGATTCGAACTCTTCGCCCAGACCGTTTTGCGTATAGGTCTTCAGGTGCAGGAAGTAGGCGCCGACCGGGCCGTAACCGTCCTTGAAACGCGCCAGCACGATACGATTTTCCATCTGCGTCATTTTGGCGCCGGCGTCGATCATGAGCCCATAGGCAGACGCGGACGACCAGGGCGCATACCAGGTGCGCCCGGAACCTTCGCCCACTGAACGCGGTTTGAAGATGTTGGAAGCGCCGCCCGCGCCGCAGATCACGGTCTTGGACTTGAAGACGTGGTAGTTGCCTGTGCGCACGTTGAAGCCAACGGCACCGGCAATCCGATTCTCCTTGCTGTCGTCCATCAGCAGATGGGTGACGCAGATGCGGTTGAAAACCTTGTCCGCCGATTTTTTGGCGGCCTCGGCCACGATGGGCTTGTAGGACTCGCCGTGAATCATGATCTGCCATCGCCCTTCACGCAGATAGCGCCCGGTTTTCGGGTCCTTCATGATGGGCAGGCCCCACTCTTCGAACTGATGCACCGTGGAGTCAACGTGACGGGCCATATCGAACAGCAGGTCTTCCCGCACCATCCCCATCAGGTCGATACGAGCGTAGCGGACATGGTCCTCCGGCTTATTTTCGCCCCAGCGGGTACCCATATAACAGTTGATGGCATACAGACCCTGGGCGACCGCACCAGAGCGATCAATATTGGCCTTCTCGGCAATGATAATTTTCTTGTCCTGGCCCCAGAATCTGGCTTCCCATGCGGCACCCGTGCCGCCCAGGCCTGCACCGACGACCAGAACATCGATGCCTTCTTCGACAATCGTTTCGTAAGCCATCAGTAGTACACGCCTTTCTTCATTTTGAGACCATTGGACTCAAGCGTATGCAAACCGCCGTCATCCATGCGGATAAATTTCGGCTCGCTGTACAACAGCTCGCTGTCGCGCAATTCCTGACTGGGCCCGGGAACATCCGCGAGCTTGGGGATCGCCGTCCCCCAGGGCTTGGTGGTGATGGGCGACAGGAAATTCTTTTCCGTACCGTTGCGGAATTTGATCTTCCAGGCGATCGTGCCTTTTTGTTCGTCGCGCTGGACACGCACACTGTGACCGAGCGGGGCAAAGTCGGCATAGCCGCGCACATCGATCGCATTCTGCGGGCAAGCCTTGACGCAGGCGTAGCACTCCCAGCACATGTTCGGCTCGATGTTGTAGGCACGGCGATAGGTCTTATCGATGTGCATGATGTCGGACGGGCAGATGTCGACGCAATGTCCGCATCCGTCGCACCTTGTCATATAGACAAAGGTAGGCATAAGTCGGCTCCTTGATCAGTTCTTATAGAAGTTGCAAGCTGTTTTCTAATAGTGACGTGGTGGTTCGCGCTTGATGCCTAGCCCCATGTTCATCGGCGCGTCCCGCAACAGTTCCATCGAGTGACTTTTCTGTTGTTCGGGATCGTCACGGCTCAGCGTCGGCAAATTCTCGGCTGTGCCATTGGCCTTGGTTATTCTTTTCTCGAAGGCTGCGGCGGGCTTGAAGAACATGTGCGCGAACTTGGACCAGGGTACTGAACCGAACAGCACTGTCGTGGCAATGATGTACAAGCCAAACATTGCGCCGGCCCAGGAACACCCGGTCGTTTGCGTATACGCCCAGATCAGGCCCAGTGTCACGCTGGCCAGCAACGAGAGAATGAACAAATCAGCGCGCATGACGCGGAACGGAGAACCGCCCTCGGCGGAAACATCGACCCGGATGAAAAACCAGAACCAGTAGCCACCGACGCAGACCATCAACCCACCGAGCCACCACAGTTGCGGCAGGATCGCAGGTGTTGCTGTCGCCGGCGTCGGATAGCCGAAGATCATGATGGCGGTCGTGATCACATACAGCACGAACCCGTACATGGTCAGCAGATGAGCGATGCGACGACGCATGTTGCAGAATTCACCGGAAGTCAGTACATCTACAACCCCGGTTTTGATGGCAATCGACACCAATTCGCCGCCATCAAGCTGTTTCGCACCTTTTTTACTGCTGGATTTGCGCCAGTTTTCGAAAAAATACCTGGCACTGCCTTTGTGAATCATGTCGAACAGCGTCCCGGCGGCAACCAGCACGATCATCAGGACCACGTAGGTCTGCATGACCGCTGGTGATATGGACGCCGAAATCTCGGCAAACGGATTACTGGTGAGCATCATCCCCCCTCTTTTTAGTGCGTTGATTTTAAACGCGCAGCGTGTGGCTCCAGAAAGAAAATGGTTATGCCGCCATAGAAAATACTTTGTCCGACTCAATGTAAAATGAATCGATGGAGGTGAACCCTGAAAATCTGCATAGTCTCTGACAGCCACGATCATCGTGAACCCTTTGCGGCCGCGGTCACCGAAGCCAAAGCGCTGGGCGCGCAAGCCGTACTGCATTGCGGTGATCTGATCGCACCGTCCACATTGCATGCCGTCGTCGGACTGGGATTGCCCATGCACCTGGTGCACGGCAACAACACCGGCGACCTGTATGCACTGTCGAAATGGGCACAGAAACCTGACAACCGGCTGCATTACTACGGTCAGGACGGATCCTTCGTATTGGCACAACGGCGCATCTTTATCGTGCACTACCCGCATTACGCCAAGGCCATGGCTTTGACCGGCGACTATGACCTGGTCTGCAATGGGCATGAACACCGCGCCGTCATCGAAAACATCCGCAACATCAAAGGCGGCGAGACCCTGCGCATCGATCCCGGCACTGTTGCCGGCATCAGCGCACCTGCAACCTATGTATTCGGTGACCTGCAAACGATGGAATTCGAGATCCGGCCGGTCCTCGCACCAGCAAAAAATTAGTAATTATTAAATATAATCAATATCTTACATAGATAACGCAGTCCTGAGTGACATACCATCCGGGCCTCTTTTCAAGATTTCAATGTATTGCCAGATCAGGGCCGTGTTCAGCCTACAGAACGGGAACAGCGCAACTTGAAAAACACGCTACCGATCGCAGCATTGGTGCTCGTCGCACTGTTCGGGTTCTATTTGTTGTTCGTATATTACGTGTTGCGCGACAAGACCAGCGATGTAAGCAAGTTCGTCCCCTACGCCCAGGTCGTCGGCCCGGAACTCACACTGCTGCGGCCCATGACCCTGGTTGCGATTTCAAACAAGAGCATGTACTACGAGCACCCGCATCACCTGGTCGAAGCCGATGCCCGCCGGGCGGAATGGGAAACCCTAATCGCCACCCTGCCCGCCGGTGCGCGGATTCGCTTCGAGAAAACGCTCCACATCAAAAACGCTACGAGCGGCGTCATCAGCAGTATTTTATTTGGGCAAACGGATGTGCCGGAGTCCGGACGAAAAATCGCATTCGAATACCGTTGGGGGCAACAACGTGAAAACCCGTTCGTGCCGCCCGCCGAACTTTACTGGACCTTTCCGCAGGCACCTTGGCAGCGCGAGGCGATCACGGAAAAATTCATTTTCGACGCTCCGTAAGACAGTCGGCGAACGTATGAGGCCGTGCCACCACTTCGCCCCGCTTCTACTTATCCTGATTGCCCGCGAAACGCGAGCTCCGGATCCAGCTTCAGGCGAATAAAGGGAAATCCGACCGCACTGTGCGTGAGTATTGAAAAACGGCACGAGTAGTCAGGCTCGAGTGGCCACCGTTGCTGCAGCCGTTGCTGCAGTTTTGTCACTGCAATGCTTCAGGAGATCGTGGAAGTAGGGGTTGAGGAACTACATTCCCCCGCTTCTTTCACCATTTCTTTCTCCACTTCTTTCTCCACTCCTCGGCGATACAGCGATCACTTTCTTGCGCAACAGTCTGATTTCGCACGCCGCGCCGACGGCCAAGTCATAGCTGATCTGGTCTACCCGTTCTTCCTGCAAAATCGAGACTGTGTAGGCGCCGGTAGCCGTCTGCCGGATACTGCTGATACCCCCACCTCCGGTGTGTGTGTAGGTCTTGTCAATGTCACTCAGCATAAATCGGATCATGTCTTGCGACTGCCGCAACAGGGTATGCCGACACGGCTGGCTTGCCACCTCGCGCTGCTGCTTCGCAGTCATCTGTGCAACCGCATCTGTAACGCAAAAAAACATGCCCGCCACAAGTACCACGCCTGCCAAAGAACGAATGGTCTGTATATTTAATGCACGCAAAAGTCGTTGTTTCATGCAATCTCCCGTTTCTCAGAAACTACCGGCGCTTGCAATTGCATGCACCCTCCCAGGCATGCCGCGCCATTGCCTGCCGCGCAGGAAGGTATACTCTTTTTGCATTGACACTATTGCTGCTGACATATCCCATTATGAGCCAGCCGATTATGAGTCAGACACCCAACATGCACGACATACTGAACGATTTGTCCGGAGACTGAAATGGCCGGAAAAATTTCCCCGCTCCCCGCCAAGGCACTGGCCACCGAAGCGCGCATCATCGACAGCGAGCCTTATTACGAGCCGGTCGGCAACGAGATCGCGCTGTTCGAAGCCGCGTATGCCAGCACGCTGCCGGTGTTGCTCAAAGGTCCGACCGGCTGCGGCAAAACCCGTTTCATTGAACACATGGCATGGAAGCTGAAACGCCCGTTGGTCACCGTCTCCTGCCATGACGATCTCACCGCCGCCGATCTTGTCGGCCGTTACCTGATCACCAGCAATGAAACCGTGTGGGTCGACGGCCCGCTGGCGCACGCAGTGCGCGCGGGTGCGATCTGTTACCTCGACGAAGTCGTCGAAGCACGGCGCGACACCACGGTCGTCATTCACCCGCTGGCTGATGACCGTCGCATCCTGCCCATGGAAAAACACGGTGAATTGCTGCAGGCGCCGCCCGAATTCCTGCTCGCGATGTCGTACAACCCCGGCTACCAAAGCGTGCTGAAGGAACTCAAACAAAGCACGCGCCAGCGTTTCGTTGCCATCGATTTTGACTACCCGGACAGCGCTCTGGAAGAAAAAATAATCGTCGCCGAATCCGGCAGCAACGCAGCCACGGCTGCCGCACTCGTACGCCTCGCGCAGATGACGCGCAACCTCAAGGGCAATGGCCTCGACGAAGGCGCATCCACCCGTTTGCTGGTGCATGCCGCCAAACTCATCGCCCGCGGCATACCTGCCACCACTGCCTGCCACAGCGCCATTGCCGAAGCCCTGTCCGACGATCCGGAAATGCTGCGCGCGATCGACGAATTCGTGTCGTCGGTGTTCTGAGCTTTTGACGGCAAATCAACACATAACACCGTTTGCCCTGAGCTTGTCGAAGGGTGAACGGGCTGCGACAGGCTCAGTCCGAACGGTTTCGCAATGAGCAAGAAGCTCATCGCCGCCGAACTCCACAACAAGCTCGATTACCTGCTGAGTCCGGTGCTGTCCTCGCGGCGCACCGCTGCACCACTCGCCGCTTCACTGGCGCCGTTGATGTACGAACAGCAGGATTTTGTGCTGCATTGGATCGAAGTCATCAATCGCAGCAACTACGAAATGGGCTACCAGTTCGCTGCCGCCGCACCGGCCGCACTCAAGAAACTGGACAACGCGGCCATCGAGGCCTGGATCATCCAGGCCATGGACACCTACGACCGCGAAGGCCTGCATCGCGGCAGCCAGGTATTCAAGGAAATTGAAACCTGGACGCAGGTTACGCCCGGGACGCAGATCGCCACTTTCGAAGAACACGCTCACATCCTCGAGCTGTTTGTGTGCGGCCTTGCCGGACGCCCGCTCCAACTCGACACCGCTAACGAACCCTGGAGCGATACCGAAACCCTGTATCTGCCACCGCACATCGCCGCGCTGCCGACCAAGGCTGAAAACTTCAACATCTACAAGATATTGGCGACCCTGCTGTGGGCGCAGGGACGTTACGGCACCTTCCACGCCGATCTGGCTGCAGCCTGTGCCGGCTTTGCCGATCCCGCGCGCGCCACTGCGCTGCTGAGTCACCTCGAAAGCCTGCGCCTCGAAGCCCGCATCAGTCGTGTGCTGCCGGGCATCGCCCGCGACCTCGTCCGGCTGCGTAGCAGTGCGATCGATGAGCGTTGTGCTGCACTGGCCGCATCCAATGCCACCGTCAACGACAGCATCGCGTTGCTGCATCGGCTGTATGGCGTCATGGATGCACCCCGCCACGCCTGGAGCACGCAATTGCGACCCGCGGCACAAACCGTGCGTGCAGCGCGCATCAAACGCGAACAAGGCGAACTGGCCGCCGCACTGGCGGAATGGGCGCAACATGAGCTGGCCCCTGAAAACGATCCCGGCACCGCGCCGGACGCAGAAACGCTGGAGCGCTTCCAGATCAATGCCGCTGTAAACACAGAAGACGACGGCAGCATCAATTTCGAACTGCAGTTCGATGGCGCACCGCTGGCGCCGCCCGGGCACGTCAGACAGTTCCTTGATTCCATCCTGCAGGATCTGGGCGACATACCCGATGACTACCTTCAGGGCAGCGGCACTTATGACGCCAGCGCGCGGATAGATGCGGAAGAAAACGAGTCGGCCGATGTAAGACCAGATACAAATCACGAGGACACCACATATTTCTACGACGAGTGGGATTACCAGCGCCGGCATTACCGCAAGAACTGGTGCGCGCTGCGCGAACTCGACGTGAACCCCGCGAGCAATGACTTTGTCGCCGAGACCTTGAGCAAATACCGGCCACAAATCGCTGATCTGCGGCGCACCTTCGAGATGCTGCGCGGCGAAGACAAGGTACTCAAGCGTCAGGCCGTCGGCGATGACATCGATTTTGATGCACTGGTGTCCGCCTACGCCGATTTGAAAAGCGGCCATGAACTCACCGACCGCCTGCTCACCCGCCGCCACAAGAACGAACGCGACCTCGCCGTACTGTTCATGGTCGACATGAGCGGCTCGACCAAGGGCTGGATCAACGACGCCGAGCGCGAATCTCTGGTGATGCTGTGTGAAGCGCTGGAAGTGCTGGGCGACCGCTACGCGATCTACGGTTTCTCCGGACTCACGCGCAAGCGCTGCGAGATCTATCGCATCAAGCGTTTTGATGAAACCTACGACAACAACGTGAGGCAGCGCATTGCCGGCATCACCCCGCAGGACTACACACGTATGGGGGTCGCCATACGCCACCTGACCAAGCTGTTGAATCAAATCGACGCGCGCACCAAGCTGCTGATCACGCTGTCAGACGGCAAGCCCGACGACTACAGCGACAACTACCGCGGCGCATACGGCATCGAGGACACGCGGCAGGCGCTGATCGAAGCCCACCGTACAGGCGTCAAACCCTACTGCATCACCATCGACAGTGAGGCGCGTGACTACCTGCCGCACCTCTACGGCCCGGTGAACTGGACGCTGGTGGATGATGTCAAACGACTACCGCTGAAAGTAGCGGATATTTACCGGCGGTTAACCGCCTGACCATCAAAAGGAGGCTCCATGAGCACACGCGACGCGTATGTTGAAAAACTGAAAGCCCAGCTTGACCAGTGGAATGCCCAGATTGCCGAATGGGAAGCCCGCGACAAGAAAGCACAAGCCGACTCACACCTGGAACACGAGAAGCAGCTGGAAGCCTATCGCAAGCAACGCGACCAGGCGCTGGAACAATTAAACAAGGTGCAGGGCGCTTCTGCAGACGCCTGGCAGGAGCTGTCTCGCGGCGCAGATGAAGCGTGGGACCGTATGCGGGAAGCTTTCGAGAAAGCCGGGGCGCAGTTCCGCAAATAGCCCGCCTGGTTTTTTGCGACGATCCAGTGCAACTGCGGACGCACTGGCCGCTCTTTTATTTCTTTGCGCTCAGCAACCTCCAACGCACTTGCCGTCGCCGTTAAACTCCATCGTGCGGCCGCTGATGGCGAGGTGGGAGCTGGCCTTGACGTCCTTGATGACCGCCGCCGTGTGCGACTTCGGCAGCAGCTTGCCGCCCATGGTGGCTGGCTCGTTCACGTGCGTGAAGATCACCGATTCGGGCTTGATCAGCTCGTTCAACGCATGCGCACCGGATATGTAGATGCCCGGGTTCACGCCGAGATTGAGCACGGCGAGGTTGGCCTTGTGGAAATCGTGGATGACCGTTTTCATTTCGGAGTGTATGCCGGTATCCCCCGATAGATAGGCGACGAGCCCGTTGGTGAACTTGACGACGTAGCCAGTGGCGGGGCCATATTCGTGGATGCCACCGTCCGCCTTGAGTCGCTGCTGCTCCTCTTTCGAGAGTAGCGCGGGCGGGGCGTCGTTTACGTGCGAGGCGTACACGATCGTAATTTCGATGCCCTTCGACGCGCCGTCCGCTTGCGCGACGAAAACGCCACCCATGTCGATGCGCGAGCTGCACGCTTCCTTGACCGGGAAGGTGGTGGTCGCGCCGGGCCGTGGCAGGCAGACCGGCAGCGGCTTCCCGCGAATATCCTTGACCTTGTTTGACACGAAGCCGGCCATCGCACGAGTCGTCACCAGCGCCGCGTTCTGTGCTGCAACGACCTCAGCGATCGTCGAGTTCGGCGCGGGCACCCGACCCGAATTGCCGCACGATCCCGCGCCCGGCGCCTTCAGCTTCAGGTTGCCGACGTGATCGCCGTGCATGTGGGTAAGCAACACGATATCGATCGCGCCCAGTCGCGGATCGTCACCACCGGTCACGGTGGGGCCCGCATCGTAGAGGATGCGGATGCCGGTTGGATCCTCGAAAACCATCGCGCGGTCCTGCGCGCACAGCTCGCCGGGATGAGAGCCGACCGGCGTTATTTTCACGTTCTGTGCAAACGCAGGAAATGCGGCAAGCGTAAGGGCAATTGCTGCACAAGCGATTTTCATGTCATTCCTCCGAGAATGCAGGTTGTAATGGTTTGATGCATCAACGCGACTTCGGGCACATGTAGGACCGGATCTACGCAGGACGTCGATCCCGCGCTGCCATGCCCGAAAAAACACTCCGAATTTATCCCCGGCACACGTTTTTACTAACGTAAATACCATCCCAGTGCGTCCATCGTCATCACGATCGCACGAAACACCGCGGATATTATATAAGTAATTGATTTTATTTATAAAATTACGTATCCCCAGGCGGGCAATGCATCTTCAACGCTTTTGTCCGCGGCTTCGACGCTCACTACCCTCCCCGTCCATCGCACCGGTAATCGCCAGACTAAAAACGGAAAACCAGCGACGGCTCTTCCATGCGCCCGCGCGGTTTGCGCATGCGCTCCGCCATCGCCAGCGCAAAAGGTGCTGCCTCCAGCAAGATTTGCGTCTGGCGCTCATTCAGTCGTAATCCCGCGCGTAGCGCCATGGTCTCCACACGCGCACGGGTTGCAGCATCCAGCGTGGAGGGTGTCGGTTCATTCGCATCACCATTGAGCTGCGGCTGCGGCGTGCCGGACACCAGCGCGGGGCGGCGCAAATGCCAGTCGCTGGCGAGTTGGTAGGCATGTCCCGCGCGCAGCACTTGTGCGTCGCCCGAAGGACGTGCGAGCAACTGCAAACCCAACGGCAGATCATTGTTTGAAAAACCGCAGGGCAGGACCAGTGCTGGGGTACGTGCGACATTGGATGGCGTGAAAGCATTGCCACGCTGCCAGAAGTTGATAGTCCTGTGCGCATCTATCCGCGGCGCGGGACCGAATCCGCAGGTCAGCAACACGTCATATTGCTCGACCAGGGGTTTCATTTCGGCCATGTAGCGCCGGTGCTCACGCAGAGCCTGCACATAATCAACTGCCTGAAACAGACAGGCCGGCAGTATGCGCCCCAGGAAATCACGGCCGAAATCACCCGGCCGCACGATCAACTGCTCCTGGTGAATCGCAAATATCTCGCTCTCTGCAATGATGACCTTGATATCGAGCCCGTCCATCATCGGCCGCGCGCGGCAGTCTTCGATTTTGGCGCCCAGTTTGCCGAATACCCGGATAGCTTCATCAAGGGCGGCGGCATGGTCCGGGTGTGCGGGCAAATCCTCTTCCCAGTAGTGCCGCAATACGCCGATTTTCATGCCCCGGATATCAGGATTGAGGGCCGCGCGGAAATCCGGAATCTCCTGCCGGATGCTACCGGCGTCCTGCGCGTCGTAGCCGGCAATGGCTTGCAGCAGGATTGCGCAATCCTCCGCGCTGCGCGCCATCGGCCCGCAGTGATCGAAAGTAAATGAATTGGGAATCACGCCGGCACGGCTGACCAGGCCGTAGGTGGGCATCAATCCGGTAATACCGCAGAACGATGCTGGCCCGCGAATCGACCCGCCGGTGTCCGAGCCCAGCGCTGCGGGCGTCATTCCCGCAGCAAGCGCCGCGCCCGATCCGCTGGATGAACCACCGGTGAAGTGCGCGAGATTCCATGGATTGCGCGCCGGCGGCCACGGCAGATCAAACGATGGCCCGCCATGGGCAAACTCATGGGTCTGCAGTTTGCCCAGCAACACCGCACCCGCCTCGCCGAGTTTGCGGGTGGTGGTGGCATCCGCGGCGGGAATGTTGTCCACGCAGACTCTGGACCCGCCGGAGGTCAGTATGTCTTTGGTGTAGTAAATATCTTTCAGGGCAAACGGTATGCCATGCAGCGGTCCCCGGTAGTTGCCACCGACAATTTCCTGCTCGGCTGCCCTGGCCTGTTGACGCGCCAGCTCTGCAGTCACCGTTATGAATGCATTGATCTGCGGATCGAGCTCCGTGACACGCGACAACATCGCATCAGTCAGCTCGACCGGAGACAGCTTTTTAGATGCGATGAGCCGGGCTGTGTCGGCTATGCCCATGTAATGCAGTTCGGATGCAGTCATGATTGACACTCCCCCGTGTGTCGGGAGGATTGGTAATCGTCGACGGCACATGCACCACCTGCATTAAACGGCGCAGACGCCAGTGCACATGCCGCAATCGATAAGTCTGATCTGATTTTCACTCTGCGCTCTCCCGTGCTCAGGATTTTCCGGTTCAAGCCAGCTTCGGGTGCGTATGCCCCCAGTTCACAGCCTGCTCATAGGCATACGCCGTCCGGTACAACACCGCCTCGCTGAACGGTTTTCCAACCAGCTGCATGCCCAGCGGCAAGCCGGATTTCGAAAACCCGACCGGAACGGCCAGGGCCGGCCCACCCGTGACATTAAACGGCGCCCGCGACTGACGCCCATAGGTGTACTCCACCTGCGCGTCGTCATCAATACGGCAAGGCAGATCCATCGCACTTGAGGTTACGATCACATCAATGTCGGCAAACAACGCATTGAAGCTCTGGCTCAGCTTGCGCCGAACACGATTGGCATTGATATAGTCCGCCGCCTTCATGAAGGCCCCCGCCAACAGCCTTTGGCGCGTGCGCTCGCCATAGTCCAGGGGTTTATCGCGGATCCATGCTTCGTGTACCGCGTATGCCTCGCTGGTAAGTATGATGCGATTGCATCCCAGATATTCCGCGAGGGGATAAGTGCTGATTTCCCGAACAACTGCGCCCAGACTCTCCAGCACTTTGACCGCGGACTCGATGCCGGCAGCAACCTCGGGATCAGCCACCATGTCTCGATTGTAAAAATGCCGCAGCACTCCGATGCGCATGCCCTTGATTCCCGCATCAATCCCAGTTGTAAATCCGACCGGTTCGGCCTTTACGCTGCCAGGGTCCCGGGAATCGTGACCGGCTATCAAATCAAGCATCATGGCATTGTCTTTGACACCACGTGTAAGTGGGCCGACATGATCGAGTGAAAACGCGAGAGGCACGACGCCGCTCCGACTTACCAAACCATATGTCGGCTTCATTCCGACTACGCCACACATCGTCGCCGGATTGCGTACCGACCCGCCGGTGTCGGTGCCAATCGCTGCCGGCAGGAAACCTGCCGCTGTCGCCGCACCGGAACCACTGGAAGAACCGCCGCAGAAATGATCCCGGCCCCAGGGATTTCTCGCCGGCGGCCACGGCAGATCAAAGCAAGGGCCACCCAGTGCAAACTCGTGTGTAGACAGCTTACCCATGAATACCGCACCTGCGTCACGCAAACGCTGCGTCACAAAGGCATCAGTTTTCGCGACGTTATCAATCAGGATTCTGGAGTGCGCTGTTGTCGGCAGATCAGCATAATCGACGATGTCTTTGAGGCCGTAGGGCACACCGTGAAACGGGCCGCGCCAATCGCCGCGCATGATTTCCGTTTCAGCACGCCGTGCATCTTTGACTGCAATTTCCGGGGTAAAGCGAAGAAATGCGTTGAATGACTGATCGTGTTTTTCGATTCTTGAAATCAATGCGTTGGTGTATTCCACGGGGGAAAGTTTTTTGTCGCGAAGCAAGGGCGCGGCATCAGCTATGCTGAGGTAAGCGAGATCTTTCATTTATCACCCCACCGTTCTACGGTAAAAACTACTGCGGGTTCGTCTGCCGGCGTGAGCTGAAACTTCATTAGCGCCAGCTTATGTTTGCTGGCCGTGGCTGTCGCAAATGGCAATTGCTCAAGAACTTCCGGCGGCGGGTTAACCAGACCGATATCGTCAGCAAGTTGCTGCGGCTTGATAGTTGCTTTGTTTGCCATGTGAACTCCTATGCATTTTCCAAAAGTATCTTTTATGCGCCTAATAAATAATTGCATGCAGATTACGGGTTGCCCGTGAATCGCATTGTCGCTATTCTCGAGCAGCACTACAACGCGTTTAATAGGAGGAGTTGTGAAAAAAATTTCCCGCACCACTAAAATTCTGACAACTATCGCGCTGTCCACATTATGCGCAATGCCCGCATTCGGCGCCGCCTGGCCCGACAGGCCCATCCGCGTCATCATCCCCTGGTCGCCTGGCGGCAGCACGGACATCGTCGGCCGCATGCTTGCGCCCGAAATGAGCAAAAGCCTCAAGCAGCAGGTCGTCATCGACAACCGGCCCGGCGCCGGCAGTATTGTCGGCTTGCAGCTTACAGCGCAGTCCCCGGCCGACGGCTATACGTTCATGCTCACATCCACTGGTTATGGTTTTCTGATCCAGAAAACAAATGTCGACTTGGTGAACAGCCTCCAGCCCACGGCATTGATTGGTACTGCCGACAGCGCGCTGGTGGTCCACCCCTCCCTGCCCGTCAGCAACGTAAAGGAGTTGATTGACCTCGCCAAGAAGCAGCCGGGACAACTCAACTATTCCTCGTCAGGCATCGGCGGGTTTCCACATATGAACACGGAGCTTTTCAAGCTTATGGCAGGCGTCAACTTGGTTCACGTGCCATTCAAGGGCGGCGGACCGGCGATCGCCGACACGGTCGCAGGGCACACCCAGGTCCACCTCGGTTCACTGCCAACCGAAATGGCGTTCATCCGCGCCGGAAAACTCAAAGTACTCGCAGTGGGCGGCAAGAAACGCAATCCAGCCCTGCCTGACAAACCCACCATCAGCGAAACCGTGCCCGGCTATGTAACTTTTATCTGGTTTGGCCTGTTCGCACCGAAGAAAACACCGGCCGATCTGATCTCGCGCATGAACGCCGTAGTCAGCGCAACCGCCATGTCCCCGGATATCGTGAAGAAACTGGATGCCCAAGGTGTCGAAGCGTCAACGATGTCACCTGCGGACTTTGACAAATTCATGCGCGACGAAACCACAAAATGGCTGGATGTCATCCAGCGCGCCGGCATCAAAGCAGAATAACGCTGCCGCAGTACCGGGCCGAGCAGAGGACGCCGCATTGGCGACCTCTGCTCGGCCAATGGCCCTGTCACATTCATCTGGATCCACTCCATGCATAACCGTCTTTCCGCCTGTGAAGCTTCCAGAAAAATTGCCGCCGGCGAACTGACTGCCGAAGCACTCACCGCCTCTTGCCTCGAACGCGTCGCCGAGCGCGAGGCGGCCGTACAGGCCTGGGCTTTCATCGACCCGGACGCAGTGATCAAACAGGCACGCGCCCTTGACCAGCAACCAAGACGTTCCCGACTGCACGGAATTCCATTCGGCATCAAGGATGTCATTGATACCCATGACATGCCGACGCAATACGGCTCCAGGATTTACGAAGGTAATCAACCTGGCTGCGACGCCGCCTGTGTCGCGCAGATCCGCGAACTAGGTGGATTGATACTGGGTAAGGCGGTATCAACAGAGTTCGCCACACGACAACCCAACAAGACGCGGAATCCCTTGAATCCGGCACACACGCCGGGCGGCTCGTCGAGCGGTTCAGCGGCTGCGGTGGCCGATTTCATGGCACCCATTGCGCTGGGCACGCAGACGTCATCTTCGATCGTCCGTCCGGCAGCTTATTGCGGTGTCGTCGGTTATAAACCGTCGTTCGGCTTGATCAATCGCGCGGGCTTGAAATTTCTGTCGGAATCCCTGGACACTATCGGCAGCCTCACACGCACCATTCCCGACGCGGCACTAATCGTAGAGGAACTCTCTGGCCTGACACCCACGTCTTTCGAGAACGTCGACAAACTCCGCCCACGGATCGGATTGTGCCGTTCGCCCTGGTGGGATTCTGCCGATGATACGAGCAAAGCCAATCTAGAGCAGGCGGCGCGCACTCTCGCTGCCGCGGGGGCACATGTCGCTGACGTAACTCTTGATGACTCGTTCGCGACGCTTGATGAGATACAGATTGAACTCAGTTCGTACGAATTTAATCGCGCGCTGTCATTCGAACGAACGCGCCATCCGGATCTGATTTCGCCGCACCTGCTCGGCCGGATCGCGGCCGGCGGCAAGGTGACCCGGCAGCGCTACGAACAGTGTGTTGCCGCAACGGAACATGCCCGGCAGCGCATCGCGGATGTATTCCAGGATTTCGACATATTGATCTCGCCGAGTGCACCGGGCGAAGCGCCCGGCATCGAAAGCACCGGCGAACCGATTTTCGGACTGCTATGGACGCTGCTGCGCTTGCCGTGTCTGACCCTGCCCTACGGCAAGGGACCGTCAGGGCTGCCGCTGGGAATACAGTTCATAGCACCGTCCGGCAAAGACAGCGCGCTATTTCTGCATGCCGAGTGGTCTGATCGCAAGCTGCGGCGCAGCTGACCTGCGCCTGGCTCGGCTTTAACCGCCGATCAGTGCAACTGCGCCCGCGGCTCTTCCTCTTCCAATCCTTCTTCTTCGGTTTCTTCAGCCGCTGATTCGTCGTTCACCGCATCTGCCAACTGCTCCGGCGCATCGTCGGATTCGTCGGCCTCGTCGTCACTATCCATGAAGCCTTCGCCCATGCTGGGAGATTCACCGGATAACGCTGCGGCCAGATCCATCTCCGCATTTGGCGACTGCTGCTCCACCAGGCTGCCGAGTTCCGACAACGGTGGCAGTTCTTCCAGCGAGCGCAGGTTCAGGTCATCGAGAAATGACTTGGTGGTCGCAAAAATCTCGGGGCGGCCCGGCACTTCGCGATGGCCGATGATGTCGATCCAGCCGCGCGCTTCCAGCGCCTTGAGGATGCCTGGCGACACGGTGACACCGCGGATTTCTTCGATATCACCGCGCGTAACAGGTTGTTTATAAACGATAATTGCCAATGTCTCGAGCACGGCGCGGGAATACTTCGGTGGTTTCTGCGGCTCGAGGCGGTCGAGGAATTGCTGTGATTCCGGGCGCGCCCGAAAGCGCCAGCCGGAGGCGATGCTGACCAGCTCCACGCCACGGCCTTCCCAGTCGCTCTTCAGGTCATCGAGCACCTTGCGCAGCGTGTCGTTGTCGAGTTTTTCATCGAAGAGTTTTTTCAGCGCGATCAGCGACATCGGCTCGGTCGTCACCAGCAGCGCAGTCTCCAGCACATGCTTGATATGGGCGAGGTCCAACGCGACTGTTTCTACTGTTTCTACTGCTTCTACTGCTTCTACTGCTTCTACTGCTTCTACTGCATCAGTGTCCGCTGCGGTGTTTTCTTCAACGTTATCGGTGGTGTCTTCAGTCATGGTGTTCATTGCACGGCAGCCACTGGGCTGCCTTTGAGTTTGACGTAAATCGGCGAGTAAGCCTGCTCCTGGCTGATCTCGATGAGTATTTCCTTGGCCAGTTCCAGCACCGCCAGAAAACTGACCACCAGCACCGGCACGCCCTGCTCCGGTGTAAACAGGCGTGCGAACTCGACATAACCTTCGGTCTGCAGAATGCGCAGGATGCGGGTCATGTGTGAGCGCACCGACAGTTCTTCACGGGTAATCCGGTGATGGCGATTGATCGACGCGCGCTGCAACAGCCCCAGCCACGCCAGTTTCAGGTCTTCGACATTGACATCGGGCAGGCGCAGCATCGCTTCGCGCTCGAACAAGACCTGCACTACCGTGAAATCGCGCCCCGCCTGCGGCATTTCGTTCAGGCCCTGCGCTGCGAGCTTCATCTGCTCGTATTCCATCAACCGGCGCACCAGTTCGGCGCGCGGATCTTCTTCCAGTTCGGTGTCTTTCGGCCGCGGCAGCAACATGCGCGACTTGATCTCGATCATCATCGCCGCCATCAGCAGGTATTCCGCTGCGAGCTCGAGCTGTGTGGTGCGCATCAGCTCGACATATTCCAGATACTGCAGGGTCAGCTTCGCCATCGGAATTTCGAGGACGCTGATGTTTTCCTTGCGGATCAGGTAGAGCAGCAGATCCAGCGGGCCTTCGAACTGGTCCAGGAAGATTTCCAGCGCATCCGGCGGGATATACAGATCCTGGGGCATCTCCAGCATCGGCTGGCCGTACAGCTTCGCCAGCGGCGCGGCCTCGGCGACGGGAGTTTCAGCTTCAGTCATGAACGGGATGCAGTGCGGGTTACCGGGGCAGCGGACAAATTCCCGCAATCGCGGCAGGTATTGTTGTTTTGGGGGCGTTGCATCGGCGTATTTTACCGATATTTGACAGCGCACCCAATGGCCAACCGGCAGTTACCCGCGTATTACCGTAAACCATTGACGCGATTGCCCTTTGCAATATGCCCGAGCGAACACAACGGGTAGCACAGTGCATCCAAACACCGCACTGAATCGTATAACAGGCATGATTCCCCGAAGGCATTAACTATATGACCCGTTTTCAACATCAGCGCAGGACATTGGTGGGCGCCGGACTTGCCGGGAGCATCGCCCTGCTCGCGGGCTGCAGCGTCACCGGCATCATCAACGAGCTGGTGCCCACCAGCACGTTCCGCGGCACGTTTGACACGGCTTACGGCAGCCATGACCGTCATCGCCTCGATGTCTATCAGCCCAAGCCGATGCAGGGCACCGCGCCGGTGGTGGTGTTTTTTTATGGCGGCAACTGGAATACCGGCAATCGCGCGGATTACCTGTTTGTCGGCGAAGCACTCGCAGCCAGAGGCTGTGTGGCCGTGATACCCGATTACCGCCTGTATCCGGAAGTGCGTTATCCGGATTTTCTGCACGACAGCGCGCAGGCCGTGCGCTGGGTGAAAGAACATATCGCTGAGTTCGGCGGTGATCCGCAGCGCATTTTCGTGATGGGCCATTCGGCAGGCGCCTACAACGCCGCCATGCTGGCACTGAACCCCGTCTACCTGCAGGCCGCTGGCACGGATCTAAGCACCATCCGTGGCCTGATCGGACTCGCCGGCCCCTATGATTTTCTGCCGCTGACCGGCGACATCGCCAAAGCCGTATTCGGATTTCCCGATACCGCAATCACGACACAACCCATCCACTACGCATCGGCATCAGCACCCCCTGTGCTGCTGGTGACCGGCACGGCTGACGATGTGGTTGATCCCGGCAACAGCACCCGCCTGGCCGCGCAACTGCACGCGCAGGGTGCGTGTGCCCGCACCATTGCCTATCCCGGACTGGGCCATCGCACGCTGGTCGGCGCCCTCGCCGCCCCACTGCGCGGCCTCGCCCCCGTCCTAGACGATGTCGCTGGATTCGTGAATATGCCGCAGCCCGAGCCGGCCTGATTTCCCGGTCCGATTCGTTACTGGTTAATGGTTCTACACCACCAGCAAGGGCTGCGGCCGCGCCTGTGGCTTGACCAGCAGCAGCTGTGCATCACCGATCACGCGTTCGATGAAACCGGCTTCGCAATAACAAAGGTAAAACTCCCACATGCGGATGAATTCTTCCGGATAGCCCTGCGCGCGCACCTGATCCAGAGCGCGATTGAAGTTCTCGCGCCAGAGCCTGAGGGTAGTCGCATAGTCCGGGCCGATGTCCTCAAGGTGAAACAGCCGCAGGTCGGTGACGCGCGCCACCGCAGCGCTGATAGCCGTCACTGACGGGATGCAACTGCCGGGAAAAATGTAACGCTGGATGAAATCCACGGAATTCTTCGCCGCTTCATAACGCTGGTCAGCGATGGTGATGGCCTGCAGCAGCATCGCACCGTCAGGCTTGAGCAAATTGCTGCATTGGCGGAAGTAGTCATCGTAATACTGGTGGCCGACGGCTTCGATCATTTCGATAGACACCAGTTTGTCGTACTGACCGGACAGGTCGCGGTAATCCTGCAACAGCAGCGTGATGTTGTTCTGCAGCCCGGCGGATTCGATGCGCTGGCGCGCATACTCGTGCTGGCTGGGTGAAATCGTGGTGGTGGTCACGTGGCAGCCGTAATGGCGCGCGGCGTGCATCGCAAAACCGCCCCAGCCGGTGCCGATTTCCATGACCTGGTCTCCCGGCTTGAGTGCGAGCTTGCGGCAGATGCGGTCGAGCTTCGCTACCGAAGCCTCTTCCAGCGTCATGCCGGGATGTTCGAATACGGCGCTTGAATACATCATCGTGGGATCGAGAAACAACTCGAAAAATTCATTGCCGAGGTCATAGTGGGCCTCGATATTGCGCCGGCTGCCCTCGCGCGAATTGCGCGCCATCCGGTGCAGTACCTTCTGGAACGGCTCCGCAAACCGCGCCCAGCCGGTTTCCATGCCGTCGAGCATGTCGCGATTGCGCAGCACGATCTGCAACAACGCCGTCAGGTCATCCACGCGCCAGTAACCCTTCATATAGGCTTCGGCGGCACCGATGGATCCGCCGAACGCCATCTCGCTGTAAAAGCGCGGATCGTGCACGCGCAGTGTCACGACGGGTGCCTCGCTTTCAGCAGGAGTGCCGTAGCGGTCCATGCGCGTGCCATCGCGCACGATTACGGCGCCATGCTGGAGTCCGGTCAGGCGCTGGCGCACGGCCTTTTCGGCGATACGCGTCAGAAAATGCGGCTTCGGGGTGAAACGCGCGACGGTTTCGCGCTCAGACAAACGATCATAAGTAGTTGTTTTCATGATTATTTCGCCACAGAGGCGCCTTTCTCGGAATTGCGCAATAAGGAGGATGGTTCGCGTTTGGCGGGATGGGTATGCAACGGTACGCGCTTCAGCCACAGCTTCAGCGCCTGCCAATGAATGGCGGCCACTACCTGCAACGTCATCAACGGAAAACGCAGCAGCACGCCGGCGAGGCTTGTGCCGTTGATCGGTGCGCGTTCCAGCCGCAACGTGGCGTCAAATACCTTGCTGCCGGTAACGCCTGTGTTCTGCAATGCCATGTGCACATTCAGCGTTTTGTCCGGCATCGACAGGCCCCACTCGTATTCAAGATCCATGGGCATGAATGGCGAGACATGGAATGCCTTGGTGCTGCGATAGCGCTGAAACCCGCTGCCAGCCGGTAATGAAGATTCACGCAGCACGTAACAATGACGCTCGCCCCACGGCGTGTTGTTCACTTCGGCTACCACGCACTCGACCGACTCGCCCGCGGCGTCAAAGCAATAATAAAAACTCACCGGGTTGAAGCAGTGCCCGAAATAACGCAAATGCGTCAGCAGCCGGATCGGCCCAGTCGGTCGCCAGCCGGTCTGCCCTTCCACCAGGTTGCGTACCGCCAGATCCAGCGGCACCGCAGGATCGCCCAGATGGTCGGCACGCTCGAATCGCGCCAGCGCCCTGCGCCGCGTCGACCAGAACCAGCGGCCGCGAAAAACCGTGTCGAGCTCGGCGAGATCGAGATACAGGAAAAACAATGGATAACGGAAAGCATGCGGCCGCGGCGCCAGGCGCCGGTGCCTAAGCCACCCGCGGTAGATGGCACTGTTCATGCGTAGCCTGTTCAAAATGTTGTAATGCGTTCAGCGCGCTGACCACGCCGTCTTCGTGAAAACCGTAGCGCCAGTACGCGCCGCAGAAGTAGGTACGGTTCACGCCATTGACTTCGTGCTGGCGCTGCTGTGCCGCCACACCCTCAGGGGTGTACAGCGGATGGTGATAAGTGAGCTTCCGCAGAATTTTTTTCGGTGCGATCTGCCCCGTACGGTTCAGCGTGACGCAGTAGGTGTGGCGCGACTGCAATCCCTGCAGGATGTTCATGTTGTAGGTCAGCGTGGCCGGCGACTCGTCACTGCCCGCCGCAGTGTCCGGCACGTGATAATTCCACGCCGCCCACGCCCGCTGCACGCGCGGCAGCAGACTGGTATCGGTGTGCAGCACGGCTTCGTTCCGCTGGTACGGTATGGCGCCGACTACCGCACGTTCCAGCACAGACGCATCAACCAGTAGTTTCAGCGCCTGGTCGGAATGACAGGCAAAAAATACCTGGTCAAAGCGCTCGCCCTCACCATCCCGCGGCTGGACCATGACGCGGTCGGGCAGGCGGCGCACAGACGCGACCGGCGTATTGAGCCGGATCCGGTGCCGGAACGGTGCCACCAGTTTTTCGACATAACGCGCTGACCCGCCGCGAATCACCTGCCATTGCGGCCGCTCATCCACCGACAACATGCCGTGATTCTTGAAAAACCGGATCAGGTAAACCGCCGGAAAGGACAGCATGCGCTGCGGATCAGTGGACCAGATCGCCGCACCCATCGGGATCAGATAGTCGCGGATGAAACCGGCCGAATAACCACCTGCGGTCAGATAGGCACCCAGTGTCATGTCATTCGGGAATTCCAGCAGCCGGGGCGCATCGCGGTTAAAACGCAGAATCTCGCGAATCATGCGATGAAACGACGGCCGCAGCAGATTGCGCCGCTGCGCAAATAGCCCGTTCAATGAAGTGCCGTTGTATTCCAGTCCGCTGCGCTCGTTGCGCACGCTGAAACTCATGCTCGACGGCTGGCTGGCTACACCCAGTTCCTTGAGCAGCGCGATGAAGTTGGGATAGGTCCAGTCGTTGAACACGATGAAGCCGGTGTCGATTTCATGTTGCTCATCGTCCAGTGCCACGCTGTGGGTATGCGTATGCCCGCCGATGTGACTCGCCGCCTCGAACAGCGTGATGTCGTGATGGCGATGCAGATGATGCGCCACCACGTTGCCGGCAATGCCGCTGCCGATGATGGCTATTTTCATGACCGGCGCCCCGGTGCATCAGCCGCAGCAACACGCCGCGCATCGCGCAGGGTGGCGGGTATTTCCCGCAGATCCCAGATCAGGCCCAGTGCCGCCAGCAGCCGCAACCCGTAGTACGTCAGGTCGATTTCCCACCAGTAAAAACCCTGGCGCGCTGCGCCTGGAAAATGATGGTGGTTGTTGTGCCAGCCTTCACCGAAAGTCAGTAACGCCAGCCAGACGTTGTTGCGCGAATCGTCGTTGGTCGCATAACGCCTGCGGCCAAACCGGTGCGACAGCGAGTTGATGGTAAATGTCGCGTGGTGCAGCGCCACCGTAGAAATGCAGAAGCCCCACACCAGCAACTGCAGGCCGCTAGCCCCCAGTCCCGGGGCGTAAGCGGCCAGCACCTCGCCGGCGGCGTACAAGGCCAGCGCCAGCACTGCCGGCACCAGGGTGTCGTAGCGATCAAGAAAACGCAGTTCCGGAAACCGACTCAACCGGCCCACCCATTCGCGGCGCGTGGCGAAGTTTTCTCGTGCCATGAACCACCCCATGTGGCTCCAGAAAAATCCATGCTGCCGCGCCGAGTGTGCGTCCGCGGGCTGATCGGAATGGGCATGGTGATGGCGATGATGCGAAGCCCACCACAGGGCGCCGCGCTGCACGCTGCTGGCGCCCAGCACCGCAAACAGGAATTGCATGACACGCGAGGTGCGGAATGCGCAGTGCGCAAAATAACGATGATAGAAACCGGTGATTGCAAACATGCGCAGCGCATAGAGGCCCGCCGCAATCAGCACCGCAGTCGTGCTCACTCCCACCCAGATCACGGCGAAGCAACCCAGGTGCATGGCAACAAAAGGCAATACGCGCGGCCAGTCGATGCCCTGCGCGCCGCCACCATCTGTGGCGTCCGCCACCGGCAGTTCATTGTCGAACCAGCGCACAATGCTGGCCCAACGGCCTGCGGCCGGACCGGTTTTTTTCAATTCCATCGTTGCGGCACCTTTGTTATGTTTTCGATGTTGTAGCCCTGGTCGCCAACAATCTTCAGCAGGCGCCGGTATTCGGCATCGGGCAGGATCGGCGTGCGCGCCATAATCCATACGTAATCGCGCGCCTCGCGGCTGATAATGGTGCGGCTGTAGTCTTCCGCCAGATAAGTGATCCGGTAGTCGGCCTTGATCGGCCAGATGAACTGCATGCCCCAGATCGCGTTCGACGGGTCATCACGCACAAAACCGCGCGGCGCATACTGTTTGCGTTCACCATCAAAAGCGCCGGCCCGGAACGTGAACGTCACTGCGATCGTGCCGTCGTCGTCCAAACGGTAAGACTCGACGGCGTTGTGCGCGCCCTTCTCGATGAAAGTCGGGATGCTGGCAATGACATACCAGTCGCCCATGAAACGTTGCAGATCAAGCTGGGCAACGGTCTTGAGCGGCGGCAGTACTGCAGGCGCGCTTTGACAGGCACTCAGCAACAGCACTGCAGCGCCGACGAAGAAATACTTTACAATCAATAACTTATTCATTTCAGTCGATAACGCAGGATGCGCCCGTTGTCGAGCGTGGACTGCAGTGCCAGCCACCGCTGATCGGCGCCGTACCACAAATCAATGGGATGTTTGGGACCGGAGATGCGGTAATGCCGGGCATCGACGCTACGGCCGCGCGAAATGATGTTGTCCGCACCCAGTGCGGTAATGGTTATCGGCTCCAGCTTCCCGGTCTGGGCATTGAGCAGGCGCGTCTGCTGCAGGATTTCAGGATTCCAGTAAGCAAAACTCATCACGCAACCGGCCACTGATCGCTGACCCTGAGGCGATTTGATCGTCAACCACCCATCCTGCTGCTGCAGGCTCACTGCGCTGAGTTCGCCATTGTCATCAGTACTGGCGCCGAGTCCGCTCAGGCAGTTTCCGCGCCAGCGTTCGCTGACGTCGTGCGCATAGCGATACGCCGAAATGAACAGAAATTTCACCTCGAACCGTGCTTCCGCTTTCAGCTCGCGATCCGCGCCGGTTTCGCTCACTACATAGCGGTGATGACCGATCACGGCATCGTCCAGCAAGACCTCAAAGTTCCATTGCTGCGTCTGCGCAGTCGCCGCAGCAATGCCCGGACACAGTCCGAACAACAGGCCACTCAGGGCTGCAATGCCTCCGATGCGATGAAGGTTCATGATTTCGGCCGCCCCGGAAAAAACGCGTTGGTGCGCGCCACATAATCCCGATAGGCCGGGCGGCGCCCGATGATGTCTTTCTCCAGCAGCGTCACACCCGACACCTTCAGCAGTAGCAGCGACATCAGTACAGGTGAAACAATGGCCCACCAGCCGCCCGCCGACAGTGCCAGCAGATAAAAACCCCACCACACGCAGAATTCACCAAAATAATTCGGATGCCGGGTGTAGCGCCACAACCCGCGGTCCATGACGCGACCGTGACTGTCAGCAGCGGCCTTGAAACTCGCCAGTTGCCAGTCGCTCACAGCTTCGAACATCACCCCGCCGGCAACGATGCAAACACCCAGCGTGTCCAGCCAGCCCCAGGCACTCGTGCCGGCCATGGCCGCCAGCAGCGACAGGGAAACGATCCACGCCAGCACCGCCTGCAGCACAAACACCAGATACAGGCTTTTCCATTTGAAGTGCGGCTGGTTGCGCGCGCGGATTTCCTGATAACGACGGTCTTCGGGCTCACCCCAGCTGCGCCAGGTAATATGGCCAGCGAGACGCAGCGCCCAGATTGCCGCCAGCACCACCACCCAAACCGTACGGTCGCTGGGCCCGGGCAACAGCGCGGCATAGATGCCGGCGCTCAGCAGCATCAGCAATGACCACACACTGTCGACGATGCTGACATCGTTTTTGTAGATACTCACCAGCCACGCCAGAAATACCAGCACCAACATTGCGAACAGCGCCGAGCCAGTAGCGAGAACTACCGGGAATTCCGTAACCGTAGTCATGACGCCCCCTTCGGCGGCGACGCAATGCCGTCATACCGCAGGGAGAGCAGCATGAGTCCCGGCATGATCAAGGCCCAACCCAAAGCCATCGCGATAACCAGGGCCACCGGCTCCACAAACTGCACAGCACCCAACCGCGCCGCAGCCCAATACGACAGCGGACCGCCAACTGCGCCCGCGATCAAGGCCAGCAATGGCTGCTGCTTCAGCCAGCGCATGGAAACGTTCAAGGTGGTTGCGAACAACGCCCACAACGCCAGTATCCAGTGCGGTGCGGCATTGGTGATCAGCGTTTCACGGGGATAGGCAATCCAGCCGAGCTTGACCAGCAAGGTGTCCCACAACGCACCGATCACCAGTGCCAGCGCGATCAGCTTCAATTCTTCCAGGGGCAGCACCGCACGCGACAGATGCAGGGCCACTATGGCCATCGCCACAGCCACACCCGCCCACGGCCAGCCGTACGCCGCACCCAGCACACAGGCAAACCAGCCGACCTGGAATGCAGCGACATTGAGCAGCAGGTTTTTCATTGCGGGTTTGTATTCCACAGCGGCTGCCACAGGGGATTGCAGGCTGCTCATGGGCGCGGCCTGAACAGGTAATGGCCAACCCACCACTGCTGCCCGTGGTCATAACCGAACAGTTCGGCACAGGACATGAAAAAGATGCGCCAGCGCACCCACCACAGGGCAGCCTGTTCCGCGCCATAAGTCTGTTCAAGCACGGGCCAGATCGCGTCGCGACGGGCATCCATATTGTCCAGCCAGGCGTTGGCCGTGCGCTCGTAATGTGTGCCATCCCAGCGCCAGCGATTGATGATCTGCAGGTCGTCCTGGAAATGCAGCGGGAGATCGTCGGATGGCATCATGCCGCCGGCAAAAAAGTAGCGGCTCATCCAGTCCCCGGCGTCACGCTCGACGAACGCATACGGCGTCAGGCGATGCACGAACACATGCATGAAAAACCGTCCGTCATCTTTCAGCCAGCCGCGCACACGGCGGAAGGCCTCCGGCCAGTTGCGCAGGTGCTCGAACATCTCGACCGAAACAATGCGGTCAAAACGCGCGCCGGCATCAAACTGGTTGATGTCGCAAGTGATGACCCGCACATTGCCATATCCGCGCCGCGCGGCTTCGGCTTCGATATGCGCACGCTGTGTAGCCGAATTGGATACCGCGGTAATGCGGCTGCCGGGGTAATGTCCGGCCATCCACAACGTCAATGAACCCCAGCCACAGCCCAGTTCCAGCACGTCCTGGCCATCGACCAGTTCGGCGCGCCTGCAGGTTTCGGTCAGCGCAACCGCTTCCGCATCGTCCAGACTGGAAACCCCCTCGGGCCACCAGCAGGAACTGTATTTGCGGTGCACGCCCAGGGTTTCGGCAAAAAATGCAGCTGGTACTTCGTAATGCTGTTCATTGGCTTTTTCAGGTACCAATGCCACCGGCGCCGCCCGCATGGCGGCAGCAAAGTCTCCGGCAATGATTGCGGCGGCGTCGGTATCGCCGACCCGGATTTCCGTCAACCGCTCGCGCAACAGGCGGCGGATGCCGGCACGCACCATGGGATCCGGCACCCGGCCCTGTTCCACCCAGTTGATGGCAAATTTCGCTGTAGCGCTCATGTTTCACCTTTAATCCGTTAAAACACCGGTTGCCCCGCAAAACAGCGGTTTCCCGGCGGTTACAGGGGATATACGGGTGGGATGCCGGATTGGATTTACACCGCGACAGACCTGTCTGATGGTGATCGGGAACGGTAAGATGCCAGCCTGTATGCTGAACCGGGCCCGCGTTGATCCGGGATCCCCACATCCAATCCACGGTGTCAGGCGTATTCATCCTGTAACCGGCGGCCAGAGACTTTGAGGAAAAAATGCTCGACAACCAGGAAATCAAACAGCTTTTGTTGCGTGCGGCAGCCCGGGATGAGGGTTCCGCGGAAGCCTTTGAACGACTGTACAAACTTGCCGCACCTCTGCTGCTCGGCGTCGCCAAACGCATAGTCAGAAGGCATGAACTGGCAGAAGAAGTGCTGCATGACAGTTTCACGAAAATATGGCGCACCGTGGAAAATTTTGACCCGCTGGCCAATCAGCCGGTGGCCTGGATGGTGGCCTGCGTCCGCAACCGGGCCATAGACGTGCAGTCCAGCCACGACGTGTCGCGGGTGGATTCATATCATGTGGCGCTGGATCAGGATCCCGAGGGCGCTCTGGATCGGCTGTTCGAATGGAATAACAGCGGAAGCGGCAGCGACAGCAGTGACGACGGCGAAGACCGGCGGCGTGCGACGCAATGGGTACGGCAATGCCTGGCCAAACTCACCGCACCCGAGCGCCAGTCACTGGTGCTGGCCTACGAGCACGGGATGAGCCACGGCGATCTGGCCACGCATCTGCAGAAACCGCTGGGCACCATCAAGACATGGATACGCCGCGGCATGGGCAACCTGCGCACCTGTGTTGAAGCATTCATGGGAGTAACGCCATGAAAATACAACAACATCGACTGCTGGACGCGTTGTGCGGCGAGTACCTGCTGGGTACTCTGCGTGGCGCGGCACGGCAGCGATTTGAACGCGCGGTCAGGGAAGAACCGCTGGCCGCTATCCGCCTCAATCACTGGCAGCGAATATTTATACCGGGATTTACACCTATGATGGAAATTCAACCCTCAGCCGGGGTATGGAAACGCATTGAACACGAGCTGGAGCTCGCCCGCTATCGCACGCAATGGTACCGGCGCGTCAGCTTCTGGCGCGGCTGGGCAGTGGCGGCTACCGCTGTACTGGTATTTACCATCGGCTTCCAGACGTTCAAACCGGAAACCGCAGTGCCGTCACCGGTGGAAATTGCCACCCTCACCGGCAAGGAAATCGCTGCGGTCAGCGCGAAGCTGTCTGCCGACGGGCGCACACTGGAACTGCTTGCGGCGCGCCCAACCATATCCTCGCCGGATAAAAGCTACGAGTTGTGGCTATTGCCGGCGAACGGCGGCGCCATTTCGCTGGCGGTACTGAGCAGCTTGGATGCACGATTCACGCTGCCGCCGGGACAAGTGGAAAGGTTGCGTAGCGGCGCCAAGCTGGCGGTAACGCTGGAACCGGCCGGCGGTTCGCCTGAGGGCAAAGCCACCGGACCGGTGATACTGATCGGTGACGTCAGGACCTGATGCGCTTGAAAAACCGGACTGGATGACAAAATCCTGTTCGGTTTCCGGTCTGCTTGGCAGGTGCAGCACCGATGCCATCACGGCCGGTGATGTTGGCTATCCAGCAGGCAAAAAGTTCGCTCATTGCCTGATTCCCATTCATCGCGACAACAGCAGGAGCATCACGCACAAGACTGCAACTGACACGACCATGGCAGCGATTGCCAGCAGGAAACTCTGCCGATGCCGGCGTTCAGCCAGCGCCGCACCCTGCTCCAGCACTGCGACCGTGCTTTGAATTTGTGCCGCCAGTTCCTTGATATGCGCGTCGTTGGCTGACGCTGCCGACTGCAGTTCGGTGATCTGCTGTTGCAGCAACACCATCTGATTGGCCGCGGCATCGGCACTTTTTTTGGTGAACACCGGCGCCGCGGCAGAAACCACGGTGCCGAGATGCGGCAGTACGGCTTTGAGGGCGGGGATTAACCAGGCAGGCATGCGTTGATTCTAACGTCGCGCACTGCCGAGGACAAACCGTCCGATGGACCGCCGTCGTCACCGGCTACAGCATCATTCACTTCTGCAACCGCAGATCCCATTCCTGATTCTGCTCATGCCCTGGCTTCACCACCAGTTTGTGTTTCGCTGTCAGACGCCCGGCATCGGTGTACGGCAACTCTTTCCACGGTATCGCTTCGGGCAAATTGGTACCAAAAGCCCCGCCGACTGAAGTGTTCCGCTTGTGGGCGCCGGAACGTGAATGCGTGCAATTCATCGGCACTTCCTTCATCCCCGCCAGCCCGATGAACATCGAATGCGTCTTGGCGGAATAATTCACGTTCAGCACGCCCTGCGCATTCATCGGCACTTCAACCGGCGCCGCCAGCGCACAAGTCACGGTACTAATCTTGCCGTCGGATTCCGGACTGCCGCCTGACTGAAAGGTATCCCACTGTTCGATCAGCGCCATCGCACTAGGCTTGTCGATGTCGCCGATCTCGGCCATTGCCATGCTGGAACTCTTGTCGGTCAGCGGCATTTTCATTTTCACCGTGTAGCGATAGCGGTGCTGATTCAGCTTGCCGATTTCGGCACCCTGAACCTTCACAGTGCCTTCATAGGCGCCATATTTTCCGCTTTGCGCCTGCGCAACGCCTGCAATACCTGCAACACCAGCACAGGCCAGCACTGCTGCTGCCAACTTCAATTTCTGCTCCAGCTTCCGTTGCAATCGCATCATCTTTCCTTCACCGTGGTTGTGGAATGTCGCCAGCATAACCTGCCGTCAGGCGGAACCCGATTGCATCGGCAGGTGTTATATAAATAGTTGATTTTATTGATCTTTTTACCATGCCCCTGCGAGCACCGCATCAGCAACGCCCGGCGTCCGCGGCGCATGCCAGTAGCGTGCGTAATAATCGCGATAGCGCGACACCCGCAGCGGCTGCACGCCACCCAGTTCGAAACGGATCGCACCACCGTCATCCGTGCGGTACTGCGCGCTGCCCAGTTGTTGATAACGCGCCACTACATCGGGATGCGGGTGTCTGAATGAATTGCGATACCCCACGGGAAAAATCACCACGCGCGGCGCGACGGCCCGCACAAATTCCACAGTGGACGAAGTCTTGCTGCCATGGTGCGGCGCGACCAGCACGTCAGCCCGCAGCACATCCGCTACGGATTCGAGCAACGCCCGCTCACTGCGACGCTCGATGTCCGCCGGTATCAATGCGCTGACCTCAGCACCCTGCCCGTCTACCGCAGTGATTTTCAACACGCAGCCACTGTCGTTGCTTTTGATGCGCGATTGTTCGTAGCTGTCCGCAGTCGGATGCAAAATATCGAACCGCACCCCCTCCCACCACCATTGCTGGCCGGCACGACACTGCTGCTCCTGCAGAGCCAGCAGTATCAACGGATCGAGATCGGGCAGCGACGACAGCACTTCCGTTACCGGCACCGCCTGCAATACCGACAACGCGCCGCCGCTGTGATCGGCGTCATCATGGCTGACGATCATGCGATCCAGGCGCCGGATGCCGGCCGCACGCAGAAACGGCACGATGATGCGGTTGCCGCTGTCGGCGCCGGGACCATAAGCCGGGCCGGTGTCGAACAACAAGGCATGGCCGCGGGTCTGCGCCACCACAGCGAGGCCTTGCCCGACATCGAGCACGGTGATGCGCACGATCCCTTCCGCCGGCGGGGCCGGCGTAATCAGGAACAGCGGCAGAAACGCCACGACACCGATCCAGCGCGCCGGAAATCCCCGTGGCAGCAGCAGCCACACTGCACCGCCCACCGCGACCAGCACCGTCCACGCCGGCGGTGCGTGCTGCTGCCACGCCGCATCCGGCAACCGGCTCAGCCATTCGAGTGCCGTGAGACACCAGGACATGATCCATTGCGCAAGCTGCAAAATCGCATCGACCGGAATCGCCAGCCCGGCCAGTGCCAGCGGCACCACCACCAGGCTGACCAGCGGAATCGCCAGCGCATTGGCCACCGGCGAAATCACCGATACCTGCTGGAACATCGCCAGCAGCGGCGGCACCAGCGCAATGGTCACAGCCCACTGCACCCGCGCCCAGGCCGGCAGCCAGTGCGGCGGCTGCAGCCGGTTGACCGAGACCAGCATGATGATGGCCACTGCGCCGAACGACAGCCAGAAGCCGGGCGCGCGCACCGCCCACGGATCGATCACCAGCACCACCAGCACGGCCCACGCGAGCACAACGCTCGCAGCTGTCGCACGACCCGTCCACAACGCAATCGCCACCACGGCCAGCATGAACACCGTACGTTGCGCCGGCACCGCGAAACCGGCGAGCAAGGCATAGATCACTGCAGTCAGCAGACCTCCCGCTGCCGCCGCCTTGACCGCAGGCAGCGCCAGCGTCAGCCGTGCGCTGCGCCGCCACGCAAAATTCATCAACGCAAACGCCAGTCCGGAGAGCATGGTCACATGCAGCCCCGAGATACTCATCAAATGATTCACTCCCGTCCGCGTGTACACCTGCCACTGTTCCGGCGGGATCGCGCGCTGATCCCCCATCGCCAGCGCGGCAATTACGCCAGTGGCCGGCGCGTCACCGAGCACATCCTTAATGCGCGCGCGCATACTTTCACGCAGCACTTCGACCCAGTACGCCGGTGCCTGCACCATGGCCTGCAGGCGCCGCGGATTGCTTTTCGGCCGCACGTAGCCGGTGGCGCGTATGCCGCGCTCGAACAGCCACGCTTCATAATCAAAGCCATGCGGATTGGCAGAACCATGTGGGCGTTTCAAGCGCACCAGCAGTTGCCAGCGCTCGCCGGGATGCACTTCGGGCAGCACCGCTGGCGATGCATCGCGCGCACCACGCCCCCACCATGACAGCACGATGCGCTGCGGCACCTGCGCGCCATGAGTCAGTACACGCTCGACGTCGAACTCGAAACGCACGCTGCGTTCAGCAGGCTGCGGCAGGCTGGCGACCACGCCGATCACGCTGATGTCGCGGCCCTCCCATTCCGACGGCAACGCATCAGCCATGCGCAGATGGGCCAGGCCCGCGGTCCAGAAAAATCCGCCACCAGCGCAAACCATCAAGGTCAGCACTGTCCGTATCGAGTGTCGCCAGGCAGCAACTCCCCGGAACGCGACCGCTGCGGCAGCAACTGCGAGCAACACCCACGCCCATGCCAGCGGCGGCAGCGCGGGTTGCTGCTGCAGCCACCAGATGCCGGCGGCAAAGGCGATAATAGGGGCGATCACGATGCCTTTCTAACGCGGCACGACCGGTACCGCTGACGCATCGTCCTGCCTTTTAACCGTTGCCAATTGACTGCTGGCAGTCCACGGGACTCAGGCACGCATGTTTCTGATTCCGTTGAGAACAGTGCTGCAACGCACAGACGATCGCGGCAATCATTGCAATAATCAGTTGCCGCATCATTGATACTGCGACGACAACAAGAGAATCGACGCCCGAATTGACAATCAGCGGAAATAAAATGATCGAAATAAACAATGACTAACGCACTATGGTTTCTGCTCGTGGGCGGCCTGCTGCTCGCCAGGGGCCTTAGTTCCTCGATGCTCAAGCGCCTGCCGGTCACGCCAGCCATTATCTATCTGGCTGTGGGACTGCTGGTCGGACCTACGGTGCTCAATGCATTTCACTTCAATCCACTCAAGGAATCGGCTCTACTGGAAGTGCTGACCGAAGTAGCGGTGCTGATTTCGCTGTTTTCCGCCGGTGTCAAAATGCCCGTGCCGGTCAGCTTTGCCCGCTGGCGCACGCCGATATTGCTGGCATTTGTATCCATGACAGCTAGTGTCGGGATAGTCGCCGCCTTTGCCTATATTGTGCTCGGTCTGCCACTGGGCGCGGGCGTTTTACTGGGCGCAATCCTGGCGCCGACCGATCCGGTATTGGCGACCGATGTGCAGATCCGACATCCCGGAGATCGCGACCAGCTCCGCTTTACCTTGACCTGCGAAGCGGGCATGAACGACGGCAGCGCTTTTCCGTTTGTGATGCTGGGGATGGGAATGCTCGGACTGCACGAACTCGGAGAATTCGGCCTGCGCTGGGCGCTGGTCGATGTGCTGTGGGCGACGGCGGCGGGAATCGCCATCGGTGTCATTTCCGGTATCGCACTGGGCCATGTGGCCTGGAAATTGCGCCGAGAATCCCCCGAGCACCACTTCATGTACGACTTTCTCGGACTCGGTCTGATCGGTGTCGTTTACGGCATGAGCGTCCTGGTCAATGCGTGGGGATTTCTGGCAGTATTTTTTGCTGCCGTTGCGTTGCGCCAAACCGAACTAAAACTCTCTTCCGCCGCCGCTCTGGATCACCGCGATCGGCCCGTCGAATCGTCAGGAGAACAGGCAAGTCCCGACAACGAGCCGCCGCCGACCGTCAGTGAAAGATCCCTGGTATTCAAGGAACATCTGGAGAGACTCTCGGAAGTGATACTCGTCCTGCTGATCGGTGGCACGCTGTATCTCGACTCCTGGAGCTGGCGGGCAGTGGGATTTGCGCTGTTTTTATTTGTGGTAGCACGCCCGGTCAGCGTCCTCATCGGTCTGTTGGGTACCCGCACCTCATGGCCGATACGCGGCATGGTGGGCTGGTTCGGGGTACGCGGCATCGGATCACTGTACTACCTGATGTATGCCATACAGCATGGTCTTCCCGAAAAACTGGCTTTGGAACTCATTCAATTGACGTTAATCACAGTGGCGCTGTCCATACTCTTCCACGGAACCAGCGTCAAACCAATGATGGGACGCTTCTGGCGTCACCGCAAACATCTGCCAGAGCCATAAGTGTTCTTACTATCATATGGATAATCACCACGACTCCATAACGTAGTGCAGCCATCCCGAGCGGACCCTCCACAATTCTGTCCCGCAATCCCGCCCATGCCCCGCAAATTTTTCCGCAAATACCTCCCCACACACCAATCGATCACCGGCAACCGCTGGCTGGCCTGGTGCGGGCCCTGGCTCAAGAATCACAACCTGTGGCAACTGAACCGGCGTTCGGTCGCCGGCGGCGTTGCCGTCGGCCTGTTTGCCGGACTGATCCCCGGCCCGCTGCAAATGCTCACCGCCGTGCTGCTGTCCATCGTGTTCCGCGTCAACCTGCCGGTGGCCGCACTGATGACGCTGTATACCAATCCACTGACCATCGTGCCGCTGTATTACGTCGCCTACCGCATCGGCGCGCTGGTGACCCTGAGCGATGCCACACGCCTGCCCTCAACTTTCAGCATGGAAGGCCACGACCTGACCAGTTGGATACCGGCACTGATCGACTGGATGGTGTCGCTGGGCAAACCGCTGGCGGTGGGCCTGCCGCTGCTGGCAATCACACTGGCGGTGATCGGTTATGCGCTGGTGGACGGCGGCTGGCGGCTTTATGTCCATCTGGCCTGGCGTCGCCGGCGCCGGCAACGCGAGGATAAAACACCATGACCGCACCTGCTTACTGGAAACGCGCCACCCGCAGCCTGAGCGCGGTTGACCCTGTGCTTGGCAGCCTGATCAAACGTTACAAAGGACTGACCCTGGCCAGCCGCGGCGATGCCTTTCAGACACTGGCGCGCTCCATCGTCGGCCAGCAGATTTCAGTCAAGGCCGCGCAAAGCGTATGGGATCGTTTCGCTGCGGAAGTCGGCACTATGCAGCCCAAACGCGTACTAAAATTGTCCGAGGCCCGGCTGCGCGGCTGCGGCCTGTCGGGACAAAAAGTCAGTTACCTGTTCGACCTGTCGGAGCGCTTCGCCAAGGGCGTAATGGTGGTCGAGCGCTGGCACGACATGGATGACGAAACCCTGATTGCCGACCTGACCCAGGTCAAGGGCATAGGTCGCTGGACCGCGGAAATGTTTTTGATTTTTTATCTGACGCGCCCCGACGTGTTTCCGCTGGGCGACCTTGGCGTGCAGCGCGCGCTGAGCCTGCACTACAATAAAGGCCGCAAGCTTTCCGATCGACGCATCACGCAGTTAAGCAAACTATGGACACCCTGGCGCTCGGTCGCCACCTGGTATCTGTGGCGCAGCCTGGACCCGGTGCCGGTTGAGTACTGAGCTTGAATATTACAAAAATAATAATAAAATCAACTACTTAATATAACATCCATGAATCAGTCGCCTGCCGCATTGCCCCACCACGAATTCGTTACCGCCATCCATGGGGGCGCCATTACGGTCCGCTTCGATCCCAAGGGCTCCGCGCGGTTTCTGAGCGCGCAGTTGCTGCTGCCGTTGGTGATGATGCCGGTGCTGGGTGTCGGCGTGGCCCTGGCCCTGACCGGCTGGATCTGGACCGGACTGCTGATCATTGCGGCGGGTGTCATTGTGCCCCGGTTGATCAAGCGCAATGCGCCGCGTTTCCTGATTCAGTTGGCACTGGATGACGAGAAGGTTTACCGCAACCTGCTACGGGCGCAGGTCATGCAGATCGTCACGCGCGAAGAACACGCGTAAAAAAATCAGCGCTGCGGCTTGAGGACACCGTCCTCGAGTTCAAGGATGCGGTCAGCGCGTTCGGCCATGCGCGGATCGTGGGTGACGATCACAAAACTGGTCTGCGTTTCGCGATTGAGCTGCAACATCAGGTCGAACACCGTTTCCGCCGTGCGCCGGTCGAGATTGCCGGTGGGCTCATCGGCCAGCACACACGCCGGTTTGGTCACCAACGCCCGCGCCAGCGCGGTGCGCTGACGTTCACCACCCGACAGTTCACCCGGCGTATGCGTCAGCCGATGCCCCATACCTACTGCTTCCAGCATGGCCCGCGCAGCCGCCAGCGCCGCAGCACGCGGTTCGCGACGGATGATCAGCGGCATCGCGACGTTTTCCTCGGCACTGAACTCCGGCAGCAAATGATGAAACTGGTACACAAAACCCAGCGCGCGGTTGCGCACCGCGCCGCGCTGCTTTTCACTCTGTCCTGCCAAGGCCTCACCCAGTATGCTGACCTCACCCGCGCTCGGCGCGTCCAGCCCGCCCAGCAGATGGAGCAGTGTGCTTTTGCCCGAACCTGAAGCGCCGATGATCGCAATCCGCTCGCCGGGCATCACATCAAGGTCGATGCCCAGCAGCACCGGCACCGCATCCGCACTTTCGCGGTAGGCCTTGCGCAGGCCACGGCAACTGATGACCGGCACAGTCACGGCAACATCACTCATAGCGTCACTCATAACGCAGCGCCTCCGCCGGATTGACCTGCGCCGCCCGCCAGCTCGGATAAATCGTCGCCAGCACCGACAGCACAAAAGCCACCACTGCCGTCAGCACCACATCCCCCGACTGCAATTGCGACGGCAGATCAGCAATTTGATAGACATCCTGCGGCATGAACTTGATGTGGAACAGGTTTTCGATGAAGGCAATGAGGCTGGCCACATTCAGCGCCCCGATGATGCCGAACACGATGCCGCAGCCGACGCCGATGGCGCCAATCAGCGTGCCCTGCACCATGAAAATGCGCATGACTTCACCGGGCGACGCGCCCATGGTGCGCAGGATGGCGATGTCGGCCTGCTTCTCTTTGACCACCATGAACAGGCTGGACACCATGTTGAAAGCCGCGATGGCAATGATAAAAAACAGCAGCAGCGACATCATGCGTTTTTCCAGCTCAACTGCACGAAAATAAGTGGCGTTGAAACGCGACCAGTCGCTGACTGACACTTCAAGCGGCAGTTCCGCCAGCAGTTCGCGACTCACCTGGCGTGCGAGGAACAGGTCATCGAGCTTCAGCCGCACACCAGTGACCTGATCACCCATGCGGTACAGGCGCTGCGCATCTTCGATATGCACCACCGCCAGACCGGAATCGATTTCGTAATGCCCTACTTCGAAGGTGCCTATCACCGTGAACTGGCGTAGGCGCGGCAATATGCCCGCCGGCGTCACCTGTCCCTGCGGCGCCACCAGCACGACTTTTTCACCGACGACCACACCCAATGCGCGCGCCAGCGGCGCCCCCAGCACCACGTTGTATTCGCCGGAACGCAAAGCATCAAGATTGCCCGAGCGCATGTGCGCGCCGATTTCACTGACCTTGCCTTCCAACACCGGATCGATGCCGCGCAGTAACGCACCGCGTACGTTGCCGCCGCTGGTCAGCAACCCCTGCGCCGATACATAGGGCGCAGTCGCCAGCACATGCCGGTGCTTGGCTGCAATCTCGGCAACCTCACGCCAGTCGCGCAAGCTGTCACCGACGCCGGTGATCTGCACATGCGCCACTGCGCTCAGCATGCGCGTGCGCACTTCGCGCTGGAAACCATTGAATACCGACAGCACCGTGATCAGCACCGTCATGCCCAGTGCTATGCCGACCACCGAGATCAGCGAGATCACCGAAATGAAGCGCGTACGCTGGGGCGAACGCGTGTAACGCAAGCCTACGAATAACGGAAATGAATTCACGGGTGATGGCAAAAAAGGAAAGGCGCAGTGTGCCACAAATGGCCCGCGACAACGCCATGCTCCGGACCACACGCATGCTAGACTCGACGCAAGCTATAGTGCTAACGATTACGCTGGCGCCGACGACCCCATATCCGGACCGTGCATCTCACTCTTTTCATACCTGACCTGCTCCCGCCCGACGGCATAGAAGCCGCTTACTCCGGTGACGGCCCCGCTCCCCTGTTGCGCAGCATGCTCGGCCGCAGTGAACTGCAGCGTTTTGCAGCCATTGATACCGAAGCCTGGCTGTGCCAGGCCTTTGAAGTCGAGCCCCGCGATGACTGGCCGGTCGCCGCGCTGACTGCCGCCGTCGACGGCATGGCAGCGGAAACCGACTGGTGGCTACGCGCCGATCCCGTGCACCTGCAAATGCAGCGCAACACCACGCGGCTGCTGGCCGCACCGGCGCTGACCCTCACCGACGAAGAAGCTGCCGTCTATACCAAAACACTGAATGAGCATTTCGGTAGCGACGGCATCACGATCACGGCCGCCCATCCGGTCCGCTGGTACATACGGCAGACGGAAACCTCTGCCGTCACCTCACCCACGCTGAGTGCCGTAGCGGGCCGGCCGCAGCGCGGTGCGCCGCTGGCCGGATCACAGGCCAGCCGCTGGCATCGCGTGCTGACCGAAGCGCAAATGGTGCTGCACGAACATCCACTCAATGCCGCACGCGAGGCGCGCGGCCTGCCTGTCGTCAACAGCCTGCTGTTATGGGGCGGTGGCCGCAAGCCCGCAGTACCGGGACGGCATTTCACCCACGTCTGGAGCAACGACCCCCTAGCCACCGCACTGGCCGTGCAAAGTGCCGCAACCTTCGCCGATGGGCCGGCCAATGCTGCCAGCTGGTTTGCCCACAAACCGGATGCCGGCAGCCGCCATCTGGTGACACTGGAACGCGTCCACCATGCCGCACGTTATGGTGGCCCCGATGCCTGGATCAAAGCGGTCTCTGCCCTGGAAGAAATCTGGTTTGCCCCCTTGTGGGCAGCGCTGGACGGCCGCCGACTCAAGGAACTGGTAATTATCGCCGGCGGCCCCGAGCAGTGCCTGCGCTGTACCCTGCGCCCAGCCGACAAACTTAAATTCTGGCGGCGCCCGCTGCACTGGCAACACCTGACCAACGCCAGCACATGAGCAACACCACTTGAACAACATCGTCACCCGGCCCGTCGACGAAGCCGCTGCTGCGCAACTGCTGGCAGACGGCCTGTCGCCGTTCATGGCACGCATCTACGCAGCGCGCAACATCACCGGTGCCGGTCAGCTCACGCCGGACCTGTCGCGGCTGATCGATCCCGAACACCTGCTCAACGTCAAGGTCATGGCCGCGCTGCTGGCCGATGCCATTGCCGAAAACAAAAAACTGCTGATCGTCGCCGACTATGATGCCGACGGCGCCACCGCCTGCGCAGTCGGCCTGCGCGCGCTGCGCGGCTTCGGCGCGCAAGTGGATTATCTGGTGCCCAACCGTTTTGAATACGGTTACGGCCTGACTCCGGAAATAGTGGAACTTGCCGCCGCGGAAAAAAAACCTGATGTGCTGATTACCGTGGATAACGGCATCGCCAGTATCGACGGCGTGGCTGCAGCCAACCGGCTGGGCATGAAAGTACTGGTCACCGACCACCACCTGCCCGGCGATGAATTGCCCGATGCCTGGTGCATCATCAATCCCAACCAGCCCGGCTGCACCTTTCCCAGCAAAAGCCTTGCCGGCGTCGGCGTAATGTTTTATCTGATGCTGGCGCTGCGCGCCGAACTGCGCACCCGCGGCGCTTATGCCGGCAAAAAAGAACCCAACCTCGGCGCCCTGCTCGACCTGGTAGCACTGGGCACGGTCGCCGACGTCGTGCGCCTCGACGACAATAACCGATTGCTGGTACACCACGGCTTGCAGCGCATACGCGCCGGACGCGCGCAGGCCGGCATCAACGCGCTGTTCAGCGCCGCCGGTCGTGATGTTCACCGCGCCGCCACTTACGATCTCGGTTTTGTTGCCGGGCCGCGACTCAATGCCGCCGGCCGCCTCACCGACATGTCGTTGGGCATCGAATGCCTGATCACCGACGATGCAGTGCGCGCCGGCGAAATCGCCCGCGAGCTGGATCAGTTGAACCGCAAGCGCCGCGACATCGAAGCCGACATGCAGGAATCAGCACTGGCCACCGTTGAAGACGTGGCGCCCGGCTACACGCTGAGCCTGTTTAATGCCGAATGGCATCAGGGCGTCATCGGCATCCTCGCCTCGCGCCTGCGCGAACGTTTCCACCGACCGACTTTCGCTTTTGCCGCCTCAGGTGACAACGAACTCAAAGGCTCCGGGCGTTCAATCCCGACTCTGCATCTGCGCGACGCGCTTGACCTGGTATCCAAACGCCATCCACAACTGATCCTGCGTTTCGGTGGCCATGCCGCGGCGGCCGGACTGACGCTGCGCGCTGACGGCTTCGACGCGTTCCGCGATGCCTTCGAAGCCGTGGCCCGAGAACTGCTGACACCCGCTGATCTCGAACGCGAATGGCTCACCGACGGCTCGCTGCCACAGCAGGAACTGACGCTGGACAATGCCGCGGCGCTGGGCGATGCGGTCTGGGGCCAGGGTTTCGCCGAACCGCGGTTTTATGACAGTTTTGAAGTCGCCGCCCAGCGGGTGGTCGGCGAACGCCATCTGAAACTGCGCTTGCTACGCAGCGCCCCCCAAGGGGACTCGCTACGCAGCGCACAAAGTGTGGATGCCATGCTGTTCGGCCACGCCGACCCACTGCCTGATCAAATTGCTGCAACTTATCGCCTCAGCGCCAATCACTACAATGGCGCAGTCACCCTGCAATTGATACTCGAACACTGGCAGATACCCGACTGACCTACCCTGCAATCACTCGCCACCAATTCTGCAGACAATTGAATAAATTGACTGTTTGGGTTACATATAGTGGCAAGCAGGAATATCGGCGCAGCCAGCAACAGTGCCGAATCATAAAAACCACAAGTAA
>Ga0209702_10001095_pt1 | contig 54236 bp, 48 predicted proteins | sample FRY01_FD_187210 | JGI IMG/M metagenome (GOLD analysis project Ga0209702, IMG submission 187210) | Freshwater microbial communities from Lake Fryxell liftoff mats and glacier meltwater in Antarctica - FRY-01 (SPAdes) (version 2) | ecosystem: Environmental > Aquatic > Freshwater > Ice > Glacier...
TATATTATACCCTAAAACTCACTACAATTATATACTTGCATTTTCTGATGTAGATGTAAACTCCATCTCTATAAAGTCTGCTCCTTTTACTCAGTATGACTTTTATTTACAACCAGAGTCTACTGGAACAGTTTCACCTACTTGCTCCATAACTCTTACTTCTTGGTTTAGTGATGATAAAATCACCCAAACAGTTACTGCTTCTTCAACTATTAGCAGAGTTATTTTTATAGTATCAACGACTTGCTCTGAAACAATTAATTATACTGCAAGTGGACTACCTACTGGTATTAGTATGGAAATACTTGAGGAAAACACAATGCCATCAATTACTGGAACAGTTTCTTCATCAGTCTCTTCTGGAACATATAACTACACAATTACAGCTTTTAATTCTGATAATTTGAATACAGCTACTGCTTCAGGAACTGTTACAGGTACTATAATTGTTACAGGTCTTAATCCAATTTATTTAGATGAAAATGGAGTGACAATTAAGGCTTACGACTGGGCTGAAATTGGCGATTCCGCTCAAATCAATGGCACTACTTATACTGTTGTTGACAATACCTTGCTTAGAACTAATATTGATAATGGGAACTATAACTTATGTACAACTAAAGTGACATCCTTGTATAGTTTATTTGAGAATACTTCTTTTAACAATGATATTAGCTTTTGGGATACCTCAAATGTTACAGTTGCTTCTGACCTATTCAGAGATAATTTTGTTTTTAATCAAGATATATCTAATTGGGATACTTCAAAATTCACTACAATGAGAAGGATGTTTAGTTATGCATATGCATTTAACCAAGATATATCCAATTGGGATACATCAAATGTAACAGATATGAGTGCAATGTTTATGCAGTCAAAGGCATTTAACCAAGATATTTCAAATTGGAATACTTCAAAAGTGAATAATATGGGTTATATGTTTAGTTATGCATATGCATTTAACCAAGATATATCAGATTGGGATACTTCAAATGTATCTACTATGATATCTATGTTTCAGTCTGCAGCTGCTTTTAACCAAGATATATCCAGTTGGGACACTTCAAGGGTTACATCTATGAGAAGTATGCTTTCAAGTACCTCATTCAATCAGGACATATCAAGTTGGAGTACATCTTTAGTAACAGATATGGCTTATTTGTTTTCAGGGACTCCATTTAATCAAGATATTTCGAACTGGGACACAGCAAAAGTGACTGATATGGATGAAATGTTTAGGAATTGCGGCTCTTTTAATCAAGATTTGTCAGGCTGGTGTGTAGATAAAATTGATTCTGAACCAAGTAATTTTTCTCTTAACTCTATATTGGAAAATTCAAACAAACCAGTTTGGGGAACTTGTCCAGATTGATTTCATAAAACCTAACTAATACAAGTCTAAACATTCATTTTACATCAAGTTCATATAAACCTCTTCTATCTTCTTGTTTATCTCTGAAATGATGTCTTCTTCTTCAATATTAACCTTACACATTTTTCTAAACTTGCTTTTTAGTCTTGAGTAATACTCATTGTGTCTATACACCCCTTTAGCCTTCATTTGCTCTATTAGATAGTTAACTTCTTCCATTCCTAAGTTCTGTAATAATCCAGCTAATAATGCTTTTTCAAAGTCTCCTTCAGTTTTTATTTTATCCATATTAATATTTAATCCTTTATCATTTAATTTATTTATGCTTTTGTAGTAATTGTACCATAGGTCAGCCATCTTCTGAAAGATGTCCTCCCTATGCAAAATCCCACCTCTAACATCTGTATTTAGGTATTGGTTTACACCTTTATCTAATACCATCTCATACCTCAACAAGTTCTTTCCTTTAAACTCATCTGGTATAACAACTCTCTTCTTTTTAGCCTCTTTCATCTTATCATAGAATAAGAGCCTCTTAGTGCTTTGATTGTAGTAAATGGAATAAGGGTTCTCTAATCTGCTAAACCTACTTAAATCACCTAATTTGGGCATATAGAGGTTAGGAGGGAGGTCTGTTGTTATGTTGGTACTCCAATCCAATCTTGATACTCTTGCTTTACCCATATCAAGTCCTACAGCCTCAGAAATACTCTCTATGGCTTCTTTAGTTGTTGCTCTATTTAAAGTGTAGAGGTTGTTTCCAAGATTATATTTGCAGATACTTCCTTTAACTGATACTGTGTGTTGTGTCATACTTACTGTTAGATTACCTAAATCTCCTTTTACCCATCTATCTTTACTTTCTAAGTATTCTGTTACTGTTGTATTGTCTGTATGCAAGAACACCCTCTCACTTATTGTGGAGGGGCTCTCTACTATATCATAGTTTAGATGAATAGTATCATACATTAAGAATTGATAGATTTTGTCAATGTTTCTAACTTACTATAAAGAAGAGAATAGGTCTGGAGAGGTATTGTCTATTGTCCAATAGTCATAAAAGACCTCAGCATTATCTCTATAGTCATTAATGACACAATTTAAATCTCCATTTAAGACATCATAGTAAATAGAATCAATTACATCTCTCATATTAGGAAATACAAGTAGTTCTAATTCAGTTTTTTCTGTATTATGAATAAATATGTATCCATCATTTTTAAAGTCTCTTAAAGGGTTTATTTTGCCATTTCTAAGTTTTACTTGTTTGTTTGGATGTCCATATGCAATAGAACAATTTTCACAATCATAAATTAGTGAACTAAGGTTAAGGCCTCTTGAACTTATGGAGTCTTCAGATATCTTTTTATACACATAATTTGAAGCATCATTGATTTGAATAAAGAATTGTTTTTCCTTATTAAGAAATGGCTCAATCCCTTTATAATCATTTGAATAATAGTGTGTGCAGTCAAGTCTTTTCTTACTTACTATTTTATTTAACTCTCTTACTGTGCTTGGGAGAGTCTGAAATCTGTAGTATGCTATTCCCTCCATCTTAGTTAGTATTAGATTGAGTCCAGCTAATGTCAATTACCTCTTGCTTATTTCTAAGTAACCATTGGTCTATTTCATCTTTGTCAAAAAACAATGATTTTCCATTTGGTTTAGAGTAGGGAATTTGGTTATTAGCTGTTAGCTTATAGAGATGAGATTTACTGTAGCCAGTATACCTAAGAACCTCTTTAATTGTTAAGACCTTTTTGATGTTAAGCAGTTGGTCTTGGATTGCTTGTAACTGCTCTTGAATAGAATTTGTCATATTGCACATATTTTAATTGTTATAGTGCAAACTTTAAATTTTATGTCCACATTGTTATTGCGAGCTTATTCAGTCACTATTGCTCAGAACTTCATCAATAAGTTTTTTTATTTTTCTATAAATTATTGAACTTTGACCAGTATTGGGATTACCTTGTGTTCTTAGGCTTTGTATACTGTTAGCTTTCTGAGTAGTGTAGAACCCTATATAGGAGTCAAATGAACTTAGAACCTCTAAGTCTGTAATTTCTTTATACTGAAGTAACTCAAAAGCAAATAGGAGAGGCTTTTTAACACCTTGTTGTTTTGCAAATACAAATGCTTTTTGCTTAATTTCTTTTTTAAAAACACTTTGCAGACTTGAAAAGGGAGTATCAATACTGAGTATTCCTATACTTATTAGTCCATCATAAAAACCTCTCATATCTCCTTTCTTCCATTCCAAGACCTCCCTCGTGTCAATTACAAATTTGCTGTGTTCTTCAATATGTTTGTCTAAGAATATCCAAGCTGATGTATGCCCTAAGTCTAATAAAAGTTCTTCATCAATGTAAGTAAAAAGGAATTGCAATGCAGTAAGGATGGCTTTAGGGTGGTCTTTAAGCTCTCTGCCAAGCTTGCTCACCTTCTGCTCAATTAATTCCTTTGATGGATTCTTAGCTATTTGATTTGCTATTTTTATGAACTTATTACATAATCTAGCTACTATTTTATCATATGCATTTTCATTGTACAAATCTGTTTGATATTGCTCATCCTCAGTACTTTTTTTTATATACTCCTTAAAGAAACCAAAAGGCTTTTGCTTCTCATCCTCGTCTAGTGCATATTCCCAAAATCCATTTTTTAACAAATTTATTAATTCACTATGTATATTATCTAATTCTGTCACTGGATTATAGCCATTCTTATATGCCTCCTCCATCATTTTGTTTTGTTGTTTTTCTTCTTCTGTCATAATTTAACCCATTAAAGATTCCATATTATTAACTTGCTCATAGGGTTTATTTTCTGCCATATGAAGATATATCTTAGTGGTCTTTGAATCTGAGTGATTCAGTAAGTATTGAAGTGTATTACCATCTTTTGTTTGGTCTGCAAAGTTTGTTGCAAAGGTGTGTCTACCACAATGTGGAGTAATATCTTTAGTGATTCCAGCTCTTCTTACCCATTTACTGAGGTGCTCATTTAAATTAGAGCCTAACTTTAATCCAACTATAATAGAATCTCTATCTCCTTTCCTTTCGCCAATTACTTTTATAGCATCTTGGTTTAAGGGGAGTTTTAGGTACTTTCCAGTTTTAGATGTCTTAATATTAAAAAATGCTTTGTCATCTTCTTTAACTAAGTCCTTCCACTTTAACTTAACAATATCTCCAAGTCTTAATCCACAAAAGCAGCTAAGAAGAAAGGCATCTCTCATTGATTTTATTTGGTAAGGAGTATTTATGAGTTGCTTTATTTCATTAGTAGTTAACCATTCTTTAAGCTTGTGTATAGCTTTAGGCGCTTTAACATCCTCACAAGGATTCTTTCTGACAATGCCTTCTTTCACTAATTCCTTTAGAATGAATTTAAGTTTTTTAAAGTATGCATCTATGGATGCTGAGGATAGTTGTTCTCCATTAGACTTTAGAGATGAAGAAAGAAAGTTTAGATAATCTCTACAATAGGCATAATCTATTTGTCCTATTAAAATATTTTCTCCTTTAAATTCAATCAGTTTTTTTCTTGCTGAGGCATATGAAGCAACTGCCTTAGTTGTTAAATCTAATTTTGCAACAAACTCATCCCAATAATGAAAAAAGTTTCTTGTAGCCTTATATGTCTTTGGTAAGTTGTTAGAGGAATATTGGTATTCCATTTCCTTCTCTCTGAAGATAGATTCTGCTATATTCTTATGCTTCTTATTATGGTCTCTTTCTTGAGGGTTTTTTGGGTTTAAGTATTTGAATATACCTTTAATAGATTCTTTCCATCTTTTCCTTATGGTCTTTCCATTATTGTCCTTGACACCTTCATAGTATTCTATTCTATAGTATCCTTTCCCAACATTGTGTTTATTATCTATACTCAGTTTTATACTCATATTAGGGTATTTTTAGGGGAAATTAATTTTTAACTTTATACATTAGGGGAATATTAGGGTATAAATATAATAAAAAGAGCATACGAAAAGAAACTAAAAACAATTAATCTATTGATTTATAGGACTATTATTGATGAAAGGAAACATAGAGAAACCAACCCTATTTCCCAATACAGAAGTTAGCGAATATGTTTCCTAACAGCTCATCTGAACTTATTTCTCCAGTGATTTCCCCAAAGTGGTAAAGGGCTTGGCGGATGTCTATGGCCATTAGGTCTGAGGATAGGCCTATGGCCAAACCGTCTTGTACTTTTCCTATTTCTTCTTGGGCTCTCAACAAGGCGTCATAGTGCCTGGCGTTAGTGACTATGGTGTCATTGTTGCGCAAGGCCCCAGTGTTTACAGCATTTAAAAAAGATTCTTTGAGCGTTTCTACCCCTTCTTTTTCTTTGGCAGATAAGGGCGTGAGGCCTGGAATTTGTTCTTGAATGCTTGTTAGGGTTCCAAGCGGTATTAGATCTGCTTTATTTCCAAGTATTAGGATTGATTTTTTTGGGTAGTTTTCTTTTAGTTTGGCAAGTGAAGCTGCATCGGCCGTGACAACGGCCATATCTTCAGAGCACTGTTTTAGATCTACCATATAGACAACTAATTGGGCCTGTTCAATTTTTTCAAAAGTCTTGGCAATTCCCAGTTTTTCTACCTGGTCTTGGGTATCCCTAATTCCGGCGGTATCTATAAACCGAAAGCCAATGCCCCCAATGGAAATTTCATCTTCAATAGTATCTCTGGTGGTGCCTGCAATATCTGAAACTATGGCGCGGTCTTCATTTAATAGGGCATTAAGTAAGGTAGATTTCCCTGCGTTTGGAGCGCCTACAATAGCTACGGGTATACCATTTTTAATGACGTTCCCTAGTGCAAAAGAATCTAGCAACTGTCTGAGGACTCTAGATATTTTTTCTAGAAGCGCTCTAAAGGCATTGCGGTCTGCAAAGGCCACATCTTCTTCTGCAAAGTCTAGTTCTAGTTCTATAAGTGATGCAAAGTCTAGCAGCTCTTGCCTGAGTAGTTTTATCTCATTACTAAAGCCACCCCTCATTTGTTGCATAGCTATTTGGTGTGCTGCTGCATTGTCTGAGGCTATAAGGTCTGCTACGGCTTCTGCCTGGCTTAGGTCTAGTTTACCGTTTAAAAAAGCCCTTAGGGTAAATTCACCTCCCTGTGCCATTTGGCATCCTTTTCTGATGAATAATTGAATGATTTCTTGTTGTATATATGATGATCCGTGGCAGGAAATTTCTACTACATTTTCTCCTGTGTAAGAATGTGGTCCTTTAAACAAAGAGATAAGCACCTGGTCTAATGTTTTTTCTCCATCTATTAAATGTCCTAAGTGTATGGTATGACTTCTTTGTTTTAGGAGGTCTTTCTTATGAATAGACATAAACTGTGGTGCTACAAGTGTCCAAGCATCGGGCCCTGAAATTCTGAGTACTGAAATGGCTCCTGCACCAGCTGGGCTAGCAACAGCAATGATATTGTGTTCTTGTGGCATAGGGCAAAATTAACTAAAAAAATGGGAGTTGGGTTATTTGTGAAACCTCTTTGTTTCATTTCCTTTTTGTACATTTAAATTTAACCAAAACCCAAGATCATGCTTAGAGAAGATAAAAATTTGCTAATAGTTACGCATTTAAGCCAATTATTAGACTTAGTGACCGGTATGGGAGGTCTTATTGTACCATTGGTACTTTGGCTAACTCAAAAAGGGCATGTGCAAGGCATGGACACCCATGGTAAGGCTATTATTAATTTTCAAATCTCACTTTTCTTATTGGCCCTCATTTGTATTCCAGCCATATTTTTATTGGGCTTGGGCATATTGGGTCTTATAATTGTTGGAGTTGTTGGCCTTGTGTTTCCTATTTTAAATGCCATAAGGGTATCTAACAATGAAGAAATATCCTATCCTTTTTTTAAATTTATTAAATAGTTTATATTAAAAATGGCCGGCGCAAAGCACCGGCCATTTTTTTTCAAACAAAAGGAACTATTTAGGCTTAATTATTTAACATGACTGGCATGACTAGCATGGTCACATTTTCTCCTGGGTCTAAGCCGTCTGAGGGGGTTAGAATACCCGCTCTATTTGGAAGGCTCATAGCCAGACTAATGTCATCTGAATTTAAGTTGTTTAGCATTTCTGTAAGGAAGCGAGAATTAAAGCCAATTTGTAAATCATCTCCTTGGTAGCTACAGCTTAAGCGCTCTTCTGCTTTGTTGCTGTAGTCTAGATCTTCTGCTGAAATATTTAATTCTGCTCCTGCTACTTTTAATTTTAATTGGTGGGTAGTTTTGTTAGAGAATATGGCAATTCTTCTCACGGAACTTAAAAATAAGTTTCTGTTAATGGTGAGCACATTTGGATTTTCTTTTGGAATAACGGCCTCATAGTTTGGGTATTTACCATCTATAAGCCTACACACCAATTCTGTTTGGTCAAAACTAAACTTAGCATTGCTGTCATTGTACTCAATAGTTACTTCAGATTCTGAACCCGCTAAAATTCCTTTTAAAAGGTTTAAAGGTTTTTTGGGCATTATGAATTCTGCTGTCTGTGAGGCTTGTACATCTGTTCTTTGGTATTTCACCAATTTATGAGCATCTGTGGCTACAAAGGTTAAACTTTCTGTACTGAATTGAAAAAACACCCCACTCATTACGGGTCTTAGGTCGTCATTTCCAGCAGCAAAAATAGTTTTAGAAATAGCCGTAGCTAGGATGTCTCCAAGAATGGTTGTTTTGCTGGGATTAGAAAGGGTTACTGGATTAGGAAACTCAGCACCATCGGCGTAAGCCAAAGCGTATTTACCATTATTAGCACTAATTTCTACCGTGCTATTTTCTTCTACTACAAAGGTAAGTGGTTGCTCAGGAAAGGTTTTAAGGGTGTCTAAAAGTAATCTAGCCGGTATAGCAATACTGCCGCTATCTGAAGATTCTACTTCTAAAATGGCATGCATGGTTGTTTCAAGGTCAGAGGCAGAGACTTTTAAAGCGTTGCCGTCTAAACTGAAAAGAAAATTATCTAGAATGGGTAAGGTGTTACTGTTGTTAATGACACCTCCTAAAACTTGGAGTTGCTTTAATAAGTAAGCACTAGAAACTATAAACTTCATTTGTATTTATTTAGTATTTATTCGTATTTATTGGTAAAATCCAATAGGTAGAACTTGTTACAAAGGTATTTTAAATGCGCTTTTTTCAGAAACAAACTTATTAACAGCAACAGCTGTATTAAAACGCTTATTTTGCTTGTTTTTTTTTAGTTGTGTTTGTTAAATAGCACCTCTGAGACCTTTAAAATAGGCTATTCTCTATTGAATTTGCTCACTTTGAAAACAATTAATTTTAAAATTAAACCATTAAAAATTGTTTATAAGTGATTTTAAGCAAGAATGATTTAGTCAAATTCTAGCGTAATGCTGTCTAAATAATCTAAACCTAAAAGGCTAGAGGCGCCACCGCTTGTTTGAAGGTTACTTTTGTAAATAGCAATTTCTATATAGCCAGCTTGATTAAAAATAGCTAAGAGTTCTCCATCTCCCGTGCGTTTGTTTTTGTCTATATCAAACCTAATAAAGTCTGAATATTTTTTGTGAATCTGAGTAATATTAGCATGTCTAGCCCTAATTTTAAAAGCCCTGCCTTTTTGGTAAGTATTAAATAGTGTTTCACTAATATTGGTCACTACATTACCGTAGTTATCAATATAAATGACACTACCACTAATACTTTTTTCTTCCTCAGATATTTTAGGCTTAAAATTTTTGAGCTCTTTAAGGGCGCTAAAGGGCTTTCCTATGACATCTAAACTACCGCCTCTGGCTATGTGGCAAGCCACCTTTACAAAGGTGTTTAAAGTAGGAAAGGAGGTGTCTAGCTCATTTGGCAATGAAATAGAAACCACTTTATCTGGGGTAATACTAGAACATATAAGGTGAACCACACCATTATTGGCACATATAAAATAATGGCTGTCTACTAAAACAACTATATGAGGGTTGTCTGGTGTTTTCTCACCATCTACCCCTACAATATGAATACTTCCTTTAGGAAAATGTGTATAGGAGTTTTTTAATATATAGGCGCATTCCTGAATATTAAAAGGGCTCACTTCATGTGAAATATCAACAACATTTGCCTGTTCTAACTCACTGTAAATAGCCCCCTTAACGGCCGATACAAAGTGATCTTTTGTGCCAAAATCTGTAGTTAAGGTAATGATAGCCATACATGCTGTTAATATATTTATAAGTTTACAAACTTATTTTTTGCGTAAGTTTGTGAAGCAAAATTACATAAAAATACGGGTACAAAAAGCGAGATTAATTTACCTTATTAAAAATTTTTCATTTGAACGAACTCACTATTGAAATTACAGACGTAAGCCCCCGAGATTTTTTTGGCTCAGACAATGAAATTGTTAGCCTTTTAAAACAACATTTTCCAAAGCTTAAAATTATTGCAAGAGGCAATAAAATTAAAGCCTATGGAAGTGAAGAGTTGCTCTCTAATTTTGAACAAAAATTTAAAAAGCTCACCGCACATTTTGCCAGGTATAATAAGATAGATCCTACTGCTGTAGCTTCTTTGTTGTCAGATTCAGAAATAGAAGGAGCAGACATAGGGGCTATGGCCCATATGGGCGATGTCATTCTGCACGGAGTGTCAGGGCGTTTAATAAAGGCCCAAACACCCAATCAGAGAAAAGTGGTCCATGCCATGGATAAAAATGACATGGTTTTTGCCATTGGGCCTGCTGGTACTGGAAAAACCTATACAGGCGTTGCTATGGCAGTAAAGGCGTTAAAAGAAAAGCAGGTTAAGAAAATTATTCTTACGAGGCCTGCAGTAGAGGCAGGGGAGAATCTAGGATTTTTACCTGGAGACTTAAAAGAAAAATTAGATCCTTATATGCAGCCTCTTTATGACGCTCTTAGAGATATGATTAGTCCAGAAAAATTGGCCTTGTATTTAGAAAACGGCACCATTCAGATTGCTCCTTTAGCTTTTATGCGCGGTAGAACTTTAGATCATGCTTTTGTAATTTTAGATGAAGCACAAAATACCACTCACGCCCAAATGAAGATGTTTTTAACGCGTATGGGTAAGAGTGCTAAATTCATGATTACTGGTGATCCAGGACAGATAGATTTACCAATGAGAGTTACTTCTGGCTTAAAAGAGGCCTTGCTTATTTTACAAAATATTGAAGGCGTTTCTATTGTATTTTTAGATGACAAAGATGTTATTAGACACAAATTAGTTAAAAAAGTAATTGAAGCATATAAAACAATTGAACACCAAAACTAAACCAATGTCAAATACTATTACCCAAACCCATTTTAATTTTCCAGGACAAAAAAGTGTTTATAAAGGAAAGGTGAGAGAGGTATATACCTTAGAAAACAATGTATTAGTGATGATTGCCACAGATAGGCTCTCTGCTTTTGACGTGGTCATGCCAAAAGGAATACCTTTTAAAGGACAAATATTAAATCAGATTGCCACCAAAATGATGGCTGACACTAAGGATATTGTTCCTAATTGGCTTATTGCTACTCCAGACCCCAATGTAGCAGTGGGACATGCCTGTGAGCCCTTTAAGTTAGAAATGGTTATTAGGGGCTATATGGCTGGCCATGCAGCAAGAGAGTACAAGGCAGGAAAGAGGCTGTTGTGCGGCGTGCCTATGCCAGAGGATATGAAAGAAAATGACGCTTTTCCAAGCCCTATCATAACCCCTGCTACTAAGGCAGAATTAGGTGACCACGATGCCGATATTTCTAAAGAAGACCTCTTAGCCAAAGGCATAGTGTCTGCTGAGGATTATGAGGTTTTAGAAAAATACACCTACGCACTCTTTAAAAGGGGTACTGAATTAGCAGCTTCTAGAGGTTTAATTTTGGTAGACACCAAATATGAGTTTGGTAAAACAGTTAGTGGAGAGATTGTACTGATAGATGAAATTCACACGCCAGACTCTTCAAGGTATTTCTATGCAGATGGTTACCAGCAAAGACAAAATAGGGGAGAAGCACAAAAGCAACTCTCTAAGGAGTTTGTTAGGCAGTGGCTCATTAGTCATGGTTTCCAAGGTTTAGAAGGACAGCAATTACCTGAAATGAGTGATCAATACATTACTACAGTTTCTGAAAGATATATTGAACTCTACGAAAATATTACTGGTGAAGTATTTGTGAAAGCTCCTTTGGGTGATATTCAAAATAGGATAGAGCGTCATGTATTAGATTTTATGAATGCATAAAAGTTTAGTAGTGCGCCTATTGAGTTTAATTTTTTAATTTTTTATAAATAAAAATTCCCTTTTTAGGGAATTTTTTGTTGAATACATTAAATTTACTTTTTTACCAAAACCACCAAACTACTTAAAATGATCCAAAAACCCCCTCACAAAAAATATTGGAAAACCAATTTAAAGTATTTAACTATACTTCTGAGTATTTGGTTTTTAACTTCTTATGTATTTGGAATACTATTGGTGGAAATCTTAAATAAAATACAAATTTGGGGCTTTCCTTTGGGCTTTTGGTTTGCACAACAAGGGTCTATTTATGTATTTGTAATACTCATTTTTGTTTATGTGTACTTAATGAATAGACTAGACAAAGCCTATGGTTTTGATCAGGAATCATAAATTAAAAGCGAAATAGTTATGAATGTTCAAGTTTGGACTTATATTATTGTAGGAATTACTTTTGCCCTTTATATTGGAATTGCAATTTGGTCTAGGGCAGGTACTACAAAGGAGTTTTATGTGGCTGGCGGTGGCGTGTCTCCACTGGCTAACGGAATGGCAACTGCTGCAGATTGGATGTCTGCTGCTTCTTTTATATCCATGGCAGGAATTATCTCTTTTACTGGCTATGACGGTTCTGTTTATTTAATGGGATGGACAGGAGGCTATGTGCTATTAGCATTGCTGCTAGCTCCTTATTTAAGGAAATTCGGGAAATTCACAGTGCCAGATTTTATAGGAGACCGGTATTACTCTAAAACAGCTAGAATTGTAGCTGTTTTCTGCGCCCTCATTGTATCTTTTACTTATGTGGCCGGACAAATGAGAGGGGTAGGGGTTGTTTTTTCTAGATTTTTAGAGGTAGATATTAATACTGGAGTCATTATTGGAATGGTCATTGTATTGTTTTATGCAGTTTTAGGAGGCATGAAAGGAATTACTTACACACAGGTAGCTCAATATTGTGTGCTTATTTTTGCTTTTATGGTTCCGGCCATATTTATTTCTATTCAAATGACTGGGAACCCAATTCCTCAAATAGGAATGGGAACTACTGTAAATGACGGTTCTGGTTTGTATTTAATTGAAAAATTAAACGGGCTTTCTACAGACTTAGGCTTTACAGCCTACACTGATGGCAATAAGAGTAAGTTAGATGTATTTGCAATTACTCTAGCACTGATGGTAGGAACCGCTGGATTACCACATGTAATTGTTAGATTTTTCACAGTAAAAAGAGTGAAGGATGCTCGTAAATCTGCTGGCTTGGCCTTGCTGCTTATAGCTATTTTATATACTACAGCTCCTGCAGTAGCAGTTTTTGCTAGGATTAATTTAATAGAAACAGTAAGTGAAAAGTCATATGAGGGAATGCCGGCTTGGTTTAAAAACTGGGAAGAGACCGGTCTTTTATCTTTTGAAGACAAAAATGGAGATGGAATTATTCAATATGTAGCAGATACTCAAATAAATGAACTTAAAGTAGATCCAGATATTATGGTGTTGGCCAATCCAGAAATTGCCAATTTGCCTGCTTGGGTAATTGCCTTAGTAGCAGCTGGAAGCTTAGCAGCAGCGCTCTCTACTGCAGCGGGTTTGTTATTGGTGATCTCCGCATCTGTTTCACATGACTTAATAAAGAAAACTTTTAACCCAAATATTACAGAAAAAGGAGAGCTTATTGCCGCAAGACTAGCTGCTGTAGCTGCAGTATGTATTGCAGGATATTTTGGTATTCACCCTCCAGGTTTTGTTGCTGCTGTGGTGGCCCTGGCCTTTGGTTTGGCAGCTGCTTCTTTCTTTCCTGCCATTGTATTGGGGATTTTTTATAAGAGAATGAATAAAGAGGGGGCCATTTCAGGTATGCTGGTGGGTATTTCTTTTATGTTGTACTATATGGCTAAATACAAATTAGGATGGTTGGGTGAAATCCCCCCTGCGGACCAGTGGTGGTTTGGAATTTCTCCTGAAGGATTTGGAAGTGTAGCCATGCTGCTAAATTTTATAGTAGCTATTGTTGTGTCTATATTTACGCCAGCCCCTCCAAAGCACATACAGGAATTAGTAGAGAATATTAGAATACCATACATAAATAACAACGCTCATGAGCAATTACCACATTAAAGATTTAGAAGAGTATTTTAATGTTTACAGAAAATCTGTCAGAGATCCCGAACTATTTTGGAGTGAAGTGGCAGAAGAGCATTTTATATGGAGAAAAAAATGGGACCAAGTATTAGAATGGGATTTTGAACAAGCAAAAATTTCTTGGTTTAAAGGTGCTCAATTAAATATTACTGAAAATTGTATTGACCGCCATTTGTATACTAGGGGCGATAAAACTGCCATTTTATTTGAACCTAATAACCCTAGTGAGGCTGCTACTCATATCTCTTATAGGGAACTTCATGAAAGGGTGTGTAAAATGGCTAATGTTTTAAAAAACCAAGGAGTAAAAAAAGGAGATAGGGTTTGCGTATATCTTCCTATGATTCCAGAATTAGCAGTTTCTCTATTAGCATGCGCTAGAATTGGAGCTGTTCATTCTGTAGTGTTTGCTGGTTTCTCTGCCACTGCTTTGTCTTCTAGAATTAATGATTGTGATGCTAGTCTGGTCATTACTTCTGACGGTTCTTATAGAGGTGCTAAGTCTATAGATCTAAAAGGAATTGTAGATGATGCGTTAGCAGATTGCCCTGGAGTAGCTACTGTATTGGTAGCTAAGAGAACGGCATCTAAAATTCATATGAAAGTAGGCCGGGATATGTGGTTACAACCTTTATTAGAAGAGGCTAATGGAGACTGTGTTGCCGAAATTATAGATTCTGAAGATCCTTTATTTATTTTATATACCTCTGGCTCTACTGGAAAACCAAAAGGGATGGTGCATACCACTGCAGGATATATGGTTTATACCGCTTATACCTTTAAAAATGTTTTCCAACAAAAGGAAAATGATATTTTTTGGTGTACGGCAGATATAGGATGGATTACTGGCCACTCGTATATAGTTTATGGCCCTTTAGCTAACGGCGCCACCACAGTGATGTTTGAAGGCGTGCCCTCATATCCAGATTATTCCAGATTTTGGGACCTCATAGACAAACATAAAGTAACACATCTTTACACGGCACCTACTGCTATTAGAGCGCTTGCAAAAGAAAATTTAGACTTTGTGACTTCTCATGATTTATCTTCTCTTAGAATCTTAGGAACCGTGGGAGAACCTATTAATGAAGAGGCTTGGCATTGGTATAATGATCATATAGGCAAGAAAAAATGCCCCATAGTAGACACCTGGTGGCAGACAGAAACAGGAGGGATACTCATATCGCCTATTCCATTTGTAACACCTACCATACCTACCTATGCCACGCTTCCACTACCTGGAATTCAGCCTGTACTCATGGATGAGAATGGCCTAGAAATAAAAGGAAACCAAGTAGAGGGAAGGCTGTGTATTAAGTTTCCCTGGCCCTCTATTGCAAGAACTATTTGGGGAGATCACAAAAGGTACCAAGAAACTTATTTTTCTAGTTTTAAAGGCATGTATTTTACAGGAGATGGCGCCCTTAGAGATGAGGTGGGTTATTATAGAATTACAGGTAGGGTAGACGATATTATTATTGTTTCTGGACACAATTTAGGCACAGCCCCAATAGAGGACAGTATTAACGAACACCCAGCGGTAGCAGAGTCTGCAGTAGTTGGTTTCCCACATGACATTAAAGGAAATGCACTTTACGGTTATGTGATTCTCAAAGAGACGGGAGCAGGTAGGGATATGGATAAGCTGAGAAAAGAAATTAATCAGGTGATTACAGATCATATTGGACCCATTGCAAAATTAGATAAAATTCAATTTGTAGAAGGCCTACCTAAAACTAGAAGTGGTAAGATTATGCGGAGAATATTAAGAAAAATTGCATCTAAAGACATGTCTAATTTAGGAGACACGTCTACCTTGCTAAATCCAGAGATTGTTCAGGAGATTATAGATGGCGTTTTGTAATTATTTATTTAAAACAATTTTTTAAATGCCACCCTTCCTGTTTTTTCTTTTATTTTTTTTAATATCTTAAGAAAGAGTAGGGCAGTGATATAGGCGTCTCCTAATGCCGTATGCCTGTCTTTTTTTGAAATATTAAACTTATCCGCTAACTCATCTAAGCTATAATGGTCTTTGCGCTCTATTAAGGGGCTTCTAATGAGGCTTTTTTTATAGAGAACAACAGTGTCTAGGTATTTATTTTTAAGCTTAGGAAGCCTGTTCCTTTCAAGGGCTTTATTAATCATAGTAATGTCAAAAACTGCATGGTGAGCAATTAAAACAGCATTTCCAATATACTTTAGAAAGGATTGTAGGCTTTCTATTTCAGTATTTCTTTTTATTTTTTCATCTTTTAAGATACCGTGTATGGTGGCACTTTCTTTATTGTAGTGGGCTTGAGTAATAAATGATTCAAAGCTGTCCTTCACTTCAATCTGTCCCTTAGATAAAGTAATAGCTCCTATGCACAACATTCTGTCCTGCTCATAATTAAAGCCAGTAGTTTCTGTGTCTAAGACTATAAACCTGCTATTTTCATCTACGGAAAGTGGGGTATTAAAAAGGGCAGCGTAGTTTTCCCAGAATTCTGGAAAAACTTCATTTTTACTTGATTTTTTATTAAAAAATGAAAACATTACAATAGTTGTGAAACTTTAAATCTAATATTTATAAGCGCTTGTATTTCTTTAATGGTCTTAAAGGTTCTCTTTAACTTCACCTTTTCTTCTTTGCTAAGGCTATTTAAGTCAATATAACGGCCAGAGTCATTGTGAACCAGTCCTTGCTTTGTTCTAAATTTCAGCAGTGCTTTAGTGGCGTATGAGCAGGCTAAATAGAGCTCTTTGTTATTGGGCTCCATTGTGGCTAACTTTTCAAATCTAGCTGCTGTATTATTAATGCCTTTTGTGTAATGTGACAAAATTAAAACCCTTGCTGCGTCTGTGAGCGGCATTAAGGTCCTTCTTTTTAGATCAAAATTATCTTTATTAGCACCGTCTTGTTCTACTAGAAATTTTCTAAAAAAGCCAGAAGGGGGAGGGTTTTGTAGGGCGCCAGCAGCTAAGTGAGTGGTAAAAACAGGATATTTCTTAAGGGTTTTAAAAATAGTATTTAGTAACTCATCTGAAAGTGTTTTATCACCGAACACTGGATTAAAATCAAAGAAAATGGAAGATAATAAAATTTCATTTTTCCCCGGATTGCTAATCCAATAGGTTACATGATCCTTCCATTGTTGAATACTCAAACACCATTTTGGGTTGGAAGCCATCATTTCTGCAGGGCAGTATTCATAGCCTATTTGAAGCAAGCCTTTGTTTATAATTTTAGCTAATAATAAAAAGTATTCCTTATTGTCTTCTCCAGAAGGGCCTATTTCTTCTTTAAAAATGATGGCATTGTCTTGGTCTGTCTGTAAGAGTTGTTCATTTCTGCCTTGGCTTCCTATAGCCAACCAAACAAAACTGCAGGGCGGAGGACTGTCCATTTTAGCAAGGTTGAGACTGATAATTTGCCTAGTGCAAGCGTCATTCAATTCAGAAATAATTTTGGAGGTTAGGGTCATTGGAATTCCTTGTTGGAGATACCCTCTCAGTAATTTCATGATACTGAGCCTAATCTTTTTAATCTCTTTTGTTTTCTTAGCCCTTTGAATGGCTTTGATTAATACTGAGGGATTATTACCAATAGATAGCATAATATCATGCTTGGAAACCACTCCAATGGCTTTTGTGTGCGGAGTTCCGTCTTTAGTAATGCACAAATAACTCACTCCAGAGGCCATCATACCCATTTGAGCTTGGGTAACAGTTAAGACTTCTGGGTATGTTATTACTGGACTGCTCATGATTTCTGCAGCAGTAATCTCTAGAGAAAATGTACCAGAACTTATTTTGTATATAAGGTCTTTGTATGTAATAATTCCCATCGGAAGTTTTTGTTCTAAAACCAGAACAGCTCCTACCTTGTTTTCTATCATAATGACAGCTAATTCCTTTACGGTAGTGTCTTTGCTGCAGCTAATAATTTTTTTTGACAATCTAACTTGTTGCAAATCTAAAAGCGGCAAAGGCTTGTCTTTTTCCACTTCAGAAGCCTCTCCGTATAATTTTCCTCTGTGCTTTTTAGCATAAGGATTTCTGGTGTTTGAGGCAAAACTCTCCAATAGAAAATTACCTATTAATTTATTTTTTAGAGCGTAAGGCTTAAAAATATCAATAGGTATGGCATATAAAATACATTCTTCGTAGCTATTGGCTGCCATTTTGTAATTTTCTTGAGCCATAAGTGGTCGCAATCCAAAAATATCACCCTCATCACAAAGGTCTACCATTTCATTCATGGGAGCCTTGCTTAAGGCTACAGCCCCTTTGTGAACTACATAAAAACAGGAATGTGGGGCGTCTCCTTCTTTAAAAATAGCACGGTCTTTTTCCAGGTATTTTATATGAATTTCAACAGCTATTTCCTCTAAAATACTTAAAGGGAGCATATTAAAAGGGGGGAAGTTTTTTAAAAAATCTGCCACCCTATAACTTATGGTGTTTTTCATATAGAACTACTGTGATAAAATAAGGCAGAAAGTTACAGAATTAAAGACTTAATTGCTAGATAGAAATAAAAAAAGCCCTAAGAAATCTTAGGACTTTCTGTAGCGAGAGGGGGGCACGATCCCCCGACCTCCGGGTTATGAATCCGACGCTCTAACCAACTGAGCTACCTCGCCATTTTAACAGGGTGCAAATATAAAGTTTAATTAATGGCACTTCCAAAAATCTTGACAAAATTATTACACAACATTTGTTTTTTTATAATGCATAAATATATATATTGTCAATTAAAATTGAGATTAAATAAAATGAGTGAAAAAATTAAATATGAAATTGAATTTGTAATACAATCTTCCCCCCAACTTTTATTCCAATACATAGCCACACCTTCAGGACTCTCTGAATGGTTTGCAGACAATGTAAACTCTAGAGGAGAAATGTTCACCTTTATTTGGGATGAGTCGGAAGAACAAGCCAGGCTCATTAAAAGGAAGTCAGACGAGTTCGTTAAATTTGTTTGGACAGAAGCAGAAGACAATAGCTTTTTTGAATTGAGAATCATTGTAGATGAAATTACTTCTGACGTATCTCTTTTTATTACTGATTTCGCAGAAGAAGATGAAGTAGAGGAATCTAAAATGCTTTGGAAGAATCAGATTTCAAGTTTAAAACAAGTACTAGGATCTTCTTAGGGCATTGTTATATAATATAATACCTTTGGGCCTTGAACATTCAAGGCCTTTTTTTATGTTAGTGAACAACGGAATTATACAAGAAAATACAGAGACTTTTATTTCTCATCAGAATCTTGCCTTAACACATGCGCATTCTATTATTGAGGAACTAAGAGTGCAGCAGGGTGCTATACTATTTTGGGAAGCTCATTATTTAAAAATCATGGCTTCTATGCGAATGTTGAGAATAAACATTCCAATGAATTTCACTCCAGACTTTTTATCTGATTTAATTTTAAAGATACTGAGTAAAAACACGTCTTTAAATGGGAATGCGCTGGTGACTTTCCAGGTGTACCCTTCCCACAATTTAAGTGCTAAAACGGAATACCATATTTGGCTGCAGCCACTAAAGAACAAAACACTTACAGAAATAAAAAATCATTACTTTGAAATAGGGCTCTATAAAGATTTTTATATTTCTAAAGACACTCTGAGCACCTTACCCACTAACAATAGACTTATTTCTAGTTTGGCTGCTATTTTTGCCAAAGAAAATGATTTAGATGCCTGTTTTCTTCTCAATACAGACAAAGAAGTAATAGGGACCAATCTGGGCTGCTTGTTTGTAGTTTCTCATAACGAAATTCATACCAGCGGTGTAGATTCTGGAACTTCAAATACTGTGTTTAGAAAAAATCTAATAAACATTATTAAAAAAGAAGAGACATATAAAATTATAGAAGGGCCTATTTCTCCCTTTTCTCTACAAAAGGCTTCATTATTATTTATTTTAAACGCAAAAGACGGAATTATTCCTATTTCTAAGTATAGAAAAAAAGAGTACGAAGTCTCAGATTTACCTTTGAAATTAGCTTTGTTATTAGAGGCAAAAACAAAGGAAGCTTTAGTTTAAATTTGGGTTCTCTGGAGTATTTGACCAAATAAGATATGCTCCTCCTATTTCTTTAATTTTTTCTTTCCAGAGCTCTAGTGAATTTCTCTTCACTAAAGATTTTATGTCAGAATCTTCTATAGGAATCCATGAATTAGCTTTAATTTCTTTTAATAACTGAAGTGAAGTCCAACCGGAATAACCTAAGAAGAAACGAATATCGCTATCGGTAATAGTTTTTTTATTAATAGCTTCTGTAAGAGAATCAAAATTTCCACCCCAATAAATTCCATCACAAATTTCTATACTTCCTTTAATTAATTCTGGAACCATATGGATAAAATATAGGTTGTCTTGTTCTACTGGGCCTCCATTAAATATTGGAAATGGAATATCTATATCTGTCACAAGTTCATTTAGGGTATTGGAAAGTGGCTTGTTTAAAATAAAGCCAACAGAGCCTTCTTTATTATGTTCAGCCAAAAGTATTACAGCCCTGCTAAAAGACACGTCTCCCGTTATGGAAGGTTCTGCAAGTAAAATATTTCCCTTTTGAATGTCTAAATGAGTCATAATGCCACTCAATATAGAGAATTAATAGACTCAATACCAACTAATGGTCAAAAAAAAAGCACCTCAAAGAGGTGCTTTTTTAAATTTTAAAGAGTAAAACTTAATTTACAGCTTTTCCTAATTCAGCTCCAGCTTTGAATTTTACAACATTCTTAGCTGCAATCTTGATAGTAGCCCCAGTTTGTGGGTTTCTTCCATCTCTAGCATTTCTTTTAGAAACTGACCAAGATCCGAATCCTACTAAAGAAACTCTTCCTCCTTTTTTAAGTGAACCTTCTACGTTACCTAAGAAAGATTCTAATGCTTTTTTTGCAGCTGCCTTTGTAATACCAGCGTCTGCTGCCATTGCATCAATTAATTCTGTTTTGTTCATGATAATTAATTTAAATTATTTATAAAACTTATTACTCTAACAAATTTATACGGATTATGTATAAACACAAGTGTTGCCAAAGGAAATCGCTGTTTTTGTTAATAACTTAGTGGTTTTGTTTATAAAGACAGTCATTTTTATGGGTTTTTCTAAGACCTCAACTAGAATAAGGCTTACAAGATGTAAGCATTTTCTTGCAAATGAAGCCCATTGAGTACTTCTTGAATTTCCATAACTCTTTTTCCGGATAGTTGAATTTTAGTAAAATGAATGTAGCCGTCTTGTATGGCTACTTTGAGTTCTTTTTTAGATTTTATTACTAAACCAATTTTAAAGTTGTGAGGCATCCTTTCAAAAAAAGCACCTATAACTTTTACTACAATTGTTTGTTCTTGGTTAAAAAGAGTAGTCCAAGCAGTGGGGTAAGGACTCATTCCTCTTATGAAATTATTAATTTCTACTCCTTTTAAATTCCAATTTATTTGGCAGTCTTCTTTAAAAATTTTTGGAGCATCTTTAAGCTTCGTATTTTCTACTTGAAGCGCAGTAGTAATATTCTTATTTTCAATCATTAAAAGGGTTTCTGCTACTAAGAGAGCTCCCAACTCCATGAGCGTGTCATGCAAGTTTCCAGCAGTATCCTCCTTCCCTATGGGTGTTGTTGTTTGAGCAATAATGGCTCCAGTATCTATTTTTTGATCTATAAAAAAAGTAGTGACTCCAGTAGTGATTTCTCCATTAATGATGGACCAATTTATAGGAGCAGCTCCTCTGTATTGAGGAAGCAAAGAGGCATGCAGATTAAAAGTTCCATTTTTAGGCATAGACCAAACCACTTCTGGTAGCATTCTAAAGGCTACAACTACAAAAACATCGGCCGCTAATGCCTCTAGACTTTTAACAAAATCTAAATCTTTAAGATTGGTAGGCTGTAAGAGCGTTAGACTGTGTTTAAGTGCAACTGATTTTACAGGAGATTCCTGAATTTTTTTACCTCTACCAGCTGCTTTGTCAGCGACCGTAACTACACCAGTAATAGAGTGGTCTGTGCGTATGAGATGTTCTAAAATATAAGCAGCAAAATGGGGAGTTCCCATAAATACAATAGAAAGTTTATTTTTTGACATATTCATTTTGATCATTTACACTTATTTTTCCTTGCCTTAAAAGTTCTTGAATGCTATTGAGCACTATGTCTTTTTCTATGTTTAGTTGGCTCACTAAATTTCTAGAATCTAAACGACCATTTTTAAGAATTTTTAAAATTTCATCAGAAGTATTTTTTAGTGCTAAATTAGATAACTCATCTGGTAAATTGCATACATCGCAGCTGCCACAATTTTCACTTTTTTCATCAAAATAAGCCAATAATTGTTTATTTCTACATGTTTTATTATTGGCGACATAACCCAACACAGCTTGCACTTTTTTAATTTTATCTTCACAAAGTGCCTCTATAGTTTTAGCAAAAGGGGCAATGGCTCTATTGTCTTCTCTAGGAACTAAATATTGAATTTTTAAATCTGTACTTTGTTCCTCTAGTACTATCATTTCATCTTTTGAAAGAATTTGCAGCCAGTCTTGAATTTTTTTTATGCCAGTATTGGTCTTCTTAGCTAATAAATAGAGATTAATTTTAGTTTTAAATTCAAAAAGTCCTCCATAAGTTCTTGTCAATACAGAAATAATCTCATTCATTTCTTTATGAGTAGCCATATAGCTATAAAGCCCATTTTTATTACATATAAATTGAATAGTGGTTCGTTTTTCAAAATCATCTTCTAGATGTATGATTTGGTATTGGTCCAGAATTTTCAAAGAATTATATGTTTTTATATTTCCAAGCTGATACTGGTTTACAAATTGATTAAACGAAAACGCATATGATTTTTCTTGGCCTTCACCATAAGGAATTCTCAAATATGTATTGAGTTTTGCATAGGTGTATTGAACGTCTTTAAGGGTAGCTAAATGCTGGATAAACTGGTTTTGTACATGGTCTATATCTGTGGACGTTATTAAAATAAAAGCAAATGCTTTTTCACCATCTCTTCCAGCCCTACCAGACTCTTGATAATAATTTTCTATACTATCTGGAATTTGATAATGAACCACAGCGTTTACGTTGGCTTTATCTATTCCCATACCAAACGCGTTGGTAGCAACCATTACCTTATTCTTTCCAGACAGCCAGTTTTTCAAAACTGTTTCTTTATGCTCCTTTGTACAACCAGCGTGATAATAATTACTGGAAACCCTCTTTGCTGAAATTTCTTGAGACAAGGACTGAGCCAGCCTTCTGCTATTTACATAAACAATAACGCTTCCTGTTGCTTTCTTGCATATGGCATTCAAATAATACGCCTTGTCTTCTACCTCTAAAACCTGATAGCTAATATTGAGCCTATTAAAAGAGGCCTTGTGAATTTTTGGCTGTTTTAGCTCTAGTGCAGTACAAATATCTAGCTGTACCTTTTTAGTTGCAGTAGCTGTAAGTGCTATTATTGGCGCCTCTGTAAAAGACCTCAATATCCTACACTCAAAGTAAGAAGGTCTAAAGTCATGTCCCCAACTAGAAATACAATGCGCTTCATCAATGGCTATTAAATTAATATTTAACTGTACCAGTCTCTCTCTAACAAGTGGTTGCCTAAGCCGTTCAGGAGACAGGTAAATAAATTTTACACCTCCAAATTGGCAATTGTCTAAAAGTTCAATAAGTCTTTCTTGTGGAATACCAGCTGTAAGCCCAATGGCTTTTATGCCTTGTTTTTTTAATCTATTGACCTGGTCATTAATGAGGGCTACCAGAGGGGAAACTACTACACAAATACCCTCCTTAGCAAGTGCAGGAACCTGATAGCACAATGATTTACCCCCACCGGTAGGCATGAGTGCCAAAACATCAAAACCAGCCATTACATCATTTATAACCCCTTCTTGAGAGGCTTTAAAAGCGTCATAACCCCAGTATTCCTTTAGAATTTTAGCTGGATTTTTAAGCATGCTTAGGCAATAGTGTCAAGAATAAATGAAATTCTATTTTCAACAGTGTCTTTTGGTAAGATACTATTTTTGTAACCAAATTTTTCATAAGCCCCTTTTAAATAGGGGTATATTCTAAGGGCTTCCTTAAAATCTTCATAGCGTTCATTGTCTGCTGTGTAAATTTCCTCCCAGGGTGGAAAAATAAATACATAGTCATACCTATAGGTCTCACAAGCTTCAATAAAGTGATTTGGATAAGGAGTTCCTACCCTGTCTAAATAAGCCACAACCTCTGGTAATCCTCTATCTATAAAAACAATAGGAGTTTTATTTAAAGTAGCCTCTGTATACTGGTTTATCCTGCCTTTTAATAGCTTTTCACTAAATAAAATAGGGTTAGAAATAAAAAGTTGCTCAATTCCAGCTTGCCTGGCGTCTATAGTTATCTGCCTTGAAATTTCATGTAAGCAAGAATAGCCCATACTTTCTAGCCTGTGAATTAAGGTTGTTTTGCCAGTGGCTGGCCCCCCAGCAAATACAATTTTCTTTGCCATAAAATCTGTGTGAATTAAGGACTGCAAGTTACATAAATCCACATAAAAAGTATGCAAAACCTAAGTTTAGACTATATTTGCAAAAAAATTTCTTTTTATTTTGGAAGATCAGAAAACACAAGACTTTTACAAACGCCTAGAAGGTGAATTGGCTTTGTATACTAAGTGGCCAGCCTCGTATTTATATAAATTTATTGTTCCCACCGCTCCTGAAAAAGTAGCTGCTATAGAAACTATTTTTGAAAATAAAAGAGCAAAAATTTCTTATAGAACCTCTTCTAAAGGGAGTTATACAAGCGTCTCTGTTTCACTCATTTTAGAAAGCCCTAAAGCAGTTATTGAAAATTACAAAGCAGTAGCCACTATTGAGGGGGTTATTTCTTTATAAGGGACATAATCTCTTTTAAATCATAATTATATTTTAGTATATTTTTAAAGTAGGCACTCAAGTTTTTTTTTAGTATTTTGCAATCATAAAGCAAATGCTTTTTTCTTTCCCCTTAAACACAGTAACAATTTGGATTTAGTTTACAATTTAGAATACAATACAGAGCGTGAAAAGCTCATTATACCTGAGTACGGAAGACACTTCCAGAAGATGGTAGACCATGCAGTCTCAATAGAAGATGATGAAGAACGCAATAAAGTAGCCAACGCTATTATTAGTGTGATGGGGAATTTACAACCTCATTTTAGAGACGTTCCAGAGTTTAACCACAAATTATGGGACCAGCTCTTTATCATGTCTGATTTTAAATTAGACGTTCCCTCTCCATTTCCTATCACTTCAAAGGAGTTATTGGAACAAAAGCCAGACCCATTAAAATACCCTCAAAATTTTCCTAAATACAGATTTTACGGCAACAATATTAAAAGAATGATAGATGTAGCCATTAGCTGGGAAAAAGGAGAAAAACGCTCAGGTTTGGAACATGCCATAGCCAACCATATGAAAAAGTGTTTTTTAAATTGGAATAAAGACACAGTAGAAGATGGTATTATTTACAAGCACCTTACAGAACTGAGCAATGGTGAAATAAATTTAGAAGCTTCAGGAGAGTTATTGACAGATAGTGAGGTTTTTCTTCAGAATAAAATTGTTAAACAAATGCCCATTACCAATAGAAACAATAACAACAAGCCAAGAAACAACAACAACAACAATAGGTCTAAAAAACGCTATTAATATACTGATCAATGGGTACCTTTAAAATTGAAGGAGGGCATGCACTCCATGGAAACATAAGCCCTCAGGGCGCTAAAAATGAAGCTTTGCAAATTCTCTGTTCCGTATTACTCACAGCAGAAGAAGTCACCATCCATAACATTCCAGACATTATAGATGTCAATAAGCTCATTTCTCTTTTAGAATACTTGGGTGTTAAAATTCAAAAGAAAGGAAAAGGTTCCTATACCTTTAAAGCAGACGATGTTAATTTAGAGTATCTCCAGTCAGACCAATACAAACAAGACGGTAAAGGCCTTAGAGGGTCTATTATGTTAGTGGGCCCCTTATTAGCGCGTTTTGGAAAGGGATATATTCCAAAGCCAGGCGGAGATAAAATTGGGCGTAGACGCTTAGACACTCATTTTGAGGGTTTTATGAAGCTAGGCGCACAGTTTAGATATAATGAAGAAGAGTATTTTTACGGGGTAGAGGCAGACAAGCTTAAAGGAGCATATATGCTCTTAGATGAAGCCTCTGTTACTGGTACAGCCAACATATTAATGGCTGCTGTGATGGCAGAAGGCACTACCACTATTTACAATGCAGCCTGTGAGCCTTATTTACAGCAGCTTTGTACCTTTTTAAATAAAATGGGTGCTAAAATTAGTGGCATAGGGTCTAATTTACTTACCATTCAAGGTGTAGCTATATTAAATGGCGCTACACACACTATGCTTCCAGACATGATTGAAATTGGAAGTTGGATAGGAATGGCCGCTATTACTAAAAGCGAGCTCACCATAAAAAACGTGAATTGGAATATGCTGGGCCAAATACCATCTGTTTTTAGAAAGTTAGGAATTACCCTAGAGCAAAAAGGCGATGATATTTTTATACCAGCCCATACAGACGGCTATGCCATTCAAAATTATATAGATGGTTCTATTCTAACCATATCTGACGCGCCTTGGCCAGGTCTAACTCCAGACCTTCTCAGTATTTTATTAGTGACTGCCACACAGGCCAGAGGAGAAGTACTCATTCATCAAAAAATGTTTGAAAGCCGGCTTTTCTTTGTAGATAAACTCATAGATATGGGAGCCAAGATTATTTTATGTGACCCCCACAGGGCTACTATTATTGGTCATGACTTTAAGTCTAATTTAAAGGCCACTACTATGGTTTCGCCAGATATTAGGGCAGGTGTTTCCTTGCTTATTGCGGCACTTTCTGCCCAGGGAACCTCTACCATTCACAATATTGAGCAAATAGACCGCGGTTATGAAAATATAGATGAACGCCTTAGAGCTATTGGAGCTCATATTGTTCGTTTATAGTTTTTTATTTGAAAGACTTACCTTTTCACTGTGAACTAAACTGTAGGCAATGAGTGCTTGTGCCAATCCGTAAGTACCCATAATTAAGAAGCTTACTTCAGGTAATTTGTCTGTAAACATGGACAAGGCCAGCAAGCTGTCCGATGCTAAAAATAGTCTAGCGCCAATTACACCACTGGCATAAGAATTAGTAAGCACAACTCCTTTTCTTAGAAGTGAAACAAATGCCATGGCAGTAATTACTGCTATATAGACCATAACAGGGACTAATAAATCTCCTGTTTTATCTACAATTAGATATCCCATTAACCAAGCATAAAAGACCAATCTAGCCAAAGAGCCCCACTTAAATGGGAGATTTTTGTTCCGCTGTTTTATAAATATAGTTATATAAAAAAGGTGGGCAATGAGGAAAGAGCCAAGTCCTACTATAAAAAAGGCAGGAATTTCTGAGTTGAACATCAAAAAAACATCTCCCGCTAGGGAAAAAATCATGGCTAAAGCGCCCCACAAGAATATTTTTTTTGACATTGATTTCTTATGCGCCACAAAATAGCCCAAAAGACTGATCATTATTAGGGGTTTGCTCAGGTAGCGCCATTGGTCCATTTGTAAATGACTTAGATAGGCGTCTAAAAATAAAATACCCCCAAAACATATAAAGAATTGGAGGTTTTTATTATTTTTTAATTTGGTCAGCAGCATTTATTTTTTCCCTTGATTAATAGGAGCAGGGCCTTCTATCATAGGTTCATAAACCTCATTTCCTTTTCTCTCTTTGTACTCTGCTTTTACCTGGTTTACAAGTTTAGGATTGTCAAACAAATCTACCATAGTCATTCCCATGGCTTTGGCCGCATGAATCATTCCTTTATGGCCAATACTCATACCTCCGCAGGCTACTACTGCCCAAGAGTGCCATGGCGTGTCTTTTGGAGCTACAGTCACTCCAAGGTTAATATTGGCTACATTCCAGCTTACATCACCCACATCCGTAGAACCACCACCAGAGTTTTCTCTAGTTTCTTCTAAGGGACTAATAGTAGCGTCCATGCCTACTTGAGGTTTTCCGGTGGCTTCTTGAATTTTCATTCCAAAAGCGGTTTCTTCCTCCGTATAAGAAAGAGGCCCCAGTAGCTCTAAGTTCTTTTGCATGACAGCCCCGCCACTTCTATTTACTAGGGTTTCATAAATTCCAGAAATCAGTGATATTTTATAATCTACATTGGCCATAATAGCGGCACCTTCTGCCATGGCTTGTACGCGTTCATATACGGGCTTCATTCCAGAGCGTTTAGAGTCTCTTACGCGCACCCACAATCTGGCGTAATCTGGCACTACATTTACCACTTGCCCGCCATCTTGAATGTGGTAGTGAATTCTTACCGTTGGCTTAATATGCTCTCTGTAATAATTAATTCCAGTAGTGTATAATTCTAAGGCGTCAGAAGCAGAACGGCCATTCCAAGGATCTGCAGAGGCGTGTGCCGCCTGCCCGTAAAACTCTACTTTGAAATCTATAAGAGCTAGTGAACTTTGAACGTCAGCTCTGGTATCTGCAGAGGGGTGCCAGCTAATATTAACATCTACATCATCCCAAAGACCTGCTTTAACCATCCAAATTTTTCCAAAGAACTTTTCTTCAGAGGGAGTGCCTAAGAACTTTACAGTCCCTTTAATTTTCCCTGCTTCTATAAGTTCTTTTACAGCAATGGCAGCACCTAAGCTTCCCGCTCCAAAAAGGTTGTGACCACATCCGTGACCAGCAGCACCTTCATTTAAAAACTCTTTGGTGGGCTGTGCTTTTTGTGAAATACCCGGAAGGGCGTCAAACTCTCCCAAGACGCTAATTACTGGGCTTCCAGACCCATAGGTAGCAGTAAAGGCAGTGGGAATGCCCGCCACACCTCTGCTTACATTAAAACCGTTGGCTTCTGCATAACTGGCTAGTATTTCTGCTGATTTATCTTCTTCAAATGCTGTTTCTGCCAATGCCCATATAGAGTCACTAATAGCAATAAGTGCTTCTTGGTGCTTTTCTACTGAAGCTATGATGGCTTTTTTGTGGGCGTTTACTTTTTGCGCATTTATAGCCTGAAAAGAGGTGGCCATTAGGGCCAGTAAAATAATTTTTTTCATGGTTTTATATATTGATTATTTAAGGATAGAAATATACAAAAAAACAGTCAAATGGATCTGTTCTAAAGCAAAGTAAATCTGTAGCTAATGAGAGATAAATTTTAGAAAATCACAATTATATTATTGACGTTTTTTTCTGGGACCCACTATCTATGACTTTTGTGAGCACTTGGCTATCCTGAAGCCTTAGGCCTCTTTTAAACCTTACAAGAGCACATTACTCAAAGCTGTTTTATAAGTGCTCAGACAACGCTCTCTGGCCATTTTATGATCTACCATTGGTTCTGGATAGCTAAGTTCTTGAAAGTCTGGCACCCATTTGTTAATATAGGTATGCTGCTTGTCAAATTTACTTATTTGGGTCATGGGGTTAAAAATCCTAAAGTATGGAGCTGCGTCTACACCAGAGCCAGCTGCCCATTGCCAGTTCCCCACATTACTAGCTAGTTCAAAGTCTAATAGTTTTTCTGCAAAGTAAGCCTCTCCCCATCTCCAATCTATTAAAAGATGTTTGCACAGAAAACTAGCCACTAACATTCTTACCCTATTGTGCATGGTGCCACTTTGGTTTAATTCTCTCATACCTGCATCTACCAAGGGGTAGCCAGTAGTACCGTTTTTCCATTTTTCAAATTCAGTCAAATTATTTCTCCAACTAATACCGTCATATGCAGGCTTAAAAGACTTAGTGATGGTGTGGGGGAAGTGCCACAAAATTTGCATAAAAAATTCTCTCCAAATGAGTTCACTTAAAAACACTTGGTTTTTTTGGAGCTTTGCTTTTGAAACCATTTCTCTTACAGATACCGCACCAAATCTTAGGTAAGGCCCTAATTTAGAGGTGGCATTTTCAATGCCTGGAAAATTTCTTTTTTCTTGATAATCTTCTATGAGAGCTGGGGTTACTTTGAATGCACTCACACTTATAGAAGACTCTTCATAGCCCATTTCTAACAAACTGTGTAGGGGTTTTTTAAAGGCAAATAAATTTTCTAAAGGGGTACTTAAAATATCAAAACCATTAGGGTATGTGACATTAAAAAGGCTTAACCATTTGTTTTTAAAAGGGGTGTAAACCACATAAGGCTTACCATCATCTTTTGTTATATCATTTTTTTCAAAGACTACCTGATCTTTAAAACTAAAAAAAGAAATTCCTTTATCTTTTAAAAGTTCAACTACTTGCTGGTCTCTGCTAATAGCATATGGTTCGTAATCTTCGTTAGTGTACACTCCTTGCAGTTCATAGGTTTGCATGATTTGCTCAAAACTTTCTATTACACTCTTGTAAAAAGAGTAAACACCGCTCTGACTTTCTTTTTTAAATTGAGAATCTAGCTGTTGTATGTTTTTGTGTATAAAAGATAGCCTTGCGTCATTTTTTGGAAGTGAATCTAGAATTTCAGAGTCAAAAATAAAAATAGGCAGCACTTTAAAACCACTATTTAGTGCTTTTGAAAGACCCGTATTGTCATGTGACCTAAGGTCTCTTCTAAACCAAAAAACTACGATTTTCTCTTTACTCATTAATGTACATTCAAGCTACTCATTCCTCCGTCAACTCCTAAAATTTGGCCACTCATCCAACTGCTTTGGTCTGAGAGTAAAAAGACAGCCATTTGAGCAATATCTGCTGGAGTTCCCACTCTTTTTAAAGGATGTCTGGCGTCCATCATCTCTCTTTTCTTGTCATTGTTTAAAAGACGGCCTGCCAATGGCGTGTTTGTTAAAGATGGAGCTATGCAATTTATCCTAATCTTTGGTGCATACTCAGCAGCTAATGATTTAGCAAAGCCTTCTACAGCTCCCTTAGCAGCTGCTATACTGGCGTGAAAAGGCATTCCCACACCCACTGCTACCGTACTAAAATATACCATACTAGAACCTAGGCTCATTCTAGGCATAATAGCTTGAACAATAGGTAATATGGCAAAAAAATTAATTTCCATGTCTAATCTAAAAGCCTCATTAGAGAGCATCTTTAAGGGTTTTAGGTTTATAGAACCAGGACAGTAAACAAACCCATCTATTTGTTCTGGCAGGAGTGTCATATCTAAGGTGTCTGAAAGCACGTCAAAAGGAATGTGTGTGGTGTTTTCATAAGTCTTTTCTGGAGCTGTTCTGGAAGCAACAAATAATTGAGCACTTGGTGCCATAAGAGCAATAATTTCTAGCCCAATACCATGTGAACCACCTATGAGCAAAATGTTTTTCATCTTTAAATTTTTTTAAGTGTGAGTGTTGTAGGTATTGGAAGTTGACCAAACATTTCCTTGAGGGCTAACTCTCTGTGTGTAAAAATCTTCTTTAACTGTGGTTTTACCAAAAAAGGATGTATCCACTGTCCTAGAATTCCTAAGGGTATTTTGTAATCTATAATATCTTCCATTTCTACCCCTCCTGCTATTTCTTTAATAAAGTGCTTGTGATGCCAAAGAGCATAAGGTCCAAACCGCTGCTCATCTACAAAATAAACGCCTTCTTTTACTTGGGTAATTTCTGTTACCCATTTGGTAGTAATTCCAGGGAATGGTTTTACCGTATAATGAATGAGTTGCCCAGCATACATTTTTTTATCAGCCCCTGCCAAAATATTAAAATTCATAGCTTCAGGCGTAATTTTTTGTAGGTTTTTAGGATCTGATAGAAAGTTCCAGGCAGTGGCCATATCTGTTTTAATACATTGCTTGGCGTGTAGTTGATATAGTTGCATAGAAGATTCTTTTTGTTTTTACAAAGATATTATTTTGTTTAACTATAGAGCATAATTAGTGAACAAATATTAAAAAATGACAATTGCATTTATTGTATATTTGAATAAATTATTAAAAACAATAATCATGAAAAAAATAATATTATTAGTATGTGTATTTGCAGCCTTGTCTGTAAGTGCACAAATTGTATCTCCACAACCAAGCCCTGCCGCTTCAATTATGCAAACAGTAGGATTAAGCGAAGTAAGTCTTAAGTTCTCTAGACCTGCTATGAGAGGTAGAACTGTTGTAGGAGACTTAGTTCCATACAACGCTATTTGGAGAACTGGAGCCAATGCCAACTCTACCATGACTGTAAATACTTCTTTTACATTTGGAGGAACTGAGCTTGCTGCTGGTACTTACGCCGTTTTCACTAAACCTTCAGAAAGTTCTTGGGAAGTATATTTGTACTCTAAAAATGACAACTGGGGTACTCCTGACAACTGGGACCAGGGCCTAGTAGTGGCTACAGCGGCTGCTGCTCCACAAAAAACAAATAGGGTCACGGAATCTTTTTCAATGGCTATCAATGAGATCTCTAATACAGGGGCTCATTTAGAAATTTCATGGGACCAGACTTTAGTTGCAGTACCCTTTTCTGTTCCTACAGACCAAGTGGTTATGGCTTCTATAGACAGTACCCTGTCTGCAACTCCTACTGCTACAGATTACTACACAGCCGCGGTTTATTATTTATCGGCAGATAAAGATATAAAGCAATCTTTAAAATGGATGGATATAGCCATGAGTAAGATTGAAAAGCCTGCCTTTTGGCAAATGAGACAGCAGTCACTGGTTTATGCCAAAGCCGGAATGGTAAAAGAGGCCATTAAAGTAGCCAAAGCGTCCTTAGTAGCATCTAAAGAGGCAAACAATATGGATTACGTAAAAATGAATGAAAATTCTTTAAAAGAGTGGATGGCTTTATAGAAGACGCAAGCCTTTTAAATAATACATTTAAATTAAGAGTGAACCAAAGTCCGTCTTTCAAAAGACGGGCTTTGGTTTTTTAAAGAATACTTGTAATATATGTGCTATTATTATGACCACTCCACAGCCAAATAAGTTGAGCCATAAAAAAGACATCCAATCATTGTAAAAAGCAAAAACTACTACAGCTTGGGTAATAATGGCTCCAAAGAAAACTGGTTTTCCATGAATGTATTTAAAGAAAAATGCCAACATGAAAATACCCAGTACGTTCCCGTAAAAAATAGAACCTATAATATTGACTAACTGTATGAGGTTTTCAAATAAATTGGCTATAGAAGCTATGCAAATGGCTATAACCCCCCAACTAAAGGTGAAAATTTTAGACATTTTTAGATAGTGCTTATCTGCTGTTACGTTGGGTACATATCTCTGGTAAATATCTAAGGTAGTAATGGTGCCTAGAGCGTTTAGTTCAGAAGCGGTAGATGACATGGCTGCAGATAGAATAACTGCCAATAAGAGGCCTACAAGCCCCCTTGGTAAATTATTGAGTATGTAATGAATAAAAACATAGTCTTTGTCATTGACAGCCACTTCTGGAGCTGCAGCTTTTAAAAGGGTTTTAGCCTTTGTTCTAAGGCCCATTTCTTGCTGATCTAAGCCATTGAGTTTTTTATTTATGCGCAAGACCTCTGTACTGTTTTCTTGCTTTTTTGCTTCTAGATAATTTCTTTGTAGTGATTGTTTTTGGATTTGGGTGTTTTTTAGTTCTTCAGATAGGCTGTTGTAAGATGCTACATATTCAGGAGCCTGCATGGCCTCTCTGGCAGCTGGATTAAAATGTATAGGTGTATAGTTAAACTGATAAAATACAAAGACCATCACCCCTACAAAAAGGATGAAGAATTGCATGGGTATCTTAAATATTCCATTAAAGACAAGACCTAATTGGCTTTCGCGTTTAGATTTTCCAGATAAGTATCTTTGTACCTGGCTCTGGTCTGTTCCAAAGTAGGATAAGGCTAGGAAAAACCCGCCTGTAATTCCACTCCAAAAGGTATAGCGGTTGTTGGGGTCTAGGCTAAAATCTAACACTTTTAATTTGCCAGACCGGTCTGCAACGTCCATGGCGTTTGCAAAAGTGATATCGGCCGGGAGGCCAGAAACAATCATATAAAATGCTACAAACATACCGCCCATAATGACAAACATTTGCTGTTTTTGAGTCACATTAACAGCTTTGGTGCCCCCACTTACTGTGTATAAAATAACCAGGCCTCCAATAATAACAACCAATAATCTGAGTGGCCAGCCTAGGGCTGCAGACAAAATAATAGCAGGTGCAAAAATTGTAATTCCGGCAGACAAGCCTCTTTGAATAAGGAATAGCAACGCGGCCAATGTTCTGGTGTTGGCATTGAATCTGTTTTCTAGAAACTCATAGGCAGTGTGTACCTTTAGCCGGTCATAAAGTGGAATAAATACTAAAATAATCACAATCATGGCCAGTGGTAGACCAAAATAAAATTGAACAAAGCCCATTCCGTCATGGTAAGCTTGACCTGGCGTAGATAAAAAAGTAATAGCAGAAGCTTGTGTAGCCATTACTGAAAGGCCAATAGTGGCCCAGTTGGCTTCTTTGCCACCTAGTACATAATCAGAAACGCTTTCACTTCCTTTGGTTTTCCAAATACCATAGGCCACAATGAATAAAAGGGTACAAATGAGTATGGACCAGTCTATTTGGCTCATATTTAGTTTTTAGTAGTTTTTGGAGTATGCAAATCGCCCAGTGAAATCATATTGCTAAAAAGTCTATAAGCTCCAGGAACTCCTGCTGGCAATTCTCTAAAAAAGCTCAAGCCCGTGTATATGAAATGTCCTTTTCCTAAAGGGGCCACCAAAAGACTGCCCTGCTTTGGCGTTTCTCCTGGGTCATTCATTTGTAATAGTGGTGTATAAGCCTGGTCCCATTGCTTTGGAAAATACAAGCCACGCTCTTGTACCCAGCCGTCAAAATCCTTTTCTGTAATGAGATTGGGATAATTCAAAATAGGATGGTCCTTAGCCAGCAATGTTACTTTTGCGTCTTCTTTGGTCACCCTATCACTGGATAGTTCTAGAGGGTAAGGGGCAATAGAAACTTGGTTGTCTCCACTTCTAGCCGCCGTGTTGTATTGGCTAATAAGTACCCCTCCATTTCTTACATAAGCCATAAGTACTTCTTTTTTAAGACTTAGACTGGGGTTCACATTAAGGGATCTAATCCCTAAAATAACGGCTTTAAATGTGCTTAGATTTTCTGCACTAAGATCTTCAATATTTAGTACTTGCACTTTATAGCCTATAGCTTCTAAGCTTTCTGCCACCTTATCTCCAGCTCCCATAAAATAGCCCACTTTGGCTTCTTGTTTTTTAATGTCTAAGCGCACCCATTTAGATTGCGCTTTTATCAAAATTCTCTGGGTAGGAATGTGATCGTATTCAATAGTTACCAAAGACTGATCATAGGTTTGTCCATTGGCTATTACCACAGCAGTAACCATTGTTTCAGAAATTTCACCACTTGGGGACACTTGAAAATTAAAAATGGATATAGCCCCTTTTTCTCTTAGGGAAAAGTCTTGGTTTTTTGGATACACGCTCCAGCTTTCAGGTATCTCTAAATGTAAAGACCCTTCTTGATTGTCTGATAAGGCTTGAATAGTTATTTGAACTCTTTTAGGACTTTGATCTGGAAATAAAACCACTTCTTGGTCTAGTTTTACAGATAGGGGAGGGAGCACACTAAAGATTTCCCATAATTCTCCTTTTTCTGGTTTGGCATATCTATAAACCAAAGGAAGCTCAAAAGATAGTTGGACCTCTTCATATGCTAACTGAACAATAGCTTTTACATCGGCAGGGCTTTCTGGAGCTCCAATGAGTGAAGTGTCTGCTACCTGGTACATGCCTAAAGTAGGAATTTCATTTAGCCAATAAGGATTGCTAAAGGCAGCTTCTTTTGGAATAGAAATGGCCAATGAAACATCAGTAGACTGGTTTTTAATTAGGGCTATTTTCTGAGTATTTTTTTGATTCGTTTCTTTATTAGTTGCGCCTAAAATTTTAAATGACACTAAGGAGAGTTTGTCTGTACTTCTAGCTATCATATTAATGTTTGCTGACACCTTGGCCCCAGGAGCTGCAAAGGACTCTTTAGATTGAAAGCTCAAATAAAGGCCAGAAACCTCTTTAATAAGGCTCTTGATTTGCAAAGTTTTTTGTTCCCTCCAAAAAAGATTTTTAATGTTTTTGATTAGGCTATAAGCTTTTATAAGCTCAGGAAGGTGCATGGAAGGATCAGAAAAATTAAAACTATTTTCTAACGGATCTAAAATAGCAGCAATTTCTTTACCTTCTGGAATTCTGTTCCAGGAGGTATCTATGCCGCTAAAAAGATTTTGATCTACGGGAAGCGAACCACTAATAAGCTCTAAGTATTCTTTTTCTGAACCCCTGCTGTTGAGTCTTCCAAACCCCTGGCATAAATGTTGACTACTGGCAAGAGAAGCTATTTCATTGTTAGAGATCCCTAAACTTGGATAATAAACCCCTACATCTACGGTGACAAGCCCTTTTTTAGAAGCCTTTTCAAAAGCGCTTTCAGAACCATAAAACCACCATGAGGTATTAAAAAAGCTCCTTTTAGCTTGCCATGGTTGCTGGCTGGTAGTTTCATTTATAATTCTATTTGAATTTTTGTCTGCAAGCGCAGTAGTGGCTGCGTATGTTTTTATATCAGCTTTTCCTGCCAACTCAAAAGCCTCCATGCTTATAAGTGCGCTAGAGGTGTGTTGCCCGTGAGTAGTACCCGGAGTTCTGTGGTCAAAACGATTTATAATGACGTCTGGTCTAAGGCTTCTTATGCGGGTAATTACGTCTGACAATACCGCTTCTTTATTCCAGATTTTTAAGGTTTCTTCTGGATCTTTAGAAAATCCAAAATCGTTGGCTCTAGAAAAGAATTGTTGGCCTCCATCTATATTTCTAGCGGCTAATAACTCTTGTGTTCTTAAAACACCCAATAATTCTCTAATTTCAGTTCCAATAAGGTTTTGACCTCCATCTCCTCTGGTAAGGGAAAGGTAAGATGTTTGGGCGTGTAGCTCATGAGTGAGGTAGGAAATCAGTCTGGTATTTTCATCGTCTGGATGTGCTGCAATATAAAGTACATTTCCTAGAAAGTTAAGTTTTTTAAGATCGTGAAAAACCGCAGCACTACTTTTGGGATTAAAGTTCTGAGCACTTAAAACAGGGATGGATAGCAGGGCCAATAAAACACTACTAATGAGTAAGTTTTTCATAGGCTTATAGTTCTTGTTTGCTGATTAAAGCAACTCCTTTTTGTAAAAATAGGTTGTTTGGGTAAGTGACTAAGTAGCCTTCATCTGTTTTGAGTTCAATATAAAAGGCCCTTACATCTGTAATAATAGCTTCTAGAGAAAAATCATCGTCTTGGATTTTGATTCTATCACCAATTTTAAAGGGAAATGAGAAAAATAATATAATCCCTGCAGTCACATTGCTCAGTATAGACCAGGTAGCAAAAAGGGCCACTCCTAACACAGCAAAAAATGAAGAAAGCATCAAGCTCAAGTCTTTTAATTTTACCCCCCAAATAATGAGAAGTGCAACAAAACCAATAATAGTAATTCCTACACTGGTGTATTTAATAATCAGTTTGGTTCTAGACTTATTTAGGTCACTGATTTTGCCAACTTTCCTAATGGCTTTGGTCGTGATGAATTTAGTAATTAGAAGCCCTATTAACAGGATGAGTGAGCTCAGTAATTCTTGCAAGTGAGTTTCAAAAAATTTTTCCATAATTTTAATTTAATTTAGGGGAGCCAAGTATTTTTTTTAATTCTTGATACAACAATTGGGTAGGTAGGCCCACTACGTTGTTATAGCTTCCTTCTATAGTACTAATACCTATAAGACCTATCCATTCTTGAATGCCATAGCCACCTGCTTTGTCAAAGGGTTTAAAATGATTTACATAAAAGGTAATTTCTTCCAAACTCAATTTAGAAAAAGTAACCTTTGTTTCCTGAATACAGTGGGTTTGTTTTCCTTGATAGTTAAAGCAAACCGCTGTAAATACTTCATGTGAACCTCCAGACATGCTGCTCAACATCTCTATAGCTTGTGCTGCATTTTTAGGTTTTCCAAGGGCTTTTCCACGGTTCCAAACTATAGTGTCTGAGGTAATGAGCAATTCGTGGGCTGACAGACTTTCTACCAGAGCTTTTGCCTTTAATTTAGCCAAAAATAAGGGAATTTCTTTAGATTTTAGCGAAGGTGGGTACAACTCTTCCACTTCTTTAATTCTCAAAAGGACTTCAAACCCCATATCCTTAAAAAATTGCTGACGCCTAGGAGAACCAGAAGCCAATACTAATGTGGTGTTATTGAATGAAACAGTCATATTAATCAGTTTGTCCGTCTTGGTTTGTGCCCCATTTCCCTTGAACCTTTAACACCTGCTCTATGACATCTCTTACACAACCGTCACCGCCGTTAATATGAGAAATATAAGCCGCTATGGCTTTTACTTCTGGAACTGCATTTTGTGGGCAAGTAGGCAAACCAATGTGCTTCATTGGGGCAATATCTGGGATATCATCACCCATATATAAAACTTCTATAGGAGTTATTTCATACATGTCTAAAAAGAGGTGTAATGGCTCCATTTTGTCGTGTGCTCCCATATAAATATCGCTCACCCCTAAGGCTTTAAAACGGTTTTTTACCCCCTCATTAGTGCCCCCAGAAATGAGGCATATTTTATATCCTTTCTCTATGGCTGTCTTTACAGCATATCCATCTTTAACGCTTACTTTTCTGAGCAATTCCCCTGTAGTGGTTATAAGGACGTTTCCATCTGTAAAAACACCGTCTATATCAAATACAAAAGTGGTAATTTGCTGTAATGATTTTTTATAACTCATGAGCATATTTTTCGCCAATGGCATTACTTAAGGTTTTGTAAATATTTTTGTGTAGGTCACTCTCTAGCATAGTTAGGTGCGCTGCCAATGTAGTGCTATCTCCTCTTCTGGCAGGACCTGTTTGTGCTTTATGTGCCCCAAGTTCAATAGTATTTTCAATGGTTTGCCTGATAAGAGGCTCTAAAAGTGTAAAATCTATTGATTTATTTTTACAATATTCCTGAGCTTCGCCAAATAGAAAAGTGCTAAAATTATTTACCCAGACGGCTGCTAAATGAAGATTTTTACGTTTTTCAGAGTTTAATATCTGTACCCTTTCACTGATGTCACTGGCTATGTTTTTTAAAAAAAGCTCCGTTTTTTTATCAGTAGCCTCTATAAGAATGGGAATGGCTTTAAAGCTTAAAGGACTATTTGAGCCAAAAGTCTGTAAAGGATAAAAAACACCGCTATTAAAGTGTGCTTTTAAAGATTTTAAAGGAACAGTTCCGGATACATGACACACCACAGCATTTGGACAAATTAACTTTGAGGATACTGCATTTACAGCATTATCTGAAACTGCTATCAAAATAAGATTCTCAGCAATAGGTAAAGTCCAATTAGTGCTTGTTTTAACATTTCCAAAAGCCAGTAAAGCCTCTTTAGATCTACCCAAAACGAGACTTACCTCAGAAAGACTACTCTTTTGAAAAACATTAAAAAGTTGCTTGGCAACCCTACCCGTACCAATGATAGCTATAGAAATCATACCCAAAAATAAGACAAATATGCGGGTAAGTAAGAGAATTAAATACTTTTAATGGTAGTTTTTAGTATTTATTTGGCTGTTAAAAAGAGAAAAAGGACGTACTTTTATATCCAAAAAAGAGCTCTATTACAATGATTAATTTACTTAAAAAAGTACTCTTCTCTACCAGACTCATGTCTGTTTTATTTATAGCCTTTGCCACGGCCATGGCCTTTGGAACTTTTATTGAGAGCTGGTACTCTACAGAAACCGCTAGAATATGGATTTATAACGCCACTTGGTTTGAAGCCATGATGGTATTTTTTGTCATTAATTTTGCAGGAAACATAAAGAGATACGGCCTACTTAAACTCAATAAATGGCCCGTTTTATTATTGCATACTTCATGGATACTTATAATTATAGGCGCTTTTGTAACTCGTTACATTAGTTATGAAGGCATGATGCCAATTAGAGAAGGAGAAACAGAAAAAATATTTTACTCAGACAAGACCTACGTCACCCTTTTTGTAGATGGTGAGAATGAAGGACAGCCAGCTAGAAGAAGCTTTGAAGATCTCGCTATCTTTACACCAGAGGCAAAAAAGACTTCTTTACCATGGACGTCTGATTTTGCTGGTCAAGATTTCAAAGTAGCCTTTGTTTCTTTTCAAAAAGGAGCTCAGGAAGGCCTTATCGAAGCCCCCAACGGAAGTGAATTTCTGAAAATTGTAGAGGCAGGAGACGGCAACAGACATGATCATTTTTTGGCGTCTGGTAACGTCACTAGCATTCACAATATTTTATTTGCCTTAAACAGTCCAACAGTAGGGGCTATTAATATTAATACCACCACCACGCCTTTTTCCATAAACACCCCTTTTGAGGGTGATTTTTTACGAATGGCAGACCAGTTAAAAGGGGTAGTAGTTAAAGATAGTGTTCAAGAATTGCAAATGCGTTCCTTATACAATATAGGTGGCATGCAGTTTGTTATTCCAGAAATGCCCATTAGAGGAATTAGTGGCATTGTTCCAGTACCGGAATCTGAACTAACGCCAGACACTAAAGACGCGCTCACTATTTCTATTACTAGTAATGGAGAGACAAAAAACATGACAGTGCTGGGTTCTAAAGGAATGGCAAGCTATTCTGAAAAAATTTCATTAGCAGGTTTAGATTTTACATTAGGTTATGGTTCCAAGGTATACGAGCTGCCGTTTTCTATTAAATTAAATGACTTTATAGCAGAAAAATATCCAGGCACCGAAAAAGGATACGCTTCATTTATGAGTAAAGTCACTGTAGAGAATAGCCGTCCCTTTGATTATGACATTTTTATGAATCACGTATTAGACCAAGGTGGTTACCGCTTTTTTCAATCTAGTTTTCATCCAGATGAAAAAGGATCGGTTCTTTCTGTAAGCCATGATTTTTGGGGTACATGGATTACATATGTGGGATATTTTTTATTGTATATAGGGCTTATGGGAATTATGTTTTTTGGAGACACCAGATTTAAACACCTTGCCAGAGCCTTAGAGAAAGTAAAGGCAAAAAAGGCAGCGCTTACTTTATTAATGCTAGTTGGTTTTGGATTCACCTCTTTTGGCCAGCAGCAAAATGCTGCCGCCGATGACAGCCACGCTCACAACAGTCTTAAAGAAACTGCCTCTACAGCAGAGCTTGCCAAAGCTTTACAAAATACGTTAGTCACTAAGGAGCACGCGGCTAAATTTGGATCTATAGTGATTCAAGATGATGGAGGTAGGATGAAGCCTATTAATACTTTTGCCTCTGAGCTCTTAAGAAAATTGAGTTTTAAAACTCAATACGAAGGTCTTAACCCAGACCAGGTTTTACTCTCCATGATGATTAATCCTGCACTATGGTACAATACGCCTTTTATAGCCTTAGATAAAAAAGGGCAAAATGACAGTTTAAGACATATTCTTGGAGTTCCAGAGGGACAGCGTTATTTAAAAGCAACAGACTTTTTTAATGAAGATATGGCTTATAAATTAGCGCCCTATCTAGAAGACGCTTACGCTACTACCAACCCAAATAAATTTCAAAAAGATTTTCAGGATATAGACCTTAGATTAGGCCTATTAAATAGGGCATTGGGTGGAGAGATTGTGAAGATTTTTCCAATGCTCAATGATGAGAATAACAAATGGATTTCTGCTGTTGAATACCGTTCTGGAACATATGTGATTGCGGATAGTTTATATGCAAATTTTGTTAAAAATTCAGTACCTTTTTATTTAATGAGCCTTGAAAAAGCCATCGCTTCTAAAGACTACACACAGGCAGATAAATTACTAGAGGCCTTTACTCAAAATCAAAACAATCATGGGAGTGACATCATGCCAAGTCAAAATAAAATACAGGCAGAGGTGTGTTATAACCAGCTAGATATTTTTAACAAACTGTATAAGTACTATGCCCTAACAGGCGTTCTCATGTTCTTTTTTTTGATTTTTCAGATCTTTAAAGAAAGAAAAATTTTAAAAGGAGGAATACACCTATTTAAGTTTCTTGTTTGGGGCCTATTTGCGCTTCATACAGCAGGGCTCATTATGAGGTGGTATATTTCTGGACACGCTCCTTGGAGTGACGCTTATGAAAGTATTTTATATGTGTCTTGGGCAACCTTAGCTATGGGAATTGCATTGGGCAGAAAAAGTGACCTAACACTCGCAGCCACTACCTTTGTAACTGCTATGCTTTTATGGATTGCACACCAAAGTTGGGTAGATCCCTCTGTTGCTAATTTAGTGCCCGTATTAGATAGCTATTGGCTCATGATACATGTAGCCGTTATTGTGGGGAGTTACGGTCCATTAACAGTGGGAATGATTTTAGGAATTGTGTCTTTAGTCCTTATGATCATGACCAATGAAAAAAATAAAAAGAGGATGGACCTCAATTTAAAAGAGCTAACCATTATTAATGAACTTTCTATAACAGTAGGACTTATTATGCTAACCATTGGAAACTTTTTAGGAGGCCAATGGGCCAACGAAAGTTGGGGTAGGTACTGGGGCTGGGATCCTAAAGAAACCTGGGCTCTTATTTCTATTTTGATATACGCATTTGTCATACACACCAGATTGGTGCCGGGCCTTAGAGGTAGGTGGACCTTTAATTTTCTGAGTATTGTGGCTTACGCAAGTATCATGATGACCTATTTTGGAGTAAATTTCTATTTAGTTGGCTTACATTCTTACGCTAGCGGTTCTCAAGTAATTACACCCACCTTTATTTACTATTGTGTGATTGGAGTCATTTTGTTGGGGGGCATTAGTTTTTGGAGAAATAAAATATTTAGTATAAAATAATCAAAACCTATGGACAATAAAGATTTAGGCTTAAACGCCATGTGTACACATTTTGGAGAATTAGAAGACTCCGTTTTTAAAGGCGCGGTTTCTCCTTTGTATATGAGTACCTCATATGCCTTTGAAGATGTAGAAGTAAAGAGATACCCTAGATATTTTAACACCCCTAACCAAGTAGCTTTGTCAAAAAAAATAGCAGCTTTAGAGCACTCAGAGGCAGCTCTTATTTTTGGTAGTGGCATGGCAGCAGTAAGCACGGCTATGCTGGCTTTTTTAAGTGCAGGAGATCATGTGGTTTTACAAAAAACACTTTATGGAGGTACCTACAACTTTGCAGTTGAAGAATTCGAGAGGTTTGGAATACAATACACCTTTACCAAAGGATTGGCTCCTGAAGACTTTAAAGCTGCTTTAAAGGAAAACACTAAAGTAATTTATATAGAAACACCTTCTAATCCTTTATTGACCATCACAGATTTAAAAGCAGTAGCTGGCATAGCTAAAGGTGCAGGAGTGGTTAGTATGATTGACAACACTTTTGCAAGCCCAGTAAATCAGAATCCAGCAGATTTTGGAATAGATATTATTATTCATTCTGCTACAAAATACATGGGAGGTCATTCTGACATTTGTGCGGGTGCTGTAGCAGCGTCTAAAATCCATATGGATAAAATATTTAGATTGGCTAAAAACCTAGGAGGTTCTTTAAGTGATTACACCGTTTGGCTTTTAGAGCGCAGTATTAAAACCATGGGCATTAGGGTAAGGGCTCAAAATGAAAATGCTTTAGATATGGCTCAGTTTTTAGAAAATCATCCTAAAATATCTAAAGTCTATTATCCAGGACTTAGCTCACACCCAGACCACGCATTAGCTGCTTCTCAGATGAAAGGTTTTGGAGGTATGCTATCCTTTGAATTGGCAGCTGGATTAAGCGCAAGTGCCTTTCAAAAAGCGTTAAAGCTTATAAAGCCCTCTATGAGTTTGGCAGGAATAGAAAGCACCCTTCTTTCACCTACCCTTACTTCTCATTCCTTATTAAGCCCAGAGGAAAGAGCTCACCAAGGAATAGCAGATGGGCTTATTCGCTTTTCTGTTGGAATAGAGGAAACTGAGCACTTAAAAGAAGATATAGATCAAGCAATAAAAGCAATTTCATAAGGAGTGGCTATTTAAAAACACTTATAAATTATTAATATATAGCGCTATTCAGGCGTTATATAAAAGGGAGTTTTATGAAACTAGATATTTTAGCTTTTGGAGCACATCCAGACGATGTAGAATTAGGAGCTGGAGCTACTATTGCTAAAGAAATTAGCATGGGTAAGAAAGTAGGTATTATAGACCTTACTAGGGGGGAGTTGGGAACCAAAGGAACTGCTGCAATTAGAGATTTAGAAGCGGCAAAGGCAGCAAAAATTTTAGGTGTTTCACTCAGAGAAAATATGGGTTTTGCCGATGGTTTTTTTCAAAATACGCCAGAATTACAAAAAGCGATAATAACAAAAATTAGAGAATACAAGCCAGAGGTAGTTTTGTGTAATGCCATTAGGGACAGACATATAGATCATGGAAAAGGAAGTGCTTTAGTGAGCGATGCTTGTTTTTTAAGTGGGCTTATTAAAGTAGAGACTTTAGATAGCAATGGCGCCATACAGCCCCCTTGGCGCCCAAAGCAAGTGTATCATTATATTCAATGGCAGAACTTAACCCCAGATTTTGTGATAGATGTCTCTGGGTTTATATCCAAAAAACAAGAAGCTATATTGGCTTACAGTTCTCAGTTTTTTGATCCTAAAAGCAATGATCCTCAGACCCCAATATCTTCTGAGAATTTTTTGGAAAGTGTGCGTTATAGGGCACAAGATTTGGGAAGATTAATAAGCGTCGAAGCTGCAGAGGGTTTTACTGCAGAACGCCCTGTTGCTGTAAATAGTTTAGACGGGTTAATCTAATTTTAATCTTAGTTTATAAATAGAAAAATTTACAAATAGCATCAGAATTATTTTGAAAAACTGATGAAAATAAATTATATTTGCAGCCGATTACAAATGGTGGTTGTAGCTCAGTTGGTTAGAGCGCTGGTTTGTGGTACCAGAGGTCGCCGGTTCGAACCCGGTCTTCCACCCAGAATTTAAGCCTTACTTTTTAAAGTAAGGCTTTTTTTGTGGCTATAAGTGAGTAAAAAAAATCCCCAAAACCATTGGCCTTGGGGATTTAAATTTTGGAGACTTGCTTGCTTTATTTAGTAGTCTTGTCTACCACAATTCTATTTTTTCTATTGGCTAGTTCCCAAGCGGTGTAAAACACCAAGCGGGTCCTGTTCTCTAACAAATCATAGTTTATTTTATCTGGAGTGTCACTAGGTTTGTGGTAATCTGCATGAGTTCCATTAAAATAGAAAATGATTGGAATGTTGTTTTTTGCAAAGTTGTAGTGATCACTTCTGTAGTAAAAACGATTTGGATCATTCTCATCATTGTAAGTGTAGTCTAAGGCTATATTAGTGTATTTCTTATTAACTGCTTCTGAGAGTTCGTGTAATTCAGTACTTAATTTGTCAGACCCAATGAGGTATATATAATTTCTATCTCCTTTTCTTTTCGGATCTATGCGCCCAACCATATCTATATTTAAGTTGGCAACCGTGTTAGCTAGTGGCACAATAGGGTCTACATCTGTGTAGTATTGTGAGCCCAATAAACCTTTCTCTTCTCCTGTAACGTGTAAAAACACAATAGACCTCTTAGGACCTTTTCCATTGTTAGCAGCCTCTTTAAAAGCTTCTGCAATTTCTAAAAGAGCTACAGTACCAGAACCATCGTCATCTGCTCCATTGTGAATTTCTCCATCGCTGTTTACCCCAACGTGGTCTAGGTGAGAAGAAATAACAACGTACTCTTCTGGAAATTCACTTCCTTTTAATAAAGCCACTACATTTTCTGATTTTACTTCTTTATTGGTGCTTTTAACAGCAAAAGATACAGGAGTATTTAAAACTCTTACTTTCATATCAGTTTCAATACCAGATAAAATATTATTTGCCAACTCAGCGTTTAAGTAAAAAGAAGGAGTAGTTTCTTTAGACAAGGCTTTAATTTCCATGCTACCACTGTCGTTTTGCTTCATATAATTAAAACGTCTTTGGTGGCGGTCAAAGTTTGCTTGGTCAAAAAACAAGACAGCAACGGCTCCTTTTTCTTTAGCAACAGCTACTCTTTTAGAGAGCGCCTCTGAAATATTACTCCATTTGCTAGCTTCTGAACTTCCAGAAAGTAAAAAATTTCCTTTGGCGTCTTTTGGTTCTCCTGATTTAAGAAGGACTACTTTACCTTTTACATCTATTGAGGTATAATCAGAATACATTCCTTCTTCAATTCCATAATTAGCGTAGACAATAGATTTGAAATTTCCATTAAAGGAATTAAAAGTCATAAAGCCCTCTCCATTTTCTAAGCTACTAGCTCCCATAGTCATTGTTCCAGTTGGAATTTTACGGATTTCTAAAGCTATAGGTTGGAAATAGTCATCACCTCCTTTAGCAGCAGGAATACCAAGGGCCACATATTGTTTTTTTAGATAAGCAATAGCCATTTTTTGGCCAGGTTCTCCAGTTTCTCTCCCTTCAAATTCATCTGAAGCGTAGGTGTATAAATGATCTTTTAATTCTGCTTGTGTAATTGTTTTAGCAAATACCTGGGGGTCTGCTACTTTAGTGATTGCTTTCTTTTGAGCCTGTAAGGTTCCCACTGAAAGACCTAAGACTATAAGGGCTATTTTTTTCATATGCTTTTATGTTTAATTATATTTAAGCGAGTCTAAAATAACAAAATAAGCACTAGCTAAGTCTTCTTTTATGAAAATATTAAGCCAATTAAATATTTCCTAGTTCATGAGGATTTTTTTAGAAAGGTATTTGTATTTTAGTCAATGAAACACCCAACACTACAAACCATGAGCATACAATGGAAAGGCGTCATGCCTGCTGTAACTACTAAATTTAACTCTAAAGATGGCTTGGACTTGCCTTTATTTAGCAAAAATATAAATGCCCAAATGGCAGCAGGTGTACACGGCATTATTCTAGGGGGGACCTTAGGTGAGGCTAGTACCCTTACAATACAAGAAAAAGATATTTTAGTTCGCCATACAGTAGCCCATGTAAAGGGAGCTATTCCTGTTGTCATTAATATTGCAGAGCAAACGACTAAAGACGCAGTAGTAGCAGCACAAGCAGCACAAGAGGCTGGCGCAAAAGGACTTATGATGTTACCCCCTATGCGTTATAAAGCAACCCCCCATGAAACCATGGCTTACTTTAAGACTGTTGCTAGCGCCACAGACCTGCCAATTATGGTATACAATAACCCTGTAGATTACGGAATAGAAGTCACAATTCCTATGTTTGAGCAGTTGTTAAAGTTAGATAATATTCAAGCAGTAAAAGAATCTACCAGAGACACTACCAATATTACTAGGCTTAAAAATGCTTTTGGAGATCGCTTAAAAATACTCTCAGGAGTAGACACCTTGGCATTAGAGAGTATGTTATTAGGTGCAGATGGTTGGGTAGCTGGTTTGGTTTGTGCTTTTCCAGCAGAAACCGTGGCCATATACATCCTGGCAATGGTGGGGCAATTGGATAAAGCCACCGCTATATACCGCTGGTTTATGCCTCTTTTAGAACTGGATATTAACCCTCAGTTGGTGCAGAATATTAAAATGGCAGAGGTGGCTACCGGCATAGGGTCTGAGCTGGTGCGTTTGCCTAGAATGCCATTACAAGGTTTAGAAAGAGAGCGAGTAGGTAAAATTATTACAGAAGCATTGGCTACAAGGCCTGTACTACCCAACTACAAAACACTCTTATAATGATAGAAATTCCCACTCAAAATTTAATAGGTTTCCACTACAGTGCAACAAGTGCTCACAGCTTTCAGACTTTTAATCCCATCACCCAAAAGGCTACTCCTTGGACTTTTAAATCTGCCACAGCAGAGGAAGCTTCCTTGGCTACTAGAAAAGCTACACATGCTTTTAAACCCTTTCAGGCCTTCGCACTTAAAGAGCGTGCTGCTTTTTTAAGAGCCATTGCCATAGAAATATTAGCTTTAGGAGACTCCCTTATAGAAACCTATTGCTCAGAGACAGGTTTACCAGTAGGTAGGGCTATAGGAGAAAGAGGTAGGACCATAGGCCAATTAGAAGCTTTTGCCACTGCTCTAGAAAATGGACAGTATTTGGATCCAGTGATAGACCATGCAGACCCACAGAGAATACCAATTCCAAAAGTAGATATTAGAAAAATAAACCGCCCACTAGGTCCTATAGTGGTCTTTGGGGCCAGTAACTTTCCATTGGCTTATTCAACCGCAGGCGGAGATACCGCAAGTGCGCTGGCTACTGGATGCCCTGTAATTGTAAAGGCCCACCCCATGCACGCTGCTACAGGTGCCTTAGTTGCGGCTGCCATTTTAAAAGCAGCCAAAGACACTGGAATGCCAGAAGGTGTCTTTTCTAATTTAAACAGCAATAGCTATGAATTGGGGCAGCAATTGGTTAAAGACCCACTAGTTAAAGGAGTGGGATTTACAGGAAGTGTTGCTGGGGGTACTGCCCTTTACCAATTAGCACAAACTAGACCAGAGCCTATTCCTGTATTTGCAGAAATGGGATCTGTTAACCCTATAATTGTCCTTCCAGAAGCTCTAGAACAAGGAGTTACAGCCTGGGCAGAAGCTTATGCCGCTTCTATAGCTTTAGGCTCTGGGCAATTTTGCACCAATCCAGGCCTTATTTTTTGTGTAGAAGGCCCAGAAACGTCACATTTTATAAGTCATTTAAAAGCAACTTTTTCTAAAATAAGCCCCACGGTTATGTTGCACCCAAATATTCATGGCGCTTATAATAAAAGAAGGGAAGAAGTAGCAGAAAAGGCTCAGTTATTGGCTACCACACAGCCACAAGAACTCAAGAGTAAAAATGCAGTTGGAGAGGGTGCTATTTATGAAGTAACCGCTGCTACTTTTGCAGCAAATCCTAGCTTGCATTTAGAAGTTTTTGGCCCCATGTCTTTAGTGGTGCGCTGTGAAAACACAGCAGAACTTATACCGCTTATATCGCATTTAGAAGGCCAGTTAACGGGTACCATTTTAGGAACTGAAAAAGCCATAGCAGCCCAACCTCTTTTAGTGAGTACTTTAAAGGATAGGGTAGGGCGTATTATATTTAATGGAGTACCCACTGGGGTAGAAGTGTGTGCAGCTATGCAACACGGGGGGCCTTTCCCTGCAAGCTCAGACGCAAGATTTACAGCTGTAGGTGTACATGCTATGAAAAGATGGTTAAGGCCTATATCTTACCAGAATTGGCCGCAATCACAATTGCCCTTAGCTTTACAAGAGGGTAACCCCTTAAAGATTTGGCGTCTTGTAGACGGAACACTTTCCTTAGATTAAAAAATAATGATTTTATACGTTTAGCTGTATGTCTAGAAAAACTTTTTTTTGCATAGACGCCCATACCTGCGGTAACCCAGTAAGGGTAGTAGCAGGGGGGGGGCCAACACTTAATGGTGCCAATATGAGTGAAAAGCGCCAGCATTTCTTAAAAGAGTATGACTGGATAAGAAAAGGGCTTATGTTTGAGCCCAGAGGTCATGATATGATGAGTGGCAGCATCTTTTACCCAGCTTCTAATCCAGAAAATGATGTGGCCATTTTATTTATTGAAACCAGTGGCTGCCTTCCTATGTGCGGTCATGGCACTATTGGCAGTATGACCATAGGGATAGAAGAGGGGTTAATTACACCCAAAATATCAGGAAAGATACGTTTAGAAACCCCAGCTGGCTTGGTACTCATTGAATACAAACAAAAAGGTAATAAAGTAGATTGGGTAAAGCTTACCAATGTAAAGTCTTATTTGGCTGCTAAGGATTTAGAAGTACACCATTCTGTTTTGGGACGCCTGCGTTTTGATGTGGCTTATGGCGGTAATTTTTACGCCATAATAGATCCTCAAGAAAACTTTAAAGGCTTAGAGATTTACACCGCTAGCCAGCTCATTGCTTTTTCCGGGGAACTTAGGACTGCCATTAACCGCGCGTACCCAAATGCCTTTATACACCCAGAGGATATTAGTATTAACGGCGTGAGCCATATACTTTGGGCGGGTAAAACCTTAGATCCAAAAGCCACGGCGCGCAATGCAGTATTTTATGGTGATAAAGCCATAGATAGATCCCCTTGTGGCACAGGAACATCGGCCAGAATGGCCCAATGGTACGCAAAAGGATTGCTTAAAGAGAAGGAACTTTTTATTCACGAAAGCTTTATTGGCTCTCAGTTTACTGGTGTGATTGAAGAAGTCACTAGTCTGGGAAATTTCCCTGCTATATTTCCAAGTATTCAAGGATGGGCAAAGGTGTACGGTTATAACCAGATTATTATAGATGATGATGATCCATATGCGCATGGCTTTCAAGTCATATAATTATTTAAATTTTAAATTTGAACAAAGGGGTTAGGTAACAATTGTTACTATCATTTTTATAATGCCCGCTTACCTTTAGCCTTTTATTGAACGCTATGGATGTATTAGAGATTTTTGGATATTTTGGAGCCCTTGTAATTGGGGTGGTTTTAGGACTTATTGGAGGAGGAGGTTCTATTTTAACAGTACCAATTTTGGTGTATTTAATGGCTTTAAATCCCATGACCGCAACTGCGTATTCACTTTTTGTAGTAGGCGCATCTTCTCTTTTTGGTGCTTATAAAAACTTTAAGAAAGGCTTGGTAGACATAAAGACAGCAATTGTTTTTGCTGCACCCGCTTTTATTTCAGTATACGCCACTAGGCGTTATTTAATGCCTGCCTTACCTAATGAATTTTTTACTATAGGCGATGTACTTATTACAAAGAATTTAGCTATCATGGTATTTTTTGCTATTATTATGCTAGTGGCTTCTATAGCCATGATTATTGACAATAAAGTAGCTCAGAATGAAGAAGAGCAGGTCATTAACTACAACTACCCCATGATTATTTTAGAGGGGGCTGTTGTAGGTGTTTTAACAGGAATTGTTGGTGCAGGTGGTGGTTTTTTAATTATTCCTGCATTGGTGTTATTTGCCAAGTTACCCATTAAAAAAGCGGTGGCTACCTCTCTTTTAATTATAGCTATTAAATCTTTGTTTGGCTTTATTGGAGATGTTCAAAACATAGATATAAACTGGTTGTTCTTAGGAAGTTTTACAGGCCTTTCTATCGCTGGAATTTTCTTAGGTATTTACCTTTCTAAATACATTCCAGGACATAAACTCAAGAAGTCCTTTGGTTGGTTTGTTCTTATTATGGCACTTTACATACTCTACAAAGAGCTTTTTTAGTTTATGATTCTAAAAGAGCGGCAAACAGATTGCACTAGGTAGGACTGCATTTAATATTTAATTTTTACCTTTCAAAACCAGCCTCTGATAGAAGTAATAATAGGGCCAACTGAATGGACTTGTGCCCTTCTTTATTATACCACCATTCATTTAATGCATGTGCATTTCCTCCAATACCTCCCCTTCCAATAGTCACTGAAGGGATTCCTAGAGAAATAGGAATATTAGAATTTGTTGAGCCTATTGTGAGGGATGGCGTTTCATTAAAATATGCCGTAGCAGCCATAGCCCTTTGAATTAATGGAAGATTTGGCTCTAGCGATCCAGGCGGACGATTCCCAATTTTATCTATGTTTACGGTTAAAGAGGCTCCTTCGCGCTTTATTGAATTCTGTTTTTTTAAGGCATCACTTACTGCTTGGTTAAGAAGCCCTTCCATCACATCGAGTCTAGCTGGTTCTATGGATCTAATATCAATTTCCATAATAGACTCAAAGGGAATGGAGTTCACAGAAGTACCCCCATTAACTACTCCAATATTGTAGCTTGTTTTAGGGCCCTCTAAGGTGTATTCATTTGCTGCATCTATAAAATTATCAATGGCAGATCCCATTGCGTGGTGGGGATTTGCCAAGCCAAAGGCACCCCAAGAATGACCACCTGGGCCATTAAAAGTAACACGATATCTGTAAGAGCCAAGGCCTTTAATGTTCACCCTTCCTATATCTCCTCCATCAATTGCTATCCAGGAATCAATTTTGGGTGCATTATTTTTAAATAAATATTTAACGCCTCTTAAATCTCCTAAACCTTCTTCACCAACAGTTCCAACAATTAGAATATTATCTCTGGTTTTAATGTTTTTATCTTTAATTGTTTTTAGAACAGTTAAAACCATAGACAAGCCTCTAGTGTCGTCGCCAATACCAGGAGCATAAATGGTGTCATTAATTATTCTAGTTGTCACATCAGTCCCTTCAGGAAAAACAGTATCTAAATGGGCATCTAGAGCAACAGTTTTATTGCCTACCAAACCTTTTAAAAGCCCTAAAACATTTCCTTCTCCATCTATCCACACAGAATCTAGTCCAATTTCTCTTATTTTTTCCGCAAATCTTTCAGCACGTTTTTGCTCTTTAAATGGAGGAGCAGCAATTTCAGTCAATTCAATTAAATTGTCATGCGTAAAGGTTTCTAAATCTACAATATAATCAAAAGAAGCTTTTATTTTTTTTGATTTAGCTAGCTGATTAACTTGCTTGGAATATCTTTTGTCAATGGGCGGGGTATCTATTTGTGCTTGAAGTGTAATTGAATATAAAAAGAAAAAAAATACAAGGGTTTTCATATGGGATACTTTAATTTATTTGTGTTAGGGTTAGATTTTGCTATTTTTTTTTAGCACTCTATATTGGCACACTTTTTTACTTATTTATTTTATAGTTATTTATAAATTTAAATAAAAAAATTATGAAATACTTACTTATTTTCTTGTCAAGAAGAAAAAGATTGCAAGGGAGAGATAACCGAGTTAGAAGAAAGTGATGTGCCTGTTATTTAATAGGAAACCCCCTAAAGTTAATTAATGGGTTATAAATTAATAGTATTGGGATATTCATTTACAAAATAAATATATTTTCATAAATTTAGAGACATAATTTTAATTTTTTTAAGATGAAAATTAATCACATACCGAGAATCCTATTAACTTTTTTAGTTCTATTTCAATTTTCACTTAATGGACAAGAATTAGAGAAAATTTTACCTGAAGAAGTGGGTGTTTCTTCTGAAAGAATAAATAATTTGACAAACGTTTTACAAGACTATGTGAATGACAGTAAAATATCAGGTGCTGTTGCCCTGATTGCGAGGAAAAATAAGATTATCTATTTTAATTCTGTAGGGATGAGTGATCTCGAAAATAACAAAGTGATGGGAAAGGACGCTATTTTTAGAATTGCTTCTCAAACTAAGGCAATTGTTAGTGCTGGAATCATGATTTTACAGGAAGAAGGGAAGTTACTTATTTCGGACCCTTTGTGGAAGTATATACCTGAATTTAAAGAAACTAAGGTTGCTGTTCCCAATGAAGTAGGAGGCTATGAAATTGTGAAAGCCAATAGAGCCATTACTCTTAGAGACTTACTAACACATACTTCCGGAATTGGATACGGTGAAGGAGTTGCTGCTGATTTATGGAAAGAAGCAAAAATTCAAGGATGGTATTTTGCAGATCGGAATGAACCTATCTTAGAGACCGTAAAAAGAATGGGGAGCTTACCTTTTGACGCTCAACCTGGCGAAAAATTTGTTTATGGTTATAACACCGATATTTTAGGCGCTGTAATTGAAGTGGTATCTGGACAAACACTGGCTTCATTTTTACAAGATCAAATTTTAGACCCACTTGATATGAAAGACACTCATTTTTATCTTCCTGAAAATAAAAAAAACCGCTTGGCAACTGTTTATTCATCTGGAAAAGATGGAATTGAAAGAACCTCAAAAAAAGGAACTATGGTAAGTCAGGGTGCTTATGTTGAAGGGCCTAGAATGAGTTATTCTGGCGGAGCTGGACTTTTAAGTACCGCTATGGATTATGTCAAATTTTTACAAATGACCCTTAATGGAGGAACTTTTAGCGGAAAACGAATCTTGTCCAGAAAGAGTATTGAGCTGATGACTACAAACCATTTAGATAAAGCTTCCTTTGATAAGGGAGATGGAACTGGTTTTGGCCTTGGCTTTTCGGTATTACAAAATTTAGGCCTTAGAGGTCAAATGGGCTCTTTAGGAGAATATGGATGGGGGGGTGCCTATCATTCAACCTATTGGGTGGATCCTCAAGAAGAGTTAGTTGTAGTTTATTTCACTCAACTAATTCCAGCTCAAAATATTGATGATCACGGTAAATTAAGAGCTCAAGTTTACCAAGCAATTACAGATTAAAAAACGACCTAAACTTAATTTGAGGCTTAGAACTTTTTAGATGTGACTATGGTTTAGTCTTGATCGTAGAGTCACTAAATAATACACCTATATAGTAAGGCTACCCTGTTTTGGCCCCTATAAAACAAGAGTGTTCTTTTAAATTTCGATTATTAATTATGCGGTTAATTTTTTCATTAAAATTAGATGTTTATCCTGGTTCCATTTTTCCATAGGTGTAATGCGTCCTAACA